>JACCDQ012134256.1_pt1 | contig 47675 bp, 39 predicted proteins | sample 7446031 | NCBI WGS metagenome assembly JACCDQ01 (sample SAMN15323442, study PRJNA562643) | freshwater metagenome | isolation source: river surface water | place: USA:Blue River Watershed | collected 2017-08-17
CCGTCGCTGGTTTTATTTTCGGAATAAACTTGGGTTTCGGTTTTTCCTCCTCCGCTGGCGTTTCTTCACTCTTTGTGATTGCCCCCGTCGCTGGTTTTATTTTCGGAATAAACTTGGGTTTCGGTTTTTCCTCCTCCGCTGGCGTTTCTTCACTCTTTGTGATTGCCGCCGTCGCTGGTTTTATTTTCGGAATAAATTTGGGTTTCGGTTTTTCCTCCTCCGCTGGCGTTTCTTCACTCTTTGTGATTGCCGCCGTCGCTGGTTTTATTTTCGGAACAAATTTGGGTTTCGGTTTTTCCTCCTCCGCTGGCGTTTCTTCACTCTTAGCTATTGCCGCCGTCGCTGGTTTAGCTTTCGGAACAAACTTGGGCTTCGGCTTTTCCTCTTCCGGCGATTCTTCACTTTTCGCTATTGCCTCCATCGCTGGTTTGGCTTTCGGAACAAACTTGGGCTTAGGTCGTTCGGAAATGGCTGCCTCTATTTTTTCTGCTGTCTTTTCTACTTTTGCCGCCGCTTTTTCTGCCACAAATTGCGCATAAGCCTGCTTTTTCTCCTCTGCCTCTTCCGGAGTTAAATTCGAAAAAGCAAAGTTTAAATCGCGAATATCTAGTACACTGTAATCATATTCACTGTTCATGGTAAGGCACTCCGTCGGGCAAACCGTCGTGCAAAGTCCACAAAAACAACATTTAGCCATGTCTATATCAAACTTGGCAGCATGCAAACGAACAGGAGATCCATCGGAAGTGTATCGAATGAGTTCTGAAGATTTCACGGCCTCAATTTCTATGCAATTAACCGGACAAACTTTCGCACATTTGTCGCAAACAATGCAGTCATCTATTTCACAGTCAAGCTGATAGCGTCCATGGTCTGGTACAGAAATCATTTCATGGGGATACTGCAAGGTTACATGTCCCTCTGTAAACGAAAAGTATTCTGGATTTTCAACGTTTATGGCTCCCCGTGACTTACGCGCAGCCCAAAGGTGTTTCCAGGTTAAAGAAAGCCCCTTTAAACTCGTTTTTATTCCTCTCGATATATTTCCAAAATAGGTCATGCCGCAAAGATAATTTTTAATCTTGAGAATGAAACGTACCCGCTCTTTTTTCACAAAATGCCTTTGCACAGGTTTGTATTCATACGTAAGTACAACTCATCTCGCCTTTCATTGGTTCTTACGTAAGTCAAAATTACTCTATAAATTCGGTATAGTATAGGAATTGTGCACTCAATTTTTGGTATTAACTCGATAATGAAGTTGAACAAGCCCTTTTTCGAAGGAGGTAGCCGAGAGGAGTTCAAGGTCATCTTCTACATTTTCAGCGTTAAATAGTCGTACACCACTCCCTAAAAAAACGGGAATGACAGAGATTATCCATTCATCAATTAACCGATTTTTTCGTAAATATTGGACGATTTCGGCCCCTCCGTCACAGTATATATCTTTCCCCGCTTCTTTTTTTAAATTCTGAATAAGTGAACAAATATCTCCTGAAAAATAGGGGGTATCTTCTTTTTGTAAGTCGGCTTGACGAGTACAAACAAATAGTTTTTTATCTGGATGTGGCATTTCTCCCGTCATAGAATACACCCAATCGTAGGTTTTCCGACCCATAATAACCGTATCGATACGTGCATAAAACGAAGAATATCCATAATCCTCGCCTTCTTTTTCTACGCGCGTCAAAAAGGATAAGTCATCTCCTGGTTTCGCGATGAAACCGTCTAAACTCATGGCAATATACACGGTCAGTTTCCTTGTTTTTTCTCGCATCTTTACTTGATTTTACAGTATGAATCACAAAGTAAATAGATTCATACAGACAAATCAAAGCAGGTTTTCTTTCGCGAATGTGGTTAATTCGACGATATTTGATACGCCCAATTTCATATATATATTTTTTCTATGTGTTTTGACGGTGAAATAACTCAAATATAATTTTTCTGAAATTTGTTGATTATCAAGTCCTTGAGCCAAGTAATGAATGATTTCTAATTCACGAGTGGTTAAATTATAATTGTTTTTTAAGAAACGAAATTCAGTATCTTCTTTCTCTTGCTCGTCCCAATTCCACGCTTTTCCAAGTTTTAAATCGTTCAAAGTTTGAAGTAAAACTTTGGTGCTTGCATCTTTATGCAAGAAGGCATCAAACCCATACTCTTTTGCTTGTTGTTTAAAGGAAGGATGGTGGTGCATGGTGAGAACGATGATTTTGACTGTAGGATATCGCCTCTTAAGTTTTCTGCCTATATCTAGCCCATTTTCACCTCCAAGATTGATATCTATCAATATCCAGTCGGGTACTATGGTTTGTACCCGTTGTTCAATTTGTGTATAATCGGACTCGGTATAAATTTTTGATATAATGGGCGTGTCTTTTAAAATCGCGACTAATCCATCCATAAATAATTTATGATCATCAATAATTAATAATTTCATGATACTGCATTTTTTAGTTCGATAATCAACTGTGTCCCGTTGGGAGAAGATTCAATCACAAGTTTTCCTCCTAGATATTTTACACGTTGCTCCATGTTTTTCAAGCCTGCTCCTTTGCCGTCTGGGGTTTTCCATTTTCCATTGTCTAATATGATTAGGTTTAATTCCTCATCATAAAACGTCAATTGTATTTCCACCAAATTGGCATTGGCATGCTTCTGAATATTCTGAATGGCTTCTGTTACAATTCGATATAAATTTAGCTCAATGTGATGTGGTAAAGGCCGAATATTCCCAATCGGGTAAAAATGTATTTGTAAACTTGGGTCATTGATGGATTTACAGAGATACGCAAGAGTAGGAACCAAACCAACCTGAAGAAGCTCAGGCGGTGCAAGGTTATGAGAAATTCTTCGCAATGACATGGCAGTTTCTGTGATGATATCGTATGTTTTTTTTAATTCTTCTTTGAACAAAGATGCATCTTGCTGCTTATCTAACAAGTATTCGATTTTACGTTTAATCGTAGAAATATTCCCTCCTAATTCATCATGTAAATTCATGGAAATCCCTGTCCTCTCGACCTCTAAAACATCTACTATCTGTTTGGTGAAATTTTTTTCTTTTTGACGAAAATAATTTCGGAGCATCAAAGCAAGGGCAATGAACATCAATAAATTCTCTAGAAAAAAACAAAAGCTAATAATGAATGTAAAATTTTGGCTTTTGGGAACGATGGATAAATTGGAGAGACTCCAAAAAATACTCAAGAAAAGTATGGGCAACTGAGCAGTGAAGTACAATTTTGTTTCCTCGATTTGATTGAAAAAACCGAAAAGAATACAACTAAAGACAAATATAAATAAGAATATACTACTGAAGTTTAGGTATTTGTGAAACCAGTCAAATGTGAAAAGTGTATCTCCTACGAATAAGATAAAACAGAAAGTGAGGAGTAAAATAATGCTGAAAATAACATAAAATAGATACATCCAACTTTTTGTGAGCACATTCAATCGAAAGAAGAAAAACGTAAAAGTAGCATAAAAAAAATTCGTAAGTATTTGATAATAAGGAAATGAGGACTCGCTGATAAGTTTGATTGGAAGTACTTCATGTAAAAAATAATGAGGGACTTCGATTGTTGTAATAAAGAAAAGCACGAAAGCGATTTGATAGAAGGAATAGAATAAAAATATGGGATTCCACGAGAGGAAGTAAAAACTCAAGGTAAAAATGAAGCCCAATAAGAAAAATCCTATGAGTATTCCTAACTGTATCATGAGGTTTTTACTGAGTATGCCTTCAAAATAGGCTCTGGAGTATAAATTTGGGATTAAATGCCACGAACCGTTTTTTTTCACAGCCTTGAACACATATTGAACTTCTGTATTTTTACTAACTTTTAATTCAAAGGTTGGATTGATATTCGGGTAAGGTCGTTTGTCGTAGGGTTGTTGCCAATGATAGGTTCCCAACTCTTTCAGTATTGTGCCTACGCGTTGGTATAAAATGAGGGTATCGAGAAAAGATTTGCGAAACTGGAGCATCAGTTCATTGTCGAATGGACACATATTTTTTAGTTTAAATTGTCCCCAAACGACGCGACTTTCATATCCCAAGTTTAAAAATGATGCGGACATAATCGTATAGTTTGTCTGCATATCTAGTGTGTCATTCGTTCCCCATGTTTTATAGGTAGAAACGCCCATGTATCCTTCCAATGTAGAATTGGTGAAGCCAGGAGAAATACGTATTGGTTCTTGACATGGCGCATCCAAGATTAGAAAAATATATAAAAATAGACAACCAAACCATTTTAGAGAGCGAATGGTGTTCCTATTGAAATTATTCATTTTGCGATAGATAGAAGTCTAGAAAATGCAATACATTTTCGAATGTGTCAATTTACCAAAAAGAGTGCAAATGTACATGAAGTTAGGTGCGCATTTTTAGGGAGTGGTTCGTATCGAAAGTGTTTGTTAGGAATAATTTTTCCTCAGAGAGTTTTCGTGAGATATAGGATGAAGATTTAGATTTTTATACATTTTTAGGAGTACGAATTATCGTATAATAAGTAAATTTCATTGTGTCTGTTAGTCGATATACCTTTGTGGAAAATTTTTCATAAAGTGAAAAGATTGATTTAATTGATTAATTGATTGTTTAGATGAAAGCAGCTCACAACTGCTTGAACGCGCGATTGCCCGATGCAGAAAAGTGTTGGGCAATTGTCGTTTTGAAAAAAAAAGAGCCCAAAATGACCGCTTAATAAAAAAAGTTTGGAAGAATGCAGTGGTATTGATTAGGTTTGTTAATTCTGTCTAATTTCTTCGTCAAAAGAGTTTGCTTAAGGTGAGTCTCTATATTCGTATATTAATATACGTGTATTATTTTTTTCTGTTTTTTTTAAATTAATCTAGGCAAATCAACCAAAATATTCTGCTGGTTTTTATCGTAAAAGGTATGTCAAATAAAACAAAATTGTTCTTGGTTGCAGTAGTATTCAGTTGTTCAATCATCGGTTTTATGTTGAAACTACCTCGTGTTTTCCGCCATTATGACAAAGAATTGCATACGCTCTTTTACTTTTGTGCTACCGTGTTTATGGTGGGCTTACTTCCTAGAAAATGGTTTCTTGTCGCTTTTCTCCTTGCTCTTTTTGGTGTTGGTATCGAGGCGGCGCAGTCATTTTCCAATCGCATTTCTATACGCTTGATAGGTAAAGCTATTCACGGTCGTTTTGATATAGAAGACGTTTGGGCAAATTGCATTGGACTTGGCGCTGGCTTGGTTGTTTTTTTAGTATTTATAAGTATGAAACGCTTGATATTCAGGAGATAAGACTTGCTTTTTTGTGTATTTTATACACAGAATTACCTACCGATAAATAAGTTTTCTTATTTAATGGAATCATTTAAACCCATTTTATGGTTGAAAAAACAATGGATTTATTCGTACATAAACCACTAATTATTTGAATACCTGTATACTTCATACTGAACGGATAAAGAACAAAGAGATTTCTTTCACTTGTTTTTATTTCTAACATATAATCTATCTCATGCCTACATTTTCTTTGACTTTATTCGATGGACATCCAATTATCCATGACGGCAACTCCATCATTTTGATTGATACAGGCGCTCCATCGACTATTCATACAGCGAACGCATTGAATTTTTGTGGACAAGAATACAACGGTACTACAAATTTTCTTGGTTTGACTATTTCAACAATTACACAGATGTTAGGTATGGAAATCACCACGCTTCTAGGGGCTGATATCTTGTCAGACTTTGTGGTGCTTTTTGATTATGCCAATAAAACCGTCACTTTTGAAAGAGAAACCATAGATTTTGAAGGAAATGAAATACAATTCACCACTTTCCAAAGTATTCCATGGGTTCAGCTTTCTGTAGGTGAAAATACGTATTCCTTTTTTCTCGATACAGGGGCAAAACTGTCCTATCTGGCAAGTAACGTAACAGATGGACACGAAACTACAGGTAAATTACAAGATTTCTACCCTGGTTTTGGAGTGTTCGAAACAGACTGCTTTGCTATTCCAACGCGTATTGGGGATACGACTTTCCAGGTAAATTACGGCAATCTACCTGCCTTGTTACAAATGACGCTTATGATGGGGAGTGTAGATGGAATCATCGGATATGACTTTTTTGCTAATTTCCAAGTTTATATAGACTTCCAAAATCAACGCTTGAAATATAGGTTATCTAACTAAAAAACAAGTGAATTTGGCTACTTATTCTCTTATGATTTGGTTATAGAAATTCATAATTGCTTCCGAAGGCCAATTTGGTTTTTGGAAGTAATTGTAAATTAAACAATAGATGCCTTACGAATTATTGTTCATCTAATCAGAGTATAAATTACTTCAATTGATTCTATCTGAATGTAGATACGTATTGAAATTTTTTACTTGTATTTAAAAAATAAGATCCACATCCATAGTAGAATTTTAAGCATGGACTTCATTAGTCTAAAGAATCGGGATATTAGAAGGCTCCATTTCTTCATACCGTTTAATAAGTAATTTTTCCCAATAATTCATAAATAAGGAATTTTGTGAAGTGATTTCAATAAAATAGGCGGTAAGCTATCTATTCTTGTTTAAATATTCCTATTTTCTCAACCCTTTACCACTTAGCTAACATGCAAGTCATCTATTTTCCAGATTTTGAAGGTGGGTCTCATTCTAATACCTATCAAATTATCCAAAATCATTACCCTGATGCACAAGTAATTAACTATGAATCATCTGACTTACTTGCAGCATTTGTGCAAATCAAAATGCAGTTATTCGGTGTTTCTCCTGACAATACGTTACTCGTTGGTGAGAGATTTGGTGGTTTTTGGGCTGAATTTTTTGCCTTTGAGCAAAAATTCCCCGTTATACTAATTAATCCTGCTCTTGAACCGCTACATATGGATTCAAATACCGTAGCCCCCTCAGAACCAATGGATGTTTCCAGTAGCATTCTCCCAAAAACTGGATTTTTCTCGCGTGGAAAGTTAGAAAAGAATATATCTATTTTTCTATCTACGAATCATGAAACGTTGAGTTTGGTATATACTAAATACGGCGAAGATTTTCCGTATATCCATATTCCTGAGGGTGAACCTACTTTTGATTTTCCTGCTCGTTTGTTACAAGAAATTAGAACTATGCAGGCAATCAGGATGAATTCGTAAATCTTTTTCGTGCATTCGTTAGGTACATTCTGGATAAAAAGAATATGTCGTAAAATGATGATATTTCATCGCAGGTTTAGAGAGGTGTTGTATTAAATATATACTTTTTCTATATGAAAATGGAGAAAAAAATCAATCTTTTTTGTATTTTGAAAAGGATTTGGTATGCGTGTTTTCTGGAAGGAACCATTGAATAAAAATGCAATTTTCATGCATTCGATGCTTTTACTTTAGAAATAAGTATTCTAAATACCATAGCTAGGAAAAACGAGGCTATCCCAAATTAACCTTACCTGACTTGTTCATGAAATTCTCAAAAACATCTATCTTACTACTTCTTTTTATTGGTTTTTCACCAAAAATGTTTGCCAACGATTTTTATTGGGCTCATATCAGAATAAAAAATGTCCCAATTGAAAATAAACAATATTTTTTGGGTGGCAAGCTGCCTCTGACAGTCATTGATACGCTCGCCAAAAGGTATAAGAATACGCCAAATGCGTTTCTGTTTTTCAATCGTGGAAGTAACCTATTGGCATTTCAGCCTTGTGGTTTTGACTTGTTGGAAGTAAATGGAAACCAGCTAACGCAAAAATACAAGCTCTACAACAGGGGATATACATGTGGTTCGTGGCCTCTCGTACGCGATTCTGCCATTTATCTACTTGGTTCTGAAGGTATATGGAATAGTACGTCTGATTTACTTCGTTTTGATGAAAAGAACGGTTTTTGGGAGTTTTATACCACCTTAAACCAACCAGTTGATTACCACACAGAAGTGGTTTTTCAAAATTCCAAAGGAATCTATGCACTGTTTGGTAATTATGTGAATCCTCGAAAAAAAATGATTCGGGCAGAACTAGACGGGTATTTCTTAAATTGGCAGACCAAAGAATGGAAGCGACTGCAAGTCAATATAGCAGGAAAGGGAAAAAAACAGCTAACAGAAAAAAGTACTTTTGCGTCTATTGAAACCAAAAAATTTATTTTTTTCTATCTTCTAGCGGATTTTGAAGTAGAAAATATCGGTTGGAATATCGTGGATAAAGAGACAGGAGAAATTTATTTATACGATGGGTTAAACAATGATTATGTCAAAGATTCCCCTTACATTGAAGTCATCAATGATGACATTCGTCTCCAAATGCCAGATGGACAAGAAAAAAAACTGGACATCGCTGAAATGCGAAAAAAGTCAAAAAAAGTGGGGCAGCTAGTAATTGGAGAACCCAACCAAACCGTCAATCTCGCTTCCAAAGAGATACTATTTTTTTCAATGATTCTATTCTTGGCCATTGGGGTGAGTATTGCTGTTTACAAACGCAAGCAGTCGGACAGTACTTTGAATGATGAATCAGCAAGCGGGACGTCTGAAGTGGATATATACATCGAGCGACTATTATTATTTGAAAACCAAGTACCAGATACGGAACAATTAGATAAGTTGATAGACATCGAACTGGTAGAAAATATTGACTCTAAACGTATTAAACGCGCACGAAGGATTGCAAAAGTGAATGAAATATATTGTGAAAAAGAAGGTAAAAATCTGATTATTAGAGAAAAAAATCCAGATGACAAAAGATACATTTCGTATAGAATTGTACGCTGATAATAGGAAATGTATACATTACAATTTCTGAAATCACGTAGTTTTAAAAAGTCAACAGTTTATTTTCTTAGTCAGTAATTGCTTTCTTCATTGAAAAGTGTAACGAAAATTAGCTCAAAAATAGACATATCTAAACAGATGAACAAGTACACAAAATTTGGTCTGACACTCCTTTTTTGTACCTCATTCTATGCATCCTATGCTGCTGAAGAGTACAAATGGACAAGAATCCATTTATCTAAATGGGAAAACGCACGAAGACGGAATTTCTTTTCCGGGCAACTCACAGAAAAAGCCATCAATTTGGTATATAAAAATTACCAAAATGCGCCAGAAAGCTCTCTTTTTTTTTATAGAGGAAAAAATTTGTTTTCATTTACTCTCTGTAGTTTTGATTTATTTGAAGTGAAAGAAGCCGCGATTGAACAAAAATATAAATTTTACAACCGCGGGTACACGTGTCTAGCAACTCCTTTTGTACGTGATTCGGTTGTTTATACCTTGGGAGGTGAAGGACTTTGGGTTTCCCATATGGATTTGATACGTTTCGATGAATTAAATGGTTCATGGGAGTTTACTTACACTAAAAACCAACCTTTACACTATTATACGCGTGTTGTTTTTCAGAACTCGAAAGGGGTTTATGCTTTATTTGGTATTCATAGAAATCTACGGGATAAAACGGAAAAACTTGAACCCAACGGTTACTTTTTAGATTGGAGTACCAAGGAATGGAAGCGTTTGCGTGTTAATATTGAAGGGAATACGGTAGAAAAGTACTTAGAAAAATTTTATTTCGATGCAATTGAAACACAAGATTACCTTTTCTTCAATTCTGAGTTTAGTGTAGATAATATGGGTTGGAATATCATCGAAAAAGAAACAGGTAAGATTCTTTTGTATGACTTGATTATCAATCGTGCCTTTTACTTGTCTCCATATACAGAAGTGATCGGAAATACCATTCATTTTCAAAATAGTGATGGCCAACCGCAATCATTGAATATCAAAGAGATGGCGAAGAAGTCTAAAGTGATTGGTCAACTTGAGTTGGACAGTCGGGGAGAAGTAGAAAACAAATTTCCAATAAAAGACTTCATTTATATTCTACTGATTTTAGCTTTATTAGGAATACTCGCTCAACTTCTTTTGAAATACAGGAAAAATAGACCTGTTGTACTACAAGATTTAACTCCGGTTGTAAGCGAAACAGAAGGTATTATAGAGCAATTGATGCTGTTTGCTGACCAACAGATTGATTCCGAAAAATTAGATAAAATTCTTGGTATACACAATTTAGAAAATATAGATACTCGGAGATTAAAGCGGTCAAGGTTAATCATTCGAATAAACGAACTATATGAAGAAAAGGAAGGAAAGCAATTAATTGTTCGAGAAAAAAGTCAAGACGATAAGCGGTTTGTATTTTATAAAATTCAAAAATAAGAAAATAAAAAAGGAGGTATAGCCTCCTTTTTTTATGTCAATTTTAGGCCATTAGAACAAATCATTTTGCAAGTCTAATGGAAGTTTACGCATGTCGAGAAAAAATAAATGCCATCTATATTTGAAATAATTATTTTCTGTGAAATGTATTTAATTAATTGAAAATAAGTTAGTTATATATATGTGTATCAAATGTGAAACATAAGTTGAAACACAATAAACACAATAATTATTTATTTTTTCACTTTTATCGTGGACTTTTGAAATGCGATTTGAAAGCAATTGAAGAAGTTATTTTCTTCTTTGTATGAAAAAATAGAAGTTGCCATTTCTGGAGATGTCCGTATGAAAAGGGATACGTTCATTTCATTGCAAATCGCTCGTTCACAATTAAATCATATCTCAAAATTAATCGTAAAAAAAATGAAGAAATTGTCCATCGAAGAAGAAAAGGAATCATGAAAAAGAGCTCTAACAGGTTCGTAGTAGGACACACAAAAGACGTTTCTACTGGTTTTCTGCACTGCGTGTAAACATCCGTTTACTAAATCAACTGACTGCTTCAATCAGTTGAGATAATTTTTATTAAATTATTGATAATCAGCTATTTGTAAAAATAGCTCAAGGAAACTATTTGCTTAAAAAAACATCATAGAAGAAGAAAAGTATGCAAAACGATTCTACAAATAAAATCTTATATTGCCAAGCTATCAAAAACTATACATTGTTTGTGTATGAAAATGGCAAAAATGAAGTCTTTTCATATACGATGAAAAAATTTGAAACAAAATTTTATCAAGAGTCGAAACTCTATCTTCGTTTACACCGAAGTTGGTTAGTGAATGCTTTATACATACGTTCTGTTGAGAAAAAAGGAGAAATGTTTCAGGTAGAAATGATTGACGGGCAAAGTATTCCCGTTTCTCGGCGACGCTTTCGAAAATATGCTGATGTGCTAAAAAGTAAATTTATAAAAAGCTAGCATTTTACTGATTATGTATGTTTTTTAGCCCAAATAGCCACTTTTTTTTCATCATTGAGTTGAGTGAAAAGCAAATATGTAACATCATCTTTTGTTTTTATTTGGAATTTTTTCGCAATTTTCTCGCCGTTTTCACCAAAATTACGAGAGATGATGTTGGCAAATATAGGTTTACCAAGCTGTTTCTGAAGGACTTCTTTTTTGGGTTTTAAAATGTCTAGCACTTCAAATATTCGCCCAGGAAAGTCAGAAATACAACTATCGGACGTATATAAATGTGAGTGCGTAGCCAGTTTGATTAATCCAAATTGGAGTCCTATTTCATTGAAACCGCCACTTTTAAGTATAGGTGCATTGGGTTCATAAATATACTTTTTTGGGTTTCCGATGGGGCAAAAAGAGGTATTTTCTTGTTTTTGAGCAAATGATAAAGTTTGTGTTTTTTCTTCGTTTATATAATTCAGAGTCTGAATAATAGGAGATGAATTCCACCCTTTTTCTAGCATGAGAAGTACTTCTTTCACTTCATTTTTAACGCCAACAACGAAAATTTCTCGAATATTACTCACTTCGCGTTGCATTTGAGCTAAATCTATCATGGGCGAAAGCTTCAGTAAAACATGGTCAGTAATATTCCAAATTTGATTTGAAATTTCGATGAAATTGGGAGATAAATCCGCTATTCGAACCAGTTTTTGGTTATCAACTGATCGCCTCGCAGGATCAAGATATACACAGTCAAATCGTTGGTTTATTTCTGATAAGTATACCTCCGCTGTTTTTACATGAAAGTCAACGTTTGAGACATCCATCAAAGAAAAATTATGCTGTACAATTTGCGCTAATAGGTCATTCTGTTCAACATACGTGACACGCTGCGCATTCTTAGCGAATGAGAGTGTATCAATGCCAAAACCACCCGTTAAGTCAAGAATGGTTTCGTAATTCTTTATTAGAGAGGATTTTATATTTGCAGTTATAAAAGAGGAAGCTTGTTCCAAAGAAATACCGGGTGGCCCAACAAGTGGGTATTTTTCAGCTAAAATGCCTAATTTTTGAGGCGCTCTTTCTAAAAATTCGTGTTGTTGAATAACCGCAGTAAGTTGGTCTTTCGGAAGTTTTAATGGATTTTTTAAAATATATTGACTGCTTTTTTCGATTTTTTCCTTTCTCGCAACTTCATTTGCTGTAATAAAAAAGGCAAGCGTAAACTCGGATTCCATTGGTAGGGTTTTCTCGGTGGTATCTATTTCGTACTACAAATATGAAAAAAAATAAACTCAACCTCTACTATTTTTTATTTACTTGAAACTGTTGCTATTGGTTTTACAAGAAATCTATTCTATTTAAAGCAGATACATTTTGCTATTTTGTAAATGCACCGATTGAAAATTTAAGCTGGTTTTCAGAGCTTTCTTTCTTGAAGTAACCATACGTTTGATTTTGAATGTTACACCAGTCTTTAGTAGAATAAATCATACAAAAGTTCACAAATAGGATAGGTATAAAATAAGCAACCATGACTCCAAATTACCTCAAACTACTCGAAGAAAACAAACGTTGGGCAGAACGTACCCAGGAGGTATCCCCTGAATATTTTCAAAAACTTGCCACTGACCAAAATCCTGAATTTTTATGGATTGGATGTGCCGATAGTCGTGCTCCCGCAGATCTACTGACCAATACGCAACCCGGTCAAATTTTTGTGCATAGAAATGTAGCCAATTTGGTCATTCATACGGACTTAAATATGCTCAGTGTTCTCCAATATGCGGTGGAAGTGCTTAATTAAAGTAAAGCACATTATGGTCGTAGGACATACAGGTTGTGGCGGTGTAAAAGCTGCAATGGGAAACAAAGATTTGGGGCTTATCAATAAATGGTTGCGAAGTATCAAAGATACGTATGCCAAATACGAAGAAAAATTAGAGGCAATTGAAGACAAAGAAGAACGTATTTTTGAACTGACTAAACTGAATATCGTGGAGCAAGTCCGTAATCTAGCTAAAACCACCATTGTTCAACATGCGTGGAATCACGGAGAAGAAATCTATTTACACGGTTGGTTACTCAATCTAAATACCGGTTTGATTGAATCTATTTTGGATGTAAATCCGGGTGATACTAGCTTTATTGAACGCGTATTTCGTGTGGAAAAAAGACCTTTGGATAGCGACAATCCCACAACACCGCACTCAATGTTATTATAAAACCAAAAGAGACTGTATTCTATACCCGTCTCTTTTGGTTTTCTTTTCATGTTCGAATTACGTATGTACAGGCGTATAAATCATATATACATGCGGAATACCATCTTCTATATAGTCTATTCCCGTATCTTCAAAACCCAACGAACCATAGAACTTTTTTAGATAGGACTGTGCTCCAATTTTGATAGGTTCTTTGCCCCAAAGTTTTTGACAATGTTGTATGGAAAATTCCATCAAAGTTCTTCCAATCCCCGATTTGCGGACGTCTTGTGCTGTTACCACGCGACCAATCGAAACATATCCTGCATAGGATACATCTTTGGCAAAAAGACGGGTGTACCCAACAATTCTTCCAGTTTTGTCTTTTCCTAAACAATGCAAGGCGTCTGCATCTTGTCCATCTATGTCCTGAAAAAGACAAGCTTGCTCCACGATAAAAACAGCTTGGCGAAGTCCCAAAACTTGGTAAAGTTCATTGACCGTGAGCGAATCAAAGGCTTTTACCTCAAAATGTATATCCATTTTTTGTAATTTTACAGTTCATCCAAAAATACATACGACTTGTTAGTAAATATACATACACACACACTTTTTGAGGCAGAAAATACTCTCTCGATTCAAAATATTCTGCTTCCAAGTGATGTAACGGAGCTCGAAACATGGGAACTTCCCGCCGACGAAGGGTATTTTTCGGTAGGCATACATCCGTGGCATTGTACCTCGGAATCCATGGCTTTGCAATTGGCAAAATTAGAAGAAATCTCGCAAGATAAACGAGTAAAAGCTATTGGCGAATGTGGGCTTGATGCACTTTGTGCAACTCCTCGGCTGCTTCAAGAAGAGGTATTTCGGAAACAAATTCGGCTGGCAGAAAATCTCGAAATACCAGTTATCATTCATTGTGTAAAAGCATTTGATGCCTTGATTGGGATACAAAAAGTACTTCGCCCGTCTGTCCCTTTGGTCATTCATGGCTTTGCTAAAAATAAAGTAGTGGCAGAACAATTGCTTCGTCGAGGTTTTTACCTTTCGATGGGGCAGAAATTACATGCCTCTTGGGATGATGCGTTTTATGCGCAGTGGAAAGAGCAATTATTTGTTGAGACAGATACGCTTGAAAATGTATCTATTCTATCTGTATATCAGGAAGTTGCGCAAAAGTTTCATATTGATATGAAAAATTTAGAAGAGACAATAGAAGAAAATTATTGGTTTATTACCGCAAAAAAAACGGAAAAGTAAGGATGGAAAAAGATGTAAAATGGTTGGGAAGAACGGAGGCACTTATAGGTAGCGAAGGAATAGAAATTTTGCAAAATACACATGTATTAATTGTTGGATTGGGCGGCGTTGGGTCGTTTGCTGCTGAATTTATCTGTCGGGCGGGCGTAGGTAAAATGACGATTGTAGATGGGGATGTCGTTGATCCAACAAATAGAAATCGGCAACTTCCAGCACTCGCCACCAACCACGGGCAACCCAAAGCCGAGTATATGGCAGATCGTTTAAAAAGTATCAATCCAGATTTGGAGTTGGTCGTTATTCAGTCTTTTCTGACACCGGATAAATTCGAAGAAATTTTAACAGAACCTTTTGATTTTGTCCTAGATTGTATTGATAGCATCACTCCCAAATTATTGTTATTGGCGACTGCGTATGAAAAAAATCTTCGGATTGTCAGCTCCATGGGTGCGGGTGGAAAAATAGACCCTACGCAAATTCGTATCGCCGATTTATTCGAGACGTACTCGTGTGGTTTTGCCCAATATATCCGAAAGCGTATCAAAAAATTGGGTGTAGGAAAGGGAATTACAGCGGTTTATTCGATTGAAAAAACAGATAAGGAGTCATTATTAATGACAGACGGGTCGAATTTTAAACGTTCTGCTTACGGAACAATCTCGTATTTGCCCGCTGCCTTTGGCGGTGTCGTTGCTTCTGTTGCTATTCGTGAACTTTTGAATTTGGAGATCGAAAAGGTGGGAAGACCTAAAAATTTACCCAAACCAAAACTGCAAAAGAAAAATTAGGATTTCTTTTTCGATAAGGCGGCAGCGCGGTAACTAAAATTGATCTCAAATCCTAAAATGAGTATCAAACAGACGAGGTATATCCAAATCATCAAACCGATGAGCGTCCCGATGGAGCCGTAAAGTTTGTTGTAGGAGCTAAAATTGGATAAATAATAAGAGAAACCATTGGTAGCAAAAATACAAAGGATAGCTGCTAAAAACGCACCAATATTAAAGAACTTAGGTTTCGGGCTGGCATTCGTTGCAAAATAATAAATGACAGCAATACCTACGAAGAGAATGAGAAAAGTGGAAATATTTTGTAGTAAATGAATCCAAAACAATGTATTGTCTGGATTAATTAACTGAAAATCAACGAGATAGGAAATAATTAGCTTGCCAACAATTAAAATAAGGACGGCAATTAATAAGACAAATATGAGGTTGATAGTTAATAAGAAAGCAATCCAGCGAGCTTTGAAAAAACTTCTTTTTTCGTCGGTTTCCAATGTCATATTAAATGCACGCATCAAAGCCATCATACCATTTGTTGCGGCGTAAATCGTGAATAAAAAACCAATAGATAATATATCCGAACGTTTTTTATTCACGATTTCTTCAATCGTACTTGCAACCGCTTTGTAAAGTCCCGCTGGTAAAATGGATTCCAAGAAAGTCAAGATTATGACATCTAGATTTTCAATTGGAAAATACGGGATAAGAGTAAAAAGGAATAAAATGCCTGGAAAAATAGCTAAAATTAAACTAAATGAAACAGCCGCAGCACGTTGATCTATATCGAAAGTGACAATTTTCTCCCATAAAATTTTAAAAAAATCATAAAGAGAAACCTCACTCTTGAAAAAGTAAACTTTTTTAAGGATACGGCACAGCTGAAGAAAGTATAATTTCACTTTTTGCATAGGCACAAATTAACTTGAAAAAAAAGGCAGTATTCGCTCAATGATAGATTTAGGCGTAGGAATAATCTTATTCGTTGCCATTTCGACAAATACAAGCGTGGTTTCTCCTGTGTGTACAAGCTCTCCTTCCTCGTTGAATATTTCATACGAAAATACAATCCGAACTTTAGGAATATCCCGAATGTGTACCCGTATTTGTATGAGTTCGTCGTATCTAATGGGTTTCAAATAGCGAGAAGTATTCTCATAAACAGGCATCATCACACCTGCATCTTCAAAATCACGGTAACGAAGTCCTAAATTTCGGATGGCTTCAACTCGGCCAATTTCGTATAGTCTTGCATAATTCCCGTAATACATATACCCCATTTGATCCACATCTGCATAGCGCACGCGGTAGGGGAAATCACTGTAAAAATGGGGTTTATCTGCTATTTTATTTGATATTTTTTGCATTGAGCGCGTTTTGATACGTTTGTGCATTGACCAAATGTGCTTCGTAGGTTACTGCGAAATTATGGTAACCTGAAAAATCCTCTTTGGCACAAAAATAAATGTAATCGTGTTTTTCAAAATCCAAAACAGCTTCAATCGCAGCTCTTTCTGGCAATGCAATGGGCCCTGGAGGTAATCCCGTATTACGGTATGTATTATAGGGCGATGAAATAGATAAGTGCTTTTCCAAAATACGTTTGATAGAAAAATCTCCGACGGCAAACTTCACGGTTGGGTCAGCTTGAAGAGGCATAGAAATTGCCAAACGATTGATATAGACACCCGCCACACGTGGCATTTCATCTACCTTATTGGTTTCACTTTGAATAATCGAAGCCATAATTCCGACTTGTATAGGATCCATATGGATGGATTTTGCTTTAGCTGTTCTTTCTTCGTTCCAAAAACGCTTGTATTCTTGGTTCATCCGGTCTAAAAATCCTTTTTCGTCTGTCGTCCAATAAATAAAATAGGTATCAGGCAAAAACATACACATGATGGTTTCAGCGGTAAAACCATACGACGAACAGATTTGCTCATCGTCAAGCATTTCACGCAGCTTCGCCGTGTCCATCGTAAGTTTGGTACCTAGTTTCCGGATGAGGTCGTCTTTAGTCCGAATATTATTGAAAGTAAGTTTTACTGGATCCTGCGTTCCTCTTCGTAATTTGTCAATGATTTCTTTGTTTCCCGAATTGGGTGGAATTTCATATCTACCAGGTTTTATAGCATTGTCCTCCCGATAATCGAGGTATTTGGTTAAAAATTGGAAACCAATTTCATCATGAATGAGCTTATTGGCGTGCAATGTATCTATAATTTGTTGGTAGGTATATCCTTTTTGGATGTATAAAACATACGTTTCTTTCCCGTCAACATTTAAATTTGGGCTTTTTACTACCTGCCAAAAATAGAATGAAAACGTGGTCGCCAAAGTCGTCGAGATGACAAGGAAAAGGGCGATAAATTTTTTGTTACGAATCATGAGTAACTGTGTTTATGCATTAATTTTTTCAATAATTTCAGCGATGCTTGCCTTGAACTGTTCGCCCGTCTCCATATTTTTTAGTGTATAAAGACCAGTTTCTATTTCTTCTGAGCCAATGACTATCACATAAGGGATTTGTTTTTTATTAGCGTAGTCGAGCTGTTTTTTCAATTTAACAATGTCAGGGTACAATTCCGCTGATATGGACGCATTTCTAAGCTGCATGAGTAAAGGGAGAGCTGCTTGGAAACTTGGTTCGTCAAAGTGGGTGAGAAGTACCTCTGTGGCGTGAAGTGCAGAAGCTGGAAACAAATTCAGTTCCTCCATGACATCATAAATACGGTCAACGCCCAACGAAATGCCCACGCCTGATACATCTGGAAGTCCAAATGTACCCGTCAAATTATCGTATCTACCTCCGCCTGATATGCTCCCCATCTGTACGCCTATCGCTTTTACTTCAAAAATGGCACCTGTATAATAACTGAGACCACGAGCCAAAGTAACATCCAACTGAATTTTTGGTGCTTGAAGTCCAAGTTGGGCAACAATATTCCAAATGGTTTCTAGCTCTTCGATTCCTTTCATCCCAACTTCTGAGCTTGCAAGCCATGCTCGAAGCGAATCAAAAGAAAAACCATTGGTTGAAGTCGTAAAAATAGGCTGTAATTTTTGAAGATGTTCTGTTTCGAATCCTTTTTCGATTAATTCTTCCTCCACTTTTTCTTGACCTATTTTATCCAATTTATCGATAGCGACACAAAGTTGCGCTTCTTTCCCTGGTTTTCCGATGACCTCCGCAATTCCTGAAAGGATTTTTCGATTATTGATTTTGATAACGAAATCGGGTAGCGCTAATTTTTCAAAAATTTCATGGAGCATACACACGATTTCTGCTTCACACAATAAGGAGTTAGTCCCCACTACATCGGCATCACACTGGTAAAACTCGCGATAGCGTCCTTTTTGGGGTCTATCTGCGCGCCAAACAGGCTGAATTTGGTATCGTTTGAAAGGCATTGCGATCTCATTTCTGTGCATAGCAACAAACCGAGCAAATGGCACAGTTAAATCGTAACGAAGCCCTTTTTCAGCAATTTTAGGGAGTATCTTCTTAGCTCCGCCGGCGTAATCAAGTGGATCAACGCTAGATAAAAAATTGCCTGAGTTTAATATTTTGAATAATAATTGGTCACCTTCTTCACCGTATTTTCCCATCAAAACAGATAGGTTTTCCATAGTAGGCGTTTCAATAGGAGAAAAACCGAATTTTTGAAAAACAGTGCGTATATGTTGAAAAATGTAGTTTCGTTTTGCCATGGTTTCTGGCCCGAAATCTCTTGTTCCTCTGGGGAGGCTTGGTTTAGACATCATTTTTTGTCAAATAGTGTTTGTAAAATCTTTTTTGTTGGCGTTCATCAACATAGGATGCCAAATTTAGTACGTTATTTTTTTATTTAATAAATTTTATTGCTGTTTTCTAATCATTTTTATACCTTTGCGACCTAGTTTAGAATCGTACAAGTGAATTAAATAGATATCAAGATGGCAGTTACGCAATTAAAAAGAAAAAGTAGAAAAAATAGAGCAATCGCTAATAATAAAATTGCTGAAATCAAACGTTTGACTTTGAAACCAACAATCAAACGAGTGGATGTAGAGGAATTGAAAGCGGCTTTTGCAAACTAATTTTTCCTTCTAATCGAAAAAGGCAGTATATTCAAGATATACTGCCTTTTTTAATGGCTGCGTAGAAACAGAAAAATGTATCAAGGCAGTGGCCCTTCAAAATCTTTCCATGTCTTGCGGTTAAATGAGCCTTGTTTACCGCGTTTTTTCGGTTGATTTTTCCGCATTTCTTTCATCTTTTTCTTATAATCCAATTGGGATTTATAGACAATTGCTTGACCAAAAATAGCCAAACCCGCGTTGAAAACGACCAAACTGAGGGTTCCCATGAATACCCAAGAAGCGGTATCTACGCCTGTATGCTTGATATGTCCTGCCTCACTAAATAAACACAAGCCAAAACCCGTCAAGGCAAGTCCACCGCCGCCATGCAACAGCCATTTTGTTTTCAGTGATAATTTATCAAGCAATTTTTCTCCAGGTGCCTTTTTTTTAGATAATTCCATGTAAAAATGAGTCTGATTTATGATAAAATTTTAAATGTTAGGGCAATACGTGTAATTTTGAGTTTTAAACAACTGTTCAAGAATGAAACAAATTATTAGCTTGCTCATACGGTTTGTGCCCCGTAAATATCTACAGCTTTTCAGCCATATTCCGTTAAAAGTGTATGCAGCGTTTATGCGAGGAAATGACGTAGAGTGCACTGTATGTGGTAACAAATTTACAAAATTTTTACCATACGGACGTTTATCACCCCGAGAAAATGCGTTATGCCCAAGTTGCCTTGCGCTCGAAAGACACCGCCTGATGCAGTTGTAATTAAAAGAAAAAACGAATTTTTATACTCAAAATCACCGTGTATTGCACGTAGCACCTGAATATTGCTTCTTGCATCGCTTTGATAAATTAGCCAATCTTGACTATATCACAGCTGATATTGAATCCCCGCTTGCGAAAGTGAAAATGAACATCGAAGCTATTCCATTTCCCGATAATTCCTTCGATGTTATTTTCTGTAATCACGTTCTTGAACACGTAGAAGATTTTGATCAAGCAACGCGTGAATTATACCGCGTTTTGCGCCCAGGTGGTTGGGCAATCATGCAATCTCCGCAAAATATGGCTATGGCTGAAACCCTCGAAGACCCAAGCATCACCGATCCACGTGAAAGAGAACGCATCTTTTTGCAATCTGACCACCTTCGTTTGTTTGGTAGAAATTATGGACAAGAATTGGCGCGTGCAGGATTTACCGTGAATGAAGACCATTTCGTTCAAGAAATGCCGAAAGAATTGGCGAAAAGATATGCTTTGCCTATGGAGGAAATTGTGTATTATTGTACGAAGTAGGCTACCCCTAATAAAGGTTGGTAGCTTGCTATTCAACAACTATCAACCTTTACACTATGTCATTTTCTCCTCTCGCCGTCATCACAGGCGGCCTATCTGGTATTGGGAAAGAAACGGCACTTGCCTTTCTCCATCTAAATTACCGCGTCGTAGTTCTCGACGTAGCTGAATCCACCAACGGATATTTACCCTCTGAAATTTCTTACTTTTCCTGCGACGTAAGTCAAGAAGAAATAGTCAAAGCAGTTTTTGAACAAATCGAATCCCAATTAGGTGTTCCAGATATTTTGGTAGCCAATGCTGGAATTTTGGGCCCTCGCAAAGCGGTAGAAAACTACCCAACCGATGAGTTTAATCGCGTCATTGACATCAATATTAAAGGTGTTTGGTATTGTATGAAAAACGTACTACCGGGTATGAAAGCGCGAAAATCTGGGAAAATAATTACAACGGCCTCTGTCGCTGGGCACGTCGGTATGGCGGGGCATATCGCTTATTCTGCCAGTAAACATGCGGTACTTGGTATGACCAAAACACTTGCGTTGGAGGTCGCTAAGTACGGCATTCATGTCAATGCAGTTTGTCCTGGGTTTACAGAAACGGCTATGCTCGATTCTGCCGAAGTAGATGAAAACTACAAGAAAGGACTTCTGTTCGCTACACCGATGAAACGTTTTGGACATCCTTCCGAGATTGCTTCTGCCATTGTCTTTCTAGCTTCAGATGCTTCTTCGTTCATGACTGGTCAAGGAATTATCCTTGATGGAGGTTTATCTATTCAATAATATCAAACAAAAAAACATGAATTCAATCTATCAAAATGCTTTTTCTTTGGACGGAAAAGTAGCAGTCATCACTGGCGCAAGCAAGGGGATTGGAGAATCTATTGCCCGTTTTTTTGCTGCGTATGGGGCAAAAGTAGTCATTAGCAGTAGAAAACAAGCAGATTTGGATGCACTTGCCCTAGATATTTCGCAACAATCTGGCTCCGAGGTCATTGGTATCGCTGCGAATGCGGGAGATTTGGAACAAGTGCAGGCATTGATTGATAAAGCCATTGCTCACTTTGGAGGAGTTGATATTTTAGTCAATAATGCAGCTACAAATCCTGTCTTTGGGCCTTCCTTGGACTGTGAAGCCAAAGCATTCGATAAAATTATGGCTGTAAACGTCCGTGCACCCTTTGAAATCGCGAAGTTGGTTTACCCTTCCATGAAGGAACGGGGGGGCGGTTCCGTAATAAATATCAGCAGTATCGCCGGAATTACCCCAGACCCTGGTTTGGGGATGTATAGTGTCAGCAAAGCTTCGTTAAACATGTTGACTAAAGTACTTGCCAAAGAGTGGGGAGAAGCGGGTATTCGAGTGAATGCAGTTTGTCCTGGCTTGATTAAGACCAAATTCAGTCAAGCACTTTGGGAAAATGAAAAGATGTTGGCACATTTTACGAAACGACTTCCTATCGCCCGTATGGGAACGGTGGAGGAAGTCGCTTCGCTAGTGCTTTATTTGGCGTCGCCGGCATCAAGCTATATTACGGGTACAATTTATTCTGTAGATGGCGGAACAACGATTTAATCAATCCAATAATTTGGGTCCGTTTTGATTGATTCGAGATACAAAAACATTTGTATGTATTCCAGAGGGGGTAAAAACGTGTTGCATGGCTTTTGCGACACGTTGCGCCGTCTCTTCTCCTTTAGAAAAAGCAAAAATAGATGGCCCTGCACCTGAAATACTACAACCCAATGCGCCTTGGTCAAGTGCTGCCTTTTTTACATCAAAAAAATGAGGGATTAGAATGGAACGAACGGGTTCAATGATATAGTCCACCATAGAACGGCCAATCAAATCGTAATCTGCTTGCATTAGTCCAGCCACCAAACCTGCTACATTTCCCATCTGTGCAATCCCTTTTTTTAGGGAAACTTCATCTCGTAGAATAAAGCGAGCATCTTTTGTATTTACTTCAATATCTGGATGAACAATCGTCACGAATAAATCAGAAGGTGTGGAGATTTTAAAAACATCTAAGGGTTGGTAACTCCGGACAATGACAAAGCCACCTAGAAGTGCCGGCGCTACATTATCTGCATGGGCAGAGCCACAGGCAACGCGTTCGCCTTCCATTGAAAAAGGAAGTAAGTCTCTCGTAGATAAGGGGCTGTCTAATAGTAAATTAGCACCGAATACACCAGCTACAGCACTTGCTGAGCTACTCCCAAGTCCGCTACCCAAAGGCATTTTTTTATGTAATTGAATATCAAATCCTTGTTTGGTCGATACACTTTCCAGAAAACGGATGATAGGTAAAGACACCGTATTTTTTTCAGGAACAAAGGTCAATTTTCCTTGATCGCCTGTAATTTCCGTGATGACAATTTTGTCGTCATTCCGTTTTGTAAGAATAACTTCATCCCCGGGTTGGTCAACAGCTAAGCCAAAAATATCGAATCCACAGGCGACATTTGCGACGGTCGCTGGAGCAAATATGCGTACACTTTCCACGATTCGATGGGTTTATTGTAAAAAACTACTAATACTCATGATATCTGCAAAAACGCCCATGGCGGTTACTTCGGCACCTGCACCAGGCCCTTTTATGACCAACGGGTTGAATTTATAGCGTTCGGTTGTAAAAGAAACAATGTTTTCCGAACCTGTTAATCCAAAAAATGGATGTTCTTTACCAACGGTTTTCAATGAAACTTTGGCTTTTCCGTCTTCTAGGGTTGCAACAAACCGCAATACTTTTTCTTCTGCTTGTGCGGCTTGAATGAGTTGCTCGAAACGTGCATTATCCGCTTCCAAGGCAGTGTAAAAAGAAGGTACGTCGGGTGCTTTTACACAGGCTTCGTTGAGTAATGGAACGACTTCAATATCGCTTGGCTCTATCGAAAATCCCGCTTCTCTAGCCAATATGAGTATTTTTCGGGCTACATCCATTCCGCTCAAATCTTCGCGCGGGTCGGGTTCTGTATATCCTTTTTCTTTGGCTTCTTTGACGACATCCACGAATTTTTTGCCTACTTCAAAAGTATTGAATATATACGAAAGTGTGCCCGAAAGTACGGCTTCAATGCGGTGAATTTTATCTCCGCTCGTGATTAAGCCTTGCAATGTGTTGATAATCGGCAAACCTGCACCTACATTTGTTTCATACAAAAATTTGGCATTTCCCTTTCTCGCAGTTTGTTGCAAAGAAAGATATTGTGCGTATGGGCCTGAATTCGCTACTTTATTTGGTGTTACAATAGAAACACTGGCTTGAAGAAGTGGGTAATAATATTGGATAATGTCTTTATTCGCTGTGCTATCCACAAAAACCGCATTGGGTAAATTATGCATTTGAATGTCTTCAATGAACTCACCGAGGCGTGCAATTTCGCCCTCATTCTGTAAGTCATTTTCCCATGTTATCAGATTAATTCCCTCAGGTCTGAACAACATTTTGCGTGAATTAATAAGCCCGACAAGCTGGATATTTAGTCCCTTTTTGGCTTTTAGGTAGTCTTTTTGTGTATTCAATTGGTGTATTAATGTTCTACCAATCAATCCTGTAGCCCCAACAATATACAAATGCAGCGTAACGCCGTCTATGGCAAAAAATGTTTCGTGAATAGCATTCAAAGCTTTGCTAATATCCTTTTTCTGAATAACGATGGAGATATTTAATTCAGAAGACCCTTGTGCAGTAGCAATGACGTTGATACCATTTTTTCCGAGTACAGAGAAAAGTTTTCCTGATGTACCCGATGTTGCTTTCATTCCTTCTCCAACGACTGCAATGACGGATAGATTTTGTTCGACGACGATGTGGTCAATCAGTCCTTGCTCAATTTCTGTAGCAAAACCTTGCTCTAAAATTTCTTTGACGCCAAATGCAGATTTAGGATCGACTGCAAAACAAATGGAATGCTCCGAGGAAGCTTGTGAAATAAGAATAACACTGATTCTATTGGCTGCTAATAACGTAAATAAACGTGCGGAAACCCCAGCTACACCAATCATTCCGTTTCCTTGAATATTGACAAGCGCAATGTCGTCAATAGATGAAATTCCGGTGATAGGATAGGGTTGTTTGGGTACATCACGTGCAATGATTGTTCCCGAATTGCTTGGTTCAAATGTATTTAAAATCTGAATCGGAATATTTTTTTGAAAAGCAGGGGTCAAACTCGGTGGGTAAATGACTTTCGCGCCAAAATGCGATAATTCCATGGCTTCCGCGTAGGAAATGGTAGGAATTGTAAACGCATTTTTGACTTTTCGGGGGTCGGTTGTCATCATACCGTTCACATCTGTCCATATTTCAATGACTTGTGCAGATAACGCTCCACCCAAAATGGAAGCCGTATAATCCGAACCTCCGCGACCTAGCGTTGTGGTTATTCCCTCGATTGTAGAACCAATAAATCCAGTAACGCACTGTAAGTCAGTTGTTTGTGAGAAGTGCTTTCTGATAAGTTCATTGGTAAGTGAGAAGTTCACTTCTGCATGCGAAAAATGGTCGTCCGTTTTGATAATTTTTCGTGCATCGAGGAAGGATGCTGCAATTCCACGCGATAGGAGGGCTTCAGTGATGATGGTCGTTGAGAGACGTTCACCAAAACTTAGGAGAAAATCCATGGTGCGTAGGGATAATTCTTGCAACAAAGAAACTCCGCGTAAAAGGTCTTCTAGTTCATTGAATAAACCTTTTGTTTTTGCCATCGCAGAACTTTGTGCTTTTATATCGACCAGTCCGCGCACCGCATTGAGATGCCTTTCTTCCACTAATTTGAGTAGTTCAAGATAGTGCATATCATGTGTGCTAGCGAGTTTACCTATTTCAATAAGTTTATTGGTTACACCGCCAAAGGCCGAATAAACAACAGCAATTTTGTTTCCAGCAACAATGTTTTTTTGAATAATAGAGATGACCTGCTCAATGCTTTCGACAGTGCCAACGGAGGTGCCTCCGAACTTTAAAATTTTCATTTCCAGACGTAAAATGAGTAAGTAAATGGGATTTAGTCACGTAAGGTTTCCAAAAAATTGGTTGGATAAATTCCGTGAAAATCAGTTAATTGGTTAAAAAAGATGCCTTTTCGCAAATATACTAATTTTTGATGCGATGTGGTCTATTTTTGTGTAGATGCATGTTCAAACGCGTTAAAATATTTCATTATCGCTGCATCAGGGCTAAATTTTGGAAAAATGAAATCAAATAAAGCCCCATCGGGGGCAAAATTTGTTATTTTTCTGAAATTATTTTGATTATATAACCAATAAAAATGAGCTATTTTTTGGTTTTTTTATCAGTTAATTAGATATTTGTCTAAATACAACAGAGAAAAACGGAGAACATGAATATACTTTTTAAGGCACTAAATGACGCAACACGGCGTGAAATTTTAGAATTATTGAAAGATAAAGATAGGACAGCAGGAGAAATTGCAGATCATTTTCAATTGAGTAAACCTAGTATTTCTCATCATCTAGACTTATTACGACAAGCAGACTTGGTTTCGTCTGTAAAAAAAGGTCAGTTCATCGTTTATACCATCAATACAACTGTCATGGATGAAGTGGTTGCTTGGTTCATGCAGTTTCGATTTGCACCAGAGAGCAAGTCAGCTTGGAAAGCTACCAATTAGTATGCAATTTTATGTTTTTACCCGCCATTTTATTCGAATTATTCATTTTGATACTTTCTATTCTCCCTACTTTGTTATTCTCGATTTGGGGAAAAGCAAGTGAAGTAGATTTGTCTCTTAATAGTGGCATCTATGTATATTTATTGGTGAATACATTGTTTTATTTTCTTTCTTTTTGGCTCAATTTGATGGATAGAAAGAAAGTATACTATGCTATAATCCAGCCGGTAACACGACGAATTCGCTTAATTTGGGCATTTTACCTTTGTTTTGTGGGATTTATACTTTTTTGGGGAGTGCATTGGTTTCCTATCTATGAATTTCAGCGATTATTAGGTATAGGAATTTCATTATTTTTTTTTGCAAGTAGTAATTTTAGATTAAATTTACATCCATCAAGTGCCTTTGCAGTGGGCCTTGGTGTTAGTTCTTCAGCCAATGTCAAAGAAATTGCAAAAATGCAGCACAGATCTGTAGCTTATCTGTTTTTTTACATCGGAATTTTAATGACTGTTTTGTTTTTTTTACTTCCTTCCATCAGTTTAGTTTGGGGGAATGTTTTTTTAGGGTTGAGTGTATTTTATGGGGTTGTACTGCGTCTTTTTAAGACAGCTATACAGGATTAAAAAAGGACTAAATGGGGAAATCTTTGCTGAAATAGCCAACAAACTTCCAAACTTCTGCGATATCTTCAGCCATGACAGGATAGGGAGCATATCGCTCATTCGTTGACTTCAGGATGATGACATTTTTTTCGTTCAAGTAATTGAATACTTTTTTTAGTACGACGCCTTCATCTTTGGTTACAACAACACATACAGTACCGTTTTTAATCGTTCGCCAATTTTCGACGTATTCGACAAAAACGAGAGATCCTTCTTGCATCGGCAGCATCGAGTCACCCTCTACTGGGAATACGCGGTAGTTTCTGTCTTGAGACAAAAAAGGTACTTGGAAAACGGGAAGTTTGGCAATAAACTCCAAATCCATAAATGAACTAGGGTATCCAGCAACTGCTTTTACTGGGACATATTCTATGTTTTCTCTGTTTTTTGAGTCAACAGTGGTGGCTAATATTCGAAGATTTTCTTTGGTAAGTGGTTTTGAAATGGGTGTCTCTGATAGATTTGTAGCAAGCAAATCATCTACTTGAACACCAAAAAATGCGGCAACTTTGAGTAAGTCCTCTAGCTTGGGTTCTGTTCGGCCTTGCTCATACGAACCATACGTTGACTTGGCCAATCCAAGTAAATCGGCGAGTTCTTCTTGAGAAGGAGAGTTGGGATGCCTTTTACGTAAAATTTGTAGATTTTGACTAAGTTTTGTCGCCATTTTTATCAACAGTTTAAAAATATATACTGAATTTTAGCGGATGTGTGAAAAAAGATATATATTTGATTACTGAATTTTGTCGTATTTTGCTTTTTTCAATAAACACAAATATACAAAATGTGTACAAATAAGCAAAAATGTAGTAATTGAATTTGAAATTTACCCGTATCGCCTAGTTTGAACAGGCTCACGTAAACGAACAAGCTCATGGTTCTTCAAAATCGTATATTGGATTCAAATAAGAAGTTTGTTGGACTTTGTATTCATCCCGAATACATTAAACAAACAAAAAAATTACCCAAAGGGCTACCTCATGCCTACTTATTACTTATACCCTACATATACCAAAGAAGTTTTGGTAAAGTAAATGCTGTATTCAAACCAATGAGAAAGGTATCGATAGAGGAAAAATTACTTTTTGCCTTTCGCACATTTCCTATTGGTCATCACTTTTATCTAGTTTGTCAATTGGCTCAAAATCTTGGTTACTCACTTGAGTTTCCTTCTATTAATGAGTCCGATTATCTATCTAAAATTGAACAAAAAAGAATTATTCTTGGCTTCGTTTGTGTCCCTTATCTTTCTCAGTCTCATGTATCCAACTGGATAACTGAGAGAAAAAAAAGCCCTTTTTCGTCTTTAGATGATTTTTACAAACGAAACCCAGTCACACGCGATATGTTGAAGGCATTGGTTGAATCTGGTGCATTTCGGTATTTACATCGTTCTACAACTGCTTTGGAGTGGATGCTTGATACATACACAAGTTTAATCACACCTACAGAAAAAGTTCGTTTAAATTGGTCTGAAAAAAAACTAAATTATTTGAATTTACATCATGAAAATTGGTTAAAACCGAACTTAATTTTACCCTCACATTACCAAGTAGCTTCGGAGCTTCCTCATTTAAAGAAGGAAGAAGTTGCTCTACTTGGTCGATTGATATCCATGCTGAGTTTTGAATTGAAAGAAAAAAGAAAGGTGAAATGGGGGATTTTTATTGACGAAGAAAAAACAGTGTATCTAGCTCAAATGGATTCATCGGTAGGGGTTATGTGGAAAATGGGTGAAGGGTATTTTCTATCAGGTACGGTAAAAGGTTTTAAGTCTCAAACTTGGATTCAAATTCAAAGTGCGCGTTATTTGAATTGATTTGAAACAGATACCCCGAACGCTTAGTTAGCAAATCATCTTATATCAAACAAATCGAAACGAATTATGCTTGGTTTTCGCTTCTCTGAATTTAAACCATCTGAAAAAAAAGGAGGCAAGTTTGAACAGCTTCTTGATATTCTTCAGCAACTCTTGTTGATTTTCGCTGGTGACGTTAGCCAGTCTTTGAGTTATATGAATGAACTCGATAGACGTTATCAATTGACAGATGACCAGTACGGCATGGCACAATTCATTGATGACCTCAAGAAAAAAGGGTATATCCAAGAAAATCCCCAAGAAAAAGGAAGTTTCCAAATGACAGCCAAAAGTGAAAGCAGCATCCGAAAAAGATCACTGGAAGAAATTTTTGGAAAACTAAAACGGACAAAATCGGGGGGAAATCATCATACACCTTACTCGGGAGCGGGAGATGAGTTAAGCAGCGATATCCGTGCTTTTCAGTTTGGGGATACATTGGATCAAATTTCCATGACTGAATCCCTCAAAAATGCCCAAGTAAATAGTGGACTTGATGATGACTTTTTCCTGCTCGAAAGTGATTTAGAGGTTGTGGAAAAGGAATCAAAAATTAGTACATCCACCGTTTTGATGATTGATATTAGCCATTCCATGATTTTATATGGCGAAGATCGGATTACTCCTGCCAAAAAAGTTGCTTTGGCCATGGCGGAGCTGATTAAAACAAGATATCCGAAAGATACGTTGGACATTTTGGTTTTTGGGAATGATGCTTGGCAAATTCAATTAAAAGATATTCCGTATCTGGAAGTAGGTCCATATCACACTAATACAGTCGCAGGTTTGGAGTTAGCGATGGACTTATTGAGACGTCGCAAAACAAAAAATAAACAAATTTTCATGATTACGGACGGCAAACCAACCTGCCTCAAAGAAGGGATTCATTACTACCAAAATAGCTTTGGCCTTGACAGAAAAATCGTGAATAAAACGCTGACCCTTGCTGCACAAGCCAAACGTTTGTCTATTCCAATCACTACATTTATGATTGCCTCTGACCCATACCTGAAACAATTCGTCCAAGAATTTACCCGCATAAACAACGGTCGTGCTTACTACAGTAATTTGGATGGTTTGGGTGGTTTTGTTTTGGAAGATTTTCAAAAGAATAGACGCAGAAATGTCAAGTAAATCATGACAAAAAAAGAAAGATACCAAGGGATAATTACTTATTTTTCTGAAAATCAGCCCAATCCAGAAACGGAGCTGGCGTATTCCAATCCGTACGAGCTTTTGGTAGCCGTCATTTTATCTGCCCAATGTACCGACAAGCGGGTAAATATGGTGACTCCCTTCCTTTTTGAGAAATATCCAACGGCAAATGCCTTGGCTGCTGCTACCTCGGATGAGGTCTTTGAATATATTCGGAGTATTTCTTATCCGAATAACAAAGCAAAGCACTTGGTAGGTATGGCTAAAATGCTTGTTTCGGAATTTAATAATGAAGTTCCAGCGAAAGTGGAGGAATTGACCAAAATGCCGGGCGTTGGACGAAAAACAGCCAATGTGATTGCTTCTGTTATTCATGAAAAGCCGACGATGGCGGTTGATACGCACGTTTTTCGTACTTCCCACCGCATCGGGTTGGTTTCAACAAAAGCAACAACCCCATTGGCTGTTGAAAAAGAATTAGTGAAACATTTTTCGAACGAAATCATCCCCAAAGCGCACCATTGGCTAATCTTACATGGCCGTTACATTTGCTTAGCAAGAAATCCGAAATGTTCAGAATGCGCAATTACCAGTTTCTGTAAATCGTTCGAAAAAATCCAGAAATGGGGAATTAAAAAGGTAGATGATAAACTACCTTCTATAAATTAGCCTTAATTAATTTAATGGCTATTGCCAAAATAATCAGTCCGAAAACCTTTTGAAGTACTTCGATAGAGCCCGGACTGATTTTTCTTTCTAGAAATTTCGACGACTTTAAAACCGTATATACCAAAGCCAAATTCACAAAAATAGCGGCTACAATATTTACTTCGTGGTACGTGGATTTTAAAGAAAGTAGGGTGGTCATGGTTCCTGCACCAGCAATAATCGGAAATGCCAGAGGAACAATCGACGATGAACGTGCACCCGTCATGGGATTATGCTTGAAAATCTCGCGCCCAGAAATCATTTCAAAACCTAAAAAGAGAAGAATTATCGCTCCTGCAACGGCAAAGGATTTAATATCTACACCAAATAATTTCAAAATATTGGTACCCAAATAGAGATAACCAATCATCAGAAGCCCGGAAACCACCGTTGTTCGCTCGGCGTGAATACCTCCCGATTTTTTACTGATATTTAGAATGACTGGAATAGAACCCAGAATATCTATAATTGAAAAGAGAATGAGGGATACAGAAAAAGTTTCCTTGAAATCAAAGTGTTGTATCATAAAAATAGGGTTTTTATAAGTGAATCGTACGAAGAGGAATCCAATGCAGGAAAGTTGGCAATGCGAAATGTATTTTCCTTCCATTCGCCATATCCATTGCCCAAAACAAAGTGATTTTCAAGCGCATATTTTTTTATTTCTTGAATATCCGTTAAACTTCCTTGCAAACAAATAACCGTCTGAGAACGGGTTAATTCATTTGTAATCAAGGGTTTGAATTGGTGATTGTTTTCAAAAAAACGATAGAGTACATCTGCTCTTTTCTTCAAATTTGCGTCAATCACATCCAAAGAATCTACCCGCTGAAGTACCCCATGAAGCAAATAAATGCCCAAGACATTGGGGGTGATATGGGTTTGATTTTTCTTGAAATTTTGATGGATGGTTAATAAACTATTGTAGTGATTCCTTTCATCCACTTTTTTTGCCCATTCCATTGCTTTTGGGGAAACGATGAGCAACGCCATGCCAGCTGGGAGTCCAAGACACTTTTGAACAGATGAAAACCAAACATCGCCGACTTGCCAATCCCAATATTGTCCGCCTAGAGAAGACGTAGCGTCGATGGCTATGAGTGCATTGGGGGCTTTTTGTTTTAGTTGACGTATCGAATTTTCGGAAATTTGCGAGCCGTTTGACGTTTCATTTTGTACGATACACATCCATTGGTTGAATGGATTTACCTCTGTTTCTTCAATGAGTTGGTTTTCAAAAAAACGCGTTCCCCGCAAATGTGTTTGAAAACCAGTGGCAGTTCGGTTTGTTACAGCGTATTTGAACCATTTTTTTCCAAAAGCCCCATTGTAAAAAAATTGAACGTGGTCACAAAGAAGTGATTGATTGATGATTTCCCAACATTCTGTGGAGGACGATGTGATGAAGATTTCATACTCGGCAGGAATGTGTAGTTTTTCGTGCACTAATTTCTTGGTTTGCTTCCACAATTGCATGAATGCCTCACTTCTGTGATTTTGTTGTAAAATCCCGTTTGTATATACCTCTTTCAAGAGGTTTTCAACGATGGGATACAAGGTAGAAGGGCCAGGATAAAAGGAAGTTGGAAACATACCTCAGCTTTATAGATGGGTTTAATGCTCAATTTTGTGTGCCAAAGATAAGAAAGATAAATGGCAGCTACATCAGGTGAAGCTGCCATTTATCGCTAAAATTAGGAGATTGGTGCGAGTTTCGCCGTAAAATGCCGAAGATGTGGCGCCTCGTAGGTTAAAGTATAGCCTTTTATTTTTTCTCTTTCTTGATATACTTCACAAATAACTTCGCAGACATAATCAATATGACTTTGCGTATAAACGCGTCTTGGAATAGCGAGACGGACGAGCTCCATGGCGGGCGGTATATGTTGTTTATTTTCGTCGTATTTTCCGAACATCAAGGAACCAATTTCTACCCCTCGAACGCCTCCTTTTAAGTAAAGCGCATTTGCTAATGCAACACCAGGAAAAGCTGAAGCAGGAATGTGGGGTAAAAAAGCTGCAGCATCTAAATAAAGTGCATGACCACCTGTTGGAAGCATCATGGGTACCCCAGCTGCTGATAATTTTTCACCCATGTACGCAATACTTCTTAGCCGGTAGTGCAAATATTCTTCGTCTAAAACTTCTTCTAAACCTTGTGCAATGGCTTCTAAATCTCTTCCCGATAAACCTCCATATGTTGGGAATCCCTCCGTCATGATGAGTACATTTTTGGCTTCTTGGGCTAGGTTTTCATCGTTTAATGCGAGAAATCCACCCATATTGACGAGCCCATCCTTTTTGGCACTCATGGTGCAGCCATCTGCATAGGAGAACATTTCTTGGACAATTTCAAGAATGGAGGCTTTTGCGTATCCTTTTTCGCGGAGTTTGATAAAATAGGCATTTTCGGCAAAACGGCACGCATCAATATAAAAGAGAATTCCGTATTTTTTACACAAATCGGCGGTTTCCCGTATGTTTTGCATAGAAACCGGCTGCCCACCTCCTGAATTATTGGTGACAGTCATGACGCACATCGGAATATGTTCTGCCCCTTTTTCCAGAATGAATTTTTCAAGTGCTGGAATATCCATGTTCCCTTTGAAGTCGGCGATGAGGTGCGGTTTTTTTCCTTCTTCGGTGAGAAAATCAACGGCATTTGCGCCTGTAAATTCTATATTTCCACGGGTTGTATCAAAAAAAGTATTGCTTACAAAGAATTTTCCGGGTCCACCTATAAGCGAAAAAAGGATTTTTTCGGCGGCTCTTCCTTGGTGCGTAGGTAAAATATGTTTGAAGCCCGTGATGGATTGAACGGCAGATTCAAAGCGGTAGAAACTTCGGGAGCCGGCATACGATTCATCTCCGACCATCATGCCTGCCCATTGTTTTGCACTCATGGCAGAGGTGCCACTGTCGGTAAGTAAATCAATCAAAACGTGATCTGCCTGGATGAGGAAGAGATTGTGATGGGCTTCTTCCAAGAACTTTACGCGCTGTTCAGAAGTAGTAAAATAGAGAGGTTCGACCGATTTAATTTTAAACGGTTCAATAATGGTTTGCATAAAAAAATGGATTTGTGTTTATCAATACATTGAAAAGGTGGAGGAAAGGATTTGCCCCCCTCGGTCTTTTAAAATGATAAATAAAAACCACATTTCTAAACTCATGCTTGCCTCTTTAATATGTGCAAATTTATACGAATTGTACTAAAAATACAAAATAGGAGTGGTGAATATGTATTTACTTTCGTTTGAGGATATTTTATTGGTATGAGGAAGGAAGTAAATGTATGTTTTCATGAATCCATTTCTGGAGGCGTAGAAAGGTTCTTATACTCTTATCAACAGAATCGATTTGATTAAAAAAAGCCTTTGTTCTATCCAGTGAATCAGTAGCTACTTGGATTGAATAACTTTTTTTATTCTTTTTTAAACTAGCCCATTCAGGTAAATATTCTCTGATTTTGGTTGCTTGTTCTTCTGTACATTTGTTCAAAGTGGCATCTATAATTCCTTGGCTAAGCTTATGATAAAATGTAATATTATGTAATTTTTTGTCTTTTAGAATGGGCCAATCACTTTTATGTGGTATTTCTTGAGGCATCTTCATAGGAATGCTAGGAGAATTATTTTGAAGATATGTCCAATAGGATTTCCAAAATGTTTGAACAGGAAGTGAATTAGTAGGTCTGTAACCACGTCTTTGCTTACGAATGGCTATTTGAATTAACTGAACTTTAAACAAACTTCTTGGAGTACCTTCCATTTCAAGTCTTTGTGCAATGGATTCATACGTGATATATTTCTCAAATTCATTTTGTTGTATGCAATAATTGAGTGGCGCTACCAGAACAACAAAAGCTGAATCGCATTCTTTTTTGGCTTCATAGTTTCTTGCACGTAGTATGTATCTACTGTATTGTTCTTCTTGGAAATGCGTGTCTAATTTGTTTTCAAGAAGCAGAAATAGTGTACTCTGTTCAGATTTATATGAAAAAAGAAGGTCAGTTTCACCTAATCCGAAGGCTGAAATACTTTTCCAAGCACCTAGAAAGCTATCTACAGGAGGCAAATTTAATGCATTGACGAACCATTCACGAAAGGAGCGATCAGAAGATAATTCTTCAAGTAAAAGTAGGTCGAGGTCTCTTTCTTGGATGGATTCGACAGGGAGTAAAGATTGATTCATGGAATGTATTGTTTTGGGTGATGTAGAGATTTGTTGTTTTCGTCTTGCTAAGAAAGTCAAAAGTACTACATTTTAAATCATATATAAATGGAATATAATTAAGTAGAATATAACTCATGAGTTGTATAAAAGGGATTTGGACGTAAGAAGGTTCGGAGCTGTCGTTTCGTCACCCTTTTGGTTGTTTCGTGTACTTTGCAATTCGTTCGTCACCTCTTTTTTTGGATGTATAAATTTACAGGTGTAATATTGATTAATTCAAAATGTTGGAATGAAAGCAGTCGTGTAAATTTTTCGGTTCTCCAAACACATGAAGAGCATAAAATTTTCAAAATAAAAAATGGAAGAGCTGCATGAAAGGACAAAATAGGGCTGAATTTTAGACAAAAGAATTTTTTAACCAGAAAGTAAACAAAAATAAGTGTAAGTGCTGTGAACAAATACGAAGCCCAATTCTTATTTCAAAGCCAAAGATAATTAAATCAGTTCTCATTCATTAAATCAAACAAGTCAAATGAAAAAATCTACTCTACGTGTATTGTTAAGCGTTATGGTGTTCTATGTCCTAAATGGTTGTACAAAGGAGGAAATTCCTGCCTCTCTGATTTCGGGTAATTGGGGAGTTTCTGAAGTAATTGTAGTTATCAACACGACAAATACACCTATTTCAAATGAGACTTATACCCAAAGCTTCAAAAATGTAAAACATGCTTTTAATGAAGACAATACGTATGTTTTTACAGATATCGATGGTGAAAAAACTCAAGGAACTTGGGCATATTCAGCAGATACAAAAGAGCTAGTTATTACGTATCCTAGCATAGATTACGAAGAGCGTTTTGAAGTTTTGACTAGTACAAGCAATGAGCTCATTTTAAAAACGCCTACTGTTGATGTGGAAAAAGCAAGTAGTGACCAAGATTTGGAAACACTCTTTACAGCAAGTATTCTTTTGCTAGATACACCTGCAGAAGAAATTGAACCTAAAACGATTGCGATTACCTACAAGCTGACAAAATAAAAGGCAGCTTAAAGGCGCTATTTTCCTTTGCACTTAAATTACAGAAAATCATTTTGGTGCATGAAATTAGCTCACCGCAAAGGGGACTTTTCCTATAAAATCATACTACCTTAATTAGGGTAGTACATTTGTGGAAAAGTCCCTTTTTTGGATTGAATGAATCAGTGAGTACAAAAAACCTTGATTGTTGAATCAAATTGATTGCATGTTTTGCCTGATTACCAATATTTCAAGATTTTGAATGTATCTAGTACTTTCCATGTATGTATGTGTTTTTCTTTAACATGAATTAATACTGTCTCTTATGACTAAAAATTTCTACTTCAAGTGGTTGTCGATGACCTGTTTTTTCATCTTTTACATAGTTACTTGTGTAGAAGCAGGTAGTCACCCTAAAAAAATAAAAGATGAAACACAATCGAATGGTAAAGTAAAAGAAACCGTCATCAGTCCAGCCTTTGTACCCATGCAACCCAATTCAGCAGACCAGTTCCAATTGGATAATGCGCTTGCTAATTTACAAGGAAAACTCACTAGCCAGATACCGCTTATTGATCACATGGAAAACATTGACTTGAATGTTTCAGACAGTGTCGCGAGTAATCGAGGACAAGCCAGCTCCATGTTTTCATATCTGGATCAAAATCCAGAGAAAGTAAAGACATTTATAAGTTTTGAAGACCTTGTAACTTTACCTATTGGTCTGAAACAAAATTTGAAAGATAATACGGAAGTCTCTCTAGGGATTTATAGTGTTGAATACACGTCATCAGGAGCTAGATTAACTGTGTTTGTCCGTATTAAAATGAAAGTGAATGACTCAAACACGGAACGGGTACTTTTATTCGGTTCTGATGCGGTTACTTTCACACGTTCAGGAGGTTTGGGCGCAGGTGGTACTTTTAAAGTGGCTTTACTTGGAGATTACCCGATACCAATGAAAAACTGGACATTAGTCCTAAAAGGTGCATCTGAAATGGGTAATATCAATAGCTCAACCACTTTTGCTTCCTTCAATTGCGATACATTTTCTGGAGCTGGACTTGGACTCGATATCGTATTTCCTAGAGATGTTCTTGTGCCGTTCCATGAAACAGAAAGAGTGGCAACGGATAATCGAGTGAAACTTTCGGCATTTGCGAGTGTAACAGATGGTTTCAACGATATCTACGTTGCGATCACTACACCTACTACTTTTGCATCAGCTAGTCTTCCTAAATTTGGTTTCAAAGCAGAAAATATCGTACTAGATTTAAGTGATTTTCGGGGGGGAAATGAGGTTGGATTATTTCCTCAGGAATATGAGAATCCTGATAAGGGAAGCACACGTTGGCGTGGAATTTTTATTGGAAAATTTAGCGTATTGCTGTCAAAAGAATTTAATAACAAAGATGTTTCTTCGATAACGGGTACACAATTACTAATAGATAGAACAGGTTTTTCTGGCACTGTGAGTTTCAACAGGAGTAGCCAGCCACTTGTGTGTGATGCCCAAAAGTGGCCACTTACAATTTCCTCTTTTTCACTTTCTATTGTTCAAAATAAATTCATTCGTGGAGGCTTTGGTGGTTCGATACGAACTCCGTTGAACACAGATATGAACGATGCGAATGCGGCACTCGGATATAATGCCATTATTGATGCTACTGGAGAGTACCTAATAAGTATCAATACCGCAAATGATAGCTATCCAATAAAATGTTGGAGAGCAAAAGCGGAAATTTACAAAGGTTCTTGGATAAACTTGACCGTAAAAAACAATCTGTTTTATCCTTCTGCCAATTTGAACGGTGAATTGAATATTGCCGCGAATGCAAGTACGACAACTGATGGAACTCCAGAAACTGAAGGAACTGTCGCCATGAACGGCATTGTCTTTTCAGATCTTATGCTAAAGGTGGACTTCAATGGTAAATTTCAGTTTTCTGTGGGTGAATTCAAATACCAAAATACAACCAATTCCCGCTTAGCTAGATTCCCTATATCTATTACCCGTTTTGAAAAAATAAATGGAACTTCTGAAAATGATCTATGGATTGGTATTGGATTTCGGGTTGGTTTGGCAGGAGACCGGTTTGCAGGTGCAACAGACCTCATCATTAGAACAAACTATAATAAAGGGCTAGGTAAATTTGTTGCGGGTTCTTCAGATGGTAAAAGTTTAATTCAAATAAATCGACTTTATGTAAAAGGAAGCATTCAGCTAATGGATGTCGAGGGCTATGTAAATTTCTTTGAAAATACGTCCGAAATGGGGCTATGTTCTAATTTGCTGACAGGAAATATCCCAGAAAGTAAGGGTTTTTGCGGGAAGTTAGATATGGTCATCAAAAAACCATTTAAAGTAGGAGTTGAGCTGAATGCACTTTTTGGCTACAATAAATTGGCTAATTTTTCATACGGTTTTTTTAGTGCCTATGTCGGGGATACAGATCCAAGTTTGAAAGGGGTTTCGCAAAATGCGGATGGTACGGATAAGACTGTGACTGATGCCAACAAAAGAATTAGTAAGCCAGGAGGAGGTTTTGTGATTCCTACAGGTATTGCAGACTTGGGGATAAATGGGCTTGGCATTGGTGTGTATTTTAATATGAAACCGAATTTGAATGCAACCCATGTTGTCTATGAAATAAATAATCAGATTCCTTTTGGGTTTAAACTCATGCTCGGAATTCAGAATAATTCATTGGTTGGCGCAACGGCATACATAAAACCAACTTTTAAAGGGAGAGTCAATGTAGATTTTGCTTTGGACAGACAGTATGGAATAAATAGTATTGCGCTGAGTGGCGTTGGAACATTTGCAAGTGAGTTATCTGGAGGAAACTCAAAGGTAAGTATGGCAGATGGGCTTGGTAAGTCCATTAAAAATGCAGGAGTAAGTAACGATGCACTCATGAATACCGCTCCCTCTGACCATACGCCAGCTGCTCTGATTTCAAAATCTAAATCGGATAGTACCACCACAAAAGTAAGTAGTTCAGGGGATATCGTGGTGGCTATGGGGGTTCTTCTGGATATTCCTAAGAAGGTTTTCCATGCAGAAGCTGAAGTGTATATGAATTTTAAAAATCCAGTAGATAGCTCAACGACCTTGAGAGGAATTGGCGTAAATGATTTAGCAGGGCGAGCTATTATCCATTTTGAAAAATCAAATACGTATGTTCATATTGGTAAGCAGGAAGTCGTTAATCGCGTTGGCATTCGCTACAAAAGTAATTTTGAATTTGGCGCCTACTTAATGATGGGCAAAGGAATTGGCCCCTTACCACTCCCTCCCATAGAAGTGCTTTCGTTTTTCCCTACCATAAAAGCACACTTAAATGCAGTGAATTCAAGCTCTGAAATGAATGGAGTTAGGTCAGGTAATGGCTTTGCCGTTGGCGCACACATAAAAGCAAATATCAACGCAAAAGGATTGCTGTACTCTATAAAAGGATTCGGAGTAGGAGGAATGGATCTTTTACTTATTGAGAATGCGTGTCCGTCAGGCGGTCTCTCTGGTAAAATGCAATTGTATGGTGTTGCACAAATACAAGCCAGCTTTGGGAAAAGAAATAATTTGTTTAACGGTACTGTTGGTTTTTATCTCAATGGGAATGGATTCAGACCATTCAACGCTACGGGAAACATTTGTATCACGTACGGTAAAAAAGATAAAAAACTCTGTCCCTCTACCACGGTAGGAGAAACGGGCTGCATTTGATAAAATCGTACACCCGACTAACACAAAGACAATTATGAGAAAATATATATATGCTATCGTATTTACCTTTTTCGTTGCTTTCCAGCTTGTAGCTCAAATACAACAAAGTACGAATGTTAATTCTTCTGATTGGACAACCATGTATCGGATTAAAAGTCCGAATGCGGTGATGCTTCGATGGTTTCCTCGAAATGCAACAGATTGGAAACAAGGAATAGCCAACGGATATACTATCACAAGAAAAAAATACGCGAGTACAGGCGAGCTTAAAGAAACATTCAATATATCTGTCCCAAAAGTAAACGGTGCAGATACTACCTTGGCAAAGTGGGCTCCGTACTGGAAAACAGATAGTGTCTATCACAAAGAACTTCTTTATCTGACTGTCAATTCTCAGAAAACGAATTCGAATGAAGAATTAAACGAAATGTATTTTTTTGCCAATATTATGGCTGACCAAAGTTATACAGCTGCGTCTCTCTGTGGACTTGGTTATACAGATACTTTTGCCACGACGGTTGAAAATGGATTCTCATACGAATACACGATCCGAATTAATTCGACAAACACCCAAACGCAAATCAAAAATGTTGTAGTGACACCTGTTCCGTTGCCGGATGTCGCTCCCTCAATATTTGAAGCAAAATCGCGTAAATTAACGATTGGATGGCAAACCAATAAGTTGATAGATACGTACTCCTCTTATTTTATCCAACGGGCTGAGAAAATCAATAATGTTTGTTCTACTTACAAAACGTTACATACAGCACCCCTAATCAAATTTTCTGAAGATAGTACCATGTACCACGTGGACTCTCTCCCTAATAAAACCCAGACCTATTGCTACCGCCTCATTGGAAAAAGTTATTTTGATGAAAGAAAAGTGGGTACTATGGTTGAATATTTGTTTCAAAAGCAATTGGAACATGTCCCTACTGTCCAAGCTGTCACCTTTTCCGGAGGAAACGTAAAAGTAGATTGGCAATTCAAGGGTTCTGTGGAGGATGCTTCGAGTTTCCGGATTGCTGTCAGTAAAGTGGATACAGCGCAAAGGGGGCAATCTTTTTTCAAAGAAATTAAAACAGGTATTTTACCAAGTAACCGAACTCTTACTTTCAGCTCTGCTGATATTAAGACAGCTCTTGGAGATACGAACAGTATTTATTATCTATTTGTAGGAGCTTTAGCCGATGAAGGTACTAAATCTGTTCTTTATTCTTTTCCGTATGCAATCACTCCAAAAGATAAAATCCCACCATCTGTACCCATTTCTGCTACTTCAGGTTTACCTCCCTTTAATTCCTTTGAAGTCATGCCACCGACGCAAGAAGGTGTAGTACGCATCAAACTCAGGTGGTATCCAAGTGTAGATAACCCAGGTGGTGTCGGATTAATGGGGTATCGTGTCTATCGGCTTTTTGAAAACCAATCGGTTGATTTAAAAGTAGAAATCTCTGGAGGTATTATCAATCGAACGGAAAAAGTAGGAGGTGTTACAACGGCCTTCGTCGTTGATTCGCTTGGTGCCAATTTTAATTTCCCAAGTGCAACGTATTTTGTTTCTGCCCTAGATAGCAACTACAATGAGTCGGCAGTTACTACTTTCAAGTATGTGAAGCCTGTTACAAAAAGACCTAGCCCCCCGATAATCAATAAAGTGGAAACAGTTTATCAAGGGGCAATACCTTCCGTGACATTGTCGTATGTTTTTTCACCCTCAGGAAGCTCAGTTGTTTATAAACTACTTAAAAAAGAGAATGTGGCTGGAAGTGGGTGGGGCGAAGTCAAGCTGTTGGCTACCAGTGCCTCCTATATAGATTATTCGGTTAAAAAAGGAAGCGAATACGTATATAGTATGCAGGCTATTGATACGGTCAACAATTTCCGCTCCTGTTTTAAAACACCTTCTTTGCCCGTCAATGTCGCTCTCCATGATAGTTGTTATCAACTTGTTGTAGTAAAAATCCCAAATACGGCATTGAAGCCTGCTATATCAACATTTACAGCAACCTATCAAGAAGTTGAAAAAAGAATCAGACTCAATTGGTCAGCCCAGCCTGGTGCTATCAGTTATGAAATATACAAGGGCATCATCCGAATACCCGCGGACTCAATGAAAATCGCATTATTGGATTTTGTGAAGGCTCCCAACCTTGCCTATTTTGATACTTTCTTTGAACTTGGGCGTGCGTATAAATACCAAATAAGGGCTGTGTTTGCAGATGGAACGGTCTCCGCCTGGAAAGACGTTTCGACAACATCTCTCGTCCAGAAATCTTTGTTGGTCAATGTATCAGAAGTAAATTTTACCACTAAAAATGAATCCAAATCTGTCAGTATTACGGCAAATATACCTTGGACAATTGCTTCTAGCAACGCAACTTGGTTAACAATAAGTAGGTCTTCTGGGTCAAATAACGGGACTTTTTCAATTACAGTGACCCAAAATTCGGGTGCAGAAAGAAATGGAACGATAACGCTAAGTGGAGGCGGAATAACCCGAGAAATTCGCGTCTTTCAACTCGGTGTTCCTAATGGAAAGGGTCTCACCGGAAAATATTATAACCACATCGGTTTGGCTTCTATTCAGGGGAAACTCCCAGATATTACGGTGATCGAACCCACCCTGAATTTAATGGCAGGCGGCTCTCCGAAAGCTGGTGTTAGTGAGAATTTCGTTGCTGTTTGGGAAGGCTATATCCAAGTCAAAGATGCAGCCAACTATACTTTTTTTCTTTCTGCCGACGATGGTTTTCAGTTTTATTTCAATAATGCGTTGGTTCTGAAAGGAAACGCATACAACGTAGGTGTAGAATTTCAAACCCCTAGTTTTAACCTTCTACCTGGTGTCAATTATCCCATCAAAATTGAATTTTGGGACGATGCCTCTGTGGCTGCTTTCGTTCTCAAATGGGCCAATAATAGCGGGCTGGCCAAGCAGATAATCCCGACAGCCCATTTGTTTCCTTTATTTGAGCCAGAACCCCTCAGTAGTGACCCGTTGCACAATAAATGCTTTGTCATTCAATCTCCGCAAACGGGTAAAGCCTTGCAGCTTATGCCCAATTTCTTGGTGCAACAACAATCATTGACCAATAACAACGACCAAATATGGAAAATGGAAAAGGTTAATACTAGCTACAAAATCATATCTCAAATTGACCAACAAGGCAAGGTCATGCAGGTACTTGGAGGGGGTAGCAACAATGCAGATAAGGTAATAGGGGGCTATTTTTCGAATCTAAACCACCAACTTTGGGATTTTATGCTCAAAAATGCCAATTTGTATAGCATCAAACAAAAAGGTACATCACATGCTTTTTTAGAACTTTCAGATGCTGGAAATGCAGACCAAGCCATTATTTTTAATTACGTCGAACGAGAATATAAACTCCAACCTATTGGTTGCCCGAGTACGTCCAATTCTATTTTACTTGACAAAAATTACGTTAGTTTGGGTAATTTGCCTAGCTCAGACCAAGTTGTCATTACGACAGGATTGGGTTGGTCTGTTACCACTTCTGATACGTGGATTCAGGTGAATAAGCCAGGAGGATATGGAAATGGAGTACTTACGATCTCCGCTTCACAAAATACGGAGTTCACTGAACGGAAAGGCGTAGTGACTATTTTTGGAGGCAATACCAATTATACCATTTATGTAACGCAATTCCCCGCACCAAGTGGTTCCGGACTAGATGCCAAATACTTTAATGTCACCAGTTTTAGTGGAATGACTTCAGCTTCGCCTGTTTTAACCAGAGTGGATGAAAACATCCATTTTAACTGGGGTGATACCTCTCCAGGATCTGGCGTAAATGCCAACTTTGCTGCCCGGTGGGAAGGATACATTGAACCGCCCGTAACATCAAATTATACTTTTTTTGTGGCTTCTGATGACGGTTGTAGGTTATGGATTAACGGCGAGCTAATCATCAATGACAATACTACACACTCTGAAACGGAGTTCAGGTCAACAAAGGAAATTAAAATGATTGCAGGTCAAAAGTATCTTATAAAGCTAGAATTTTGGGATGGGGGTAGCGGTGCCGCCGCAAAATTAAGATGGCAAAACAGCAATGGTTTGTCTAAACAGATCGTAGAGAAAAAGTTTTTATACCCATCTGGCTTAAGTTTAAGTACAAATAGCCTAACATTTATGAAGAACGGAGGCACAAAATCCATTCGTGTTTCTTCTGACAAAGCCTGGCAGGTAAGTGGAGGAGGTACGTGGTTGACGAAAAGTCCGGTGAATGGAACACAGGCTGCACAAGTTGAAATCGCAGCAAGCCCTCTGTCTGGGGGAACCTTCCGACGTGAAAACCTCACGTTTGTTTCAGAAGGTATTACCAAATCGCTTCAAGTAACGCAATATCCTACCAATAGTAATGGACTGACCGCCACGTACTTCAATGTAACTGGCTTCAATGCTATGGAAACCTCTGTGCCTGTCTTGAAACGCGTGGATGAAACCGTGGATTTCTCTTGGTCGGGCTCTCCTGGTCAAGGGGTAAATAATGACTTTTCAACTCGCTGGGAGGGGTATGTTTCTCCACCAGAAACCGGGAATTACCGCTTTTTTAGTGCCTCAGATGATGGGGTACGCCTCTTTGTGAATGGTATCCAAACGATTTATGACAATAATCCGCATGGTGAAATAGAGTTTACCTCTGACCGAACTTTCTTCCTAGAAAAAGACAAATTATACCCCATTAAAATGGAGTTTTGGGATAGCGGCGGCGGTGCCGCTGCCCGATTAAGGTGGACGAATGACGTAAGTCTATCCAAGCAAATTATTGCCAAACAGTTCTTATTTACTGCCGAGTAGTACGCCTTTTAGGTTCGTCCTTCTTTGTTTGTAAGAAGGACGAACATGGGCTGCTTCGCCCTTTGTGTTTCGTTGACTTGACTTCATTTGGATTTTTTCTCCTCCATCAAAGATATTGTGTATGAACAAATTTTTCCTTTTCTCTCTAGCTTGTTTTTTTTCATTTACGTCTCTTTTCGGGAACGACGACCCTCTCTCCAAGTCCAAAAAAGACGTGACGAAAGTACACACGAAGGACGGACAACCCAAGCCCATTTTTTCGCAACCGTTACCCAAAACGATTCCTTACTTGTCATTGTTGGAGGACGTGTCGGCAACAAAGGCATACCGGTATGACTCCAGTTCTCATGCCTTTCTGCCCCTGGAAAGGTCGTCTGTTTCTTTTTCTTCTTTTGATCCTGTGCGATTTTCATTGACTGCAAATAAAGAGGAGATTCAGGTAGGGCAAGAAATTGTCTTGACCATCACGGCCGAGCTTTTGGATGTAAGCCCCTCATTGATGTTTACCTTTGATGGTTCTACGTCGTATGGGTTAAAAATGGTAATACCTCAAGGGTTTGTTCAGACTGGGGGGACTTATTCAGATTTTATGACAGGAAAGGTAAGTAAGCAAAACCCTGTTCAACGGTATGAACTGCGGGGATTTTTTGAATACCCACCCGAAAACCCATGCTTTCTTTTGCTCAGAAGTTATTCTGGTGCAGGAGTGCAAGACGATTGGGCAAAGAAGGGAGAAATTTGTCTTCATGCCCCATTCTTTAGTTTCTTGCAAGGAGAAAGCCACCCTACACGTTCAGCAAGAACCGCTGCGGTTGAAGAAGATTGCCCACCACCGACAGCACCGGTCGATAAAAATTGCGAACGGCGGTTTGTCGAGGAAGATTTTAATACATATACAGAACAACAGGCTGGATTTGCCCCTTGTGGCTGGAGGATTTTTGGTGCTACACCTGATTTACAAAAGTGTGGAGCCAAATCTATATTTCCAGTTCATCCATATGACGAAATCGTCATCCCTGATAGTAAAAATAAGGGGATGGTGATAGGTTTATATTACCTTTGGAATGGAGCTTATAAACATCAAGAAATTATAGAAAGGGTTTTTACAAATTTAATTCCTTCTGTTAGATATACATGTAAATTTGAGGCAGCTTTGTTAAACCAAATTAGTATACCTGAATATATTGACGCTTCAAATACTGTCGATGTAAATGTAGTCATACGTGTCAATGGTGTTGATTATAGCAAAAAACTTGACAAGACGATAGGAACCGCTTTTAAGGATTATTCGTTTGATATTGAACTGCCTAGTACTAGCCCTCAAAATACTACGATTCAAATAACTACCAAGAATTCGAGCGATAAAAGCGTAAGCTATGTATTGATAGACGATTTTAGAATTTTTCAAAAAGATTTATTAGTTCCACCTCCTAGTCCTGTACTCTCTTCCAACAAAGTACAAATAGACTCAGGCTCCTCCACTGTTATATCCTCCTCGCAGTGTCAGAATGGAAATGTGCATTGGGAACATGGTGTGGTGGGGAGTTCGATTACCGTTTATCCAACAGTTACAACTACGTACTCAGCATATTGTGTTGTGAATGGTTGCGAGAGTTCACGCTCCTCTATGACCATAACGGTTGTTAACCCTTCTATTACTCTGACAGCCTCAAAGAAGACAATTTGTCCATCCGAATCACTTTCCTTGACGGCTACGGTTTATTTTTGCAGTGGAATAGTTAGCTGGCAAAAAGCGTCATTGGGCTCAACTAATTTTGAACCTTTACTATCCAATGGCAAAGCCGTAGAGGGTCAGGAAATCAAAGTCAATGAAATAGGGACTTACCGAGCTACGTGTGGAAATGTAAGTGGTAGCATCACTATTTTTCCGAGTGGGTCTATTTCTCCTCCAACTATTGGTGTGGGTGGAAATGCTCCTGCTAGTTTAGCAGGAAATTGTGCGCAAGGTACTTTGGTTTGGAGTGATGGAAGTTATGGAGTTACCCGCAATAATGTACCTGCCGGAGAATACACGGCTAGATGCCAAGATGGGTCTTGTATCAGTGCGCCTACGAAAGTACTTGTTACAGCTCCTACAAGCGTAAGCATACGTGCTGGTACTTCTTCTTTATGTAATCAAGCCACTACAACGATTGCCGTAGTTTCCCTAGAAAATTGTTCTGCTACCAATTTGGTTTGGTATCTAAACGATGTACAAATTTCTGAGTGGAACCAAAAAATAAGTATAACCAGTGGAGAAGGTACATACAAAGTTCGTTGTAACGACAAATGGTCTAATGAAATTGCGATTTTACGGAATAGTACGCCCTCACCGCCAGCGATTAGAACAGATAAAACGAATGTTCAACCTAGTGAAGTGGCTACCATAACTGCCGAGGGCTGCAATGGCCTTATTAAATGGTATAAAAACGGTACCTTGCTCAATGAGGCAAACAATAATACCCTTTTTGTTCATCCAAGTACTGCCACGGGCAATTATACGGCCACTTGTTCCTCTTCTTGCGGAACCAGCGGTTTCTCCAACCTGATTTCTCTGTCCAATTCGGCTGTATATATTGAGAGTAACAAGCCAGTTTCAGAGGTTTACCCCAACGAAGAATTTGTCCTAACTGCCCATGGCTGCGCTGCCAATTGGTATGTGGAATGGGAGTTGCCCAGCCGTTTTACGCCACGCAGTAACTACATCACGAATCCTTTGCCTCTATCTGGCCCTGGTCTCTATCGTGCACGTTGCGTAAATAGCTACAATGCGAACGAAACGACGCCTTGGGCGAGTATTGTATTGCTGGAACGCCCCATGAACAAACCTCATTTAGTGGCAGACCCCGGCTGCGTATATGATAACCAGCAAAAGACGCTCGTTGCATCGGGTTGTGGGGGTTTGCCGATCGAGTGGTTTGATGGGGTACGGCAAGGAAATCCATCGAGCCGGAATTTGAACCCGGGTATTTATTCGGCACGTTGTTATTCATCGAGCAGTACGGGTACGAGCTACGGGTCTTGGGAGTTTTATGAAATCTGCCGCATAGACCCGAATCCAGTGGTGATTACGGCAAACAAGACATCCGTCA
>JACCDQ011051420.1_pt1 | contig 47535 bp, 9 predicted proteins | sample 7446031 | NCBI WGS metagenome assembly JACCDQ01 (sample SAMN15323442, study PRJNA562643) | freshwater metagenome | isolation source: river surface water | place: USA:Blue River Watershed | collected 2017-08-17
ATCAATCCACGGATCGTGTTGTCCGGCGTTTTGCCCAGCGCTTCCCGTGCCGGATTCAGAATCATGTCCAGACCTGCCACCGGTGTGGTCAAAGCCTCGACAACATCGCGGAATGGCGCCAAGACAGAGCTGACTTGACGCGCAATCGGCAGCAGGAAATCCATGACCGTCGATTGCAAATCCAGTCGCAGGTTTTCAATGTTGATGTGCGGGAACTGAACGCTCGGATCCCCCAGGCGCCAATCCCAATCGATCACAAAATCGCTTTGAATTTTGGGCAGACCCGTCACACCCAACTCAACGGCCAAGCGCAAATCGGCACTGACACCAAAAGAAGCCGCCAGCACCTTGGTGGGATCGGAAAGAACGCGGTCCAGCGTCAAGCGCCCCGTCTTGTCACCGATCAAATCCAAGGTCAATTCGCCGCGCAGGTTGCTGCCTTGGAAACCCTCAGCCGGATCTGTGTCCTTGTCTTTGACGTTGGCCTCAAAGAACAGCAATTTTCCGCTGCCTTCGAAGGGCTCTGTGGTGCTGGGATCGCGTGGTGTCCCGTCCAGGAAAGCTCGCAAGCCCAAGCGCAACTCTGGCGTGCTTGCCGCTTGCGATGTGTTGTCTCCCTTGGGTTTCGGCGGCACGTAGTCGTTGGTGCCAAGGAAGAAACCTGCCGAAGATGAAAGGCCAAAACCGAAGTCGTAATGCCAATCCGCTTGCAACTCAAAACCACCATCAATGTCCAAATTGAAGCCTGGCAAATTGAGGTTCAGCGGAACTTCCACGCCAGCCAAGTTCAGCGTTCCACCCAAATCCATGTCAAAGCGCAATGCATCGACGCCACTTGCTGGCAAAGCTTGCCCAGGCACCCATGTGGAGACGCGCGCACCTTTTTCATTGAAGAAGGCAATATCGATGTCGTCCATGCTGACCGTGGTATCGGCGTCAGTGCCGTCCTGCAAAATGTTCAGGCCGCTCGGTCCGAACACATTGAACAAGGCGTCGCGGACCAGTTCGACAGGCTTGCCAGGGCCCGCCAATTTGAGTCGCAAATCTTGCAACAAACCGCCACGCACATTGCCAATCATGGTGCCGGCATCCGCCAGGGCCCCACCAATGAATGGGACGTCGGCTGCCAGGGTGGATTGGAATAAATCCTGGACAGCGCCCATTCCAAAGTCCACCCCATCCAGGATGAAACTCGGGTCGTACAGCAAGTCGCTCAATGCATTCTTGCCCACCTCGGGCATGTCAAGGTCTGGCAACTTCAACACCAGTGCTGAGGGCTCACCAGGCTTGGTCAGTCCTGCAATTTGCTTGACCAGTGTTTCTAAGCCTTTTGTGCCCAGGCTTGGATCGGTCTGCACGACCAACTGACCGATCGGAATTTCGCGACCCAACAGCTTGGCTGACAACGGCAACGTGAGATCGAATGCACCCACCAGTTGCACCTCTGGTTTGCCATTGACCAAAGCCAATTGCAAGGCAGCTGGCGCCGCTGTTTCTGCACGCGCGTCGGCGTCCAGCGCAATCACACCATCGCGCACGGCAATCTCCGCAGGTCCCACCTTGAAATCAAGGTTGAGATTCTCTGCCACCAGGCGAGCCGTCAAGCCCAAGCGCGTGCCCTTGCCGGTGACCGGATTGAAGTCCTCTATCGCAAACCCGAGGCTTTGTTTTGCTGTGGGCAATGTCACGCCCAGGCGAAGTTGCAAATCCGCACCCAGTGCCAGGTGGATGTTTCCAGTCCCCGAAGCATCCACAAAGGCATCGAATCCAGCCGGCAATTCGATACCCGCCAAGTTTGCCAGTGTCGCCAAATCAAGATCGAGCGGAATGGTGCTTTCGTAGTTGATTCGCGGATTCAGGTCGATGAACAGCTTGTTGCTGTCCAAATCAATGCTCAAATCCAGCAAGCTCGGATCGAGCCCCAGTGCTTCTTCCAGCACACGCTCAGCCTCGTCCAGGCCTTGCGCCGGTTGGTCGTCGGTTTTTGCCAACGCACCCAACAATTGATCGCCCACATTCAAAATGTCTTTGAGCGAACTGTTCAATACAGGCAGGCTCTGGGTATAGAAAGGCTGGCTGCTGATTGCTGAATCCACAAACTCCAGGCCGAGGCGAACAGCACCCACAATGTCGGCGAAACTCAGCGCATTGAGATTGGACAAGCCCGGAATGGCGGGAAGAACAATCACCACTGCGTTCGGATCGAGATTGCCGCTGGCCAACGCTTTGTCAAGCTGAAAATCGGGTGAATACCCCAACACCACTGTGTCCAGATCCAGCAGGTTCTGCACAACAATGCCCATCTCGGCATCGGGCAATTTCACGCCGGCTTGCCCGGCACCGATCGCCAGACCCTTGAGTCGTGCAGAGGCCGACCCGTCGATGTCAATGACAATGTCACCCAAGGCATCGGCAATCCCCGCAGCGGAGGTTGGCGGGTTGAGCAACCAATACTGACCGCCACCGTTGCTGAAGTCGGCTTTGCCGTTGATGGGTGTGTTGTCAAAGCCCACATCAATGGCTGCGGCCAATTCAATACCCGAGCCGCTCCCAGCACCGCCTGCGGTGAGCGTCACAAAGCCCAATTTGGCGGCCACCTCCAGGTCTTTCACCTGCAAGGCCACGCCTGCACGTCCCGCGAACCGATCAACGCCGACGGAAACTTTGTCTCCCAAGCGCAACAGCAGATCAAAGCCAGCCGCTAGATTCACATTCACGGCACCCGTGGCACTGGTGGATAAACTGACAGGCGCATCGTCGCCACCAAAGCCCAAATGAATCGGCGTTGACAGCGGATCAAAGGTATGCGCGTAACGAACGGGCACGCGCAACTCGTTGGTCGCAGCGTCGTAACTGGCCTTGGCATTCCCGAGCAGGCCTGATTTGTTCAATGCAGCAACAAATTCATCCAGCGTCTTGATTTTTTCGATGGCCTTGTGAACAAGGTAAGTTTGGCTCTGCGCGCCGAGACCTTCAAAGGCCTTCTCAAAGCGCAATGTCGTGCCGTCGTCCGACACGCTGGCAATTTGGCGGGTCTGTTGTCCCAAGGTGACATACAGCCCGCTCATGGAGGCGGCAAACTGGCTCTTGAGACCGACAAGTTCATTGCCAGACGCAGAAAGCTGGGCGCTGCCGTTGGCCAACTGTGTTTCACTGCGGTCCGCAGAGGCCCAAGCCACAGGGGCGCGGTAAAAGTCGATTTTGTCCACCACCTGCGTTTTGAAGCTGGAGGCCAAATCCAAGACGTCCCCGAGTCCTTGCTCGATGAACGGCAAATCACCTAAACCCAGGGACGATGGATCCACCGTCTCAAGATAATCCAACATCGCCGGCAGAGCTGCCAAAACATCGACAAGGCTGAGCTTGCCAAGACGACTGAATTGTTCAAAGTTTTGGGTTGCGACCTGCAAGCCGGAACTGCCCAAAACATTGCCCTTGAGGGTGACACCGGGCGTCAGGGCTGGATCATCGACCAGATCAATGCCTGCCACACTGGCATAAAGGGGCAAATTCAGGTCCAGGTTGGCTTGCGGATTGAGCAGCTCAAACTGACCGTTCGCGATTTTGATTCCACCGGACAAATTGATGGCCGCTGAACCCTGCTTCCAATTCACGCCATTGGCATTGCGACCCTCGCGCCCAATGCTCAAATTGATGGGCCCCAGGCCTGCGCCCAGCACCAAACTGTTCGCCGCCAGACTGCCTTCAAAGCTAAGCTCATGGAGATCGAAAGCCGCTTGTAAACCACTTTCCCAACCTAACTTGAAGTCAAAATCCAAGGCGGCCCGGAGATGTCCCGAAACCGCTGCCTTGCCTGTGACATCAATGCCTAGATCGCCCAGGGATGTGGCCAGATCGAGGTCAAAGCTGGGGTTGCGACTGAATGCACCCTCAAAGCTGAGCGCAAATCCTTTGTCGTTCAGCACCACACTCAAGCCACGGCTACCCGCATCCAGCGTTTCGCGCAGCCATTGGCTGTTCAAATAGTCCAGCATGCCCAGGAAAGTGGGCTCGCCCAAACGGCCGTAGTCCACCGCAACGGCATCTGTCAATCGGCTGATGTCACCATCAGGCAAGACAGGCGCCAGGTAATGCAACATGTAATCGCCCACACCCAGAACCGGTGAAAGGTCAAAGAGTTCATCCACGCTCTTGCCCACGACCGGCAACTTGTCAGCCTTGCGCAATTCCAGGGCACTGTCGCTCATGTTTTGAGCCATGTCCGCCAGCATTCCACCCAGCGTTGAGCCGATGGTGGCGTCAAGCTTGCCAATATGGAATCGCGTCGCATTGTCGGCAGTACCAAACTGGAGATGAATCTGCTCCCCGCCCACGGCAATGCTTTGATCCAGGACCTTGCCGGTGCGGTTCAGGTCCAGGGAGAAGTCGGCAAAAGCTCGGATGCCTTCAACGCCTGGAATGTTCAAAGACAACATGGCTGTAGCTTGCATGGACAAAGCAAAGCCTGACTTGTCCAACAACAGGCCAACGCTGCCGTCATAAATACCGGCGCGTTGATCTGCACTGATATTGACCTCAGCTTTGAGATTGCTGCCAGCCAAAATCAACTGGCCTTGCGACTCCAGCAATTTGAATTGTCCCGATCCAGACACCAATGGCAAACTGTCGCTTGCGCTGCCTGGACTGCGGATGGCCAAATTCAAAACAGCTTGCGCCTCAAGTTTGGCTTGGCGATCGTTCAGGGTGAACAGATTGCTTCCGCGCACGGTGATGGGCGTCCCCCCATCATTCAGGCCGTTGCCGTCAATGTCGCCCGCGCTGAAATCAGCCACTTTGCCGGCCAAATCACCTGTACCGAAACCTTGGTTGAAAGAAACTGCCATGGTATTGGCTGACAGGGTGATTCCCGGCACACCTTGCAAACTCAGACTGTCTGCTTGGGCCTTCAACCCAAGGAAGCTGCCCTGGCCTTGAATGTCGTCGAGCACCATCAGGCCCAGAGCGCCATTGGAGAGCTCCACGCCCAAGAAGTCCGCATTGTTGGCTGGATTTGCATCGTGCCATGCAGGGGCATTGAGGCCCACCGCAATGTCGACATCGCGCGCAGCGATGGTGGTCAGCCCCATCAGTCGGCGCTGCCCATCGTTCAAAGTGACACTTCGGGCGCTGGCGCGTGAAATGGCGATCGTCCCGCTCAAACTGACCAAGGTACCCAGTTGAATTTGCGCATCCGTCACCAGCGACATGAACTCGCCCTGATCGCGCGTGAAACTCAGTGTGATGTCCTGACCTGCCGCGCCTGTGGCGACGCGCAAGCTGCGGTCCGTTGCAGGCGTGCCCGTGGCGCGCAAATCCATCACTTGATCATTGGAGGCGCCATTGAGTGCCCCTAACCCTTGGCTGACCTCCAGACCCAACTGACTGGCTGACAGTTGGATGGATTCAGGCAAGCCCAGGGCTTTGGCATCCAGATCGATCTCATCCACGCTGGCGGCCAAAGCCACCCAAGAGCGGCTGTCACCACTCAATCGCTGGCTCGGCGTCATCATGGCCAAGCCCAGTCGCAAGTTGCTCACTTGCAGGCCTTGAACTTTAGCCGACAAACCTGAAGCGCCCAAGGTCCAGCCTGTCGCGGACAGGGTTTCACTGCCGACCACAATTTCGCGCTCAATGCGCGAGATCGCCATGCTTCCGCTGGCCTGCAGAACGCTGCCAAACGACAAGTCCATGGTGCCTGCGACCGTGAAAGCCGCAGCACTGAAATTGATGTAGCGCGAAGTCCCCCCGACACTGACCTGCAACCCCTTGAGACTGGTCCCTGCATTGGAAAGCGTGCTCCAGTCCACAATGCCGCGATTGGCCGCGCCAGCAGACGTTTCCCCCAACGCCAGATTCAAGTCCAGACTGAGATTGCTAGCCTGCGCAGTCAGGCCAAAAGCTTGCGTCCCCACCAGACTTGCGCTGTCTGCATGCCCCGACAATGCCAACCATGCGGCACTGTCGTTGACAGAGCGCGACGTGGCCAGGGCCAGCGCGAGGTCCAGCCCCGTCAACTCCACACCCAAAGCCCCCGCCCCAGCAGAGGTTGCCAAACGCGCAGACAGTTGGTGTCCGCCGATCACCAGCAAATCAACCGCCTCTTGTCGACTGTTGCTGCCCTCTCGCACCGTCAGATTTCGCTGGGACTGCTCCACACTGATGGCGCCACTGGCCGAGAAAAACTCGCCAACAGCAATCGTTGCCGTCCCTTCCACGCGAAGCATTTCTCCCAACGAGCCCTTCATGGTCAAGGGCACACTGGTTTTGGCACCCGACTTGACTTGGTAGGGGGTGGCGAAATCCAGCACGCGTTGTGATTTTTCCGACGCCCAGGCACCAGGCAATTGGTTGCTGCGGTTGACCTGGATGCTGAAATCACTTCCTGCCAGCGTGACATCTGGAATACCCACGATGTCCACACTGCCAGCCGCTGCCGACAAAGCCATCCAGCTGGCCCCGTTGGTCGATACACCATCGATGATTTGCCCGGTCTCGGCTTGGAAAATTCCCAGCGCAAGGTCCACATCGGTCATCGAAAAGCCTTTGGCGCGCGCATTCAGTCCGTCACTCACACCGTCGGCAATATCCAAAGCAGAGCCAGCGGTCACGCGATAAGGCCCGGCCAATCCGGCGAAGGCCTGAACATCGCTGGCCCCAACGGTCAGCGCTTGAACCTTGACTTGATCGCCGCTGGCCAGCGTCAGCGTAGAAGATTTTTTCTGGAATGCTGCAGAGCCATCCAAATACACATAGCTGTCCAGCTGCACGGTCATGCCCGCGGCGAGCATCAATTGTTCGCCATCACTGCCCGCGAGCGACATCCGACGGCTTGTGCCGGTGCCCGTGACCAGGTCGAAGGCAGAATTTGCAAAGTCAATCACCTGCCCACCTTGGGACTCTGGCAAGTTGATGCCCACTTGGACATCGCGGACCGACATTTCGAACCCGGCAGGCAAGCCAACAATGCTGGCGTTGGCTGCTTCGGCCTCCACGGCCACACGCGTCGGCATGGCTCCTCGCGCATCTTTCAAGCTGGTGCTGTAGATGCCACTGTGGTCGGCCACAGCGACCAAGCGCGTGCCCTCGGCATTGAGTGCGACCGATCGCCAGTTCATGGCTTGAGACCCTTTGACAAGGCGCCAACTCGTCCCCGCGTCGCTCGAGGCCCAAATGCCACCTTGGCTGCCTGATGCCGCAGCGACCATGGTTTGCCCATCGGCGCTGATGGCGACTGACGTCCAATTTCGGCTCTCGCCCACCACACGCCAGGCCCATTCAGGGTTGGATTGGTATATAGGCGTGGCTTCGCTGCCGGGCATGACGCGCAGGGTGTCTGCGACGTGCAACTGGCCACCCTTGGCCACAGCCATCAGGTATCGACCGGCCTGTGCGGCCACTGTGCTGTCCGCCGATGCGGCCAGCGATCCTTCGCTGGCCGCAACAGCTACCCAGTCTTGACCAGCCGTGGCATTGCGGCTGATCTCGGTCCAATGGAACTGGTTGCTGCCCTCGGCCATCTGCCCCAGGTACAAGCCACTTGCACCCGCCCCAGCAACTGGCGCACCTGCGGCTGCGATCACCCCAAGACCCTGGCCAAAGGCGTCCAATGAACGCCACATCTGATCGGAAACACCCGACGGCGAGTTGTTGGTGCTCACGCCACTGCCGACGGATTGCAAAGCGCCACGTTGGGTGATCAAATCCACACCGCGCGCCAGAGTGAAGTGCTGGCTGCTCGCTCCCTGGACCTGCATGCCCAGCTGGAAGCTTGAAGCAACGTTGCGCGCCGTCATCACCAACATGCCTGCACCCGGCGAGGTCACACTGACAGCGGACGCATAGGCCGCAAGCTGTGTCAATTGCGCTTGCAGGTTGGCTTTCAGGGCCACGGCACTGCTGATGCGATTTTTGATCAGATCCTCAATGCCTGGGTTGAGCACTAACGTCAGCCAATCTGAACGAACCCTGGCCAACGCGTACTGTTGCCCTTCAATGTAAGCCTGCGCTTGCGCAATCTGGTCTTGCATTTTGACGGGCTCGTCAAAAATCGCCTGGATGCGCTCAGCCACGCGCGCGCGGACTTTCGCCGCTGTGGCTTGCCCCCCCGTCCCATCACCGTTGGCCGTCAAATCTGCAGCCGTCACGGTATAAATGATGTCGCGCGGCTGATCCGCACTGCCGGCCACGCCACTGATGACAATGCGATCGCCTGATTTGAAATTGCCATTGACATTGACAAAATCAACTTGCTTGAGCGAAGCAGCGCTGGCTTGTCGAGCCAATTGCACACTGCCCTTGCCACTGACAGAAGAGCCGATGTCGTACCAACCCGCATCGAGCCCGCTTTGGCGGGGCGCCAGTACGATGGCTGCGCCCTGCGCCGTTGCAACGGCCAGAGACCCTGTTGCCGTGTTGATTTGGGTTGCTATTTTTTTCGCGATGTTTTCCAGGACCTTGGCCGATGCAGCATTGGCCGACAACCCTGACTCGGGTGTGAGATCCGCTTTGGTCACGGTGTAACTGACCGCCTGCGAGGCCAAGCCCGTCACGTTGATGAGGCTGCCTTCACCGAAACCACCACTCAAAATCAAGGCGTCAAAGCTGCGTGTCGACCGTAGATCGGCGCTCAACAGTTGACCATTGGCAGCCACCGCCACATCGCTGTAACGATCGACATTGGCACGGATTTCCCAGGTTTGGCCCGCATCACGCGAAAGGACCAGACGCCCGCCATCCACACTGGCCACAATGGTTTGGCCATCGCTGGAAATCGCCACCGAGCTGTAGTTCAAGCCGCCGGGCGCACTGGTAACCCGCCAGGTGTAGCCTTTGTCCGTTGAAACCCACAATCCCTCATCAGCGCCGCTGGCAATGGCGACCTGGCGAGAGTCTGCGTAGGCAATATCGCGCCACTGCAGGTCACGCGCCAGCGCTTGACTGATCAGTTCGCGCTCGGAGGCGATGACGACACCAAACTCGACGCCCGACAAACTGAAGCCCACGGCGTTGGGGCCTGGGCCTTCTGCCGCATCAATCACGCCATTGCGATTGCTGTCAATGATGGCTTGGCCATTCAGTCCCGCAAAAGCGCGAATGTCCGTGCCACCGATTGTCAAAATGTCATGTGACATTCTGGTGCCATTGGCGAGCACCAAGGTTTGCGTGGATTTCTCAAAGCCCAGGGAGCCACCCACATAGAAGAAGTCGCCCACGCCAATCTGAACATCTGCACTGGCACGGACCAATTCGCCTTTGGTACCGCTGACGTTGAGTCGGCGCGTGGTGCCGGTGCCGGTCACCACCTCCAGGGCACGACCTGCTTTTTCCATGGCCGCAAAGTCAGCCACATAATCTTTGCTGTCCAGGTCCTGCGCCAGGCCATTGACCAAATTCACCTCGACAGAGATGTTGGTAACGTCCATCTTGAGCGCGTCGACACCCACAAAGGAAATAGCGCTTGCGCTGACATCCAGCCCAACCCAGCTCACGCCAGGCAATTTGGACGCACCCAGAGGCGTAGGAGCAGCGGCAACACCCGTGGGCGTGGACAGGATGGCCAGCGCAAAATCTGCTTCTGAGAGCACAAAGCCCGTCGCCGATGCGCTGGGCGTGTCAGCGTCGGTGATTTGTCCGTCCCCATTGCTGTCCGTGAAGTAAGGGCCACCGACGCCGGCAAACACATGGATGCCTTCGCCACCCACCAACAAACGATCCACCGTGTGTGTCTGTCCATTGGCGAGCGTGACCGTGCCGCGAGATTTCTCGAAACCCAAAGAGCCACGCGCTGTCACAAAGTCAGCCACGCTGAGCTCAAAGTTGCCCGAAGCGCGCACCAAATTACCCAGGCTGCCTTGCATGTTCAAGGTGGTGGTCTTGTTGTAGCCGGTGTACACCTGGAAGGCACGCGCGCCACTGAAATCGACCACCTGGCGGTTGGCGTCTGTGCCAGGCGAAGTCCCATAAACCTGATTGATGCTGACCGACAGATTGCTGGCGGATGCGGTGATGCCTGGCACCCCCACCAGGGCCACTTCCAAAGCGCTGGCTTGCAGGCTGACCCATTGACGGGCATCCCCTGCTTTGCTGAACAGTGCCAGGCCGAACTCTGCCTGCGACAGGCTCAAACCCACGGCATCAGCGTTCACCTCATCGTTGAAATCAATTCGCCCATCGCCGTCGGTATCTGTTCGGTAAGGCCCATTGATACCGGCAAAAGCATTGAGATGGGTGCCCCCAATGGTCAGTACGCTGGCTTGGCTGACAACACTTCCGTTTGCAAGTACCAAGTCGTGCGCAGATTTCTCAATCGACATTGTGCCGCTGGCATAGAAGAAACCAGCCACATCGAGTGTGAGGCCGCCTGAAGCGCGAACCAACTGACCACGCGTTCCATCGTGTGTCAGGCTGAGTGTTCGCCCTGGACCCGCCAGCAGGTCCAGCGATCTGTTCTGAACTTGGCCCCCCACCTCGCGGGTGCCAAAGTCGATGACCTTGCTGTTCTGCATATGACTGGCCACGCCAGAAACCAAGTTGATGTCTACACCCAGATCTCTGACCTGGAATTGAATGTCACTGGGCAAGCCCACCAGGGTGTCAACCGCTCCCACGCTCGCGGTCAAAGACGTCCAGCGCGCATCGGCATCGTGGGTATATCCCTGCTTGCCACTGTTGTATGAACTGAACAAGGCCAATCCGAAATCCACATCCCGAACGCCCAACCCCACTGCGTCGGGGTTGATTTCGTTGCCGGAGACAAGACCATCCTGATTGAGGTCCACTCGGTAAGGACCAACGCCCACAAAGCCAGACAAATCTGTGCCGGCGATGCTCAGCATATTGGCTGCCACACGGGTACCGTCGGCCAGCACCAGGTCCTGGGCCCGACGCTCTAACCCGACAGCGCCTGAGAGCTCAAGGAAATCACCGACCCGCAATTCGCCGCTGGCGGACGCGCGCGCCAGAACACCGTCACTGCCTTTCATGGCAAGCCATTGCTTGGTTCCTGTCCCCGTGATAATGCCAACAGGCCCTGCGGCAGAGGCGAAATCAATCACCTTGGCATTCGCGCTATCGGCGCTCGCGCCTTGCACCAAGTTCAAATCCACAGCAAGGTTGTTCACTTTGAGCGTGAGGTCACTCACGCCCACGACGGAGATGCTGGATGCACTCGCAGACAAGGCGGACCAACTGAGGCCTTCCGCTCCCTTTTGGTTAGGCAATGCGGTTGAGAGGAGCAAACCAAAATTGGTATTCTCCAATGCCAAACCGATGGCGCCGTCATTGCCCGTGGTGGCGGGCCGCGCATCGGCGCTGGTGTAAATGCCATCGCCATTGGTGTCCACCCAATAGGGCCCCCCAACGCCGGCAAATGCGTAGAGGTTTTTACCGCCAAAAGACAAGGTATCGGCGCGAACGTGTGTACCGTCGGCAAGTGTCAATTCCCGCGTGCTTTTCTCGACACCCATGCTCCCCGAGATCGAGAAGAACTGGTCAACGGAAAGCGCAAAGTCGCCAGAAGCGCGAATCAGTGTGCCTGACTTGCCTTGGAAGTCGATGGTTTGGGTGGGCCCACCTGCCAGGTTGACGCCCATCGGCACTGCCACAACGGCACTGGCGTAGTCCACAACGCTGCCATCACTGCCGGCATTGATATCAACGGACATGTTGCGCGCCTGAGCTTGCACAAAAGGCAAGCCAAATTCTTCGGCATGCGCTGCTGTGGCGTGAATGCTGACCCAATGGCGAGAGTTGGTGCTGACCTTCACTGCATCCAAAGCTGCGGTGGCAGGCGTTGGCTGTTCCAAGTAGAGCGCCAGGCCCAAGTTCAACCCTGTCAACTCAAAGCCAGCAGCGGTCGGATGGATGCGCTCTTCCAGCAGATCGCCATCGTGGTCAGTATCCAAACGGTACGGACCATTCAAGCCAACAAATGCGTTGAGGTTTTCCCCGCCAATCAACCAACGACGGGTTTGCGCAGATCCTGCTGACAGTCCAGCGTTGGACAAAGACACCGTCTGCAGATCGCTGGCGAGGCGGAAGACGCCATCAACAGTCAAAAATTGATGGCTGGTCAAGGTCATGCCCACCGGGTAATACGATTGCCCTTCGCCGAAATAAGCGGCATTGAAGAACATGCCCAAGCGATCGGCGTCAGTTTTGTGATGGGCCTGAATGCTGACAGTATCCGCGGCCGGCCTTTGCAGCGTGGTCAGCGACAAGCTGGCCGAACCCTGTGCTGGCGTGGCCTGAACCACTGACAGCACCGTGCTGCCATCGTCATAACCGAACAAACCCTCTGCCGTGCTGAAGCGTCCACTGATCTGCCCCGCGCTCACAAGATCAAATTGCTGTGCCAAATCTGGGGCATATGCCGTGCTGTCGTTAAAAGAAGGAATTTGCAGAGCCAAGTTTCCGGCCAAGCTCAAAGTCCCGCTCACTTCCAGTCGGTCGTGAAGCGTGGCCGCATTCCCTTGCAATCTCAAGGACAGACTCTGGCCAGCAGCCAAGGTCTGATTGCCAACAATCCGAAGAACACCCAAGCTGCTGCCAGCGTCTCGCCCAATCGACCCGTTGCTTTGAAGACCGTCAGCATCCACCAGACGCAAACCTTGCGCGGCACGAATTTCGATGTCGCCTTGTGCGATCAGTCGCGCTTGGTCTAACGCGTCCACACTGGTGGTAGCGGACAACCGCAAGAGACCCATGCCAGAGAGAATGTCAGCCTTCACACCAATTCGCGCACCACTGCCCGAAGCTTGCAGCGACACGCCACCCGACCCGCTGGTTGAAACCAAGCTGTCCACACGCATCAACGTGTTCGCACTTGTGCTGGAGCCCGCGCTGAACGAGATATCCCCACCATCCGTGGTCGTCAAACCGGTCCCGCTGAGTGAGAACAAGTCAAGACGGACGGCACCAATGCTGACTGATTCGCTTGCATTCAACCGGAGTCCGCCAGCGCTTCTGGCTGCCACCGTATTTGCGCGAAGGTCAATGGGATTGGCTTGCAAGCCGTTCTGGCCAGGTGCTCCACCCGCCAGGACCTGTGCGCCAATGTCATCGCTGGCATCCAGCCAAACCTCGCCAGCCCGAATGTCTAGCGTGTCACTGCCGCTGTCAGCGTCCACGATAGAACCAGCACGGCTGGCCAAGGCCACTGCCGCTGTTCCTGCGTCCAGGCTGGCAATGGTCAGTGCTGCCCCCGCGTCCAGACGCATCGGGCCTGAGGCCGATGCCCCCACGGTCACGGCTTTTGCGCCACCGACTTGGCGTATGTCGCCACGCACGGTGAGCCACGCCATGCTGCCTCCGCCAGTGTCCACCAAGCTGCCATCGTTCTGGACAATGCTGCCACGTGCAAGCAGTGCAAGCGAGCCGCCCTGGGTGTTGACTTGGACATTCGCACCAATGTCAATATCGCGAAGGGTTTCCAGACGCAAATCGCCCGCAGTCTTCCAAAGGAGATGGCTGGCCAACTGAATGTTGCCACCGGCAAGGACGGTCAATGACCCCACCACTGGATTGACAGACTCCACGCGCACATTGCCGCTGATGTGCAAGGTGTATTGGCCACCATCCTGAATGCCATGGCTGGACAACCAGGCATCGTTCAAGATCACATCACCCAAGACATGGATGTCGTCTGCATTCGTGAGGGGCTGTGTGTAGGTTGGCAAAGACACGGCACCTGCTGCGTCCGTCAGCGTCACGGTCCCGCCAGAAACCGGTAAGCCGCCATCGAGCCGCGCATCCATTGCCATCGCCATCGTGCCTGTGGTGCTGACCCACACGGTGCCCGTTGAAGCCGCTGAAAGGCCTGACTGCGCTATGTCCCACAAGGGCGCCAACAGGCCCGTTGCCGTGGTGCGGGTCAGGCGCAAATCGGTGAGCGGCGCCACCTGCACATTGCCTTCATTGCTCAGACCCAGGCTGCCTGCAAGGGTCCGTGCAGAAAGTTGATCCACCTGCGTACGCAAAGCCGTGCCAGCGGAACTCTTTCCATCCAGTCCCGTGCCCACACCCGTGCCGGCAGCGATACGCAGAATTCCTGCGTGGACATTCTGAGTCGAGGCGAGCTCCTGGGCCAGGGCTTGACGCACTGCACCGCCCGCGACCAAGCTGACCGCACGCTCGCCCGCAAGCAAGCTGGCGACATTCAAATCCATACCGGATTCCAGACGGACATCACCGCTTGAGCCCATCACATCCGCCGAACTGCCATTGGCCAACAAACTGGAGACCACTGCGCCAGATGCCATGGACAGCGTGCCACTCGCCGCGGAGAGATCAATCGTACCGCCCAGGCTGCTGAGACTGACGCCTGGACCGATCTGCAAATCTGTCGCGGCCAAGATGGACAGGTTTCCGCCTCGGGTGCCCAATAGCGCTGACTGTGTCGCACCCAAGCTGACTGCGCCGCTCTGCGCTTGAAGCAGCAAGTTGCCTGAGGCCGCCAGGTTGACATCGCCGCTGACCTGTAGATTGCCGCTGCTGACCACCAGCACCGCATCCGCCGCTACCGGGGAAACTTGGGCGGCACTTTGTGCCACGCCCACTTGCATGCTGGCCAAGTTCATTTGACTGCTGGCACGCAAAGCCACGTCACTGCCACTGCTGACACGAAGGGTTTGGGCTGACAGCTCCAAGGCTTCACCTCTGCGCCCCAAGGTTCCTATGCTGCCTGCGGCGCCCAACTGAACCAGACCACCACGCAAATCATCTTCGGCATCGAAGCTCGACTCGGTGATGTTGCCAGCATCTGCAAACTGACCGGCAGTGAGCGTCAACTCACCCTGCCCCGCATCTACCAAGCTGACTCGGATGTCGCCCGTGGCAGTCAACACCACAGAACCTCCTGCGGAGCCATTGGCGGCACTGGAAAGAAGTGCGCCCTGTCCTTGAACAATGGACCCCACAGCCACACCCGAGCTAGCGACAGTGCCCGCTTTGACGCTGGTGGTCCCCAGGGGGTTCAGGATCTTGGATCCTGCGGCCTGCAGGACATCGCCTGCAGCTTGCAAGGTCAAGGCGCCATTGCCAAGATGGATGTCACTGTTGAGTCGCAAATGACCACCGCTGGAGGCCAGGGTGATGGCACTGCTTTGTGCGGCTTGCACGCGCAGTTCGGAGTTGACCACCAAATCACCGCCAGAGCGCACCAGCAAGCGGCCTTCGCCGTTGTTGAAAAAGTCCAGCGCTGGCAAATTGCCCTCGCGTGGTGCAAGCGTCAAATCATCCTGATCTTCTATTGCGATGACACTGGCGTAGCTGGATCGGCTGCTGGCTTGCAAGACATCTGCATCCATGCGAAGCGGCATCAGCAAAGTGCCAATATTGCGGATGCCATTCACATCCGAGCCACCTGCTAGCAAACGCACACGTGACGCGTCAATGTTCAGTGACTGCGCCGTCTCTGTGCGCTCAGAGGCCCGAATGTCTCCCGCTGTCGCCACCAACTCAAGCGACCAAGTGTCGGTGTCAGTCATGCGACTGACGACAGAGCCCAACCACAGATCCCCTGACTGTTCCTGCAAGCTGACGTGCCCCTTGGCATTGACGCTCAGCAGGCCGGGTAGGTAGGTGTCGCTGCCCATGACGCTCTGGCCTTTCGCACCCAGGTCTATCGCCAGCGCGTCGCCTGACAAGGTTTGAATGACGCCTGAATTGCCAGCCAGCGAGCCATCGGCAAAGAGTTCAATGTCACCGCCAGACTTGAGCGGTATCCCATCATTTTGGTTGGCGACCGTGATGGAACCTGCCGTGGAAAGCCACATCCCTCCTGCCGCCTCGATACCACGCAAGGCGAGCCCATCACCCTGGCCTGTTGCAATGCGAATATCACTGGCTGCACGCACTGCCACATCGCCTTGGCTTCGAACAGCCAAAGTACCGCTGGCGAAAACCTCGAGGTCATCCACCAAACGCAAAGTCACACTGCGAACGTCTCGCCGATCTTCCACCCATTGGCCATTGCGAACACTGACAATGCCATCGGTCGAGCCCAACAATGGCAAGTCCGCGGGGGGCTCACCACTGACTTTTTCCCACAGCAGCGGGTTCCCAAACAAGCCAGCAGCGGCAAGATTGAAGGTCGCTTGCGCATCCACGCCTGTGCCAATGTAACGGTAACGCTGGTAAGCAACGTCCACCACATCCGTGGCAGAAGCGCGCGCGAGCAGCTCTTTGGCCTGTGGCGTCAGTGCGGCACTGTTGCCAGGCGTCAGAATGGTGAGGCGATCATTCAGCAGCCCCACCCCTGCAGCGTATTCCGTGCTGCCATTGGCATTGAGGGTGATGTTGCGCGCACGGATGTTGATTTTTTCATCACCCGCAGTCCCCTGCCCCATCGTGTCTTGGTGAGGAAAAATGGCAGCCACCAGATCAGGCGCCATGGCGTAACGCGCGCGATCCGTCATTTCCTGCAATGAGGCGAATCCAGCCTCTGCGGCTTGACTGGCACTGAGGTTGGCGGCAACAGCACTGGTCGTTGCCCTCGGGTCCGCAATGATGCGCTCATGGATGCCATCCAGAATGGCCCCCGCCTTGGTTTCCAAGAAGACATCCGACGCGCTATCGATGGCTACCACGCTTTGCCACGCAGATGTTGTCACCAAGCGCATGTTGCCGCTGGTTTCCGTCAAGGACACACTGCCCGTTGCACGGGCAGCGACACCGCCTTGCCCTGTCTGATCTGCATCGCTGTCCATTCGCGCAGCGATCAGCCCCGCTCCCCCATCCAAAGACAAGGTGGCGCCCAAGATGCGCGACGAGGCGGCCGTTCCGACAATGCCGTAGCGCGAAAGAATTTGTACATCGTAAGCTTGCAGCAATTCGGCACCGGTCACATCACTGCCAGCGGCCAGGGTCTGTCCATCGCGGATGTAGGATGCGGCGATGACTTGGCCGATCTTGAGCGCTTGCTGTTGCGTCGGCGTGCTGCTGACCAGCTGCTCAACCCGAATGTTGCCTTTGGCTTGGATATTGAGCTTGCCCTGGGCATCCTTGACCTTGATGATGACATCGCTGTTGGCTTTGATTTCAGGCAAAGCCCCCACAAAAACCGCCGTGCCAGAAACCTCCAGGGCATTTGCCGACAACGCAATGGGAACAAAGTCCTCCGATTCTTCGGCAATATTTCCACCCAGGGTGATGCTGCTGGACAGCCGCAGGGTTCCTGTGGTCTGAATGTCGACCGTCGGTAAACTGGCGCCCACTGTGGCTGAAATCTCGATCGGGTTGTCTGCTTTCAGGCTGTAGGTATAAAAGTCCTTCAAGCCAGTGACCGTGGTTTTGATGGTGGTGATCACCGTTTCGCGCAACCAACCACCGCCCGTTTTGGTCGGGCCTTTGATGGTGATTTCCTGGTTTGCAAAACTGCTGTCCAGACGGTTTTCTGCTTTTTTGGGAGCCCAGTTGCTACCATCAATGCGCTTGACCCCGTTTGCCTCGCTCTTCTCGTAAACATAAACCCACTTGCTGGCGTCCGTGGGATTGGCCTTCACGCTGGCCAGATCCAGCACACGTTTACCCCCTTTGAGGTCTTCGATGAACTTCCATTTCTCTGTGTCTGTGAAGCTCATCACAGGGAATGTCACCCCAGCGCTCTCTCCCACATACTGGTAAAGCTTATTGGTACTGACGTCACGCACCAAAGATACATTTTTGATCAGATCGACGGCTGGGTTGCTCTTTCGCACATAGTCCACCAACAGCATGGCGCTGGTGTTGGCGGGCGTGATCACCACCTCAGACTCCAGCAAGGGCGTGCCATCGGTGAATTTCTGCTCGACATCTTTGGCTTCACTGTCTGGCGACAGGAAGTCCCAATCAAAACCGATCAAATTGAAGCTGCGCTCTTCGTAGGTATACACCTCGGTTTGCGTCATGGCCTGGCCTTCCGTCCAGGAGTAATAACGCCCCGCCACGGGGTTGTAATACAGCGGCAAATACCCTTGCGCGCGCGTGTCAGCAGCAATGCCAGATTGGGTTTCTACCGTGTTGTAACGAATGCTGCTGATGGCATTTCCGCCATCCTGCTTCACGGTCAGCGTCCCTTGTTGGTGTACCCGTGACCATTGGCCGTTTTGCACCGTGAAAATTTCACGACTCAGCGTAGGCGTATCCGTCAGGGTAACTGTGCCAACGCGATTTTCGGAGACATCGATTTTCCCAACAGCCAATTCGTAGCGGCTTTGGTTATTGATCTTGACCGAGGCATAGCCACTGGCCACTTTGATCTGGCCATTGCCGGTGCTCACCAAGGTCCCCGTCAAACTCACCGAGCCACCCGTGGGCTTGATGTCCTCCAGAATGATCAAACCCTTGTCAGCATCGAAGAACCCATCGACTGTCACCAAGTCCTCGGCGCCAAAACTGATGCCTTGCCGAATATCCCCCGCACTGTTGGTAAAGTTGACGGAACCCGTGGGCGCAAAGTCTGGGCTGATGTTCAACTCGATGGTGTCCACACCGCTCTGCACCAGGCCGTCGATGTTGAGATAGCGCGCATTGATGTTGATGGCACCCATGGCAAAAACGATCGACTTGCGCGCTTCCTTGAAACTGGCTGTCAGGCTGTAATTGCCGCCGTTGTAAAGCGTGCGGGGCGTCGCCGTTGCGTTCAGGCTTGCGCGCACATATTCCGTCCCGGCTTGTAACTTGACAAAATAGGTCCCAGCCGAGGCAACTTCAAATTCGATCGATTTACCACTTCCAACGCTCTGGCTGGCGACAACTTTTTTCTCGGTGTCGAGCAATTGCAGGGTAAAGAAGGGACGTTCTGCGTCCGGTCCTGGCGCCACAGGCGAGCTGAAATCGAGCAGAACCTTGCCGGCCGATGCCACTTTGAGCTTGTAGAGGTCAATGTCGGTGGCGCTGCTGAGTCGTCCCACCACTTGGCCGCCAGCTGACAAAGTTTCTGCGGTTGCAAGCGTGTCGTTGGATTCAACCTCTGCGCGCAATTGAGGCACGACCGCATCAATGGCTTGCTCCAATGGCAACAGCATGGGGCTGTCTTGCGTGAGTGCCAACGAGCCTGGTTGCCCCGCACTGTTGTACAGTTTTTGGCCAAACAACTTGTTGAAGTTGACATACTGCCGCGGATCTTGATTGGTGTGGTACCAGTCATCTGTGGAAAGGTTGAAATCACCCGCAGCCGACAAATTGATGTTCTTGGCCTTGATTTCTCCCGTGACGTTGATGCTGCCCTCAAGGTTGCTGAGGGTGAGGTCCCCATCCGCATTGCTGATGCGCCCACGAATGTACAAATCTTGTGGCGCGCTGGGTGGCGTGATGCCGAGGTTGTAATAGGCTTTGGGATAGGCATCCTGCGTGATGCGAATGTCACTTAATCCACTGGCACCCGCCATCCCCAGGGCGATGCCATTGAAATAGGCTGTCCCGGGATCCATGCTCTTGAGTTCACCTGCCACAAGGTCTTGGCGTGTGCTGTCCAGGATGCCAATGTCGTTGATCACCAAACCGAACAGCGAGTTGTTCACGATGTTGATGCGCGCCGATCCATGCGCCAGGACACGGCCATCGGAAACGGCATTGGCAAGGGCAGCGCGGCTGGTGTCCCCTGCCTTGATGAAGACGCCACCGCCCGATGCGGTGATTTTCGGCAGCGTCAAGAAAAGCTGATCAAACTGCGCGCGCGCAGCCACAGTCTTGCCATCACTGGCCACTTCGCCCAAGCCCATTTTCAGCAACTGCTGATCGATGGTTTCCAGCAAGGCTTGGTAACGGGCAATCGCTTCGGCGTTGCCCGCATGGCTTTCCATCCAGCCCAGCACTTTGGCACGATCCTCAAGCAACTGATTGCCCACGTTGGCATAGACAAGCTGCGGCAAAGCCAAGCTCTTGGGCTTGACGACATAAAAATCATCGCTCAGCGTAAGGGCGAAATTCAGGCCACGGTTGCTTTTGATGGCGGTCACCTGTGCCCAGCCACTGCCACTGAAGGTTTCCGAGGCGCCAATCGATACCCCGGCCCCCGTGCGCTTGTACCAAGCCCCTTCCGTAGTGCGAACCGATTGACCTGTCGCCACCGATACGTTTTGAGACGAGGAGGTCAACTGAACCTGCGGTTGAATTCGCGTCCAGCGTGAGGTATCGGTAAAGTCTTCCTTCTCCAATACCAGGCTTTCATCTGCAAAGGCAGCTGGCGTGAACTGGTAATACTGCCCGGCCTGCAGGCCAGGCTTGGCCAGGAAAGCCCCCGCTTCCAACTCAACGATGTTGCCTTTCGTCACGCCCATGGCCACATCGTCCATGGTCAGTGCGGCGTATTCGTACTGTTGCGACGCATCCAAGCCCATGGCCAATTTTTCAGAGGCCGTCAGGTCCGTGTTCGTGGTCAACCGAGCGGCATCAATCTGGCGAACGCCATTGATGGCAATCGGGAGAATGCGAAACTCGGTTCGGTAGTTTGTGCCCGCCTCCACGCGCGCATTGCCGCCAATGCTGACTTCGTTGACGCTGCTTGTATTGGCCAAAGGCACGGGGCGCATGATGAAGGGCGGGCCAAATGCCACGATGTTCATCACCAGTCCATCGGTCTTGGCACGCGTGTCACCGCCGATTCCCGGCTCAGCCAGCATATCCACATGTCGAATGGCCCTGACCTGGGTCGTGCCATCCAATTTGACGCGGTTGGTTTCCGTGATGTTACTGGTCGCCACAGGCAAGCTGATCCCCGCCAATGAGACGGTGGTCATGTCTGTGCGCGCCGTGGTCCCTAATTGGTTGCTGATTCGGTCTGATGTCTGGCCAGCATAAAGATGGACATCGGAGCCAATCAAGTCTGCATTGGTGAGGGTGATGAGGTTGTCTGAATTGAGCTGCGTGATGGCATTGGCATTGGCCCCTGCCACTGCGGCCATGGCAAAACTGTTGGCATTTGAAAACAGGCGAGCCACTGTTTGGGTGGCCATTTCCAAATTGCCGTTCAGGTTATGAACCTTTGCACCGTCGATGACGATGTTGGACATAAGTTGCGCATTTTGAATCGCCGAGGCCGTATTGAGCGCGGCGCCGCCCAGAGCATCAATGCGCACTTTGTCCACTGCGTAGACATCGGTGACAGTCTCAATGCGCAATCTGCCACCGGCTGCGGCGCTGCTGTCGGCCACCAGCTCGGAGCCTTGACCCACACTCACGCGGGCGCCAAAGCGCTCGGACGAGCTTCCCAAGAGCGTCGTGGCACCCAAAGCGGTCGCCGTGCCTAAGCCGCCCCCAAAGGACTGCAAAGAGTTGGCGGAGTTGGAATACTTGCTCTTGTCAGCGAAATTTCTGGCAGAAATAAGAATGTCGCCGGCCGCCGCTTTGACGTTTTTGCCAATCTGAACTTCGGCCGCACCCATGAGATCCACCACCATGACGGCACCGCTGCCAGCCAAGGCCCCGACCGCAGTGTTGAAAGCCGTGGCATCAAACTGCTGGTCTCGCTTGGTGGACACATTCAATGTGTCGACCGTGATATGGGATCGGTCGCCCAGCGTGGCATTGGCTTGACCAGCAATGCTGACACGTGAGTAAGCCCCTGCAATGCCCGCGAACAAACCTCCGCTCGAGGCGGTTGACTGCTGGAAAATCTGATCCGTTCCTTCGGCGCGAATGGTCAGCACCGGCGCACTGACCCGAACGTCTGTTCGCAGGCCAGCCTCTACATTGCTGCTGTCCGTCGTGCTCACAGAGGACATGCCCATGGATGCCCCTGAGCTGATACTGAGCGCATCGGAGCGCGCGTAGGCATCTTGCTGAGAGCGCGCGCTGATGGTCACCGTGCCCTCACCCGGCTCCACCGTCAAGCTTGACTTAGAGGCATAGGCGCGCACCGTTGGTGAAATGCGATTCACGGAGACCGTGCCCGCAGCAGCGGCAGCGATCAAGCCAAAGCTGGCGGCTGCAGCCTCGACCTTCGCACGCAGCCAGGGGGTGGACTGTGCATTGACTGTGATGCCGTCTTCGGCACGCACCTCTGTCAAGCCACTGGCACTTCCGGCCAGCGGCAAATCTCCGCTGCGGTCAATGGCGGCCGTCACCGTTGAACCAATTTCATTGACCGACACTGCTCCGCCACCGGCAAAGGAAAAACCAATGCCTCCCGCAATGGCAACGGAAACTGCGGTCGACTTGGATTCAATCGAGGGCTTGTCAGTGGCGCTCACATTGACCGCGCCAGAGTTCGTTTCGACCAAGGCGCGATCGATGCTGGCAGCCACTTGTCCATTGATGGCGTTGTAGGCTGTTGAAACCCCTAACGACACCGCACCAGCACTGGCGCCAAAGGCTGCGGCAACCGATACTGCCTGAACGCTGGAGCGAATGCTGGCCACATTGTCTGCGGTGAGACTGATGTCGCCATCCACACTGACGCCAAGGCCTGTGGTACTGCGCAGCGTGGCGAGAACATCAGAATTGACCAAGTTGACTGCGCTGGCGCCGGCACCGCTGACGGCACCGCCCACCAAGCCCCCCACTGAGGCAGCGGCGGACCCCGCCAGCACCCAGGATTGAATGCTCTGCTGATTTTGAGCGCGAATGCGCAAGTCCAAAGTGCGACTGCTGTCGCTGCTGGCCAAAACACTGGCGTTTTCAACCACTGCCTCAATCACATTGGCAGACTGGGTGACCAACTGCTTCCACTTATCGGTATCCGAAAAATCTTGCGCCAAGAACAAGTCATCTGGCTTTCCATCTTTGTTCGCATCCTTTGGCGTGATGGCATCGTTCCCAATGTATTCATAGGCCTCATTGGCGCGCGCTCCCGCGGTCTGCGACAAGCGCACCACATCCCCCTTGGCAAATCGTGCCGGACTGTCAACGCCCTGGGTGTAAGTCACTGTCCTTCCCAAAGGCAGCGCATAAGGGTTGTAGCCAATGTAGTTGCGGGCAATGGACACACCGACCGATGCCCCGATGCCTGCGGCACCACCGCCTCCCACACCGATCGATGCGGAAATGATCGTGGCATCGATTCGGCTGCTGGCCAAGGCCTCCACCACCACATCGTCATCCGCACGAACTTCAGAATCGGCCAATGCCGCGCGGGTATCGGCCAAAATAATGTTCATGGCCGATGCGCCAGCACCGCTCACACCAACGCCCGTGCCACCACCAAAGCCCGCTGCGATGGAAGCTGCCAGGGAGAAAACCTGAATATCTGCATCCGATGAGGCACGCACTGTCAAAGTCCGCGCCTGCGTCACGCGTGCCCCCTGAAGCTCGGCCGTGATTTCTCCGTCAATGACGTTGCGGGCCAACGATACGCCCACGGACACTGCGGCACCCGTGCCACCGCCCACCGCTGCCGCCAGCGAGGCCGCACCTGCAAACGCAGTGATGCGCGAGCGATTGGCGGCCAGCACGGCGATGTCCTGGGCTGCGAGCAGGCTGGGTCGACTCCCAAGGCCTTGGAGCGTCAGACTGCCAGCACGCACCCGTGTCCCGATCTGGTTTTCTGCCCAAACGCCAGAACCGCTGGCGGCAAGCCCCGTGCCGCCGCCACCTGCAACGGCAGCCGAGCCTGAGAAAACGACTGCATCAATGCTCTGGCTTGCGTCCGCTGACAACGACACATTTCCCAAAGTGGAAACAGCGCTGTCCTCTAACAAGGCGCGGACCGTGGCAATGGCGCTCTCACCGACTGTGCCAAAACCCTCTTGGCCTATCAAGTTGCGTGCCACAGAAATGCCGATGGAGGCTCCCACGCCTGTTCCAGCGCCACCCGCAATCGACACAGAAAGAGAGGCGATGGTGGCAGAAATCCTGGCATCGGATAGCGCAAACAGGTTGATATTTTGCGTTGCTTTGGCGGTGCTCTTGACCAGCAAAGCATCGGTAGAACCTGCGATGGTGTTGATTGCAACGGCACCTGCACCACTGAAAGCCAAGCCTGAGCTTCCCACGCCGATGGCTGCAGAAGCTGCCACTGAAATGGCGCTGATGTTGTTTCTGGCCAGGGAAAGCTCGCCCTGCTTGAGCGTCATCACATAGCTCTCGCCGTTGGCGTCCACAAGCTTCCATTGCGTGCCCTTGGCGATCACGGACAGCGAAAGCTCCGGCTTGACCAACTCCCATTGACTGGTGTTGCTGTAATTGACTTGCGCCAAATTCAACGCAGTGTTGTTTTTGCCGATAAAGCGGTAGGTCGCCTCAGGCATGCCGCCTTTGGCGTAGAACTCTGACAGTTTGACAGTATCGCCTTTTTTCAAAACCGTCTCAGCTTTGGGCAAAGCCTCCCAAAGAGAGATGTCCTTGAAATTCGTCCCCGACAGGCTGACTCGCTTGCCCGCGGTTCCCGAATCCCCAATGAAGCGATAGACCAGGTCGCTGGTCGTCACGGAGGCATCGCGAACGGTGGTTCCGTTGGTGATCTTGACCACACTGCTGGTGCTGTCATACATCCAGGTCTGGCCATTCCCAGTGGTGTAAAGCGATTGCGGACGTATGCTGTCAGCTTTGGCCAAGTTGTAACCGGCTGCCAACAAGGCTTGTCGCAGGGCAGGCAAGGTGCTCGGATCTGCAAAATCCGATGCCAACTGCCAACGTGCTGTATCTGCAAAATTTTCAGTGGCCAGGGTCAAACTTTGCTTGAAATCCTTTTCTTTCCAAAGTTTGGTGTTGGTGAAATCAGCCTTGGCAAATTCCACCCGCACGGGGACAGCGTCCAAACCTAACAAGCCACCTGATGTGTTTTCGGTGTCGATGTACTCAAACACACGCCCGCGCAGTGCGCTGTCTGTGTGATCATCTGACACTCGGACCAAGTCGCCCAGGTTCACTTGCGCAAACCCTGCACTTGTGACGTGCTGGACATTCCCCCCCAGAAAACGATATACGCGCCCAATCAACCCGCCTGCCAGGTGATAAGCGTCCAAGCGCACGGTGTAGCCAACTTTGACCTCCGTCTTGGGCATGGATTTTTCGCGCCAATCACCACCCGAAAAAATCAACTTAGACAGGTCCAGGGCTTGGTCGCTGCCGCGATATTCGAAAATCTGATTGGTACGGGTATCCAGTACCGTGTCGCCCTGCTTGAGGCTGGTCAGGCCATCAGCGGGCAGGTAATCCCAAGTGCGTCCATCGTTGGTTTGGGCGCTGGGTTTCGCTTGCGAATTGGCTGCGGCATCCAGGGTGGTCGCCTGTATGCCGCTGGCAGCCAGGTCGGTCGCGCTGAGATTAGCCCCCGGTTGAACGCCGGTGGAAATAGCGCGGACGTCCAGTGCACCACTTCCCGCATCAAGGTCAGCTTGCAGCGTATGCGCCAGAACGTCCGAGTCAATGCTGTTGAAGGCCAGCGATAAGCCGATCGCCACACTTAAGGAAGAGCCCCCACCCAGGGAAGCCGCAACAGAAGCCGCCCCGGCGACCGCATCGATGCTGGCGCGGCTTTCCGCGCGAATCACAATGCCATTGGCCTCGATATCGGCTTGTCGCTGGGCGCTGCCATCAATGCGGGCATCAATGCTGGAGAAAATGCGGTTCTCTGCATAGCTCCCTGCTGCGCTGACCGACTTGGCCCCAGCTCCCCCGGCACCCACGGCTGCAGCGCCAGCGACCACAAAGGCTTTGATCTGAGCCTGCGAGGCCGCATGGAGGGTCAATTGCCCGACCGCACGCACATCCGCATTGGCAAGCCTTGCGAGCGTACTGGAGGTCTCAGGTGAGTAACTCACGAGTTTCCACGTGCTCTCGTCGGCGTAATTTTGCGTGGTGAGGTTGATGGGCTTGGCGCTGCTCAGGTCCTCCCCCACATATTCATAAACCTCGCGCCCCAGCAAACTGCTGTCGTCGATCACACGGTCGCCTTTGCGCAAGCTGGTTAACTTGTTTTTAGATTGGTCGCTGTCCGTGTTTTCGGAGGCCTTGTAAAGTTGGCGCCCCCCATTCGCGCTCACGGAGACTGAACGCGCACCGATGATGTTTCTGGCCACCGACAATCCCAACGCCACGGCCGTTGTAGAAGAGCCGCCAATCGATACCGCTGCGGCAACCGAACGAAGATAGGCCTTGATGGCCGCATCATCGTGTGCTTCCACTGTGACATCGCCTTTGGCTGGGCTGACAGGCGCCATGGTTTTCAGCGTGACGCCGCTTGCAAAGGCATCGGTGTTACCGCTGATGCGGTTGAAGGCCAAAGTTCCGCCGCCCGCGACAGCGGGTGCGCTTTTGGCACCGGCAGCCACTGCCACAGCAGATGCGGTGCCATTGGCCACGATGGCAGAAGTTCGCCAGGCACCCACCTGAATATCACCGCCAGCCTGGAGGAGCGCACCAGCCCCTTGGATCGAAGCCTCGGCATCGCTCAGGATATCGTTGCGCGCAAGACTCAAGCCGACAGAAATCGCTTTGGCGCCCTTGGCCCCAGCAGCCACGGCCACGGCTGATGCGCTGACTTTGGACTCGATGCGGGTGCGACTTTTGGTCAGCACGGTGATCGACCCGCCCGCCAGGACTGGCTTTGCCTCGTCGATGACAGCTTCCACATCTGCAGCGATCTTGTTCATGGCCACCACGGGCGCAATCGTCAAAGCACCTTCGCTGTCGCGTGGCTTGGCCGAAGCGCTGATGGCCACTGCAGAACCCGAAATCTCAGCGTAAATGCTGCCCGCCCAATCCGCGAGCACATTCACACTGCCAGCCGCACTTAATTGACTGCCACGAATTCCTGCCTGTGTGGCCGATGTGTTGGGTGCGCCAAAGCTGGTGCCAAGAACACTGTCAGCCATGTTCGCGAAAAGATTTTGTGGCGCGTAGCCAATGGTGTTGAAGGCCAAGGTGACGCCCACCGCGCTGGAAGCCTCGACTGTGCTTTCCAGAACGGCGACGATACGTCCGCGATTGAAGGCTGACACATTGATGTCGCCCAAGGCGGGCTTGCCTGTCACGCGATGCGTTGTCGCAAGGGTGTTGTCCATCCAGGACCTGGCATTGTTCAAGACGGTGTTGGTGGCGATGACCACATTGACGCCGGTTTGGCTGGTTTCAACCGTGCTCTTGATGTTGGCCAGAATACTGGCCAGCTGGTCTGCCGTGATGCCAATGTCACCTGCGATCTTCAGCAACTGATCATCGACGCGCGCCTGCGTCTCGGCGCGCACATCATTTCGCACCACCAAGCCCCCAAAAGCAGAGGCCGAGCTCTTGGAGCCCATGAAAGAAGATGCCAGATCCTCAGCCACGCCCAAGACGCGTCCGCTGATCTGAGACCACAGGTTCACATTGACAGGTGTCCAGCGCGTGGTGTCGTTGAAATTTTCCTTGCGAAGATCCAATTGCCCAGCAGGCCCTTTGTAAAGGTAAACCGGCCCAACCTTGCCTTGCACCTGACGCCACTGTGTAGCGTCTGCGAAATCCACCTTGTCAAAAAGCACATTTTCTAGAGGCTCGGAACCCATGTATTCATAGATTGCGCCTCGAACACCATTGCCAACGCCATGGCGAAGCTCAACGCGCTCGCCTGTCAACATTTCATCCGGACTGTCCAAGTCGTTGTATTTGGCGGATCCAATGCGAACGCGGTCGTTGGCTTTGAGGGTCTGCAGACCTGAGCGATCCGTGTAATCCACCCCGATGAATTTGAAGATGGCATTCAATGCCAAACTGGCATCACTGTCACCGACACCCGAAACAGCGGAGAGCATGCTGTTGGCACTGATGCGCGAATCGTCTTTGGCACTGACGGACAAGTTGCCAGCCGTGGTGGTCACACTCCCCGTGTCACCTTCTATGAAGGCTTTGGTCAGACTGCTTACCAAGTTGCTTGACAGCACAAAACCCATGGCCAGCCCGCCACTGGACTCTCCTTTGGCGCCTGACGCGAGGTTGCTGACAGTCAAAGGTGAATCTGCTTCCGAACTGGTTTCATTGCTTACCAGGGAGCGAATGTAGGCACGCGCATTGGCCAAGACGGCAACATCGCCTTTGGCTGTGATGTCACTGTCGCGGACAAACACCCATAACTCTGAAGAGCGCGGGCTTGAAAAACTGGAACCCACAAGCGCATCGACCGTGGCAGACAGCAAATTTGCCGGCGCCCATCCAATGGTGTTGAAGGCAAGGGTCACGCCAACGGCTTTGCCGCCATCAGAGGTCATGGCGCTTTTATTGGTCGCGCGTATGTGCGCGCTGTTGTCGCCCTTGACCGAAACGCCGCCCTCGCTGGCCGTCACATCACTGCTGGCAATGTACGCTTTGGCAGAGTTCAGGATGGCATTGGTCGCAATCACCCCACCAGCGGCCAGGCCCGGTGCGCCACCGCCTGTGGCTGTGGCTTGCGCATCGGCTTGCGCCAAAATCGTTGCATCCTCATTCGCAAGAATTGAAACAGACCCGGCTTTCAGCGTGACGTTTTCAACAAAGGCATTCACCACAGAACGCACGTCATTGCGAACGATGATGCCACCTACTGCAACGGACGGGGTTGAGACTGAAAACAAGTTGTCCAGTGCCAATTCTGTCGCCAAGCTTGCTGCCGCTTGGAGTGTGCTGGTGCTCTCGGGAACACGCGTGGACTTGATGCCATTGAATTGTTTATTGTCAATCTCGCCAATCAACGCAATTCGCCAAACCGATTTTCCAGAGGCATCCTTTTCCAGGGTCACCTTGGTTTGCAGCTTTTGAGTTGACAAATGACTGCCGTCGGCAGCAACCGCTTTTTGATCGATCGCCTTTTGCAACTGCTCAGCCGTCATGCTGTTGAGCAATCCTTGCGCGGTGTAATCCACTGCGTTCACCGTCAAGGTCAAGTCGAAAAGGTCTGTGCCATTTTCTGTATAGGCAACATCCTTGAGCGAAAAAATTGGCAGGCTTCCCTTGCGTCCGGCCTGAACAATGCTGATGTCGGCCTTCAGGCCGTCAGGCAAATCATCCGGCGTGAGTCGACTGAGCCGCTGGTTGCCATAGTCGCCCTGAAATGAAATCCGATACGTGCCAGCGTTCTCTGCCGTGACCGAGGTGAAGTCCCCCGCAAGGGCTTTGTTGAGCGCCGACTGGATGAGGACAGCTTGCTCAGCCGTGGTTCGCGCTGCATGACCGGCCACCAATTCCTGGGTAGACACCACAAAAGGAGAGTCTGGCGTGTCCAGGGTGCTCAGGGTAATCAAGCCGAGGTTTTTACCGGACAACTCCCCCTCAAACGCAATGTCATAGACCGTGCTGCCATTGGCAAATGAATAGGCATGATCGCTGGCAGACAGCTCGCTGTTGTGCGTGACTTTGACGTTGCCCTCGCCAAACCACTCCGTCAAGGCTTTTTCAAGGGTCAATGCATCGGTGGTTGCATCATTGGTCCAAGTCAAAATCTTTTGGAGCGACTGGCTCGCCACGCCCGACAGGCTGGTCCCTGCGGGTGGGCGATAACTCAGTGTGTACGTCAACGCAGGCGGATCTTCCAGCAAGTCGCGCGCAGCCAACAGATCTGGCTTGGCGATCAAGCGCAGACGCTGCCGCTCGTTGTAGGCCACACCGATCTGAAGCAGCTCAATGGGTGCCGTTGCCTCATCGCCCAGGGCGAGCGTGAAGCTGGGAGGATTGCCAGCATCGCTGAAATCCAATGTGGCGTCTGGCGTGAGTGACAAACGCTGAATCGCGTTCTCCGAAGCAACCGCTGGCTGGTCCGGCAGGGAATCCAACCCCATGATTTGCCCAACCAAAAGCAACTCTTTAGGCACGGGTGGCAGTTGTGGCAACTCGTACCAATACCCAGTGTCGCTGTAATCCTGCGCAGACAAATCCACACCGCCATCCGGGCCCATGTAGCGGTAAATGGCGCCTGCATTTCCACCATTTTCGTAGTCTTCGTCCAATAAAACCTGGTCACCAAACTTGACATGGATCAGGCCGAAACGGCTGAGATGATCCACTTTGAAGAAGACAGGGTCAGCTGACTCAGACTTGTCGGCAGCAGAAGAGACCACCAAGGTGTTGGCATCAATGAATGGCGCGTCCTCCGACTCGATGCGCGTATTGCCCGACACTTGGATCATTTTGTTGCCAAATGAGGGCGTGAATCGTGCATAAGCGTCAGCACGCGTGCTGACTGCACTGGACGCCAAAATGACGCTCGCAGCCGCGCCCCCAGAATTGGCCTCTGTCTGGTTGTTGGTTTCAGAAACAATGCGGCCACTCATTTGACCCAACACCGTGAGGTCGCCGCTGATCGACAAGGGCGTATCCTCAATTTTTGCCAAAGCCAGCGCTGGCGTCTCAACGCCCAAGCTGCTTCCTGCCAGGGCATTCACCGACTGGCGCATGATGTCCATGGCTTTCCAGCCCACCGTATTGAAAGCCAGCGTGACTCCCACGGCCGTGCCGCCTGAGGACATGATGGCTGTATTGCTTGCCTCAATACTGGCGCTGTTTTCAGCGAGGACCGATAGATCTGATCCGGCTTTGACGTTGCTGCGCGTGAGAAGGGCTCGGCTCTCGGACAGAATCAGGTTGTTGGCAATCAAGCCATTGATGGCAATCGGCGCGACCACCTTGTCCACGACTTCTGAAATCGCTTTTTCGCTGAGTGATGCCTCGTCCTCTGTTTGCGACTTGCTTTCACCGGAAACAGTGGCCTGAATTTTGGCGCCCTGTGTTGCTTGGATCAGGACGTCCAGACCGGCATCGAGGTTCACTCGGTCCAAGCCAGCCGTTGTTTGACCACGCACATCATTGCGCGATGCAATGCCTCCGGCAGAGGCACCCCCACCACTGGATACCGACAGGCTCACATCCGCATCAATCGCGACAGCCTCATAGGCCTGCACCATCAAACCGCCACCCACAAACAAAACACCGGGCGCGACCACGGCGCTGCTCTCGGTCTGCTCGTAGGACAGCGGACTGATCCATGCCTGGGTCAAGCTGCTCGCCTTGTTCATGGCCAAGATGAAGCTGGCAGAGGCTGTTGGCAGTTGACTCTCTGTCTTGTTGGCCAATTTGGCGGTGATCAGCCCCCCCACGGGGTCTTTCAAATTGTCGCCCCCACCGGCACGAACACTGACGTCACCTAGTACGGTGAATCGCGTAGCAACAATGGTTGCAAGTGTCTGTGCAGGTATCTCTGTTCCGAGATCAGACCCGATGAAGGACTCCAAGCTGCTGCCCAGCACACTTTGAGATGACCATCCAATGGTGTTGTAAGCAAGGCTCACCCCTGCCGAGAAACCATTGGCTGTCATCGCTGCACTGTTATTGGCATCGATGCGCGCCAGATTGTCTGCATGCGCCCGCAAATGACCTTCAATGTACAAATCACTGTGCTCAATGCTGGCATGCGCCTTTGCCAGGACCATGTTGGTGGCAATCAGCGCATTCATGGCCAATCCCATGCCCGCAGCTGATTTCGATGAACCTATTTCGCCTTGGGTCACGGCTTGAATGGACGAGCTGTTGGAGGCTCGCAGCGACACATCGGCCGCTGCACGCAAAGACACGCGTGACAGCAAGGCATCGACCACTTGGCGCACATCATTGCGCGCCACCAAAGCGCCAAGTGCCACACCGCCGCCTGCCCCAGAGCTCATGTCCGAATTGGCCTGAACCAGTGCGCTATCCAGGGCCGCGATGTCCAATGAGCCACCGATGTGAAAATTCTGAGTCGACTGGGAAGAGGCGGCGGAATCAAGGCCATCCACGACTGCACGTGTTTCACTTCGAACGCGATTGCTCACCAGCAATGCAGAGGCACCCAAAGAAAGCAAGCCACTGGCACTGCTGCCAGAGGCAGCGGTCAAATCGCCGGTGAGCGAAACGATTTTCATGGCGTTGTCAGCTCGCACCACCACATCGCCCTGCGCCTTGACAGAGGTGTTGTTGACACGCGCCAAAATTTCTATCGGTGCAGAATCAAAATTTCCATCGGAACCGAGCAGGCTGCTTGTGCTGGCTTGGGTGGGTGACGTGCCACTCTTCCATGTCCAGCCAACGGCATTGAATCCAACGGAGTGACCCAGGGCGATATTGCTGGCCGTGCCGGAAGGCACACCTTGTGGCGTGATGGACTTCACCAGACTGGACATTCGCGCGCCACTGCGCAAATCATGCCCCAGGGTTAAAGCCGACTGATCGACCAGCGCGCGAGCGCCTCCTGTCAGCTGATTGGATGCAGCGGTTGCACCGATGGCAGTCAGCGAGGACGACGGCGCCAAGGTCAGCGACAAGAGACGCGCTTCGCGCGTTTCTGCAAGGAGTTTCGCACGGTTGACCGCAAAGATGTGCAAATCACCGGCACTCACTGTGCTATCAAAGACACGAACTTGCGCAAGGCGATCTGCAAGGTTGCTTGCGAACAAGGGATCTATTTTGTTGATCAAGCTGGCGTCTGCTGTCAAGCCGTCGCTCAATGCATAAAGGTCCGAGGCATCCACGGCGATCAATTGCGCCAAGCCGGCTGCCGTCAAGTGCGTGTTGGCCATCAGCACCGAGACGCTGGGCAAGACTTGCGCGCTTCCTCCCTCTGCGGGCACAGCGGAGAGCAAGCCTGCAGCCTCGTTGCTTGCTTGCTTGGCTTGCGCCAGCAAGCTGCTCTGGTTCTGGGCGTACGCCGAGAATGCCGATGCAGAAAGGTCCACATCGCGCACTTGGACAGTCACCGTATCACGCGTGGAAGTGGCGTGCTGACCAAAACGATCCGAATCGATCACGCCCCGCACGCCACCACTGGCGCCATCAGCCAAAACCGCGCTCAACTGAACTTTGCCAGAGGCCGTCACAGGCTGTAAGCGCACGGAGGCCGCAGCGCCATCTACAGCAGGCACATTGATTTCGCGGCCCAACAAAATGGCTTCGGCTGAGCGCTCCAGGCTGATCGTGCTGCGGGCGCGGTTCAGGTCATCGTCGCCCGTGGTTGCCGAGTCATCCACAGCCAAGCGCGTTGAAAAACTGCTTCGATCAACCGCCTCCAACAGCAAAGACATTGCGGGCGGGTTGGTGCCGGACCCCAACACCAAGGTGGCACCACTCTCAACAATTGCTCGCGTGGTTTGCCGTGCCGTCAGATCAAGGGAGCCCAGGGCACCCGCATTGCCAAACGACTGGCCTGAAACACTCAGTTGGTTGCTGGTTGCTGCCGTGACATACAAGCCACCCGCCTCAATTTTGGCTTGGCCTCCCACCATGGCAATGGCCGATGTGGCAGCATGCAATGAAAGATCGACTGCCGATGCATTGCCACTCAAGCCACCCAGGGCTTGCACGCGGGCATCCAGTATCACTTGCCCCGACGTCACCACAGCCCCTAAAAGCGACACGCGTGCGTCCGCTTGGAGGGTCAAGTCATACTGCGCTTGTGTTCGCGACTGGCTGATTTGAGCAAAGCCTCTGAACACAAAGTCACCGGTGCCTTTGAGCGATTGTGTGGCTCCTAACTCGATCGTTTCCGCCTCAATCACGAGGTCTGCTGCACCCAAATCCATGGCGCTTAAACTGCCCATGTCAAAGAGCAAGCTGTCAACACCACCCCCCCCTGAAATGACCAGGGTATCGGTAGGCGCCTTGAAAATCAGATCCAAAATATTGGCGCCTGAAATTTTCAGTCGGCCATCCAACTCCATCGACAGCGTCGCAGCAGAGGACGCGTCGCCAAGGTCGACCACCAGCCCCTTGAGGCTGTTATTGATCGCCAGCAACTCGCCAGGCTGTTGCCAGGACAAAATGCTGCTGTCCTGCTCTGTCCCCTGGCTCTGACTGAGGTCAACGCGCTTGGTATCCGGCTTGGCCGCCAATGCAGCAATTGCAAAGGGGTCGGCGGCCGCATCCTTGAGGTTCAGGGTGATGTTGTCGCTTGAGACAACTTCTGCCGCTTTGGGCTTTTCAAACTGCAGCAAAGGGTCTGCGGACAGCAACACACGGTCTTCCAGCTTTTCAACTTGAATCCGGTTGCTGCGCAAAGCTTGATTGATGCGGTTCAACGCAGGCCATTTTTTGTTGCGTTTCATTTGCCAGCTCCTAAAGCTGTCCATTGCCAGGCATCGTGAATGCTAGCCTGGGCATAGAGTGTCAGAAAAGGTATCCCTTGGCGATCGGTGCCGGTCGCCAACCAACCCAAGGGACGATGTGTCATTAAATTGCGCAAAGCTGCGCCATGCTGAGCTTGCCCCCAAAGGGACAGCAATTTTTGCAAAGGCTCTGATGCCATGCGCGCATCCACGTCAAGGTCATACAAACGCATGCACAAGGAAGTTCTGGGCGTTGGCCCCGTCTGCGAAGATTCGGTAGCGACCAAAATTTCGAAGGGCGCAGTCTCCAGTGAATCGCCACGCTGACTGAGCCTTTGACAGGCGTTGTTCAGAATTTCAGCGGCCGCGCTGTAGGCATGCAAGGACATCGCATCATGCGTGTCTTGCGTCATCGCCAGGCGCAGGGCGTGCTGTGTTTGCGCAAGGCCCATCGGCAGCCGGTGGTAATCTGTTTGACGCCAGACATCCGGTTGTTCATCACGCCATTTGTAGCCTCGCAAAACCAAACTCTCGTTGTCCTGGGTACGGGGAAATTGCAAATAGGCACGCCGCTCTAGCGTGTCCGCACGCGCCTGCAGTTGCCCCCCCTCGATGGCCAACAGCACTTGTTCTGCATGCATCAAATCGGATTGCCAAGCTGGTGACAAAGTGGGCGGGATACCCCATTCGGCAGCCAACTGACGTTTGCGCGCAAGCGATACCCCCCGGGTTTCCCAACCCACCAGCAAGCGTTGCAGGCAGACCCCCTCAGGACTCAAGCGCGCAGAAATTTCCCACCCGGATGTTGCCAATCCCTGGCTGGCACGAAGCAGGGATTGCACACCCGCGGCAAAGGCGGGCGCGGGTTGCCCGAGCCAGGCACGATCAGACCAAAGCGGGCGGGCGGTCATGCCAAACCACCTCCTTGTCGTCCCTCAAAGGGAAGCGCTGAAGCCATCCAGTCGTCGTTGCGCAAAACAGAAAGCCGCCGCGAATAGGCCTCCCGCTCTGACTGCGCTTGTGCGCGGCGAAAAGCATATGCCGCCAGATTGGGATGCCTCCATTTTTTGAGCAACCACGGCCAAAGCAAGCCGAGTTGACGCTCTGCCAAGGTGTCTTTCATAGACAGGTAGAGCGAAACACTGCCTGGGTCGCCCTGACGACCACAACGTCCCGCCAATTGGCGATCGATTCGCGCGGAGTCATTGACTTCGGCAATGATCACATGCAAGCCGCCAGACGCAGCAATACCCTCACCTAAACGAATATCGGTTCCGCGGCCCGCCATATTGGTTGCAATGGTCAAACGCCCCAATTGACCCGCTTGTGAAATGATCTGCGCTTCGTGTTCATGTGACAGTGCGTTGAGAATCTGGGGTTGCATGCCATGGGCGCGCAAGCGCTGTCCCAACTCTTCGCTGGCCGTGACGCTGCGCACGCCGATCAGTACGGGGCGTCCACGCTGAATTTCCTTTAAGGCATCGGCAACAACGGCTTGCCACTTCCCCTCAAGATCACCCGTGAGGACTGGTGCACGTTCCACCACAATACGGGGACGATGGGTGGGAATACGAACGACCGCAACGCCATAGACGGCCCATAACTCTGTCGCCGCCTCCCATATCGTTCCGCTACAGCCACACAAGCGCCTGAACCTGCGAAAAAACGCCTGGAAACTCATCTGTGTCAACGACTCGTTGGGCTCCGTGATCTCCACGCCTTCGAAAGCTTCTATTGCTTGGTGCATCCCCGCTGTGAGCGAGCGCCCCGGTGTCAGTCGCCCCGTGAAGGTGTCTAGCAAAACGACCTCGCCGTCTTGCACAACGTAATGTTCTCCGGCATGGTAAAAATGGCGGGCCACCAAAGCCTGCCGCAACAACTCCTCGCGACGCGGCGCGGGTCGCCAAAGTTCGGGCAAATCGCTGGCCAATTGCACGAGGGCTCTGCGGGCAGAATCCTGCAAAGTGACGGCTTGCGCGCGGACAACAACTTCGTAATCGACATTGACTTGAAGCGCATTGGCGAACTCTGAAATCCGCTGCACCGCCTGCGCGAGCCCCCTGCTGTCACGCGGCGCGGCCAGAATCAATGGCGTCACGGCCTCGTCCACCAGAATGCTGTCTGCTTCATCCACAATGGCGGTGTGAAGACCGCGCCACAGCAGACGCACTCCCGCTTGATGTTCACTTCCTTCAGGGGATGATGTAAGCCACTGCTGAAACGCCAGCTTCTGCCCCCCTTGGCCTGCATGTTCGGCCAACTGATCGCGCAGATGGTCTGCCAAGAGCTCCTTGGCCGTCAAATACACCACATCTGCGCCATAGCGCATCACACGCTGTGCTGGCGCCACTTCAGAAGTGATCGATTCCACTGTCAAACCACAATGCTGGTAGAGAGTCATCATGGCGTTGGCATCACGCTCAGCCAAGTAGTCATTCACCGTCAAAACATGACAGGGACGGCCCGTCAAGCCGGCCAACACAGCCGCCAACCCCACCGTCAAAGTTTTGCCTTCACCCGTTGCCATTTCTGCCAGAAGCCCCTGGTGCAATGCCAGTGCGCCCATGTACTGAACCGGATAAGGGCTCATGCCCAGCACCCGACGCGCCACCTGCCCCACCACGCCCAAGGTTTGCGCCAGGTGTCCCTTTGCATCCAACGGGTCCAAGGCCAAGCGCATGCGTGCCTCGTCAAGCGCTTGTGACAGCTCATGCTCACTGGCCTCATTGAGCGCACTGCATGCCAGCGCGGCTTTGTCTGCACAGTCGCGCAGTGCTTTCTGAACACCATTGTGACGTTGCCACCAGCCTTGCAGGCGCTGTGCATGGGCATCCAGCCCTTCGGGAAGTTGCTCCAAAGCGGCAAGCGTGCAAGCACTTGGCAAACGACGCTCAGCAGATGGGGTCAAAACTTGCGCGGCAGCGTTCATACTCGGAACCGCCTTTGGAGAAATTGGCGCAATTCGCGCTCCCATTGACTCAGCAACGGGCGACTCGAGAGCGTGATGCGCATCACCCCCGTGCGACCGTGAAACAGTGCAGGCGTTGGCTCTGCATCAGGCTCAATGCGGGCCTCTACCCGAAAAAATGGTTCCGTGGCAGTCAACCCATTGGGGTCAGAAGGGGATACGGCAATCGCGCCACCACCGGCCATGCCCAGAGCGCGTGAGGGCAAAATGCCTTGCTCAAAGGGCATCACCTGAGCTTGACGTGCCAGCACGTTCACGGCCTCTTCGCCACGCAGGCGCACCTCAGCTTGCTGCACCTCACCATCAAAAACATGACTGCCAATTTGAGGGAGCACTGCCACGAAGCGCCATCCCCCACCTTGTACCAAGGTTCCGAGACTGGCGCCACGCGCCATCCATTGGCCTCGGGTATGCGCCAACTCGCTGGCACTCCAAACGCCTTCGATAGGCGCCCGAACCAGCAAAGCTTCTTGACGTTCTAACAGTTGCGACAAATTTTCTTCAAGCGCTTGGCGTTGTCTCGCCAATGGCGCGTAATCCACCATGCCTTTGCTGATGGCGCGGATCTCTTGAGACATCAACTCTTGGCGCCGCATTTGTGCTGCTTCGATTTCACGTTCAAGGTCCAAATTGCTCAATCGCAGCAAGGGCTGATTTTTCTGGACAAATTCGCCTGGACGCGCCAACAATTCGACAAAAAAACCATCGGTTTCGCTGTGCAGCGCACGTGAGCGCTCAGCCTCCAAAACACCAGGCACACGCAAACGGTCGGGCATGGGCACCAGCGTGAGCAGCACCATCAGTGAAACGCCTGCCGTTGCTGTCAATGAAACCGCACGCGCACGGTAGGGGCCCAGTCGCGCATCGTTGGTCAGGTAAAGTAAAAATTTTCCAATGGGCAGAAGGATGGAGGTCAAAACCAGGACAAACGCCAGCAAGATGCCCAATTCCAGATACTGTCCCGCCACGAACACCACAATGGTGCTCATCAAGGCCAACCAATACCCAATGCTCGCCAATCCATACAGCGGCAACAGCCAGGCCTCCGTCGGCGTGCGAGCAGCACCTTGCGCATGGGGAAGCCGCAGAAAGTAGCGCTCACCCAAGTAGCGCAATTGCTCGCGAGAGCGCTGAAACAAATTCGGTACGTCCAGCAAATCCACCAGCAAGTGGTAGCCATCAAAACGCAACAAGGGATTGAGGTTGAAAACCAATGTGGACACGCTGGCAACAAGCATGATGTTGTAAGCGAGTGCGTGGACTGTTCCAGGCGCGCTGTGCGCCCAGATCAGAGCGGCCATCGCAGCCACGCCCAACTCCACCAAAACACCGCCCAACCCGACCAACACGCGTTCGGTGCGATTGCGCAAACCCCAGGCAGAAGTCGCATCGACATAGGGCATCGGCGCAAAAATAAGGAACATCACGCCTAATTTGTGCACCTCGCCATCGAAACGCTTGCACAGTGCGGCATGCCCCAGTTCGTGCAGCAATTTGGCGATCAGAAAGCCCACATAAAGCAACCCTAAGTTCGAGGGCGCCAGCAACGCCGAAGTCTGATCGAACAATCGGTCGGCGTTGTCCATCAGGGCTTTGCCCCCGAGCAAGAGCAACAAGCTGTACATCACTGCCCCCAAGGGGCTGAATATCCACCCGATGGGCTTGCGGGCTTGCTCCAACCAGCGGTCAGGGTCCAGCAAAGGCAGCTTGATCGATAAAAATCCCAACACCAAGGCTTTGCGTTCGGCCGATACACGCTTGCTGAATCGCTCAAACAGGCTTTCAGCCAATGCACCGCGATCGACGGAAATCAGGTTTGAGAGATTCATCTGCCCGATCAACTGCACCACCTCCTCCTGCGTCAGTGTTCCGTGGGGATCTGCCACCAGGCAAGCTTCCCACACCTGCGCGATGGTCTGCTGTAACGAAAGACGACATAAAAAATCATAGGCTTGAGGCGAAACACGGTACCAATCGCTTGAAAAGCGGTCGCGCAAAATCACCCATGGCTCGCCCCTGAAAAACTGGCGATGTGCCGTCACGCTGTGACGCAACTCGGCACGCACTGTGGCCACGCGATGCCAAGCATCGCTGTAGGTTTTGCTGGCCGCTTGTTCAAGGCTCATATCCAGAAAAACTCCCGCAAGAATCGCACGGTGCGATGGGTCATGACCCACAACAGGCTGCGGTCACCTGCATCGAGCTTGGCGGTACCGCCCATGCCCGGTCGCCACCAAGTTTGCGCAGGCCCTTGCGCTTGCGCGCGAGCCAAGTAAACAGTACGCCCTTCCCTTGCGACCGAAGCCGGATCCACCCGGTCAATGACAAGATCGAACTTCTGGTCTGGACGGCCAACCAAAGCGAATTCACCCCGTGTACCCACTTGTACCAAGTGCACGTCAGCCTGATCAATCTCAATTTCGATGAAGGACTCTTCGGCCTGAGCCAACTTGACCAGAAGGTCGCCTTTTCGCAGCGGTGCACCCAGATTTTTCTTGAGGTCGCCTTCGGTGACAATGCCCGAGAACGGCGCGCGCACCTGCGCATTCTCAAGCTGATGACGGATCAGGTTCAGCCGCGCCTCTGCTTGCTGCTGCCGCGCATAACTGATTTGCATATCGGCCAACTGTCGGGCACCCTGCGCTTTTTCGGTTTCTCGTGCTGCGCGTTGGAGTTCAGATTGCGCCATCGACGCCTCAAGCAGCAAGTCCCGCGTATCCAGTTCGACCAGCACCGCACCCGCCTCTACGCGGTCACCAACATTGACATGGACGCTTCGCAAGTAGCCATCGAAAGGCGCGGGCATGAAGAGAAGATCTTTGCTGCGAATCGCCAACCCTGCATCCACGCGGTAAGACCAAGGCAATACAAGGGATGCCAAGAAGAAGCTCAGTGCGCCGGCGCCCAACAATTTCCACCATGTGTGTCGTGGCCCCAGAAGATCCTGAGCCCAATGCCGGATGTCTTGTGCCAGGCGTTCGCCCCACCAACGCTCGCTTTGATGGAGATCCACCAAGCCACGCGCGACCAACGCCAGCACCAGCTGGATTTCCCAAGTCTGAGCAGCCGAAAGGGCTGGCCCCTGACGCTCCAATGTCACAACAGCTTCAGCTTGGTCTGCACGGCTGACGGGCAGCGTCAGCAAAAAAGGATGCCCCATTTGATCCGCATGCTTTTGATGCGCCCGCGTGATCAAACGTCCACCTTCTGGTGCGGGATAGGCTAACACCGCCTCCTGCTCCAGGGCTTCCTCCATCAAGGCTTCCAGTGCACGCGAAGCCGATGAACGCGGATCAAATTTCTCGGTATGACTGACGGCCACCAACGCCACGTAAGGCCCTTTGACCCAACCGAGAGAAACACGATCGCACTGGTAACGCGCAGCCAGTTCATTGCAAAGCACAAATGCCATGCGCATGAACCGTGACTCTTGCCCCAGTTGAATGGCCAACTGAACCAAATCGTGCAAGCGCTCAGCTTTCTCTGCGCCTTGTGGCTCAACCTGCGGCTGTGCCGCAAGAAGTCGACGCTGGCTGTAATGGGCTGGAATCTGCGCCACCAACGCAGCCCAAGAAAGCAACAGGGCCTCTGAATCGCCGTGATCACGGCCGGCGTCCAGCAAAGCCACCAAGACGGCCTTTTGGCGACGGGGAACGGGGGCATCGGGCAGGTCCAGTGCAAGCCCAATGACACCACCCTTCGCATCACGCGCCAAAGCAATTTCTGTGGCTTGCGCCAGTGGGATCAGTTGCATCGCCACATCGGCATCGATGGCCTGATCTGGCGCGGTTTCAGGCCACTGCGCGATGGCCTGCCAGCCTTGATCAGGGCTAGAGACCAGCAACAACAAACGCCGCGGCGCAAGCATGCCCCCCACTTCCGCCAGGTAGGCCGACCAAAAAGCCTCCGGCGCACCATCGTACGCCGCCAGTGGCGCCAACTGATCGGTGTAACGAGAGAGTGCGTCGCTGGCGATCACGCTAGCTCCTGGGCTCAGCTTTGGTCGAGGACAGCGGGTTGGGGTTGACCGCTTCAAGCGCCAGCCGCCCTGTCACGCCAGGCTTGACACTGCCGTCTGGATTGTCGAATTCTGCCGTCACTTCCACCAAGCCGCTGGCAGGATCTGCTGTTGGCGACACAAAAGAAATGCGCGCGCGCCGCGCTGGCGCACGTGCCTCCGCCCCCAACTGGACGGTCACGCTTTGCCCCGGCTTCAGCCGTGCTGCCGCCGCTGGCGGTACCGCACTCAGAAAGCGAACACGGCTGACATCGACCAAGACCAAGACTGGCTCGTGCGGGGCAATGCTCTCACCCACCCGAAAGTAAATTTTTGCAACCACACCATCAATGGGCGCTTTCAAGTGGCGCCGCTCATAGGCCTCGCGGCTCAATTGCAATTCGACCTCTTCGCGCTGCTTGGCCAACTCCAGCGCCTGCCTTTCAGCGACGGTGGCGCGAAAAGCCAACTCTTCATCCTCGAATTGCTTTCGGGAAATGGTCCCGTTGCTCAGCAATTCTCGAGCAGACCCCACTTGCTGGGTCAATGTCGCCTCGCGTTGCCGAAGCTCTTGCAACCGGGCCGTGTCCTGCAACACCAATTGGCGACGTTTGACTTCGAGTTCTTCAGTGGTTCGGTCCAAGTGCAGAAGCAAGTCACCACGCCTCACGCGGAGTCCTTCGCGAACCATCAACCCCTCGACCCGGCCGTTGACCGTCATGCTGAGTTTTGCCTCTTTCAATGCTTGCGTGAAGCCCGGACCCAACACTTCATCGGTACTGGCAGCGCAAATTTGGCTGGCCACACAAAGCCAAACGGCGGTCACTGCATGGACCGCCGTGTTTCGGCTCAACCATCCCTTCATGCTTGCCCCTCTAATCAAATTGCTGCACCAGCACACCTTGCGCCGCCTGCAATAAAGTTTCTGCCTTCACCAATGCGACCCTTTGCTCGATGACGCCGAGTTGCGCATTCAATGCCCGCTCTTCGCGCAATAAAATTTCGCGCATGTCGCTTCGCCCAGCGCTGAGCCTTCGACGCTCAAGCTCCAGAAGTTTTTGCTCGCGCTGCGCCACTTCATGGAGGAATGACAGTCGCTCGACCGCACTGTCGCGCAAACTTTGGGTCGTCTCAATATCATTTCCCACGTTGGCTTCCAAAGCGTCAACCGCCATCTGAGCGTCACTCTTGCGCAGCATGGCGGCTTGCAAATCAGCCTTGGCTTGTCGATCTGTACCAATCGGCATGTTCAATTGGAAGCCAACAGACCAACTCGGAAAGTCCCGCAAGTTGGGTGCAGCAAATGACTGGCGCGCATTCAACTCGTAGCCATTTCGGTAATAGTTGGCAACCAAATCCAGTTTGGGCAAGGCTTGGTTGCGCGCAAACTCGACTTGCGTCCCTTCGCGCTGAACCATCACACGGCGCATGCGCAAGTCATCACGTCGTTGCATGGCCTCAGAAACCATTTGGTCCAAAGAAGGGTCAAGGGGGGTGATGGGCCCCATGGGAATGGCATCGGCTGCACGCCAAAGGCCTTGATCGGCCAGTGTGCTGGCAGCCACAAAACTCCGCAATCGGTTGGAACGATCGAGGTGCTGCTGGCGTGCCTCGCTGAGGGCGGACTGATACCGGCCTAGGGAATTTTCGACTTCCAGCACATCGGACTGGGACAACCTTCCTGAAGCGGTCAAGGCGCGAGCCTCTTGCAAAAGGCGCTGCCCCATCACCACACGCTCTTGTGCAACTTTAAGCTTTTCTTGCGCAAAAGCCAGATCGTAATAAGCCATGATCGCTTCGGCCATGACACTGGCTTGCGTCTCTCGGCTGGTGTATTCGGCAGCCTGTGCGTCCAACTCAGCGACTTTGACGCGCGCTTGGGTGACTGTCGACCCCGCATCTCTCAGCAAGGGTTGGCTCAGGGCCAAGCCGTATTGGGATCGGTTGTAATAGTCATCGGAATAAAGCGCAGCGGCGTCACCTGAAATGCTTCGGTTGATGTTGGTCATGAAACGAGACAAGGTGGCTTTTGCCTCCAACTTGGCGCCTGTGCTGACCAACTGTGAAACAGCCACGGAGATATCTTGGCCTCGGCGCTCGTAAACAGGCACCGTGCCCCTGTAGAGGTACTCCTCAAAGGAATTCTTCTGTCGCTGCGAGCCATTGGTTGCGCTGACATTGAGCTGCGGCTGAAACACAGCGCTGGCACGCTCAATGCCAGTGGACGCAATATCGCGCTCAGTCCGCTTGGCAAAGATCGCACGGTTGTCAGTGCGCAAGCGCGCCAAGAATTCCTTGAGCGTCACAAGTTGGTCATCGCCGCCTTCTGCCGCTTGATTCGCCTCAACGGCGGGGGTCTCCGATGGCGCTGTTGCTACGAGTGCGGCAACGGGCTGTAGCGCACTTTTCTTGGCCTTCTTCTGTGATGCGGAAGTGACTGGCTTACCGGTTGCTTTGCGCGAGGCATTGGGCTCGGCGGATTGAGCCGTCACCGCCAAGCTTGCCACGGCCAAGGCCATGAAAATTCGGCTTTTGCTCAAGTTCTTAGACATCATCAGACTCCAGCGAAGGTGCATCTCGAAGGATCAGAGCGAAATCCATGGAGGTTGTCCAAATCAACGCGTCTGTTTCGAGCTGCTTTTCATCTCACGCAGCAGGTTTTTTAAGGCTCACCAGTCGTTCGATTTGGGGCAAGGACAAGAGGTGGGCATAGATGGCTGGCAGATAGCGCTTGTGGCGAACCTCCAGGAATTTTTCATCTGAGAAATTCGTGAGTCGCTCTTCGTTGATCACATAGGAGCCGGTGATGCTCTTGACCTGATCGGCCGCATTGACACGCATGTTCAGTGGCGTCAGTAAATTGTTATGCACCAAAAACTGCGTGAATTCTTGCGTCAATTGGTCCATTTGCTGCAACTCGCCCAAATAGCGCTTGACGTTTTCAATCACTTGCGTGGGGTTGCCCTCGTCATCGAACATCGGGGAACCCTCGGTGTCGCTGATGAGGTCACTGGCCTCGTCGACGCAAACCACATAACGATCAGCGTCGTCGGACTTGCTCAAAGCAAAAGGGTAACGACGGATGATCGCAGGAATGTAAGAGGCCGACCACTTGCCTTCGGAATCCACAAACAAGTTTTCGCCCGCATCAAGTCCCAACAACGCCACCGGACGGAATTCGTCATTGGCTTTGTCTTCCAAAAAGACCACCGGATACGTGGAAGCTGCGCGCACAAATTCGGCCATGGTCAAGTACGCCAAATGGAATTTGGCAGCAAAGTGAAAGTCACTGCTCAATCGGACTTTTTTCTTGGCGTGGCGTTCCTTGTTGATGGGCACTACTTGTTCAAACATTTTTATACCTTTTGCAATAAAAATTATTCACCAGTAATCATGATAATTAACTTATTTGACAATATTAAACAATGTCGCAATTTGTCGGAAAATGTGTATTTTTACTGTCGAAATTTATCGCAACCCTTTGATTTAATTTGAATAAATAGAAAACCTTCAACAAAGGGCGGGCACCTGCCCCTCAGAAGGGTGTGATCGGCTCCGTAAAAGCCAGCCCTTGTCGATGCACGGTCTCAAGGGGCAATGGCCGACCGAGCACTTTTTCAGCCTTGTTACGCAGGCGCCGGACCATGATTTCCAAGCGACGGGTAGCGTAAATTCCCGGGGTCTCGCCCAAGGCCAGGATGAGATCGTTGCGTGGCACCGGTTGACCGGGTGAGCGCGCCAGTTGACGCATCAGCATGGACTCCGAATGCGTCAACTTGACCACAATGCCCTCGGGTGATCGCAAACTCCATTCCAGGGCGTTAAAGGCCCAATGTGCAGAAACTGGCCGCAAACGGTGTGCAAGATTGCGAACCAGGGGGCTGAGCTCTTCCAATGAAACTGGTTTGACGAGGTAAAGATCTGCCCCTGTTTGAGCGGCTTCAATGCGATCGCTTCTCGCTCCGCGGGCGGTCGTCACCACCAGGCCCTTGTCGCGCAAGTGCGGTTTGGCTTGGCGCCATGCAAGGCCGTCGCCATCTGGCAGCCCGAGATCCAGCACCAGGATGTCAAAGTCGTTTGTGCGCATCCACGCTTCTGCCTGAGACAGCGTGCTGACGCCTTTGGCGAAAAAACCATCCAGGGTTAAGTAATCCACCATGGCGTCGCGCAGACCATCTTCATCTTCAATGATGAGGAGGCGCGGAAGGTGGCGTGCAAGCGCGGTGCTCATGCTGGTGTTTCGAGCGCAGGCAACCAGAGGCAAAATGTGCTTCCAAGCTTGGGTTGGCTCTCAAGCTCAATGTGTCCCTGGTGCAAATCGGCCACGCGCTGCACAAAAGTCAAACCCAAGCCCAGCCCCGCGACGGCGCCCTCTGGATGCACCCGAAAGTATGCATTAAAGACCATTCCCTGATGCTCATGCGCAATACCTGCGCCATGATCAATGACCGCAATGCCAATTTGACCAGGTCGCTCACGCAAATGCAAAGCGACTTGAGACCCTGCAGGCGAGTACTTGCATGCGTTGTCGACCAAGTTGATGACCGCAATTTCAAGCAAGTCGGCATCACACATGATGGTGAATGGATGAGGCAGAACTTGCAGGACCCAGCGATGATTGCGCGTCAAAGGCCGCAGGGCTTGCTCCGTAGACTGCAGCCAATGATTGATCTCCAGCGGCTTTAAATCGGCGGTTTCCAATGACTTTTTAATGCGGTCCCCGTTTAACCATGTGTCAAACAGCGCGCGCAATCTTTGTACCGCACCCGACATGATGTCGATTCTCTTGTCAATTTGTGCATGGCCCAGTGCTTTCTCTTTTCGAAGCAAGCTGATTTGGCTGTCAATGATTCCCAATGGATTTCGAAACTCGTGGGAAATCAATGCGCCCAATCGAGATTGCTGGTCGCGCAAATGTTTTTCTTGCGCCAGCGCTTGCGCCAATTGACTGGTACGTTGATCTACCGCCTGCTCTAATTTTTCACCAGAGGCTTGAGAAGAAGCCAGCAGTGCTTGGTTGGCCGCCAGCGCCTGGGCTTGGGCTTCGATCTTGTCATGGCGCTCGAGCCGAATCAAGTCAGCCAGGGCCAAAGCCAACAACAGCATTTCCAGTGCAGAACTCAACTGCAAACTGTAGGCCGTCAGCAAAGAGGTCGGCAGCCAGCCCATGGCACGACATGAAGCGATCAAAGCCCCCGTCCAAAGCACCCCCCACGCCAACACAAAAAAACGCGCCCCCGATTGCCCTTTGTAGAGTGCCATGCACCCGGCTGCCATGATCAGGAATGCACTGAAAAAACCCACAACCAGCATCACCGTATGGAGATGCTGCACCGGCAAAGGCGTCCAAACACTGACGGCATAGGCCACCGCCAACGCCCCAAAAGCATAAGCACACGCGTTCAAGCTTTGATGCACAAAGCGAGCAAGTTGTCGCGTGTTCAAAAAAGCTCGCGTCAGGGCAATGGACAGCATGGCAGCCACGGAAAGAAAAAAACTTTGAGAGACTGCGTCGAATTGCGTGGCTTGTGGCCAGACCATCACGCGGCCAAGACCGTTCCCCGCCAGCATGGCCATGCCAAAAAATCCCACATACAAGGCATAAAAGAGAAACCGCTGGTCTCGAAGCGAGACAAAAATCAGCATGTTGTAGAGCATGAGGGCGATCAATCCGCCGAAATAAAGCCATTGCAGCTGCAACTGCTGCTGACTGTCCTGGAGGAATGCTTCCGGCTGCCAGGCAGAGATGGGGACGGTCAGGGAATAGCCAGAGGACACCCGAACATAAAAACGACTGGGGCTTTCGTCCAGCTCGATCGGAAAGACAAAAAACCGATGCTGCAATGGTCGGGTTGCCAAGGGGCGCGTGCTGCCGGTGAGAATGGCTTTTTGGTCAGGCGCGTAAAAATCGACTTGATCTAAGTTCAGGTACGGCAAGTCGATGAACCAATGCCTGGGTGCCGCGTCGGAGCGCTGCAATGAGAATCGCAACCACCAAGCAGAGGCTGTGTAGCCCAAATTCAGGTCGCCCGTGCCTTGCCAAGGCTTGAAGTCATGTGCCCAGGGGCCCTGCTTCACATCGTCAATGCCCAACCGGCCAGAAACGTCTTCCAGAATTTCCAAATAGGGCGCCAGATTCTGTTGCTTGGTTTCTGGCAACAAAAGCAGGGTTTCAGCCTGAGAGAGGCCGACCCAGCTCAGGAAACTTAAAAGGCATAGCAGATGCCCCACAAGCCTGTGCAGCTTGCGATGAATGAGGACCAAAAGTGAGCTGAACCCAAAAACCAAAGCCTAAGGAACCACAAAGAAGAGTCAAGAAATCAAAGCCGAAGGATTTCCGATTATCTCTGAGCCACAGTGATCCGATCATGGATTCTGCGAATGAACAGCCACACCAGCAAAGCCACCAAAGGCACGGTGGCCGCGGTGGTGATGTCCACGCCCCAGGGCCAGCCGTGCCGCGACAAGCCCTCCACCACGTAATGCACCAAGCCGGTGATGTAGTAGGTGATGGCCGCCACCGACAAGCCCTCCACCGTGGACTGCAATTGCAATTGCAAGCCTTGGCGGCGGTTCATGGTGGCCAACAATTCCTGGTTGCTTTGTTGCTGCTCGATTTCCACCCGCGTGCGCAACAA
>JACCDQ010517007.1_pt1 | contig 47482 bp, 33 predicted proteins | sample 7446031 | NCBI WGS metagenome assembly JACCDQ01 (sample SAMN15323442, study PRJNA562643) | freshwater metagenome | isolation source: river surface water | place: USA:Blue River Watershed | collected 2017-08-17
CCCTGACCAAGCGAAGGCAACATCCGATGTAAAAGAGGATATGGAAAAACCATACCCAATGGATAGATTGGTTTGTGGAGATGTGGGTTTCGGAAAAACAGAGGTTGCTATTCGGGCTGCCTTCAAAGCTGTAGCGGACAGCAAACAGGTGGCTATTCTTGTTCCGACAACGATATTAGCCATGCAACATTTTAAAACTTTTTCTGAAAGATTATCCAAATTCCCAGTTAATATTGAAGAAATTAGTCGTTTCAGAAGTACAAAAGAAATTAACCAAACGCTAAAAAATCTTAAAGAAGGAAAAACTGATATTCTCATTGGTACGCATCGAATCTTAAACAAAGACATTGTTTTTAAAGACCTTGGCTTATTGATTATCGATGAAGAACAAAAGTTTGGCGTTAAGGCTAAGGATAGACTCAAAGAAATTAAAGCAAATGTAGATGTTTTGACATTATCGGCAACCCCAATACCTAGAACATTACATTTTTCACTTCTCGGGGCTAGGGACTTATCAATCATTTCAACACCTCCTCCCAATCGTCAGCCAGTTACGACAGAAGTACATATTTTCAAGGAGGAACTGATTCGTGATGCCATTAGCTATGAATTGAAGAGAGGTGGACAAGTTTTTTTTGTTCATAATAGGGTCAATGACATCGAATCTATCGCCAATATCATTCTTCGATTAGTTCCAGATGCAAAGATAGGGATTGCCCACGGACAAATGGATGGGGATAAGTTGGAAAAAGTCATGTTGAAATTTATCGAAGGGGAATATGATATTCTTTGTTCTACGAATATCATAGAATCTGGACTAGACATCTCAAATGCCAATACGATTATTATCAACCAAGCTCAAAACATGGGAATGTCTGACTTACATCAAATGAGGGGAAGGGTAGGGCGTTCAAATCGAAAAGCTTTTTGTTATTTATTGACCCCTCCCATTTCTCTTCTTTCCAAAGATTCCCGAAAACGATTACAAACCTTGGAAGAGTTTTCGGATTTAGGAGATGGTTTTAAAGTTGCCATGAGAGACTTAGATATCAGGGGGGCAGGAAATCTATTAGGAGCTGAACAGAGTGGATTTATCAATGATTTAGGGTATGAAACGTATCATAAAATTTTAGACGAAGCGGTTCAAGAATTAAAAGAAAATGAATTTAAGGATTTATTTACGACAGATATCAGCGACACGCTTGAGTTGAAATTACCTGATTGCCAAATTGAAACAGATTTACAATTAATCATTCCTGATTATTATGTTTCTAATATATCCGAAAGGCTTTCTCTATATAATCAATTAGATAATATTGAAAAAGAGGAAGAGCTTATACAATTTAAAACAGGGATAATTGATAGATTTGGACCTCTTCCAAATGAAGTTGAAAATTTATTTAAAATCGTGAAAGTCAGATGGAAAGCCGAAATCATTGGGTTTGAAAAACTGACTTTGAAAAACAATATACTAAAAGCATATTTCGTTTCTCAAGAGCGAACAGAATATTTTCAAACCGACAAGTTTGGCAAAATTCTTGATTATATAAAAACAAACCCCAAAACTTGTTCTATCAAAGAAATTAAATCAAAATTGGTTTTAACTGTCGAGAAAGTTAATTCAATTGATGGCTTAGATAATTTGTTGAATAAAATTATCAATAAATGATATTTTTTGTTCGGGGGTTTGAATTACTTAATTTTGTGAAATTTTAACAAAAATAATTCCGAAGATGAAAAAACTACTTTTTAGTTCGACTGCGGTTGCCATAGCTTTATCGCTGACGCTGAGCGGTTGTTCGAGCAAAAAGAAAGCCTCAAGCATTAATCCCGGTAATAAAAGTACAGCCACGGGAATTGCTTATGCCACAAAAACTAAGAAAGGTAAAAAACCAGAGGGTCTTGAAGTTCGAGATTTCAAAGGTCAACCGGCAGGTCCTAATATGGTTTTTATTGAAGGGGGGCGATTTACGATGGGAACGGTAGAGGAAGATGTTACTTTCGCTCGTGATAACTTGGAAAGAACTGTCACTGTTTCTTCTTTCTACATGGATGAAACAGAAATTAGCAATCTGCATTGGATGGAGTATCTCCATGCGATTCAAAAAGATTCTTCTCAAGAATTCTATGAATCTGCTCTGCCAGATACTACTGTATGGATGAGTAAGCTATCTTTCAATGACCAATTTACTGAGCAATATCTTAGATACCCTGGCTTCCGAATGTATCCTGTTGTTGGTGTCTCTTGGGTTCAGGCCTCTGATTACTGTAAATGGAGGACTGGTGCCGTAAATAATGAAATGGCAAAACGCTTCGGAGATAATCCGAAATCAAAGTCGGGTGGGTTGGCATTTGGAAAGAAAAAAGACAAAAAACCAGAAGCTCCTGCTCCTAAATCAACTGGTAGATTGGCTATTGAAACCGGAAATGTGTTACCAGCTTACCGACTTCCTACGGAAGCTGAATGGGAATATGCTGCTAAAGCCATGATTGGCACACAATATATGGACGAAAATCAAGGTAATCAAAGAATTTATCCTTGGGATGGCTCGTCTATGAGAAATAGCAAAGGTAGAACCAAAGGAACGATGTTGGCGAATTTCAAACGTGGACGAGGAGACTATGCGGGTATTGCGGGTCACCAAAACGACAAAGGAACAATTACTGTTGAAGTATATGAATTCCCACCAAATGATTTTGGCTTATATAATATGGCAGGAAATGTAAACGAGTGGGTTTATGATTTATATCGTCCAAATTCTTATCAAGATGTCAATGACTTAAATCCAATTCGTAGAAATGATTATATGGATGAAGAAAAGCTGTATGACAAGACTGGATATAACTCATTGATTGATAATAAGTTGCGTGTTTACAAAGGTGGTTCGTGGAACGATGTTGCTTATTGGTTGTCGCCAGGTACACGTAGATATTTAGACCAAGATTCATCTACTTCGACCATCGGCTTCCGTTGTGCAATGATTGCCATTGGGCCAAAAGGAAAGAGAAAACTTTAATCTTTAGAATGATTATGAAAAAGGGTTATCATTTTTGATAACTCTTTTTTTTTATGCAGCTGCCAACGTCAATACATTAACTTCCAACGCTCCGTTTTCCAACAATGTAATTGCCAAAGACTCAATTGTTGCTCCGGTAGTCAATACGTCATCCACAATGGCAACTCTCTTCCCCATAATTTTGTCTTTTGCTTTCACTTCAAATATATGCTCAACATTTAAAAAACGCTCCATACGGCTTTTTTTTGTTTGGGTCGAAGTGATTGTATTTCTTATCACCAAATCGTCGCTGTATGGGACATTCAGAACCATCGACAAACCGGTGGCAATACATGCGGCTTGATTATAGCCTCTCTGCTCTTTTTTCCCAGAATGCAATGGCACGGGAATCAATAATTCTATTTGATTTTCGTTAAATAAAAATTTAAGTTCATTTCCAAAAAGCTTACCAAGTAAAATGCCAATTTCTGGTTTATTTTGATACTTTAATTGATGTAAAAGCTTTTGAACTTTTCCTTTTTTTGTAAATTTCAAAAAGGTTATTGTATTTTTGATTGCTACTTTACCAAAAAATTTACTTGCCAAATTTTTATCTTTAAAATTGACAGAATCTGACTTAGGTAAATCGAGCAAACAATGAACACAAATAATATTTTCATTGGAAAGCATTGCTTGACCACATGCTTCGCATGGCCTTGGATAGATAATATCCAATAAATGAGAGAACCATTTCATTTTGTTTGTAGTATGTTTGTAAAAAAATCAATATTTATGGGCAACAATTTGATTCTGCAAGAAAAATGGAATAGTTTATTACACTTTCTGCACCAAAGTTTTGGAAAAAAACCAAAAGATTTGAATGCGGTTCTTTTCATCATTGGTGTGCAAGAATTGGGACAAGGTAAGAAAAATTTTACAAAAGAACAAAAACAAGATTTATTGCATATTGCTGTTTGTAAGGTACTTAGTTTGGGTGGATACTACGAACTCAATGGACTCGATAAAGATGGGTGGCCTCATTGGAATTTGATTCAGCCACTCCCAAATTTTGATTTGGTATTACAAGAAGAATTATTGAAAGAATTTATCATTAAATACTTTGTTGAAGAAATAGGATTACATATATAAAACATTGATTATCAGATAATTATAAAATGAAAATAATTTCTTACAATGTAAACGGGATTCGTGCCGCTATAAATAAGGGATTGCTCACTTGGTTGAAAACAAGCAATCCTGACTATTTATGTCTTCAAGAAATCAAATTACACGAAACCAGTCTTGTCGCTCCTTATTTTGAAGATTTGGGCTATCATTGTTATTGGTATCCCGCACAAAAAAAAGGGTATAGTGGAGTGGCAATACTTAGCAAAGAGAAGCCTCAATATGTAGAATATGGTATCGGACACGAGCTTTTTGATGCAGAGGGGAGGGTTATCAGGGCTGATTTCCAAAATTTTTCATTGATAAGTGCTTATTTCCCTTCTGGTTCTTCGGGTGATGAAAGACAACAGATAAAAATGGATTTTTTATCTGTTTTTGCTAATTATGTTGCTGAACTCAAACCACAATTCCCTCATTTGATTATCAGCGGAGATGTGAATATTTGTCACCAAGCGATTGATATTCACAACCCCAAATCTAATGCCAATTCATCTGGTTTTTTGCCAGAAGAACGAGAATGGCTCGGTTCTTTTTTAGATTTAGGATTTATTGATACATTTAGATTTTTTCACCAAGACCCACATCAATATACTTGGTGGTCTTATCGTGCTGGAGCTAAACAAAAAAATTTAGGTTGGCGAATTGATTACCACTTTGCTGATTGTAGCCTTCAATCTCTCATTCATAGTGCCTCTATTCATCCTGACCAAGTGATGTCAGATCATTGTCCGATAGAGCTTTGTCTTCATTTCTAACTAGAACCTTAAAATTATTGTTATACTATGTCAAATTCACTTCAATATATCCTCTCAAAAATACATGATTTCAAAAGAAAATATTATAAAAATCTTTTGATAAAGGGTATCTTTTCTTCAGTGCTTTTATTACTAACAGCCTTTTTATTGTTCAATGTTCTTGAATATGTCGGAAGATTTGGGTCATTTATGAGGGCGATTTTTCTCATTAGTTTTATTGTGATGCTTGCATATTCAATTATTTTTTGGGTACTAAAGCCTATTCTTTTTTTATTCAAAATTGGAGAACCACTTACCGATACGCAAGCTGCGATCGAAATCGGGCGGTTCTTTCCAGAAGTAGGGGATAGATTATTAAACACATTGCAACTGGCACAATTGAGCGAAGAAGAAAATTCTTTACTTCAAGCAAGTATCAACCAAAAAACAAATGAACTGAAATTTATAAAATTCACAGATGCCATCAAAATTGAAGAAAATAGAAAATATTTAAAATACCTGTTGCCCCTCGCAATAATCTTCTTCATTATTCTAATTTTATCGCCTGGTTTTTTTAAAAAAAATTCAGAGAGAATTGTCTATTTTCAAAAAAGTTTTGCAGAAGAAGCTCCTTTCAAATTTCAGATATTAAATAAAGAATTAGTAGCTATCAAAAATGAAGATTTTACGATTCGACTTGCTTTGATTGGCAATACCATTCCAGAGTCTGTTTATCTGGTTGCACATGACAGAAAATACAAAATGCAAACAAGCGATTCGAAAAATTATAGTTTTACTTTCTCAAAAGTTCAAGAATCCATTGACTTTCATTTCATTGCTTCTGGTTTTCAATCTAATTCATTTGAATTGGAGCTTGTCAATAAACCTAATTTACTCTCTTTCGATGTTGAATTAGAGTATCCTTCTTATTTGAACAAACCCTCCGAAAAGCTTGAAAATGTAGGAAATTTGCTAATTCCCGAGGGTACACAGGTGTTGTGGAATTTTAAATCTGCCAATACTGATTCTTTGATTGTCCAATTTGATGGAGAAAAAGGTTTATTGGCAAAAGATGGATTTGGGGATAATTTTTCGTTTCAGAGAATGTTAAAAAAATCAGGGAATTATAAAATTTTATTAAAAAATCAAGCAATTAGAAACAGTGAAAATATTGAATTTTATATAAATGTAATACCCGACCGATACCCTCAAATTCAAGTAGAACAATTGAAAGATACTACTTTATTCAATTTTATTGCCCTTGGGGGAAATATTTCAGATGATTATGGGTTACAAAAATTCAAGCTTTTTTATCGTATTGCCAATGGAACAAATTCGTCTAATTTTACAGAAGCTTCTATTCCTTTTAATCAATCTCAGGTTTCTCAGAGTTTCTATTATCAACTATCTTTAAATTCGCTCCTATTAAGCCCTGGAGACAAAGTTGAATACTTTCTTCAGCTATGGGATAATGATGGCGTAAATGGCTCCAAAAGCACCAAAACCCCCGTTCTATCCTTTTCATTGCCATCTATTCAGAAATTTGAGGCAGAAGTTGAAAAAAGTTCTGAAACAACAGAAAAAATGTTGGAAAAATTGAACGAAAAATCCAAGAGACTCAAAGCCGAATTAGCTTCTTTAGAAAATAAATTGAAATCGAAAAAGGAGTTAGATTTTCAGGAAAAAAAGCAATTAGAAGAATTGATTAAGAAAAGAGAGGAATTGTCGGATGAAATGAAGAATCTTCAGAAACAATTTCAGCAACTACAAGAAAAATCTAATCGTTTTCAGCAGCAGTCTCCAGAACTACAAAAGAAGATGGAGATGTTAGATAAATTGATGAAAGAGGTCATGAACGAAGAAACTCAAAAACTTTATGAGGAGTTGAAGCAAATGTTGGATAAAGATACCAATGAAAAAACCATCGAACAACTAGAAAAACTTAAAAATCAAGAACGAAATTTAGATAAAGATATTGATAGAACATTAAAGCTGTTCAAACAATTACAATTGCAACAAAAGACAGAAAAAGTGGCAAATGACTTAGAAAAGCTTGCTGAAAAACAAGAAAATTTAAGCAATCAAAGCGAAAAAAACCAGACAGATGACCTTAAACAAGAACAAGAAAAACTTTCAAAGGAATTTGAAAATAAAAAAGATGATTTGAAAGACCTTGAAAAAATGGCAAAAGAAATTAAAAAAGAAATCGATACCAAAGAGGAGGAACAAAAAAATATTTCGGAAGAACAAAAACAAGCCGAAAAGAATTTAGAAAACAATGATGCAAAGTCTGCTGCCAAAAATCAGAAAAAAGCAGCTAAAAAAATGAAAGACATGGCAAGTGAGATGAAGCAAGCCATGAAAAACCAGCAATCAATCGAAATGAATGAGGATTTAGAGGCTTTGCGTGCAATTTTAGAAAACTTAGTTAAGCTTTCTTTTGACCAAGAAAGAATTATGAAGGACATTAGAACAACCAATTTATCAGACCCTAGATTTGTAAAACTTTCGCAAGACCAACTAAAATTGCAAGATGATTCAAAAGTCATCGAAGATAGTTTGTATGCACTATCCAAAAGAGTGCTTCAAATCCAATCATTTGTGACTCGAGAATTAACCTCTATGCGAAATTATATTGATGAAAGTGTAAAAATAATCAAAGAACGTAAGCTTAATGTTGCGGCTTCTAAACAGCAATTTGCCATGACATCGATAAATAATTTGGCATTAATGCTCAATGGAACATTCTCACAAATGCAGGACATGATGGCAAATGCAATGCCGGGTATGGGGAAAAAGCAAAATAAAGGAAAAAACAAAAGTCCAATGTCCATCGGACAAGCACAAGAAAAGCTCAATCAATCCATGGAAAAAGCATCTAAATCAGGACAAAGTGGAAAAGGATTGTCGGAAGCTGCAGCAAAATTGGCACAAGAACAAGCCATGTTAAGAAAACGTATTCAAGAGCTACAAGAAGAATTAAAAGGAACAGAATTAGGAAAAAAACTAGGAGGGGAGTTAAAGGAATTAGAAAAACGCATGGATGATAATGAGACAGACTTGGTAAACAAACGTATCAATCCAAACCTCATCAATCGCTCAAGAGAAATACAAACAAGGCTACTGGAGGCAGAAAAAGCTATCCAACAACAAGAAGAAGACCCCACTCGAAAGGCGAAGACTGCTCAACAATTCAATAGAAATTCTCCACCAGAATTAGAAAAATTTCTGAATGATAAACAAAAGCAAGTAGAATTGATACGCACCGTTCCGCCTAGCTATTCGCCATTTTATAAAAAACAAACTGATAATTATTTTAGAAAAATCAAATAAAACATTTTATTGTTTAATTTTGCAAGGACGTTTCTAACGTCCTTTTTTTATTTATTGAAAAGAAATCTTTTTGTTTTATTCTTGTTTATATATCAACAATGATATCAACATCTTTCAACAAGGCACAAATCAAACACTTTGGGATTATTTAAGTCATTAATCAAATAAATCAATTAACAGTTCCACGTGAAACAAGTGCATTTACTCGTAAAAAATCATCAAATATGTTTCACGTGAAAATATAAATTATAAAAAATATGTTTAAAGAATATGATGTGATAGTAGTAGGGGGGGGGCATGCTGGCTGTGAAGCGGCTACTGCAGCGGCCAACATGGGTTCTTCGGTATTGTTAATCACGATGAATATGCACACCATCGCCCAAATGTCGTGCAATCCTGCCATGGGTGGCGTTGCCAAGGGACAAATTGTACGGGAAATCGACGCATTAGGAGGGCAATCGGGAATCATCAGTGACAAAACAATGATTCAGTTTAGAATGCTTAATCGTTCTAAAGGACCCGCTATGTGGAGCCCTAGATGCCAGAGTGATCGCATGTTATTTGCTCAAGAGTGGAGAAATACGATGGAACAAACTCGAAATTTAGACTTTTGGCAAGAAATGGTTGAGGGATTGATTATTAAAAACAAAAGAGTCATCGGCGTCAAAACATCTCTCGGTGTTCAAATTTATGGAAAATCAGTAGTGTTAACAAATGGGACTTTTTTGAATGGAAAAATTCATATAGGCGAAAAAAGTTTCGGAGGCGGTAGGACAGGGGAGAAGGCTGCCCATGGAATTACAGAACAATTAATCGAATTAGGCTTTGAATCAGGACGAATGAAGACCGGAACTCCTCCAAGAATTGACGGAAGGTCCTTAAATTGGGATTTAATGGAAGAGCAGAAAGGGGATGAATTTCCTGAAAAATTCTCCTACACTGATACCCCAAAGCTCAACAAACAAAGAAGCTGCTATATTACCTATACCAATGAAGAGGTTCATCAAGTTTTAAGAAAAGGATTTGACAAGTCCCCCATGTTTAGTGGAAGAATAAAGGGTCTTGGACCAAGATATTGCCCATCCGTGGAAGATAAAATAAACCGATTTGCAGATAAAGATTCTCACCAAATATTTGTGGAACCCGAAGGTTGGGATACCGTAGAAATGTATATCAATGGGTTTTCAACGTCTTTGCCAGAAGAAATTCAATATGAAGCACTGACAAAAATTAGAGGATTTGAAAACGTAAAAATGTTTCGTCCGGGTTATGCCATTGAATACGACTTTTTCCCTCCAACTCAATTAAAATTGACATTAGAAACACATCTGATAGAAAATCTATATTTTGCTGGACAAATAAATGGCACCACTGGGTACGAAGAAGCCGCCTCTCAGGGGCTCATGGCTGGAATAAATGCCCACAATAAAGTACATGAAAAAGAAGCGTTTATATTGAAAAGAAATGAAGCCTATATTGGGGTTCTCATTGATGATTTGGTAAATAAGGGGACAGATGAACCTTATCGAATGTTTACTTCCAGAGCAGAATTCCGAACATTGCTCCGACAAGATAATGCCGATATTCGATTAACGGAAAAAGCATACAAAATTGGATTAGCAAAGGAAGCAAGAATGGAAAGAATGATGCAAAAGAAAAATAAAGCAGAGTCTATCGTTCAAGAAATAAAAACACAGAAAATTAGCCCAGACGAAGCCAATAATTACTTAGAAAGCATTCATTCGTCCGCTTTAAGAGAAAAATCGTCTTTCTACAATATTCTGAAACGCCCTGAAATCGATATTCATCACATAAAAGAGTTGAGCGAAAATATAAATAATTATCTTACTCAATTCGATGATGAAATAATTGAGCAAGCTGTTATTCAGGTAAAATATGAAAGCTATATAGAAAAAGAACTTCTAATGGCCGAAAAAATGTCGAGACTTGAAGATTTACATATCAATCCTAATTTTGATTATGAAAAATTAAGCTCCATTTCGATTGAGGCTAGACAAAAACTTAAGAAAATAAAACCCCAAACACTCGGACAAGCATCCAGAATTAGTGGTGTTTCACCATCTGACATCTCAGTAATCATGATTCATTTGGGTAGATAAAATAAATCAGTCATTCTTAAAGAACCCTCGAAATCTTGAGGGTTTTATTTTATACAACTATGAAAAATATATATTTAAGCTTATTTTCAATATCCATTTTACTGACAGCTTGTGCTCAGTTTGTTGCTCCTACTGGAGGGAAAAGAGATGAGATGCCGCCCAAACTAATCAATTCAATTCCTAAAAATGGGCAAAAATTGTACAAAGAAAATACAATGGTTTTGGAATTTGATGAATTAGTAGATGCCTCAAGCTTGCGTCAAGAATTATTAATTACACCCGAAACCGAAGGAGGATTTGAAATTAAAACAAAATCAAATAGGGTTCAGATAAAGTTTTCTAATCAATTCAAAGACAGCACTACCTATACCCTCAATTTCCGTAAGGGTATCAAAGACCTGAACGAAAGAAATGAAACAAGAAATCTAATGCTAGTTTTCAGTACCGGAAATATCATAGATTCTCTTAAAATAGCTGGTAATATCAAAAGTTTGAAAAATAATTTACCCATATTGGATGCACTGGTAGGACTATATTCGACAAAAGATAGCATTAATATTAAAAAGAATAAGCCTGATTATTTTATAAAAACAGATTCAAGTGGAAACTTTTCTTTTGAAAACATCAAATCTGGCTCATATAGGGTGTACTCTTTTGTAGATAAAAATAATAACCTAAGATACGACCCCAAATCTGAGTCAATAGGTTTTTTGAAAGATACCATTCAACTAAACAAGCATCTACAAAATATCATAATAGCCATTTATGAGGCAAATAATGAAAAACCTAAAAATATCAAAACAATACAAAGGGTAGAGGATTTTAGTATTTTATTTGATAAAAGCATCAAAGATTACCAAATTGGCTTTGAAAATCCAAATGATAGCCTACCGTATTTAATGTCAAAAAAAGAACTGAAATTCTTCAATACCATCAACACAAACGATACCATCCCTGTTCGAATCATGGTAGCCGATTCCAATGGAAATCAGTTGATGTTTGGACAGAAAATAAAATTTAGAGAAAACAACATCAAAAAGAAAGGAAAGCAAGAAAATTTCGATTTCGATATTTCTGTCAGAAATGGACAAGACATTGAAAAAAATATACTGTTGGATTTTGAATTCAAATTTCCGATTACTCAACTAAATCCACAAAAAATAATAATTAAAGAAGACACTGTCAATCAAATTGATATTCAAGAACAAGATCTCCTTTGGAATAAATCAAAAACAAAACTATCGTTTAGAAAACAAATCAATGCAAAAAAAGAGCTTACGATTAAGCTACAAACTGGGGCATTTATAAATTTCAAGGGCGATTCCAGTAAAAATTATGTACAAAGAAATCCAATATTAAAACCAGAAAATTACGGATTAATAGAAGGGAGCCTATCAAAAGCCAATAATAATAAAATTATACAATTAATAAACGAAAAATATGAAGTAGTGCTAGAACAAATCACGAAAGAAAAATTCTTGTTTAAAAACGTGAAACCAGGCATGTATTTAATTAGAGTCATTGATGATATCAATGAGAATGGTTTTTGGGATTGTGGCAATGTTGAAAAAGAAATAGAAGCAGAAAAAATTACGTTTTTTAATGAACCCATTAAGGTAAAAAGTAATTTTGAAATACGAAATTTGTTGATAAAATAACAATTATCAATAAAGGTCAATTCAAAATCAAAAATGTACAATAAAAATTGTGGATATTTATGTGGATTAAATATGAATTACGTGTATAAATACGTTGAAAGAGTGATGATTAAAATTTGCAATCGGTGCATAACTATGTGGGAATGTGGATAAGAGCGGAAAGTACCCACTTATCCTCAATCCACATCGTGTGAATCAACGTGGATAAGTAGTGTGGATAAAGAAATATATTTCAACATGCCTACTTCCAAAAATAATGTGAATAACTTTGAGTAGTCTAATTATCAAGTATTTATATGTGGACGAATTAAAAAAATCTGTTGATAACGTTTTGATAACAAATGAAAATAGTCGAAACAATATCCACACAATTTATTTATACACATTTCCACATCCTTAGTAAATAAAATAGTAAAAATTTAAAATATATTTTATCTTCTTTTTTATGTGTCGGACATTGATTGTATTAACATTGGTATTTTTTCAATTTTTAGGAATGGCTCAAGATATTGACGTTGCCAACCAATATCTCAAGCAGGGAGAATATGAAAAAGCAAAAGGGCTTTATCAAAAAATTATAAAAGATAAATCAGGGGCGAGGTTTGTGCATGATAATTACATGGAATGTTTACTCAAACTGAAAAATTGGGAAGAAGCGTCTAAATATTTAAAAAAACAAATTAAATCAGAGCCTGAAATAATTAAATACCGTGCTGAGTATGTTTTTTTATTAGAAATTAGCAATGAAACAAAAACAGCCACAACAGAAATGAATGAGTTGATTGATATAGCAGCAAAGCAAGAAAATACAACGTATGAATTACAAGAGTTATTATTGAAAAAATCTAAATATGAACAAACCATAGAACTACTACAAAAAGCAAGAGTTCAGACAAAAGACAATCATAAATTTTCTATTCTGATGGCTAGGGCTTATTTGATGAATGGGCAAAAAGATAAAATGCTGGAAGAATTATTAACTTTTGGAAATACAGATGGTAATATAGACTATGTCAAAGCAACGATTCAGGATAACTTCAAAACAGATGAAGAAATCAAAGTGCTTGAGAAGGGGCTTTATAGTGCCGTACAGCGATTTCCTGGAGAAGCATACTACGTTGACCTATTGGTATGGTATTTGGTTCAACAGAAGGATTTTTATAAAGCTTTTATTCAGGCAAGGGCATTGGATAGAAGATTGAAGTTAGAAGGCTCAAAAGTCTTTGATTTGGCTCAGATTGCTTTAAGCAATAAAGATTTTAAAAGTGCTGTGACAATGTATGAATATATTTTAAAAGAATATCCACATGGACAATATTACAGCACGGTCAGACGATTAAGTATTTATTGCAGAGAAGAATTGGTAAAAAGCACTTTCCCCATTAATAAAACAGATATTATAGGGCTAATTAATGATTATCAAAACTTATTTATTGAATTAGGTAAAAATCCAAAGACAATGGAGGCTTTGCGAAATACAGCTCATTTGTATGCCTTTTATTTGAATGAAAAAGACACCGCCGTAGCAATCCTTGAAACAGCCATCATAATAGCTGGACCTGATAGTTATTTCAAAGACAATTGTAAGCTCGATTTGGGGGATATCTATTTATTAAAAAACGAACCATGGGAGGCTACATTGCTGTACTCTCAAGTTGAAAAAACACAAAAAGAAGACATATTAGGACAAGAAGCAAAACTAAAAAATGCAAAACTTCAGTATTTTCAGGGAAATTTTGAGTTGGCAAAAGAAATTTTAGACATATTAAAAAAAGCCACCACTAGAGAAATAGCTAATGATGCTTTGCAATTGGGATTATTAATTCAAGATAATACAGGTTTGGATACGACTGAAACTGTCATGAAAGAGTATGCCTCCATAGAACTCTTATTTTTTCAGAATGAATACAACCGTGCATTAGACAAACTAAATCAATTGTATCAGTCCAATATGTATCATTCGCTGGCAGATGAAATGCTTTGGTTGAGGGCAAATGCTCTATTAAAATTAAATAAAACAGAAGAAGCCTTGCTTGCCTTAGAAACAATCAGAAAAAACTTTGCAACCGACATTTTAGCAGATGATGCCACCTATTTAGAAGCCGAATTATACGAACAAAAATTGGGTGATAAAACCAAAGCTATGGAATTGTATAAAGAAATTCTAAAAAACTTTCCAGGCAGTATTTATGGGGCAGAGGCAAGAAAAAAATTCAGGCAACTAAGAGGAGATGTTGTTTATTAATAAAATGTTAATGCAATAATTTATAAATAAAAAAATCGTTTTAAATTCAAATAAAAAAACGACTATGAAATCTAACCTTATTGCATTGATACTACTTGTTTTATTAAAAAATACCGTTTTAGCTCAAGAAAAAATTCAAACATTGGGATTGAATTATTCTGGAAAAAAAATCAATGAAAAAGCATTTTGCAGCCAATTTAGTTTTCGTTCAAAAGAAGTTGCAGAAAAAGCCGTAGATGAAATTGTACGAAGAAGTGGGCTAAAAAGAAATTTCTACGTGATGGAATGTCCAAACACAGACAATTGTTTTGCTGCCGTACAAGGGCAAACAAGAATCATTGTCTATGATGGAGCATTTATGAAAAAAGCCAATGATTTGTCGAAATCCGACTGGGGAGCCTTGAGTATATTGGCACATGAAATCGGACATCATTTGCAAGGGCATACGATTATTGAGGGAGGAAGTGACCCTGTAAAAGAGCTTGAAGCAGATGAGTTTTCGGGTTTTGTAATGTATCAAATGGGGGCATCACTCAAAGATGCTCAAGCTGCAATTTATAAACTAACAACCGATTATGATGGAGGAACTCACCCTCCAAGAAGCAAAAGGTTAGCCGCAATCAAAAAAGGATATGATAATGCTCAAGAATTATATCCAAACATCAAAAAAAATGATGGCAGTATTGTCAAATCAAATGAAAATAAACCTAATGTGATTGACTTAGAAAATAAAACCGAAAATACGGAGGCTAAACCTATTGAAAAAGTAACGATAAACATTCCAGAATCCAAAACCAATTCGGAGAATATCAGTAAGAAAAATCCATGTTTTGAAGGAGATTGTCAAAATGGATATGGAAAAATGATAAATGTAAAAACCGAAGAAAAGTATGAGGGAGAGTGGAAAAACGGCAAGAGAGAAGGAAGAGGAGTAGAATATTATAAAAATGGGGAAAAGAAATATCTTGGAGCGTTTAAAAATAGTAAATACGAAGGAAATGGGACATTTTATTACGAAAATGGCGATAAATATGTAGGTAGGTTTAAAAATGGAATGATGAATGACCCCAAAGGATACTTTATTTTCAATAATAATACCAGATTGGTAGTCAATATTCAGAACAATATAAAAAATGGAAAAGGGATGAGAATTTATCCAGATGGAAGAAGAGAGGAGGTTCATTTTGTGGATAATTCAGAAGTCAAATAGTTCGTTTGAAAGATTAAAAATAAACTTACCAAAGCCAAAATTAAGCATATTTGAAAATTTGAAAACAAAAATTTATATCTTTGTGGCTCAAATATACAATACCTAATTATGTCTTGGTTTAAAAGAACAGATAAGGGGATACAAACTCCTACGGAAATGAAACGGGAAGCCCCGGACGGGCTTTGGTATCAGTGTCCAAATTGTAAAAAAGCAATGCATACAAGAGAGCATAAAATCAACTCGTTTACTTGTATAAGTTGCAATTACCACGAAAAAATTGGCTCAGAGGCTTATTTTCAATTATTGTTTGATAATGGTAATTATACAGAATTAGATGAGAATTTGAAATCAGGAGACCCACTAAAATTCACTGATACGAAATCATATAAAGAGAGGGTACGATTAACTGAAAAAAAATCAGGGCTGAAAGATGCAGCTAGAACAGCTTATGGCAAAATTGATGAGTTGGATTTGGTCATAACTTGTATGGACTTTGGTTTTATTGGAGGCTCAATGGGGTCGGTTGTTGGAGAGAAAATTGCCAGAGGAATATCATTTGCAATCGAAAAAAGAATGCCTTTTCTAATGATTTCAAAATCGGGAGGAGCAAGAATGATGGAAGCGGGTTTTTCTCTGATGCAAATGGCAAAAACTTCGGCCCGATTAGCACAATTATCAGAAGCTAAATTGCCTTATATTTCATTACTTACAGACCCTACTACTGGTGGAGTCACGGCATCTTACGCCATGTTGGGAGATTTTAATATATCGGAGCCAGAGGCATTGATTGGTTTTGCTGGGCCTAGAGTGATTAAAGAAACCATCGGAAAAGAATTGCCTAAAGGCTTTCAAACTGCCGAATTTGTGTTGGAACATGGTTTCTTGGATTTTATAGTAGATAGAAAAGATTTGAAGGATAAATTGGCAAGCTTATTAAGAATGCTTCAACAATAAAAAATTTAAGGTTTTACTTCCAAGTAAAACCTTTTTTTATAGAAATGAGAATCATACATCATCCCATCTTATGCAATTATTACCTCACTTACCGCTGTAATGCTGCTTGCAGTTTCTGTGATATATGGGAAAAACCCTCACCTTATATTTCAATCAATGATTTTCGACAAAATTTGTTAGACCTAAAAAAACTAGGTGTCAAAGTAATTGATTTTACCGGGGGAGAACCATTATTACACAGAGATTTACCTTTGTTTTTGGAGGAATCAAAAAAAATGGGAATGATTACGACAGTGACAACCAATGCATTGCTTTATCCAAAATATGCTTTTGTCCTTAAAGGATTGATAGATATGCTTCATTTTTCGTTGGATTCGCCTGATGAAAAAGAACACAATGAATCAAGAAAGGTTAAATGTTTTGACAAAGTGATGGAGTCAATCGAAATTGCAAAAAGTATCGGAGAACGACCAGATATTTTATTCACGGTCTTTGAAAATAATGTGGATAAGATTGAAGAAGTGTGGAAAAACATCACCATGCCGAATAATTTATTATTAATAATTAACCCAGTATTTGATTATAATAATTTAGTAACTAATAATAATCTAAGTGAAACATCACTAAAAAAGCTTATTTGGTGGGGAAAACAAAAAAAAGTATATCTGAATGAAGCTTTTGTTGAATTACGGAAAAATGGGGGAAATAATGTGGATAACCCTGTCTGTAAGGCAGCATCTAGTTCGGTTGTTATATCTCCAGAAAATGAATTGATATTGCCATGTTATCATTTAGGAATCGAAAAGTTTAAAATTACGGGTAATTTATTTGATTTGTATCATTCGGATAAAGTACAAGCATTAATTAAACAAGAAGGGAGATATGATGCTTGCGAAGGGTGCGTAATTAATTGTTATATGCAACCATCGTTTGCGGTTGAATTAAATAAATATTTTTGGAAATCACTTCCAAGTACCATTAAATATAATATTATCAAAGGTACTTGGAAGCAATTGATATGACTTATTTTTTGGGTTTAGCTTTGGATTTATCGATGATGGTTTGTGCTGAACTAACAGCCGATAATCCAAAGAAGCCTAGGGCTTTTTTATCTGATTTAGGATTGAGATTGATGAGGTTAGATGGTAGATTACTCAAAGGTGTAGCAAAAAGCCCTCCATTTCGGCTAATTTGCTGTATTCCTTGTAAATAATAAAATTGCTCCACCCCGATAGAGTAAATATCCACATTTAGGGTATCCTTATCCACTAAAAGCTGGTTGCTTATTCCTGAGCGTATCGGTAAAATAAACATTAAACCATCTGTTTTGGAGCCTGGCGAAAAACCTGCATCATAAGCGAGGTTTAGTTGTTGGGTATTTTGTGAATATTGATGATTAATCGCAGATTTTATCCAATAACAATCTCCTTCTCCTTCAAAATCTTTTGCATAAAACTGTGGAACAAATCCTTCTTTAGGTCCATTTTCAGGAGCAAAGGCGAGTGACTCTGTTTCATAAGTGATGGAGTCAATCTTAGGTACTCTATTTAGTTTGGCTATTGAGTAATATTCTTCGTTTTGGTATTTTATGTAAAGTGCATACCGTGAACCAACCCGATTCAATTCATTATTTTTAGGGAAATAGGTATAAATGCCATTATTCTTCAAATCTTTGAATTCGAAAGCTACGCTATCCTCATTGAAAATCTTAACTGTTGCCCCAAGGGCAGGCTTAAACATCGCATTATCAAAATATCCTTGCGAGAGATTTAGCTTTATTGACTGTGTTTGATTGAGATTCGTAATCATGGCATCAACCGACAATTGGCTGATACCTTCTTTTACTTTTAGTTGAACTACATCTTCACAGGATGCTACCAAAATAGCAATGCAGAAAAAAGCCATTATTTTAATATTTTTTTTCATAAAATAGTTGTTTAGAATTTGAAATTATAAGTTACAGCAGGAATAATTGAGCCAAAAACAGCATATCGTATGGCTTCTGTTTGTAGATAGTTTGTTTCATTTTGACGAACATAAACAGAAAAGGGGTTGCGACGATTGTAAAGATTATAAATAGAAAATACTATTTCTCCTTCTCCTTTATGAAAAAAGGCATGTTTGGTTTTCTTTGTTGCGGCAATATCCAAACGGTGATAGGCCGGAATTCGATAGGCATTTCGGCTATTCAATACATCATGTGGAATCACAAAACCTTGCCAAATGTACTTATTGGTTGGAAAACTAGCGGGTGTTCCGGAGCTAAGTATAAAATTAGTAGAGAAACTCCATTTATTATTCAAATCATAGATTCCGACAAGAGTTAAATTGTGAGGTTTGTCTATTTTACTAGGAAACCATTTGTTATCATTAATGCCGTCGATAAGGCGTTCAGAACGTGCCAAAGTATAACTTATCCAGCCATTCAATTTGCCTTTTGTCTTTTTGAAAAAAAACTCAGCTCCATAAGCCCGCCCTTTTCCAAACAGCAAATCTGCTTCAAATGCAGGATTCAATAACAAATCGGCATTTCTTACATAATCAATTTGGTTTTGAAGGGATTTGTAATAAATCTCAACAGATGTTTCAAATAAGTTATTTGAAAGATTATTAAAATAACCAATAGCAACTTGATTTGCCAATTGTGGTTTGATATTATTTGTACTGGGTGTCCAAACGTCTAATGGAGAAGATGCCGTTGTATTGGATAACAAATGAAGATATTGGGCCAACCTATTGTAGCTAAGCTTAATGGAACTATTCTCGGAAAGACTAATGTTTGCTGCAAATCGGGGTTCTAAATTATTATAATTTTGAATATTTTTCCCCTTTGAATAGGCTATTATCTGGCTGACTTCTTTTCTTTCCCCAGGGCTATTGTTTTCAGATAAAATCAATTTATTACCAGGGCCTCTGTAACTATAATTTGAAAATCTTAATCCATATTGTAGTGATAATTTATTATTTACTTTGTACTCGTCAGATAAATAAAGGCTATTTTCGAGCGAAAATTTATCAGCTAGGCCTATACTTCTGCTTATACCACCTGAAATGGCCTCCGCTTGTCCAGGGTTGAAAGAATAATAAGTAGATTGCCCTCCAAAAGAAATGGTGTGCTTTGTATTAGGATAATATGTAAAATCAGGTTTTATGCTATAATTCACAATATTAGATTTCCAGCGAAAAGCATCTTGGTCGTTTTTTTGTTTTAAATCAGATTGTAATGAATAATCGTAATTACTATAAAAAATTGTGTTGTTTAGAAATAATTTATTACTGAATAGATGATTCCATCTTAAACTTGCGGTAGAATTTCCCCAATTAAAGCCAAAATCAGCCCCAAAAGTATCTCTTCCAAAGTATCCAGATAAAAAAAGTGTGTTTTTGTCGTCTAATTTATAGTTGGCTTTTGCCGTAAAATCATAAAAATAAAACTTAGAACTACGTAAATCTTTATTCAAAAATGGTTTTGCCAAAATATCAATATAGGAGCGTCTGAGAGCCACTATAAAGGAACCTTTGTCTTTTACAATAGGCGATTCAAGGGTTAATCTAGTGAAAATAGTGCCAATTCCTCCCGAAAATTGAGTTTTCTTTGTGTTTCCTTCTTTCATACGAACATCAAGAATGGACGACACCCTGCCACCGTAAACAGAAGGGATACCTCCTTTGAGCAATTTAACGTCTTTCACAGCGTCAGGATTAAACACAGAAAAAAAACCAAATAAATGAGATGAATTATAGACGGGGGCTTCGTCTAACAAGATTAAATTTTGGTCGATTGTTCCTCCTCGCACATTAAACCCAGAGGAACCTTCTCCGACGGTAGTTACGCCTGGGAGAAGCTGAATACTTTTGATAATATCAACTTCTCCGAGTAAAGCAGGCATCTTTTGGATAGTTTTGATGTCTATTTTGTTTACAGACATTTCTATATTTTTTACATTTTCATCTGCTTTTTTTGAGGAAATTGTAATTTCTTCAAGTACTTTTGTGTCGTCGTTCAGTTCAAAATTAAGGCTTTTGTTCTCGGATAATAAAATTTTTTTTTGATTTTTTTGGTATCCAATATAGCTGATTGTTAAGGAATATTCTCCTTTGGGTAAGGTAATGGAATAGAAACCATAATCGTTGGTCTGAACTCCCGATTTAATTTCTTGCACGAAAAGAGTTGCTCCAATTAATCCTTCTCCATTTTTTGCATCTTTTACATAGCCACTTAAAGTGAAGGAGTTCTGTGCGAAAAGACATTGAAAATGAAATAATAATAAAATAAAAATACCGATTTTTTTCATAAAATGATTCTTCTAAATTGAAAATTGAATGTAAATCATGAGAATTTGTGAGATACACATAACCCTATGAAAACGAGAAAAAGAAATCGAAAGTTTAAAAACAAACAATATTTATAGAATAATAACTTTATATAAAATCAATCGTTAATTAATTTGTCAATGAAAAAAATCTTTTTAGTCCTCTTTTTAAGCGTCGTTTTCAAAACCAATGCACAAATTGTGGAAAGTCTCACCTGCGAACAGCTACTCAATCCTATGGGGCTAACCAATAAATCTCCAGGTTTATCATGGAAAATCAAGTCTTCTGTTCGTGGGACCAAACAAACAGCTTATCAAATATTAGTGGCTGATTCTGAAAATGCTCTCAAAAAAGACCAAGGGAATGTTTGGAATTCTGGTCAGATAAAATCTAACCAATCATATATGGTCAAATATGCAGGAAAACCAATAGAACCAAACAAAAGATATTTCTGGAAAGTTAAAATATGGAATGAAAAAAATAAACCAAGCTTGTTTAGCGAAACAGCTTGGTTTGAAACGACCATGTTTGAAAAATCTGATTGGATTGCCCATTGGATTGGACTAGAAAATAAGCCAGAGAATTATTACAAGGCAATAGAGCTTCAAAAAGAATTTAATTTGAATAAGAGAGCAGTGAGGGCAAGGGTTTATGTAACCGCACTGGGAAGTTATCATTTAATTATTAATGGAAAAAAGATAGGAAATAGATATTTAACGCCTGATTTTACGGATTTTTCTAAGGAAGTTAATTATCAAATCTATGAATTATCAAACGAAGATTTGAGCATAGGCATAAACTTTATCACAGCAACTTTAGGGAATTCATGGTGGAGCGAGGACACTCCGTGGGGTAGGGGGAAGGCGGTTCAGGCTTCTTGTCGCTTGTTGTTTCAAATGGAACTTGAGTTTTATGATGGAAGTAAACAAATAATTTCTTCGGATAATTCTTGGAAAGTGAGAAATTCGCCTATTGTCGCTAATGCTATTATTCAGGGCGAAAAATATGATGCCAGATTGGAATATGGAAAGGATTGGGTAAATGCAAATATTTTGGATGAATTAAGTGCAAATGTTACGCTTTTTCCTAAACTAAATGCTGGATTAGAATTGACCAAAGATATTCAAGCAAAAAATATTACCGAACCTAAAAAAGGGAAATATATTTATGATTTTGGTGAAACTTTGTTGGGTTTTGTGCATTTACAAACAGAAGGGAAAGTAGGAAAAGAAATAGAACTTAGGTTTGGAGAGGTTCTGAATGAAAAGGGTTTATTAGAGGTTTCTAAGAACAAAAATAATAACTTCCAAGATACTTATATTTTAAAGGGATATGGAATTGAACAATGGGAACCGAAATTTTCAATAAAAAGATTTAGATATGTAGAAATGGAGGGATTTTCAAAAAAACCAGATGAAAATTCCTTAAAAGCCAGTGTCATTACAAATTGGAAAAATATTTCTTTAACAGAACTGACCGAAACGAAATTAGTCAAACTATTGGAAAGGGAAAATAAAGAAATTGCACCTTTCAAAAATGAAAAAGTTAGTATTACAGAAATGAAATTATTAGACCAAGTCAAAAACGAATTTATCCATAATAATGAAATAATACAATCTGAATGGCAAAAAATCAACAATAAAAAGCACTATATTATTAATATTCCTGCTAATGAAGAAGTAATTTTGACATTTCCTTTGGAAGAAGAAGGCAAACCCTTAAAAAATATATCTGAAGGAGGAAAGCCCTTGATTCAAAAAAATAAGCCTGTCAAGATTGAAGGGGTTAAAATGATTAAAGCAGATAAAAAATACATACAAATAGAGTTAGGTAGCGGAAAATACGATTTTCTTTTGGATTAATTAGATAATGATAATAAATATGAAATTAACAGAAATTTTAAACAAAATACCAACCTTGTCAATTAATGGACAATTGGAAAAAAAGATTAGTACCATAACTTTTGATTCAAGACAAGTTGTTTTAGACAGTTTATTTGTTGCTATTGGAGGAACACAAGTGGATGGACATCAATTTATCCCTAAAGCCATCGAATTGGGTGCGAGTACGATTGTGTGTGAAAAACTTCCAGATGATTTACAATCAGAAATAACATATATTTTGGTTGAAAATGCCCCCAAAACAATGGGTTTAATGGCATCAAACTTTTATAGCTGTCCTTCTTTAAAATTACAATTGGTAGGAGTGACTGGTACAAATGGAAAAACATCTATTGCGACTATCTTATTTAGATTATTTAGGAGTTTAGGATATAAATGTGGGTTATTATCAACGGTACAAAACCAAATAGATGATGATATTATTCCTTCCACCCACACTACCCCAGATTCGATAAAAATCAATGAATTATTGTCGGAAATGGTATCAAAGGGGGTTCAATATTGTTTTATGGAAGTCAGCTCACATGCGGTGGTACAAGAAAGAATAGCAGGATTGATATTTAAAGGAGCTATATTTACAAATCTGACACATGACCATTTAGATTTTCATGGTACTGTAGATAATTATATTGCCGCAAAGAAAGGTTTTTTTGATCAATTGCCGAAAGAAGCATTTGCTGTAATTAATGATGATGATAAAACAGGCAAAGTAATGCTGCAAAATACAAAAGCAAGCAAATATACTTATGCCTTGGAAAATATAGCTGATTTCAAGGGCAAAGTACTAGAATGTAACCTTAATGGATTACAAATGGAAATAGGGAACCAAGAAGTATGGTTCAAATTAATAGGTTCTTTCAATGCCTATAATTTATTGGCTGTATATGCAACTGCCTGCCTATTGGGTGAAGATAAAAACGAAGTTTTGATGCAACTATCCAACATCAGACCTCCTTCAGGGAGATTTGAGCAAATCAACTCAACCAATAATATTGTGGCAATAGTAGATTACGCACACACACCAGATGCACTTGAAAATGTATTGGAAACAATTGTCGATTTAAGAAAAGAAAACCAACAGATTATCACCTTAGTAGGTTGTGGAGGGAATAGAGACCCATTCAAACGACCTATTATGGCAGAGATTGCTTGCAAATACAGCGACAAAGTAATATTAACTTCTGATAATCCAAGAAATGAGGAACCAAAAGAGATATTGCTTCAAATGCAAAAAGGTATCAACGCAATACATGCAAAGAAAACAGCAACCATTGAAGACCGTAGAGAGGCAATTCAAATGGCAGTTTCGATGGCACATACCAATGATATTATCTTAATAGCAGGAAAAGGCCATGAGACTTATCAAGAAATCAAAGGAATTAAATATCACTTTGATGACAAAGAGGAAGTCCAACAAGCATTTGACCAGCTTGGATAATGTCAGTACATAAAATCATGTTTTTAAAAAAAAACATTCACAAAGTAAAATTATCTTGCATAGGCTTTTCTTGGACGGTGTTGAAGACTCATCATGTACCCCTTAGGTGCATACAAATCTTTACTTTCGTTCATGCGGTTCATTAATAAACCACCAATGGCAAGTGCTGAAATTGTTAATAGTATCATAGTTATGGCTTTTTTGATGATGCAATATTTAATCATTTTGAAAAATTTGCAATACAAAAAAAAATCAAACAATGATTGGCGGATATTTTTATCATGCTTAAACGAAATCACCTAATTCAGTGATAAAAAAAATTACTTAAAGAAAAAATAGATGATTTTATCGTGAAATCTAAAATGCTATATTTTGGGATTTTTTTTGAATAATATTGATTCTTATCAACAAAACTTGAATATTTTATACAATCTTATTTTTTGAGTATTTGATACTCAGGGAATTACAAAACAATAAAAAAATGGAAGAGAATATTAAAAAAATTTATTTAAGTGATTTGCACGAAAAACTAGGAGCAAAAATGGTTCCTTTTGGTGGATTCTTGATGCCTGTCAGATATTCTTCAGATTTAGAAGAACACCATTGTGTGAGAGAAAAAGTGGGCGTTTTTGATGTTTCTCACATGGGGGAATTTCTAATTAAAGGAGAAAACTCAACTGATTTTCTGCAAAAAATTGTTTCTAATGATGTGTCAAAATTATTTGATGGAAAGATTCAGTATGCTTATTTTCCAAATAATCTTGGTGGGGCTGTAGATGATTTGTTGGTTTACAGAATTCAGCAGAATGAGTATCTTTTGGTTGTAAATGCCTCAAATATCCAAAAAGATTGGGAATGGGTAAATATCCAAAATGATTATGGAGTAGAAATCGTGAATTTATCAGACAGCTATTGTTTATTTGCTGTACAAGGTCCGAGTGCTGTTGCGACGCTGAAAAAATTAACAACATTGTCATTGGAAACAATGCCCTATTACACTTTTCAAGAAGGTTGTATGGCTGGTATTGAACAAATAATCATTTCTGCAACAGGATATACCGGTGCTGGCGGATTTGAATTATATGTTAAAAATGAGTATGCTCAGCAGTTGTGGGAAGCAATCTTTGAGGCAGGTGAAGAATTTGGAATTAAACCAATAGGATTAGGGGCTAGAGATACGCTCCGATTGGAAATGGGGTATTGTTTATATGGACACGAATTGAATGATACAGACTCGCCATTAGAGGCAGGATTGGGTTGGGTTACAAAGTTTAATAAAAAATTTATCAATGCAGAAAATTTAGAAAAACAAAAGCAGATTGGTTTTGGTAGAAAATTGGTTGGTATTGAGATGATTGACAGAGGTATTCCAAGAAGCCACTACGAAATATGTGATGAACAAGGGAATGTCCTAGGACAGGTTACTTCTGGAACGATGTCGCCAACATTACAAAAAGGTATTGCCCTTGGTTTTGTACCGACCGAATATTCTACTTTTGGCACAAATTTGTGTATAAAGGTTAGGGATAAATTATTGAAAGCAATGGTAGTTAAATTGCCATTTGTAAAACCGAACGTCTAATAAATAAAAAAGGCTGTCGGTAATACCGACAGCCTTTTTTATTTATTAGAAAATTATTTTTTAAATAATCTAAACTCCAAAGCAACCCTTGTAGCATCTTCTTGTTCATTGATAGCTAATCCATGAACGAGATGAGATGTAAAAAACAATACCTCTCCGTACTTGATTTCAGGTCTTGTAAGAGTAGTGTCCCCATTCCAAGATTTAATCATCCTGACACGGTATTTATTTCCTTCAACCATTGCTCCCTCAAAAGTTCTTAAAATTTCACTTTCTTTTAAAAGATGACTTGATTTGACAACAGGCAAAGAAGATTTGTCGGTTACGCCACAAATAGGAATCCATAAGTTGATAAATTGTGGAATATGAGCGGCATTATCTACCCCTTCATAGATATCTTTATGAGGAGGGTTAAAGTCGTTGGAAAACGGACGATTGATGCGTACAATAATATGAAGCTGACTACCATCAAAAGGGCTAATGTCGCTTAGTTCAAACCCCAATATTCTTTCAAATTTCGGAATGATTGTCGTTAAAGGGAAATTGAAATCTTCAGGGAATAAATCTCGAGTTTTAGAAACTACTTTGAAGTGTTGTTCGTTCGAGGTAATGAAATGATGATAATTTTCAAGAGAAAAATCTGCTACATCAATTCCAATTTCTTCTGTGATTATATTTTTTACGCAATTAGTCAGTCCTTCTTTTAATGATGCAAACTCATCATTAGTCAGAAACGGAATCGCTTTATATCCGTCTTGATACCAAGGTTGGTGAAAAGCAATGTCTGTTTGTTCGTTTGATAATACTTCTTCGGTTCCAAATTGAAAGGGGGGAGACCCTTTTACCGAAATTTCGTAGGCCTTGTTGTTAATGATAAAACTTGTAGTTTCCATATTAAAATATAGAGAATGAGTGATTAAAAGTATTCGAGATACATATTATGCAAATGTATGATTATTTTAGAGAAGAATTTAGGGTGGGTTAAAAAAAGATTAAACAAAAAGCCCGATGTGATTAACATCAGGCTTTTTGTTGGAAAACTTCAATAGTATTAATTTACAGTAGCTCCATTCCAAATTAACTTATTAGGCTGAATCAGCGACAAACTTCCGTCTTTATCTTCTGCCATTAAAATCATGCCATTAGATTCGACACCCATCATTTTTCTGGGAGCTAAATTGGCAATAAAAGTAACTTGTTTGCCAATCATTTCTTCTGGAGAGTAGTGTTTGGCAATGCCACTTAATATCGTACGATGTTCGATGCCATCATCTATCAAAAATTTAAGCAACTTATCACTTTTAGGCATTTTTTCTGCTGTCAGAATGGTGCCAACCCTGATGTCTAATTTTGCAAAATCATCAAAATTAATATTTTCTTTTATAGCAGTTACCTTTTTATTTTCGAGTTCGTTTGCTCTTTTCGCATCTTGTAGTTTCTTGATTTGTTTTTCAACCACATCATCCTCAATCTTATCAAATAGAAGCCCCAAATCGCCGATTTCTTGACCAGAAAGAAGCAAGTTTATGTTCCCTGCATCTTCCCATTTTTTGTCGCTTAAATCGAATAAATTTTTCAATTTATTAGCGGTAAAAGGTAAAAAAGGTTCGGATAAAATTGATAAATTAGCTGCAATCTGAAGAGCAATGTGCATGATACTCTCTACACGTGCTGGGTTTTCTTTAATTACCTTCCAAGGCTCAGTTTCGGCAAGGTATTTATTTCCCAATCTAGCCAAATCCATCATAGTCGCTAATGCTTCTCTAAATCTAAAGGTCTCGATAGAATCGGATATTTTGCTTGGAAATTCAGCCAATGAGCTAATCGTCTCTTTATCAAAATTGCTTAATTCACCCAAAGCAGGGATTTTGCCTTGGTAATATTTTTGAGTCAAGACAATTGTTCTATTGATAAAGTTCCCAAAAATTGCTACTAGTTCACTATTGTTTTTGGTTTGAAAATCTTTCCAAGTAAAATCATTGTCTTTTGTTTCAGGCATATTACTTGAAAGAGCATATCTCAAAACATCCTGTTTTCCTGGAAATTCTTCCAAGTATTCGTGTAACCAAACTGCCCAATTTCGAGAGGTAGAAATTTTTTCACCCTCCAAGTTCATAAACTCATTTGCTGGAACATTATCTGGCAAAATATAGCTACCTTCAGCCATCAACATGGCAGGGAATATGATACAGTGAAAAACAATATTATCTTTGCCAATGAAGTGAACCAATTTTGTTTGGTCGTTTTTCCAATAATCTTCCCAATTTTTATTGTTTTGTTTTGCCCATTCTTGCGTAAAAGTAATGTATCCGATAGGAGCATCGAACCACACATAAAGCACTTTCCCTTCGGTATCAGGTAATGGGACACTAATGCCCCAATCCAAATCTCTGGTCATGGCACGTGGTTTTAAACCATCTTTGAGCCAAGATTGGCATTGTCCAAAAACATTTGTTTTCCATTCTTTATGAGCATTAACATACGTTTCAATTTGAGCTTGCATTCTATCTAATGGCAAATACCAATTCTTGGTTTCTTTCATGATTGGTTTTGAGCCAGATAGGGTAGAGTGAGGGTTTTTTAGCTCTGTCGGAGATAAGGTAGTGCCACACTTTTCACATTGGTCTCCGTAAGCATTGGGATTGGAACATTTGGGGCATTCCCCTACAATATACCTATCCGCTAAAAATTGTTGAGCCACTTCATCAAAATATTGCTCACTTACTACTTCATCAAAATAACCTTTTTGATGCATGGTAGTAAAAATTTCTTTGGAGGTTTGGTGGTGAGTTTGATTAGAAGTTCTTGAATAAATATCGAAAGAAATACCAAAATCTTCAAATGACTTTTTGATTTGCTCGTAATAAAAATCTACTACTTCTTGAGGTGTTTTTCCTTCTTTTTTTGCTTTAACAGTAATAGGTACACCGTGCTCGTCTGTGCCGCTAATAAATGCAACATCAGCACCTTTGGAACGTAAATATCGAGCATAAATATCGGCAGGAATATAACAACCCGCCAAATGTCCTATATGAATGGGGCCGTTGGCATATATTAAAGCGGCTGTCAGGGTATATCTCTGAGGCTTTTCAATCATGTTGATTAAATTTAAGTTACTAAAATGTACACAAAGTTAATTTATTAAATGATTAAAATCGGATAAAATTTTTAAAATGAAACAACATTTAATTTAGATTAAAATGTTTAGGCAAATTCCAACCATTTTTAGTAAAATTGGATATGTATAAATGTACAATTTAAACCCAAAAATAAAATGAAAACAAAACTGCTCATTCTTACATTTTTATCGCTTGCATTTTTTTCTTGTACCAAACAAGAAATTGTCACTCCCGAAAATTATACCAAAACCATTAAACTTAAAAAAGGGGATGTTTATTATTATACAGAGCCAATTTTATCTTCTCCTGGTTCGACTGGTTTAAATTGGTTGGTACTAATAAAACCAGACTCTAAAATTGTAAAAATGGATGAGGGAGAAACCTTAATTAATACTCAACCTACGAGTTATTGGGGGACACAGATTTGGAAAATTGAAGCGGTTGGTGTTGGAAATACCAAAGCCCGGGTTGTTTTCACGAGGACTCCAAGCTCAACGGATAGCTACGGGGAAGGACTTCTGGATATTACTGTGACAGAGAAGTAAAAAGAGAGGTGAAAACAGAAGCTGCCTTTAATGGGCAGCTTCAATCTGATTTCAATATTATTGTTGCTTTTTATTGAAAGAATAAAATAAGATACCAATCCCCAATAAGACAGCAGGAATACTCAATAATTGCCCCATATTCAAGAACATTTTATCTTCGAATGCCTCCTGATTTTCTTTGATAAATTCATACAAAAATCTTAGCCCAAATACCCAAACTAAAAATATTCCCAAAATTAATCCTTGAGGGGTAGAAGATTTGTATTTGTCCCAAATCTTATAGAGTAATACAAACAAAATCAAGCAAGAGAGAGCTTCATACAACTGGGCAGGATGTCTGGCAAAAGATTCGGGGGTCATTACTAAGTTTCCGTCTAATCCCATGCTAAAATTATTGAATCGAAAAGCCCACGGAGCTGTACTTTCTTTGCCGACAATTTCGTGGTTCATTAAATTACCAGTTCGGATAAAAAATCCTGCAAGTGCCACCGTGATAACAATTCTATCTGCTACCCATAAAAAAGATTGGTCTTTATGCGTTTTTGAATAAAGAAAAAGAGCCGTAATAATTCCAACCAATGCTCCGTGGCTTGCTAATCCCGAATAAGGAGGCGTAATCATGTCAATGAAAAACTTTCCCGGATTCTTGAGTAAGGAATCAAACTCATAAAAAAAATAGTGTCCAAATCTTGCTCCTAATACCGTTGCCACTATCATGACAAATAAAAGTGTATCTAAATCCTTTTCGGATTTGCCCTCAACTTTAAAAATTTTTGACATGATTTTATGCCCAAACAAAAAGCCTGATGCAAATAATAACCCATACCATCTTAATTCGAATCCTCCCAATTTGAATATAATTGGACTAACATTCCATGGAATTTCTAAAAATATCATTTTCTTTCTGTTTTGAAATTTCCTCAAAAATAGAAGTTTTATCTGATAGAATATTTAATTTTGTAAGAGTTTATTAAAAAATAATCGCTTTTTCGAGCTTTTGTTCGATTTGTATCATTATAAAATTATAATTGAATGAAAATTAATGTAGGAATTATCGGCGGAGCCGGATATACTGGAGGAGAATTACTCAGGGTTTTGTTGAATCACCCAGAGGTAAGTATTTTATTTGTCAATTCAAAAAGTCAATCTGGTAAACCTATTTATTCGACACATACAGATTTGATAGGAGAGTCGGAAATGTGTTTTACGGATGAATTACCTTTTGAATCTGTCGATGTGATTTTTTTATGTTCGGGTCATAATGAATCAAAGAAGTTTTTAAACGAAAACAAAATACCAGCTACGCTCAAAATTATTGATTTGAGTACGGATTACAGAGATGAGAGCGAGGGATTCGTTTATGGCTTGCCCGAACTTCAAAAAGAAAAAATCAAAAATGCCGTTAAAATTGCCAATCCAGGATGTTTTGCGACAAGTATAGAGCTTGCTTTATTGCCATTGGCAAATGGACAATTATTAAAAGATGATATTCACATAAGTGCTGTAACAGGGAGTACTGGGGCGGGACAATCGCTATCTGCTACCACTCATTTTAGTTGGAGAAATAATAATATTTCTATTTATAAAGCATTTACTCATCAGCATTTGAAAGAAATAGGACAGAGTTTAAAATCGCTCCAAAACGACTTTGAGCATGATGTAAATTTTGTTCCTTATCGTGGCAATTTTAGTAGGGGGATAATGGCGAATGTTTATACTAAATTTGACGGAACGTTGGAGGAAGCTGTGGCATTGTACAAAGAGTATTATAAAAATCATCCATTCACTGTTATCAGCGAGCAAAAAGAAATAGATTTGAAACAAGTCGTGAATACCAACAAATGTTTGATACATCTCGAGAAACATGGCAAAAATTTGTTGATTTCGAGTATTATTGATAATTTATTGAAAGGGGCATCTGGTCAGGCTGTTCAGAATTTGAATCTTATCTTCGGATTAGATGAAAAAACTGGATTGAATCTGAAGTCCATTGGATTTTAATACTCCTCTAACTGATTCTACTCCAGTTAGTCTCACTTGACTTAAGAGAGTCTATGTGTTGTTTAATTGGAGTATTTTCAGTGCTGCTTAATTCTGGGTCGTTTTCTAAAATTTCTAATGCAGATTCTCTAGCATATTTGAGAATTTCTCCATCTTTTGCTAAATCAGCTACTTTCAAATCCAACATGCCACTTTGCTGGGTTCCTGCCATGTCACCAGGGCCTCGAAGTGACAAATCTACTTCAGAAATCTCAAAACCATTATTTGTTCTGACCATTGTATCGATGCGTATGCGAGTATCTTTGCTCAACTGATAATCTGTCATCAGAATACAATAGGATTGTTCTGCTCCTCGTCCGACACGCCCTCGCAATTGGTGTAGCTGAGATAAGCCGAATCTATTCGCATTTTCAATAAGCATCACACTAGCGTTAGGAACATCTACACCAACCTCGATAACCGTAGTAGCTACTAATATTTGGGTTTCTTTATTCTTAAAACGTTGCATTTCATAATCTTTTTCTTTCCAACCCATTTTTCCATGGATAATACTTAAAGCATATTCTGGAAATGCTCTTGCTATACTTTCATACCCGTCCATCAGATTTTTTAAATTTAAGGTTTCATTTTCTTCAATGAGAGGGTACACCACATATATTTGTCTTCCCTTTAGAATTTCATTTCGCATAAACTCAAAAACCCTTAATCGGTCAGAGTCGTATTTATGGATAGTCTGAATAGGTTTTCTACCTTTGGGTAATTCATCGATGATTGAAATGTCCAAGTCTCCGTATAAGGTCATTGCTAATGTTCGGGGAATGGGGGTGGCAGTCATCACCAAAATATGAGGCCTGAAGTTTTGATTCTTATCCCATAGTTTTGCCCTTTGTGCAACACCGAATCTGTGTTGTTCGTCAATGACACAAAGCCCTAAGTTTTTGAATTGAACGTGGTCTTCCAACAAAGCATGTGTGCCTACAATAATCTTTATGCTTCCATCAAGTAAGCCTTCATCAATAGCTCGACGTGCCTTTTTCCCCACAGAGCCTGTTAATTCTGCAATTTTGACACCCATGAGGTCGGCATATTTTTTCAATCCGTTGAAATGTTGATCTGAAAGTATTTCGGTAGGAGCCATCAGACAAGCCTGAGCATCATTATCGATTGCTAATAGCATTGAAATAAAAGCAACAATTGTCTTACCGCTACCTACATCGCCTTGAAGAAGTCTGTTCATTTGTTTTCCAGATTTCATATCATTGAATACTTCACGGATTACTTTTTTTTGGGCGTTTGTTAGGTCGAAAGGTAAATGTTCATTATAAAAAATACTAAGAAGCTGTGTTTTGTCAAATATTTGACCAGCATAATCTACTTTTCGTATGAGTTTTTGTTTGATTAATCTTAATTGATTATAGAATAACTCTTCAAATTTAAGCCTTCTTTGGGCTTGTTTTAGTGAGTTTTGATTAATAGGCAAATGAATATGATAAATTGCCTCTTGTTTGGATATTAGCCTAAACTTTGAGGTCAGTACTAGGGGTAATGTTTCTTTGATGTTTCCCAATGAAACCTCTAAAACATTTTTCATCCATTTGCTGATTTGTTTGCTATCTATATACCGTTTTCTTAATTTTTCGGTTAATGGATATACAGCCTGAAAATAGCCTCCTTTGTCATTTTCGGCATTTAAGGTTTCCATTTCTGGATGTGTCATTTGCCATTTATTTCCAAACAATGTAGGCTTTCCATAAACAACGTAATCGCCTTGCAAACGAAGGTTCTTTTCAATCCAATTAATTCCTTGAAACCATGTCAGTTCAAGATATCCTGTCCCATCTGTAAAAACTCCGATAAGTCGCATTTTATGGCCTTCTCCCACTTTTTCCCAAGAGCGAAGTCTTCCTTTAATTTGGACGGCGGTCATATTTTCGGTGATATCACAAATGTTGTGAAACTGCGTTCTGTCTTCGTGCCTGAAAGGGTAATATTCAATTAAATCTCCAAATGTAAAAATCGACAGCTCTTTGTTGAGCAGTTCGGCTTTTTGAGGACCTACCCCTTTTAGAAATTCAATTTTAGTGTCAAAAAATGATATTTTTCGTTCGTTCATGTTGGACTCGTCTCGCTGAAGAATAAAATTGCAATATTTTTTTGAATATAAAAAAAATATATCTATTTTTGCACTCTCAAACAATATGGAGGTTGTAGCTCAGTCGGTTAGAGTATCGGTTTGTGGATCCGAGGGTCGTGGGTTCGAACCCCATCTACCTCCCTTCAAAAATCTCACTGAAAAGTGAGATTTTTATTACAACAAAAAAGACCGTCTTCAAGGCGGTCTTTTTTGTTGTTAAGCAATCCAACTGAATTTGTACTCTAAATTTGGCACTTTGGTTCGCTCTGCAACTCTTCTTAATCTTGCCGGTAAAGCCACTAAATAATCTCGTGCTTTTTCTCCTGCATCGTTGAGGTTTTGAATATTTTCTATCTTCCAATCTTTCAACAACGATTCTAAAATATCAATATAATCATAGGTCGTATAAACTCCTAATCTTTGAGCAGCATCTGAAAAGTGAGCGAAAGTTTGTCCCATTTTAACACCCGTTTCTCTTAAGAAATGAGCAGGCATCACAATTTTTTGTTTCATCATGTACTCAAATGCAAGCATCATTTCAGAAGGGTCAACCTCAAAAATGTGGCTGATAAAAGTTTTGTAGGCTTTTGCATGTCGCATTTCATCGGCAGCAATCACACCACACATTTTAGCCAAAGGAGTATTGCCATAATCTTTGGCGAGTTTTGCGGTATTTCGGTGCGATAAATTTGTTGCTAATTCTTGGAAAGAAGTATAAACAAAGTTTTTATAAGGGTCTCTCCCAGTGCCAATATCAAAACCATCAGCAATTAAATATTGGGTAGAAGTTTCCATTTCTCGCATATTTACCCTACCCGATAAATAAAGAAATTTGTTCAATAAATCCCCGTGACGGTTTTCTTCTGCAGTCCATGCACGAACCCACTTTGCCCATCCGTTTGGAGCATCAAGCTGATCAACACCAACTACATCCATAAGCCAAGATTCATAAGTTGGTAAAGCTTCTTCTGTAATAGTATCTCCAATTAATACAGCAATGTAGTCATAAGGCAAATCTTTGGCAGTTTCTTGTAATTCTCTGATTTGAACAAGAAAATCATCTTTGGTAGAATCCGGCAAAAAGTCGGTTGGCTGCCAATTGGTATCGATGGGTTTTAGGAATTCATCGACAAAATAATCAATCTTTTGTCCGACGAAGTTCATCACCTCTAATCTTACGTTGGATAATTCCATGGGTATAATTTATAAAATTTATAATAATAAGAACCAACAAATAATAATCAGATTTCAAAGCCTTTTGATGAGAAAATCTAATTTATCTGCAAATTACATGTATTTTGCCTATTTTTGCAGAAAAAATAAAATTAATTTGTGAAAAAAGCATTAGATTATTTTCTTGGAGCGTTGTATATGCTCTATTTTGGAGCCCTTTTGGTTATCTTTCATGTATTACAGATAATTGCGTATCATACTTTTGGTCGTAAGGCTCAGCAACAAGTTGTGTTCGTATTGAATGGACTGATTGTTTTAGGATGGTATATAACAGGGACAAGAGTGAGATTTTTTTCGGAAGTAAAATTGCCAATGAATCGACCGCTTATATTTGTTTCAAATCACCAAAGTACTTTTGATATACCTGGGATTTATTGGTTTTTGCGAAGATATCAACCAGTTTTTGTGTCTAAAATTGAATTAGCAAAGGGAATACCTAGTATTTCTTATAATTTACAAAAAAGTGGTGCTGCATTGATTGATAGAAAAGATGGCAAACAAGCTATTAGCGAGATACTAAAATTGAGTAAATTTATCCAAGAAAATAATTATTCAGCAGTGATTTTTCCCGAAGGAACACGGTCACGTACGGGAGAATTAAAGCCTTTTGCCGCTGGAGGGCTGAATGCTTTGATGAAAAAAGCCCCCGACGCTTTGATTGTCCCTTTGGTGATAAAGGGAAATAATCTCTTTGACCCCAATCGAGGTTTATTTCCGCTTACATCCTTCTCAAATGTATCATGGACGGTCTTAGAGCCTATTGAGCCAAAAGGAAAAACCGCAGATGAAATTACTCAAATGACACAAAAAATGATTCAAGAGCGATTGGATGAAGCCAAATAAATGACATCCGATGAGACAAAGAAGCCTTCCAGAAAGTACTGATACATTTGTCAGTATTTCTTGGAAGGCTTCTATTTTTATTTAGGGAGATAAACCCCCAAGAATCGAATCAGAAACTTAGTTTCTTTCAGGACGTAAGCTACGAACTGTTTTACCAGCTTGCCACATCTCAGACTCACGAAGTTCAGCTAATTCAATTTCTAATTTTTCACGATAATCTGGCTCCGAGTTACGAGAAATTGATTGAGCTGCTTCTTTTTGAGTTTTTACGCTGTTATACAATTTCTTGAAAACAGGCTTGGTCGCATCGTGGAATGGTTTCCACCAATCCAAAGCACCACGTTGAGCTGTTGTTGAGCAATTGGCATACATCCAATCCATACCATTTTCAGCAACTAATGGCATTAAAGATTGCGTTAGTTCTTCTACTGTTTCGTTGAACGCCTCAGATGGAGAGTGTCCATTTTCACGTAATACTTCATATTGAGCAGCAAAAATACCTTGGATAGCACCCATTAAAGTACCACGCTCACCAGTTAAATCTGAAGTAACTTCACGGTAGAAGTCAGTTTCAAACAAATAGCCCGAACCAACACCGATACCCATAGCGATGGCAGTTTCACGTGCGTGACCAGAAGCATCTTGATGCACAGCGAAACTAGAGTTTAGTCCTTTTCCTTCTACAAATAAACGACGAAGAGAAGTACCCGAACCTTTAGGAGCCACAAGAACAACATCAACGGTTTTAGGAGGCTTGATACCTGTTTTCTTGCTATATGTTACTCCGAAACCATGAGAGAAATATAATGTTTTACCTTTTCTAAGGTGTTTTTTCACAGTTGGCCAAAGAGCGATTTGAGCCGCATCCGACAATAAGAAACAAATGATTGTTCCTTTTTGCAAAGCTTCTTCGATGTTGAAAAGCGTTTTTCCCGGTACCCAACCATCAGCAACAGCTTTATCAAATGTTTTTCCCGGGCGTTGTCCAACGATTACATTAAATCCATTGTCACGCATGTTCATCGCTTGACCGGGCCCTTGCACGCCATAACCTATGACAGCGATAGTTTGGTTTTTCAAGAATTCTCTTGCTTTTTCGAGAGGATACTCTTCGCGGGTTACAACTTCTTCTTCAACACCGCCGAAATTTAATTTTGCCATTTTATTAAATATTTGTTTTGGTTTAATGCAATTATAATAAAATTATAATTGGTACTTGAAAAATACAATTTTTATAAAAAAAAGAGTAAAAAATTGATTTTGCATCGCAAATTTACAAATAATACTCCCATTCTGTTATTTCTTCGGGAAGATATTCTATTAAACCTTTCGGAGTTTTGCCGACAGCCACCCTTCCTGACCGCACAAACTCAATAATTCCGTGAGGCTTGATGTATCTGAAAAAGTCAAAAATCTCATTTTCTGTACCAGTTTTTTCGATAACCACATAATCCAGCCCCCAATAAACTACCCAAGCTTTATAGACTTTATTGATGGTTTCGACATCTACGGATTTGCCGTTCAAGGGTGTAGAAATTTTAAAAAGAGCTATTTCATTATACACAATGTCTTCATTCAAATAGCCAAAAACCGCTAATACCTCAATGATTTTACGAATTTGACGTACTAACTTTTCAACTTCTTCTCGTTTTTCATGTTTAATAACTATAGTAAACCTAGAAACACCCTTTCGCTCGGTTTCGGATACTGTTAGGGATTCTATATTAATTCGTCTTCTGGTAAAGATAATTGTAATCTTATTGAGTAAGCCGATGTTGTTTTCGGTAAATACACAAATGGTATATGTTGTCATTGAAAATCTCGGTTAATTGTCAAAATCAAAAAATATATTTAGTATAAATTGCTACATAATCATATATCCTCCCGGAAATCTTAAGTGATTTGCCATTGGGAATAATATCGATATTACAAATATGCTTAAGCATAAATAATACAATTCTTTTTTTGTAAAATAATGCTTGCTTTGAAGCAAACAAATAAATAAAAAGACCAACGCATACGAAAACCCTCTGTTTCCATCATGTGCAAAAAAAGCAACAATGATGGATGCGGCACTTGCAATGATTAAAAGTAGGGTTTCTTTGTAATGTTTTAGCAATAATAGGTTTACAAAAGTTAATAGAAACATACCCACAAACCCCTCAAATCCAGACCAAAGTCTAAACCCTTGGTATTTTATATTTTCGTAAACGGTACTTGAGAATTCTTGGTAATAATTTGTTTCTTGAGGCAATGAATATAAATTCTTCAGGACAATTCGTCCGATAAAATAGCCAAAAACCGCAGAAAAAACCACTAGTAAAGTTTTTGGATAAATAATTTTTGAAACCTCATTTTTGCGATTTTCGACAAATACCCACCAAGCATAGACAAAAAAAACATTGGCGACAGCCCGTTCATCTACCCAAAAGGCTAATGTCAAGAAAATAAAAATAGCCAAAGAATTACGAAAATAAATACTTAAAAATAAAAATAAATAAGCGAAAAAATCGCCATATCCCGTAACATCCCACAGAAACGCATTGCCAGCATAAATACTTACAAAAGTAAGCATAAAGTAAAATGTCGAACATTTACTCTCTGTAATTTGATAAACTAACTTCGTAACCACCGACAAGTAAACGATTCCAAGAATCCATTGTATGACATAAATAAATGGACCAACGGTATGGAAAGGGGATATTTTTGCTAATATTGGCAGAAATAATCGATAAACCAACTTGTGTTCGTGCGAAAAAGTATCGAACCTATTTTCGGTAAATACACCAAACAAGCTCTGGGTTCTCTCTTTAATTACCACAAAAGATTCATACTCCTGTGACGAAAAAAGGTAATTTTTGAAGAAATTAATCAAAAACAAAAATGAACCAGGAGCTAAAACAAACTGACTTATCAAAAACAAAACAATAGAAGAAAAAATAATTTTAAACTTCCAATGTTTTGTTTGAAGATAAATATTGGTTTGACTCTCTATGTATTGATAAATATATTCTAAAGTCATGAATACAAAAGGTTATTCCAAACGAATTTCGCTTACACTTGTACCAGCCGGTACCATTGGGAAAACATTTTCTTCTTTTTCCACAATTACTTCTAGTAGATAAGCCTTTGTTGACTGCAACAAGGTTTCTAAAGAATCACTTAAAGTCTCTCTCGACGAACAAGTATGCCCTTCAATGCCAAATCCCTTCGCAATAGTAATGAAATCTGGATTTTTTAATTCTACAAAAGAATAGCGGTTGTCAAAAAACAATTGCTGCCACTGACGAACCATTCCAAGGAAATTATTATTCAAAATGATTAACTTTACAGGAAGACCACTTTGTGCGATTGTTCCTAATTCTTGAATAGTCATTTGAAAACAACCATCGCCAATAATTCCCACCACTTCTCTGTCTGGAGCACCCACTTTGGCACCAAAAGCAGCCGGAATAGCAAACCCCATTGTTCCTAATCCTCCAGATGCAATAAATGAATTTGGATTTTTAAACTGATAATAACGAGCCGAAACCATTTGGTGTTGACCAACATCTACTACGATACAAGCCTCTCCATTGGTTTTATCTGAAAGCATCGCAACCACTTCTGCCATTTTTATTTTGCCATCGGGTTGCAGATCCCTTTGCGTTACTTTTTCGTGTTCGATAGCATCGAGTTTTCTAAATTCGTTTTTCCAAGCGGTATAATCGCCTTTTTTTACCAAAGGTAAAAGAAGTTTCAAAGCTTCCTTGGCGTCACCAATAACTGGAGCCTCCGCTTTTTTAATTTTATCAACCTCTGATGGGTCTATTTCTATGTGAACAATTTTAGCGTTAGGGGCGAATTTGGTTGAATCGCCCGTCACTCGGTCGTCAAAACGCATGCCTATGGCAATCAAAACATCACATTCATCTGTCATAACATTCGGAGCATACATGCCGTGCATTCCTAGCCAGCCCATATAATTAGGATGATTATTTGGCAGAGCCGAGAGTCCAAGCAAGGTACTAGCACACGGAAAATCCGTTTTTTCAACAAACGCAAGAAGCTCATTTACCGCATCTGAAATTAAAACACCATGACCAAAAATAATATAAGGTCTTTTTCCTTTATTGATGATTTCGGCAGCTTTTTCAATTTGTTCTTGCTTTGGTACAACTCTTGGGCTGTAGCTAAGCATTTTTTCTATTTTTTTATAAGAAAAAGGTTTAGTCATTTTAGCCGCCTGTGCATCTCTCGTAAAGTCAATCACCACAGGCCCTGGCTTGCCCGATTTTGCAATAAAAAAAGCCTTAGCCATGATTTCTGGAACTTCATCAGCATTCGTAATCTGATAATTCCATTTACAAACTGGCGTAGTAACCCCAATCATGTCAGTTTCTTGGAAAGCATCTGTTCCTAATAAATTTGATTTTACCTGACCCACAATACAAACCATTGGTGTACAATCAATGATTGCATCGGCAATAGGGGTAATTAGATTAGTTCCTCCTGGGCCCGAAGTGACCAAACAAACACCTGTTCGACCACTCGAACGAGCATATCCTTGAGCGGCGTGTCCAGCACCTTGCTCATGTCGAACCAAAGTATGATGAATCCGGTCAATATAATCATACAAAGCATCATAAGTTGGCATGATGGCTCCACCAGGATACCCGAAAATGTTATCAACATTTTCTGCCAAAAGACACTCCATCATTGCCTGAGCTCCCGACAAAAATACCTTAGAGTCCTTTAAAGATGGTTTTTCGGCAAATACTTCTTGTTTTGCCTCTATTTCAAGTAAATTTCCCATTATCAAATTGATTTAGGCTAACAAATTTGTTTGATTATAAATCAGTAACACAACCCTCGCTTGCTGAGCTTACTGTTTTGATATATTTTCTTAATACGCCTCTAGTAAATTCAGAAGGTATTGGCTTCCATTCTGCCCTTCTTTGAGCAAGTTCTTCATCAGAAACATGAAGTGTTAGTTTATTTTCGATGGCATCAATTGTAATTTTATCGCCATCTTTGACAAGAGCAATCGTTCCGCCTTCAAAAGCTTCGGGCGTGATATGACCCACTACAAATCCATGTGTTCCCCCCGAGAATCGCCCATCAGTAATCATAGCTACACTATTACCTAATCCAGCACCCATGACAGCAGAAGTCGGTTTCAACATTTCTGGCATTCCGGGGCCACCCTTAGGGCCTTCATTTCTGATTACAATAACATTTCCAGGCTTAATTTCGCCCTTTTCTAATAATTCGATTAATTCCTCTTCTTTTTCACAAACTTTGGCAGTTCCTTCGAATTTTTCTCCTTCTTTTCCAGTGATTTTAGCCACAGAGCCTTTTTCTGCTAAATTTCCATAAAGAATTTGTAAGTGACCACTTGCTTTTATTGGGGTTTCCAAAGGAACGATGATTTTTTGAGTATCGAAATTCAAGTCAGGAACATCTTCCAAATTCTCTGCAATTGTTTTTCCAGTGATGGTCATACAATCACCATGGATTAGCCCTTTTTTCATTAAATATTTCATCAAAGCTTGTACCCCTCCAATTTCAAGCATGTCTTCCATGTAATATTTACCCGAAGGCTTCAAGTCACCAATTAAAGGTGTTCTGTCTGAAATTGCCTGAACATCATCTAATGTGAAATGAACGCCAGCAGAACTTGCAATAGCAAGATAATGCAGTACAGCATTTGTTGACCCTCCCATAGACATAACGATAGTCATGGCGTTTTCAAATGCTTTTCGGGTCATGATATCTCTTGGGCATATATTTTTCTCCAATAGATTTTTCATGGCTGCACCAATTGCCAAACACTCTGCTTTTTTTCCTTCGTGTGTTGCAGGATAGCTCGATGAGTTTGGAAGCGTTAAGCCCATTGCTTCCATAGAAGAAGCCATGGTATTGGCAGTGTACATGCCACCGCAAGCACCTGCTCCGGGAATGGCATTTTTAATCACCCCTTCGTAGTCTTCGTCAGAAATAGTCCCTGCAAACTTTTGCCCAAGAGCCTCGAATGCAGAAACAATATCAAGTTTTTTGCCTTTGTATTGACCCGTCCGGATAGTTCCTCCATACACAAGCATGCCAGGTCTGTTAAGTCTTGCCAAGGCAATCATTGCTCCAGGCATATTTTTATCACATCCCACCACCGCAATCACACCATCGTACCATTGAGCAGCTACAATGTCTTCAATTGAGTCTGCAATAATATCACGGCTAGGGAGCGAGTAGCTCATGCCGTTGTTTCCGTTTGTCATTCCATCAGATACACCGATGGTATGAAAAATCAGTCCTACCATTCCATTTTCCTGAACACCCTTTTTTACATGTACAGACAAGCCGTTCAAGTGCATGTTACAGGTATTTCCTTCATATCCCGTACTAGCAATCCCAATCTGGGCTTTTTGCATGTCTTCGTCAGAAAGACCAATACCATATAACATGGCTTTTGCAGCAGGATTGTGGATTTCTTGCGTGAGTGTACGGCTAAATTTATTCAGTGTTGACATGGTGAGTATGTTAAGAATTATATAGGTTATAAAACGATAAAAATATTCTCCAATAGCGAATATTCGCTTAATGCGAAGTTAATTATTTACAAATATAATTTAGTTTTTTTAAAATATCCAAAGATATTGGATTAAAAAATATTAGCTCGTAAATTTACAAAAGAAAAAAAAATTTAAAATTTCCTTTTTTTAATATAAAATTTATTTTTTGTGAGTAATATTGTAGCCCTAATTTTAGAAACCAACTAAGAGTAATGAAAATTTACAAGACACAGCAAGGATTTGTAATCGAACATAAAAATCAATATTATATTTCAAGGCATATTGACTGGGATTATTTCATCAATCGAGATAATTTATACCAAGAATTACAAAAAGAAACAAAGTTGCTCATTGGAGCAGCAGAATATAAGTCATTGATTGAAAATGGATTATTGCCCCCTGTTCAATCTCAAGAAGTTTGGGCTTCGGGTGTCACTTATCTAAGAAGCCGAGATGCACGTATGGAAGAATCCAAAGAAGCGGGTGGTGGAAACTTTTATGACCGGGTATATGATGCCGAAAGACCTGAACTCTTCTACAAATCTTCTCCTCATAGAGTCGTTGGCTCGGGACAGGCAGTCAGAATCAGAAAAGACTCACGTTGGAATGTTCCAGAACCAGAGCTGACTTTATTTATCAATGCAAAAGGTAAAATTGCTGGTTATACCGTAGGAAATGATATGAGCTCTCGAGACATTGAGGGGGAGAATCCTCTATATTTGCCTCAAGCCAAAACGTATGACAAAAGTGCGGCGATTGGGCCATGTATTGCTGTATTTGAGAAGCCCATTTCTCCCGAAACATGGATAAATATTCAGATAAGTAGAGAGGGAAATATTGTATTTGAAGACTCAATTCAGATTAATCGGATGAAAAGGTCACATCAGGAGCTGGTTTCCTATCTATTCAGAGAGCTGACTTTTCCAAATGGTTGCTTTTTAATGACGGGTACAGGGATTGTACCTGGAGATGATTTTACTTTGATAGAAAAGGACGAAATCCGAATTACGATTGATGGGATAGGTACTTTATCAAATTTAGTCGAAATAAAAAAATAAAAAGATGAACCTAACCGGAAGAAATATTATAGGGTTTGAGACATTTTCAGAAGGAAATGTTGCGATTCAAGCTATTAATCCTGCTTCAGGAGCTACATTAGCCCCCTTATATTATCAAGCAACTATTGATGAACTTCAATATGCTGTGGAGAAAGCGATGAAAGCATTTCAGATTTTTAGAAAAAAGTCTGGAAGAGAAAAAGCTGCATTTCTCGAAGATATTGCCAATGAAATTGAAAATCTTGGGGATTTACTCATAGAACGATATATCAGCGAATCGGGCCTTCCCCAAGGAAGGGCAATCGGAGAGAGGGGACGAACAACCGCTCAACTTAGGCTTTTTGCTCAATTATTAAAAGAAGGGTCGTGGGTAAATGCCAGAATTGATAAAGCTCTACCAGAAAGGCAACCTGCTCCTCGTCCTGATTTACGCTCGATTGAAAAACCTTTGGGTGTGGTTGGAATATTTGGGGCAAGTAATTTTCCTTTGGCATTTTCTGTTGCGGGGGGAGATACTGCCTCTGCATTGGCAGCGGGTTGCCCGGTTATTTTCAAAGCACATCCTGCTCATTTGGGTACTTCCGAATTGGTTGGGAAAGCCATTCAAAAAGCAGCTGCGGCAACAAATATGCCAGATGGGGTATTTTCATTATTGTTTGATGCCGGACATGACATTGGAACAGCCCTCGTGCAGCATCCTGATATTAAGGCTATTGGGTTCACGGGGTCGTTTAAGGGAGGGAAAGCTTTGTTCAATCTTGCTATGAATAGAAAAGAGCCTATTCCTGTATATGCCGAAATGGGTAGTGTGAACCCTGTATTTGTTTTACCCGATATCGCAGAAAAAAAATATTCAGAAATTGCTCAACAATATCTTGCATCGGTTGCTTTGGGAGTAGGGCAGTTTTGTACAAATCCTGGGATGTTGGTGGTACAGAAAAATGATTCTTTTGTGAAAACCTTGGAGGAGTTGAGTACTGATTTACAAGGGGGGACAATGCTTACGGGGGGAATCTTTGAAAATTATACCAAGGGGGTTCAACAATCAAAGCAATATGCATCGGTGATAGGGATTGGGAAGAAACCTATTTCATTAAATAGTGTTGAGCCTATAATATTTAAGACAACAGCAATAGACTTAGCTGCGAATCCACACCTTGGAGAGGAAATATTTGGACCTACTAGCTTGGTGGTAGAGGTCGAGTCGAAAGAACAAATGATGACATTTGCCGAATCTTTGGAAGGACATTTAACTGCTACTGTGCATGGTACTGAAAAAGATTTTGAAGAATACGAAAGTTTATTGACAATTCTCGAACAAAAAGTAGGTAGAATTTTACTAAATGGTTTCCCGACTGGCGTAGAGGTTTCGCACGCAATGGTTCATGGTGGACCATTCCCCGCAACAACAGATGCCAGAAGTACTTCGGTAGGGACAATGGCAATTACTAGATTTACTAGACCGATATGCTATCAAAATTTTCCTGATAATTTACTTCCAGATGAGCTAAAAAGCTCGAATCCTCTGAATATTTGGAGGTTGGTAGATGGAAATTTTGAAAAATAATAAAGAGGCTGTCGATTAAAAGACAGCCTCTTTTGCTTATTTAACCAATACAAATTCTTTGGCTTGGCTTTTGTTGCCTGCCAAATCAAACCCTTGTACACAGACTTTTTGGGGAAGGTCTTCCGCTGCAATATTCATAGAAATTCGTGAAAAATCTGTATAATCTTGTTCATTCTGACAATCACAGTTTTTACATACTTTCCATTGGTATCGCACCAATTCTGGATATAGAAAAATAGGTTCAATGGAATAGCCACCATCAGAACTTCTTGTTTGTGATAATTTAATCAGTGAGGCGTCGGGTGAGGTAAAATCTAGTTTAAATGTAAGGTGTTTGGCTTGTTCGATATTATTATTTTGAACAACACTGATAACATAGAAACCCTCAGTTTTTGGAAATTCAACAGAAACAGAGTCCGATGTGATAGGTATAAATGAATTGGATGCAGATTTATCAAAGTCTTCAAATTTATCAATCCTATATTTCGTATTCGGAAAATTATCCACCACTAGTTGAAGAGAATTTTTTTGGATATGGGCTAAATCAAAGTTTCTTATATTATTGGATAAACTGACGTTAAAAGAAGTTGGTTTTTCCAAAGAACACGATTCCAAATGAAGGTCAAATAATCCTTTCTTATTGAAACATTGTTTCAATGATGTGACATCAAGGACATAATTTATATTGGGTAGGGTAGAGGGGATTTTATTTTGGGTAAATTCACAAGGGGCTCCCAATTCGCAATTTCCAACGCCATCGCTTGTGGTTGTATTGATTAATCCCCAAATGCCTCTTTGAAGCGATGAAAATACAGGAGAGCCAGAGCTACCAGAGGAAATGTTTTTCATGTTGTTCGAATATAAATCAAACCATAGCCAAATAAATTCTGCAACATTATGTTTTTGTCCTTGAATTCCAGTGCTGACTCTTAGGGTACTTGGATTAAATGCTAATGGATATCCGTATGTAAAAATTTTATCACCCTGAGCCGGAATAGCATCTGCTATCGGGATAGGACTTAATCCGGCATTAATTAACTCCCTATTGGTATGATTTAATTCGACTATCGCCAAGTCCGTTCCTTTCATTGTTGAATAGACAATCCTTTTACAAGAAAAACGTAGATAATTATTTTCTTGAATGTCTGCCAGTTTTTTGAAGGTAATAGTTGCTTCGATTGGCTGACTGGTATAAATGGGGTTGTCTTCAAAATTATAGTTGACACAATGTCCGTTTGTAATGACATACGCCGGGGCATCTAAATTTAGGTTTGGTGTTTGAATAAAGGTGGCTGTACAAGTCATGGGTCCATCAAATTGCCCAATTGAGTAAAGCTGTTTGTCGAAATTCTTGAGATTACTAACAACTAATCCATCTTTGTTGGGAATAAATTCTACATCTTTATTGCATGAGGCTATTAGAATGTTTAGTAAAGAAAATAATACTATAAATTGTTTCATGGAAATACTTTTGGGTTAAGTTATATGAAACATAGACCCCAAAAGTAGTCGATTAGTTGTATTGACAAGGGATATTATTCAAGATTTTTAGTGTCAAAAACGCTCTATTTCCAGTCGATTTTATTATTTTTGATGCTGTATGAGCCAAATACAAGGACTAAAATATCTTTGCTTGTTTTTTTGGTACTTAAATCTGTCCAAACTCATTGCCTAAACTATCCGTAACAACCAGATTCTTTTACCATTAATCTCACAAAAAACTACCATCTTCAGGCAAAAACATTCACCACAATTTTACTTTCATTTCCTATGGCTGCTTTCTCCAAAGCTGCTTGTATGTTATCCAGTGTCTCATAACTTGAAACTATCATGCCTGGACTAATCTTCTTGGAACGAATCAGATGAATGGTTCGACGAAAATCAAATGGATGTTTGTATATAATCGAGGGTACTATCGTTATTCCCTCTCGGGCAATTTTTAGTGGCTGAAATTCTGCTTGTTTCTCCGATAGACCAACCAAGACAATTTCCGAGCCTCTCGGAGCAGCGGCTGTTGCCAAGCTTGCAGTAAAGGCTGAGCCAGCACATTCAAATACAGCAACAACACCAGATTTCTTCCAGTTTTCTTCTAATTCCTTCGGATTTACAGGATTCTGAATAGCACTTTTAGCCCCCATGTCTGTTGCTAACTTAAGCTTTTGTTCGTTGATTTCGCTCACCACGACCGAATATCCCAAATTCAATGCCAAATGAGTTAATAATAAGCCTATTGCACCCAAGCCAATGACAGCAATGGTATCTCCTGGCAAGGCTTTTGAACTAAAAAGTGCAGCATAAGCGACACTCATTGGCTCTATCGTCACAGCATCTTCATCCGAAATATCTTCAGGAATGCTCCAAGCAAACGCTTCCGGGATATTGATATATTCTGCAAAACACCCTGCCTCATTTACCCCTATTACTCGCTTGTTTTCACAGATATTGCCTCTTCCTGATAGGCAATATTCGCAGTTTCTACACGGAATATTGGGTTCAATCACGACTCTTTCGCCTATTTTTCTATGCTTGACTCCCTCGCCTATTTTTTCGATAAATCCCAAACCTTCATGTCCAATAATCGTCGGTCGGTCTAACGAGCGATGCCCTAAAAATAAATGAACATCTGAGCCACAAATACCCACTTTTGAAAGTTTAATTCTTAGTTCACCGCTTTTAGGCTCTTCCAACTTGGTTTCTATTACTCTTATTTGTTTGGCATCTTCCAAATATGCACCCTTCATACGATTGATAATTTTATTCG
>JACCDQ012060405.1_pt1 | contig 47454 bp, 27 predicted proteins | sample 7446031 | NCBI WGS metagenome assembly JACCDQ01 (sample SAMN15323442, study PRJNA562643) | freshwater metagenome | isolation source: river surface water | place: USA:Blue River Watershed | collected 2017-08-17
ACTCAAGTCACTACCACTTATACCAGCGTCTCGCATTTGCTGACCACTATCAACAGCATTCATCTCCATATCGGAGTTTTCTTCTTGCCACAATCTTTCGTTTTCAGCCATTTCCTCTTCACTCAATCCTAAGAAACGCTTAAGAGCAAATCTATTTGAAATGTATGGAATGCTGGACATTTGTGTAAATGTGCTAATTCTGTTGTTATCAAGTTCAGCTTGACGATAACTTGCAAAGTTTTGCGGTGGGTGCATGACTAAGTCAAACATACTAAAGTCTAGGTTAACTCCACGACTCTGCAAGTAAAGTTTAAACTCTTGACTGAAAACATCAGTAAACAATGTTTGCAATCTTTCACAATACTTGTTAAATCTTAATTCTTGGATGTAAGCCGTACCAACCCGTCCATCATTATATGAACTTGCACTGTCATCAGCGCCAGTTGGAAGGTACGAACTTGGGATACGTAATCCGCGTACCAACTTATTAGTAAAGTATCTAAGGTCGTCAATTTCACCAAGGTTTGTTCCTCCAGGTAGTGTTTCAACTTTACTACCACGACCTTCAGCAGTTTGTGGGAAGAAGTAGTCTTCATTTATACTCAATGGGTTATAGCTACTATCAATTACGTTTGTGCCACCACCAGTTTTACTTGGAATACGACGTTGGTGTATTTCGGTTTTAACACGTTCAACAAAGCTCATTGCAAGGTGGCTGGGCATGTTACCCACGTCAATATAGAATACACGGCGTTCAGGCGCACGTTGTACACGATAGATAATGATTGCATCTTCAAGAAGTTCTTTTTGTTTGTAAACTTTGAAGATTGTTTCTAGCAAACTGTTACCAAACGGATAGTTTTGATCCAATCCTTCGCTCAAACTTAAATGTATAACGTGTTCAGCATTAATTGCTATCTCGTTTAACTCTTTTCCAAATCTATTTGCATTTGCTGGACTAGTTGTTGCACTAGGATATCTGCTGTCAATTGGAGCATTACCTGGTAGCCCAGCACCTGGACCATAACTGTTAACAGTGTTGATAGGGGTTGCTGAAAGATTTTCAAAACTTATGTTAACATTACGCATAACATACTGTTCTGGTTTTTTACCTTCACTTTCGTTTACAATAATTTTTGTTACGTTACTTGGATCAACAAACATCCATTTTTGTGTTTCCGGATCACGAATAAAGAATTGATCGCCATATTTAAAAACACTTCTAACAATTTTAAACATACGTGTTTCAAATTCTTGTGCCCTGCACCACTGTTTTAGGTAATTTCCAAGAATAGTAACTTCAGCATTTGTTGGTTTGTTGTTGAACCTGATTATAAATGGCGTTCCGTTTTCGTCATTTTTTTCAGTACAAAACTCAGCAAGAATGTCCAGCGCAGCATTAACTTCACTGTCAGTGTCCATTGTGTTATACTGGTTGTAACGATCTATACGGTTTGGAGAGCCAACGTACACATCAGGTAAATGGCTACTATAATTTGCGGCGGCTGGACCAACCCCACCTGCTCTAGTAAAACTGAAAGGACTGTAACTTCCACCTACGTTATCCCCTGTACGTACAGGAGTGAAGTACTTTTTCCAACTCATATGTTATATTCCTCTATATAGGTCACCACTAAGCCCCTTGACACTACTTAATGTTTTCTTTTCAATTTCGTTACTCTTTCTTATTTCAGAAAGAACTAATGCCATAGTGTTATTTAACTGGTTAACATGTTTAATAAGGGCTTCTTGGCTAGGTGGTGGGGATGAAGATGGTGTACTTTTAGGAGAATTCCAATCATTTGAAAACTGTTTTGCCAAGAAATCACCAGCTAGTGTGTTTCTAGGAACAACTGCTTCAACCCCGTGTAATGCTGCGACACTTTCACTTCCAAAATTTTCAAAACCAACAGTTCCGTTAGCATACCCTGGGCCGTATGCCGTTGATGGGGGGCGATTTGCCATTTCAGCTTCAGCTCTTGTAAATGCTGACACTGCTTTTTCAAATAACTCCTGTTGTTCAGCTGAAGCTGAACCAGCTTCGTACTTGTCACCAAGTTGTTGTAATGCATCTTGTAAAGCACCACTAGTAGTCCAATAATCATCTTCATTAACTGTTTTTAGTAATTCAGAAATTATAGCAGGGTCCACGAGGTCTTGACTGCCGCCAGCCCAACCCATACTAGACATATTCCAAACACCTTTACCTAAAATACCAGTTAAAGCATTTTCAGCGTCTATTTTGGTAACACTTCTACCAGCGGCTCTATCAGCTAATGCTTGGTCGGCTTGTCGTATTGCAACGTTCTCCCTATCAACGATACCTAACATGGAAGCAAGTGGACTGTTTACAAAAGTATCTTGCATGAGATTTATTAAATCTCTAAAATATCCAGCTATTGTATCCTTTAGTGACTCCATAGTGTCACCTTCCCAAAAAGATTCAAATGCTGATGCCATTCTATCAAACAATCCACCTTGTCTTTCCAAGTGCCGGTCATCTTCTCGACCAACCATTACTTCTTTTCCTAAAAAGAGGTCTTTAAACCATTCATATACTGTGCTGGTTATGTTCATTAACCCTTCTTTTAAGTATGCAACAGGATCTCCACCATTTTTTAGATAATCAGTAAACTCTTTTATTTCATCACGTAATACTTGGATACCACCAGTTATTAACCCGTCAGGGCCCAAAAGTGCATCTGTTAAACTTTGGAATCCTTCTTTGGCTTGCGTTCCAGCACCAGTTCCGCCAAACAATTCAGTAAACAGTGTTACTAATTCAGAACCCATTACTTCTAGTTGCTTAAACGCTTCACTACCAATTATTTTTTCTAAAATAAATGTTTTCAAATTGTTCAAAGCCAACTCAAAATTAAGCAGAGTCTCACTTAATCTATCAGTTGCAGCACTTTCTCTTTCCATAGCTGCTATCTGTGCATCGGTTAAGTCACTATAAGTGCGTAAGCTAGCGCCGATGCCAAATATTGCAGAGTATGCAGCGTCGCTTGACGCTAGTGCTTCCATACCGCCTTTACCCAAGCTTGTTGAAAAAGTATCAACATCCTGGCCCATTGACCTTAAAAACTTGGCAAATTCTTCAGTGGTCATATTTTCCACATCACCAGCCATGTTTTTGAAAGTGTCACTGGTTGCTGTAAGTTTTTGTGCTATTTCAGTATTTGGTATACCGTCAGCCATGTCAACGAGTGCATCTTTTAATTCAGGAGCAGCGTTTCCAGCCATAGCCAACGCACGGTTGAAATTATCCTGCTGGTCAGCACTCATGGAATTCATAGCAACACGAACACGTTGGTCGGCTTGTTGTTGTGCCATTTCCTCAGCTAGCTGCTTTCGGTTCATGCCAGTTAACTTTGCAACTTTGTCCAATTCAAGAGCATATTCACCGGCACTCTTTGCTAATTGTGCGTTACTGCGGGTTTCTCTACCCATTTTACCAATTGAGTATTCAGTGTACTCTAGTAATACACTGTTCATTTCTTCCATAGTCATACCAACTCTTGTAAGTTGTGATCCGAAGTTTTGTCTTAGCATCTTACTGATGTCACCAAATCGTTTTGTGCCTTCAGTAACAGTGCCGCCCAACGCTCTAAGTTTAGTTGAATTTTCTAATATAAATCCACTGTACTCACTTAAACTCATCCCAGTTTGTGCGCTGCTTTTAACAAAGTCATACATGCTGTTATTAAAACTTGCACCAACAGAACTTAATTCTCTATAATTGTCAATGAGTCCGTCTACTGCTTTAACCAATCCAGTTATGCTGCTCTGAGCACCAAATATTGCTTCAGAGAAATCACCCATACGATTTCCACCAGCAACAAATTCAGCAGCTAATCTACCAGCAGCAGCAGTTGTCCCAACTATCGCTTTGGTTAGAACACCACGTTGCTTGCGTTCTTCGTTCAAACCACTAGTGTTGCGCTCACGAGCAACACTTTCAAGTCTAGCTAACCTTTCACGAGAGTTATTTCCAGTTGTTAATGCTGAAACCAATGCCGCAAGTGTTGCTTCACTAGCAATGCCATTTCTACCGCCAACGTTCCTAATTTCTACTTCATCAACCATGTGATAACCTATTCCGCTTTAACGCATATTTTATAGAGATATATACAGTGTATTTATCGGAGTAATATATATGCAGAATTCTATGAATCCACTGTCAAGACACTTTCGTCAACCAAAACTTTATATAAGACTGCCCAGCAACGGTAATTTTTACCCACCAGGCACACTTGAGTTGACTCATAACATGGAATTTCCTGTGTATGCAATGACTGCCAAGGATGAATTGAGATTTAAAACTCCAGATGCATTACTCAATGGCCAATCAACTGTTGATGTAATTCAAAGCTGTATGCCAAATATAAAAAATGCCTGGGCTGTACCCAGTATAGACATTGACGCTATATTGATCGCAATACGTCTAGCAACTTATGGCGAAAAAATGGAAATAAACACAACAGTTCCAGTAATCAAGGAAGAACGCAAGTACGACCTAGATCTAAGGACACTGTTGGATGGTTTAGCATCCACTGAATACGACAACCTGGTTGTAAGTGGTGATTTTAAAATTGAAATAGCACCACTAAGCTACAAGCATTTTACAGACTCGGCATTAAAAACATTTGAAGAACGTCGTATAATAAAAGTTCTCGATGATGATTCACTAACTGAATTGGAAAGACTGCAACGTTTCAACGAAAGTTTCACACGTTTAACTGACTTAAACATCAGTATCGTAACCAAGAGTGTGGTGTCAGTGCAGTATGGTGATGAAATGCCAGTAACAAATCCTGAATTTATTAGAGAGTTTTTTGATAATGCTGACAAGGATGTGTACAAAGCACTTATTGAACACGTAGACGTTCAAAGAAAGAAATTTGTAATCAAACCATTATTGGCTCACACTACTGCTGAAGAGCAGGAACGTGGTGCACCAGCTACATTTGAAGTTCCAATTCTGTTTGATCAATCAAATTTTTTCGCCTAAGGATCTCGGACTGGCCAGTTGAAAAGATCCTGGCTGAGGTCGAGATCCTGGACAATGAGACAAAACAAATAAAATACAATCTTAGCAAGTTGTGCTGGCACATGCGAGGAGGGCTCAGTTTGACCGAAGCCTATGAACTGAGCCCTGAAGATCGTGAAGTTATGAGTCAACTTGTTAAAGATAACTTTGAGGTTGCCAAGAAAACTGGGCAACCCTATTGGTAATTACTTGCTAATAGTATAGCCTTTTTGCTTCAATGCCATTATAAGTTTAGCATCTTTTGGATCAACTGTGTTTAGATCAACTGGTTGACCAGCACCAGGTGGAGTCGGTGCTGGATTACTTGCAGGTGGAGTACCAGCAGGAGTCTTTTTACCAAACTTACCTTTATCAAAGTCAGCACCAGTACGATATGCTTTTTGCACAACTGCTAATAGAACCTTATCAATTTCCTGATTGCTTAGTGGAGCATTAGCACCTGGTGCAGCTTCACTTATACCTGCTGCACCAGCAGCACCGGCCAATTTACTCGCAGCACTTTGTACGGCACCACCAACTGCACCTGCTGCTTGACCTGCTCTATAGCCAACTGCTTGCATCTTTGCTTGTATAGCTGCGCTCTTAGCTGCTGAAGCAGCGGCCGCATCTCTAGCACCTTTGCGTAGTTGGGTTAATTCAGCTTTAGCAAGACCACCGTAACCTTTTATATTAAGATAGTTTTCCAGATCTGCAAGAGTAAGCTGTCCCTTCTTGATGCCACCACCTGCCATCCATGCAGCCAATTCCTTCTTCAAGGCATTTGCTTCATCTCCAACAGAAAGAGTAGTAGCTGCTTTGCCACTGCCCATCTTAGCAGCCATACCTCTAGCTTTTTGTTTAAGCCATCCTGCAGGTGCTTCATTTAGATCTTTTGACTCGGTGATAATGTCATGAATTTTCATATATGTAATCCTTTACGATTTATTTTATTTATCTATAAAACCAGTTATATGTTGAGCTAGACGCTCAACAGTTCATGTGCTAACGCACATTCACATTTTTTATTTCTTTTATTTGTTTTAATAAGCTTCGCTGTAGGCGAAGTTCTTATATTTCATGTAGATTGTTGCCTGGTCAGACGGAACCGATTCTCGGTTCCGTCGTCTCGAACTTCATGTGAGTAATCACCCAGCCAAGACATGGAAGCAGGAATTTTTTAGTACACTTACCCCAGGGACTCTAACCTTTTCCCTACCTGCGTCGACCCAGCGAGTGTTTCATAAACAATACACATGTATGTACTGTTTGTGCTACACTCACTGCCCTTGAGCTCGTTCCTCAATCCTCAAGGTGTTTAGGAGCATCAGTGCTTTTCGAATGACAGCAATCATCCTACGCCAATACTTAACTCACTTCCATCTCTGGATACGACGATTTCTCTCGAAGGGGAGTGTCTCAGCGTGTTGCGTGTCCGGTTCCACCCGGTTTTTCCACAGCGGTATTAAAATTCTGGCCCGCTAACCTTATGTGCTGTTTATATTGCGCCTTTGGGGAGCCAAGTGACCCATTTGCCACCGCAGCTATTACAAACTATTTTGCCTGAATGTGGACTAGGAACGTCTCTAACAACTTCCCAATCGTGATCTTCATGTATGCCTAGGTTTATTTCTGTGGAAGAGTGTAAATTTTTCTTTGGCCTGTAAAATTTTCTAGTTGAGAGATCGAAATCATCCATCTTATCTCTCACATGCCTGTTTAAATGAGTCTTTGTTTAGTGAAAAGAAATCTTCAAAGCCTGTTATGCGCCAAGAGTTGCCTTGTTCGTCGGTATAATCAATGTGCCTGTGTGTTTTAAAATTTTCTGGAAGTTTAAATGCAGTATAACGACCTTTACGATTGAATTTCATAAAAATTATACTAACGTCGCCTTGATCAGCAGCCTCTAGTGTTTGTTTCATCCATGATTCAAGTAAGCCTACTTTGCCTAGTGAAAGAAGTTGGTGAAAAGGAAATTCTGCATAGTTTTTGCACTCGCAGTTGAACTTTTTCCAACTATCTGGTGGTATAACGTCGCCTTTGTATGCCCTAATTTGGCCTTCTGTAAGAGTTTCTTTACGAATTGCGTTTTTGCCGCCTGTAAATGCGCCTGAGTGTGGTACACGAGTAAAACTGTCTGCATAAAGATCAGAAAGATAGTTTGCTACTTCTCTTTCAAATCCTTTACCTTTGTTTTTACTCTTGCTTGCCATTGTTGTCACTATCTCTCTTTATATTAGATAGCTTTTTTTCGTTCTTTGCCTTTCGAATCTGGTAAGCCTCGGGGTTTTTTAATTCTTCTTGCCTTAATTTTTCTTTATGTTTGTTATAAATTTCTTTTCTGCGTTTGTCAGCCAATAAACTTATTTCTTTTAGTAGTTGGCGTGTACGCCAACGTGTACGCCAACTACAGTTCTTTTCAAATTTTTCGTTTTCTTTAAAGTATTTTAGGTAGGCCTGAACCAGAAGATCATGTGTATCTGTATCTGGTTCAGTATTGTTTTCAAAACTATTACGGTGTTTTTCACTCATTCAACTATGTCTATATCTGTTTCGTAAGTAGTGAACCCATTTTCTTTTATAACTTTTAATACGTTGTTAACTCTGCCAACTAGTTCATCCTTGTGGCTTATTAAGAAAATGTTTTTGCTTCGTTCTCTACCCATCTTTTTCAGTATACTTATAGAGTTTTCTACCCCTGCACTGTCCATTCCTGAATCTATCAACTCATCAATAAACAGTAAGTTAATGCCCTGGTACAAGTTTTCCCATACATCACGGAACGCCCAGCTTAAACCAAGTATGAGTCTGTTACGTTCACCCCTTGACAAGTTGTCAAAGTCCAAATCTTGACCCAATTGGGTAATTTCAACACTTAGGTCGTTCTGGAATACTACTTGGTGTGGCAATCCAATGCTTTCCAAGTAATGACTTAGTCTTGTGTTAAGGTATGCGAGGTTTTGGTCGATTATCTTTTTACGAATAAAGCTATCTTTGTTAGTAAGCAGCTTTAATAAGAACTCTTGGTGGTCCTTTAGCTTGTTAAGAGCGTTCATAGTATCCCACTCAATAGCTTGCAATGCTGTATTTGTCAGATCATCTATTTGATCCTGGTATGGATCCACTTCATTGCATTTAGTATCTAGAGTTTTAATCAAACTTTCAACATTGCTTCTATGATCGTATGCTTCCCTAGCAGTATCATAAAATGTAACAGGCTTTGACTCTAGATCACCTAGCTTGCCTATCTCACTAACAACATTTTCGATCTTACTACCTATTTCGGACATGTATTTTTCAACATCAGCGAGTTCTTTTTGCTTTTCTTCAAGAATTTTAGCTTTCTTGTCAGCGTGTAGTGATTGGCCACATGTAAAGCACTTGGCGTCGTCCAATTCAGCTATAGCAGTATTGATTTTTGCTAGTGACTTATCGGATTGCATGTATGCGCTCTCCAATGCTGCAAGTTCTTTGCGAAATGACTTTAATTTTTGATTTGAGTCGTTCCACTTGGACAGTGCATCATGTTTTGACAGCTCATCTTCTATGTTTAACTGTTCGAGTTCAGCAATGCTTAATGCTAGTTTGTCAATGTCCTGCTTCTTTTTCAAGTTCCAGGCCCTTTGTCTACCTTCAAGTTGGGTTATGCTGGTTTTTATCTTTTCGTTACTTGCTTGGATAGCATTTATCTTGGCATTTTCATCACTTATGGCATCTTTAGTGTTTCTAATCTGCTCTCTAAGTGTGTCAGCCTTTTCACTCAGTATAGTAATACCCAAAAGCTGTTCGATGATTTGCCGTTGGTCGTTAGTTCGCATACTCAAAAAGGGTTCAGTATATGTGTTAAGCGCCACGATATGCTTGAACATATCGTGGCTCATACCTATAACACTGTTTAGATCTTCTTGAGTTTTTCTGCTATCGCCCTGACTTTCATCAGTTGTTTCATCAACTTGTTCAGCACCGTTTATGAAATACTTGAATACGTTAGGGCTACGGCCACGTTCAATACGATATTGAACACCGTCTTTTTCAAAATTAAGAGTAACCAACATGTTTTTACCATTGGTTTTGTTTATCAAGTTACTCTTTTTAATATTAGTTAAAGCTTGGCCGTACAGAGCGTATGAAAGGGCATTAATGATAGTGCTCTTTCCTGTACCGTTACGGGAACCAGAATCATCACCTCCTTGATCTAAGTTTTCGCCAAGCACCAGGGTAAGTTGTTCCCTGTTAAAGTCGATAGCCTGCGTAACATTTCCTATTGAAAGGAAATTTTTTGCAGTTAAATCTTTAAGTTTTATCATATTATAACTCGTTGTAAATGCTCATCAACAGTGTTCTGTCAAAGTTGTCACTGTCAATGGCTGAAATCTCTTTGCTAACAATTTGATCAACACTTTCAAATTGTGATATGTCAAGGTCACTGCTTAAATCTTCAACACTCTTTTGTGGAATTAGAGTAATCTCTCTGCATTGATATTGTTCAAGGAATGTTTCTTTAATAAAACTTGCTTCTTCAAAACTAATGTCAATGTCCAAGTTAACTCTTAGATACATTTTAGATTTAATTAAATTGTCTTTTTCGTCAATCAGTTTGCTTAATGCAACCGTTCTGTATTTTGGTGCATCAGGCCAGTCAATGTAAACAGGCTTCTGATTGTTAGCTTTATCTAATATCATCATGCCACGTTTGTCATCCCACGTGTCAGCATAGTTGTGTGGGAAAGCATTTCCGATATAATGGATTTTTCCTTTGATTTGACGTTTGTGAAAATGTCCACTAAAAACATATTCTTGATGTTCAAAGTGTTCAGCAGTTAACTCACCAGTGTCTGGCATCTGTACCATTGCGTTCATGTAGAAGCTGGGAAGTTCAAAGTGACCAAAAAGATATTTAGATTTTATCTTACTGATCTTTTTCCATTCTTCACCAACAAGCCATGGAACAAGTGTTACATCACCTTTTGTTAGGGTTTCATTTACGATAGTTATTCCTGGAATATGTTTTGCGAATTCTGTACTTTTTATGTCCCTACGATCCTTGTAATACAAGTCGTGGTTTCCAGGAAACATAAAAAATTGTTTAAATGCCTTACCTAATTTTTCAAGTGATCTAATACCACTGTCCATTGTTGTAAGGTTTAAGCTGTTACGGTTGTGATTCCAGTCACCACAAAAAATGCCTGTTTCACAACCGTTAGCTTGTGCGGTTTCTATAAACCAATCAATGTAATCTTCACAATCTTGATTGTGAATGCGTGAGTTACTTTTCATACCAAAGTGTATGTCAGTAAAAACAGCGGCTTTGTCAAACAAAATAGTACCTCTTAAAACTGTAACTAATATAACAGTTTAGTATTCGTTTGTCAACGGCTATTATTGTAGTCTCGTACCATAGCTTCCCATTCGCCTGCGTGTTGTCTAGTGTAGCTTGGGTCTAAATCGTTCATTTCGAGAATATCGTCTCTAATATTTTGATTTCTTTTTTCTAAATTTATTACTTTGATAAAGCTGTTTGTTACCACTGCGGTATAGTAGGCAAACGGGTTGTTTGATTTTGATTCATCAAACTTTAAACCAATTTGTGAAAGCTGCAATATAGCTTGCCCTTTCATTTCGTCGTTGTAAGTGTACCCTCTTACGTTACCACGAGTTGCGTATCGATCACAAAGTTTCATCCACATCAATGCAAGTTTATTAGTAACCTGTCCATGATCTTTACTGAAATAACCATTCTCCATTCCACCAACCCAGTGACTTTTTCCGATACACACTAGGTTGTCGTTTTCGTCGTATTTCCAATGCTGAAATGGTGGGAAGTTGAGTTTAACTTTGTGGTCAGCTATAGACTTGGGGGTTTTCTTTCTTCCTGGTTCATCAGGTATATGGTCGTAAGTCATAACTCTGAAAACAATGTCAGTCTTGTCAATAGATTTATAGTCCACTTCACATTCAGATAACTTTGATCGTTTGTCTTGTGTTTTTGCAGACTCGTAGGCTTCTTGACTGAGTATTTTTGCTTTATTTTTTTTAGCTTCTACTAGTGACTTTTGATTAATTTTATCAACACCAGTTAGAATTATATCGTATTCTTTGTATTTTTCATCAACAAAACTACAGTATGTGTTTTTACTTCGATGAATTTCCAAAAGCATATCACGATTGTTAAGATAGTTTACTTTTTTCACTAATCACTCTCCAATACTTTAAATATAATATATGCACATAATTTTGTCAACTAAATATAATGGGAGAAAACTATGTCTATTATGAATTTCTTAAACACCGTAAGCACTACTATTAACACAATTGGTTCAATTGTTGCAACTGGTCAAAATATAGTCCGTGTATTTAACGGGGATTACTCAAATCCCGCAAGCCTAGCAAGTGCGCTACGTGGAGGTAGCCTGCCTATGGGTGCTGAAACATCCATGCAAGTTTATAATGTTGGGACATGGAGAGCTACCGCAACTGATGATTGGCGAGTTAGATTAAGCATCCCACCACAGCCTGGATATGAAAATAGTCCTATATTACAACCGTTATATGAATCAAATAACTCTATGGTTTGGCCATTAACACCACAAGTTATGATAAACCACAGTGCAAGTTATACGAACTTGACACCGGCACATAACAATTTTCAATTTCCAGTGTATCAAAACAGTCATATAGAAGACATAACTGTAACGGGTGATTTTCCTGTAGAAACACAGGCAGATGGAAAGTATTGGATAGCTGCGATACACTTTTTAAGAAGCATAACAAAAATGTATTATGGTGCAGGATCATCATTTAGAGGGGCTCCACCGCCAGTTACTAAATTAAATGGATATGGTGACTTTATATTCAAAGATCTACCAGTAGTTGTCAAAATGTTTACTATGGACTTACCAAATGGAGTAGACTACATAAAAGTTCCAATTGATGGACCATTTGATTCCACAACTGAATATACTACCTCTGGAAACGTGGCACACGTTCCCACGTTAAGTTCAATAAGTGTTACACTTGGTGTTGCATACAGTAGGGATGATGTTAGAAGCTTCAGTTTGGATAACTTTGTCCGTGGTGATTACATTACTCAAGGGAAATTTATATAATGAATTATTATAGTAAAAATAGTCCGTGGTCTAATACCCCTTTTAATGTAAGTGGATATCTTGATATAATGAATAAAAGAACCTTGCCACCTGAAGATGACGACATAGTTTATGAAATACAATCACAGTATGTTTACAGGCCGGATTTGCTAGCATATGACTTATATAAAAATTCAAAATTGTGGTGGGTGTTTGCCATTCGTAATCCTGATATTTTAAAAGATCCAGTGTTTGACTTTCTGCCTGGGACTAAAATTTATCTACCAAAGGCTTCTAGAATATCCGTATTTTTAGGAATTTAAAATGCAATTAGAACACAACCAGCTGTCAAGTTATGCATCATACAATTACATTTGGACACTTGCTGTTTTAAATGAGTCTGAAGTTAACACTGGGTCATACATTAACAGAGACCCTTCAATAATATTGTTGAAGTCCGGTGGTTGGACTAAAACTGATAGTATTAGGACTCAAGAAGAAGTAACTGCTGGTATAAATGTAGAGTACTTTATTGATGACGTTGAGATAAGTTCTCTGTATTCACCAAACCCCAAGTCTGGTGTAACTACAGCCACCTCTGTTAACTTTAAAATTCATGAACCTTATAGTGTTGGATTGTTCTTCCAATCTCTTGCTATAGCATCTATACAAGCTGGGTATAACGGTACATATACAAATATTCCCATATTGCTGAGATGTGAGTTTATAGGATATGATTCGAATGGAAATCTTATAAAAGGAATAGTTAGAGATTTTTCATTAATGTTGGTCACAGCAACATTTACACTTAATGCCGGTGGGTCAATTTACAGTATCGAAAGTATACCTTGGAATCACCAAGCCTGGGGTGACGAAATACAAAAAATAAAAACAGATGACAAGTTGTCAGGGTATACTGTTGAAGAAGTACTAAACACTGGTGCAAGAAGCTTGGTTTCTTATTTGAACAAAGCTGAAGACGAACAAGTAGCAAGTGGTGCAAAAGCATACAAAAATGAATATGTTATAGAATTCCCAGATAGTTTGGGAAATTACAGTTCAACAAGTATGGTTGGAGTATACAATCCAGTAACCAATCCTTATGGTGTTGATTATGGACTCATGCAAGCCGCCGCAGCAAATACTTCATCAAGCATCTATCAAAATCCAACGTATACAACTGGGTATGGTGCTGGGCAAGTGGATCCTGGGTTAATGGCAGCAGCGTCCGATGCGACAGCCGGGTTGTCAGGCCCTGCCCCGGTGTTGTCTATAACATCTGATGGCAGCGTTGCTGGCACACCAAGGGCTGGAATAAACTCTATTGGAAACAGCATAATAAATGACGATTTTAACTACATGGGCAACCAGGAATTTGCGTTAGATCTGCCAACTTATGATGCTAAAACCCAGACTGTTAGATCTGAAACAATGGTGTTAGGTCCTGATAGATTGTTTGGATTTAGACAAAATACCCCAATTGAACAAATAATTGAACAGGTCATTTTAACTAGCAAATATACAAGAGACGTAGTTGAAAAACTAGAAGCAGGTGGAAATTCACCAGTTGAATGGTTTAGAATAGAAACTCAAGTATTTTTGAAAGACAACACTAACGCTAAACAATTTGTATACAGGATAATACCGTATATTATTGATAGGTCGTTATTTGAAAAACAAGGAGTTCCCAGAAGTTACAGCAGAGTTCTTTCTGGTGTAAAAAAAGGATACAATTATACATATACTGGATTAAACACTGAAATAACAAGCTTTGACATTAGTATAAACATGGCGTTTTTTCAGTCATTCCTTTCAGATTTAAGTTCGGCAAATACAGTAGTTCCCAACTTATCAGCAGTTATAAGTGGCGTTGCGAATAATTTCCTAAGCCCAATAGCAGCAATAGTGGGTGCAATAGATTCAGGTATAACGGCCATAAACAGCTTAACAGGATCTAACATAACACCCATTAATATGAGTTCTCAAACAACCCCTATGACTACTATTCCAAGTACTGGTACTATTTCAGGTGGTGCTGGTATACATGATGTTAGAACAGACGTTGCACAACATTTTCATAATGTTATATTAAACAGTAACGTTGAGTTAATAAACATAAATCTTGAAATATTTGGAGATCCTTATTTCTTACCAGATAGTGGGATGGGTAATCATGAAACAACCCGCGGGATGCAATATCAACAAAGTGAAGTTGACGTAATTTTGTATTTTAGTACCCCAGTTGACATGAGTACAACTACTGGCTTGATGACTATGAGTTCTATAGATCAATTTGTTGGTTTATATAAAATTATAAAAGTAAACCATACTTTTACAAATGGGCAATTTAAGCAAACTTTGGAGATGTTGAGAAGACCTGGACAGGACCAGTCAACACTTGATAATGCAAAAGCGATGCTCATTGAGAAAGATTTGGGTCAAACTATACCAGGGTTACAGGAATTTTTAGTATCAAGTGGGCAAGTTACATCTAGTAACTTAATTTACAGTGCATTGACTGCAAATACTGGAATAAATTCATTTTTAACAAAAGTTAATGCATTAAAGAGTCTGTCAAATATATTACCATTGCCTGATGACTTACTTAAAGTTTTTGATACTATAACTAATTTTGGAAACAATGTTATTGGGATTACAAATGCAGTGTCTCAAGTGGCCACCGATGTGGGATCTGTTTTTCAAAATACAACAAACATGGTTAGAACTATGCAGTCTAGCTTACAATCAACAATGAGTTCAATCTCATCTATATTTTAAACAACCTTTGTAGGGAAAAAACATGCTAGCACCGAGAAAACCGCTAAACGTAAAATCTAGAACATCTAGAAATAATGAAATAGAAGATATGAAACTAAAACACCCTGGGCCTTATTTGGCTCGGGTGGTAAGTCATTTAGACAAAAAATTTGGTGGTGGGTTGGAAGTAGAACTTATAAAATCTACAAGTGTTAACAACTCTTATGAAAGTGGACACCAAACGTATACAGTGCAATATGCGTCTCCATTTTATGGAGTTACACCATTGCAAAAAAACGATTCAAATGATTCATACGCATCCAGCCAACAAAGTTATGGATTTTGGGCAGTTCCGCCAGATCCTGGATCACTAGTATTGGTGATTTTTATTGAAGGTAACGTTGAATTTGGATATTGGATAGCGTGTGTGCAAAATGAATACATGAACTTCATGGTTCCGGAACCAAGAGTAAGTACTACTCTTACGACACCGTCTACACCATCAAATTTAACTGGTAAAAAGTTGCCAGTTGCTGAATACAATAAATTTTTAGCAAACCCAAATAACAATTATCCTAACAGTCAACCTAGACCATATAATGATACGTTTATTGAAAAACTTATGGAACAGGGATTGCTAGATGATGACGTTAGGGGGACAACTTCCACTAGTTCTAGGAGAGAAGCCCCGAGTAACGTATATGGTATAAGCACCCCAGGGCCGTTAGACAAACGACCAGGATCACCAACTGTTGAACGTGGAGTTGCTGACGCAAAAGCAACAGTATTTGCTAGCAGACTTGGTGGACATAGCATTGTTATGGACGATGGTGACGAAACAATATTGAGAGCTGGACACCCGTCAGCAACCCCTAAAGAATATGTAAAACCAGAGCCAGGATCTTCAACAACTGGTGATTCATCACTCCCAGCCAACGAACTATTTAGAATAAGAACTAGAACTGGGCATCAAATACTGTTACACAATACAGAAGATTTGATTTATATTAGTAACAGTTCAGGTTCAACATGGATTGAATTAACCAGTAACGGTAAAATAGACATTTTTGCTCAAGACAGTGTGAGTATCCATACACAACAGGATTTAAATATTACAGCAGATCGTGACATAAATCTTTCAGCATTTGAAAATATAAACATGTCAGCTGGAAAAGAATTAAAAATAAATTCAGGTGATAGTACAAGTATAACAACGGGAAACTTTTTTTCAGTAAACTCAGCTGACAGTGTGTCATTAAAAGCGGCAACATTCTTTTCAGGTTATGCTGCTACTAGTGCGTCAGTAGTTGGCCAATCTGGAAATGTAACACTTTCGTCTGGTGCAAAGGTTTCGATCAATTCTAAGTCAGATATTGGTTTGGTAAGTTCAGCATCCGTTAGGATAGCTGCTACTGGTGATCTTCACTTAAACTCTGATGCAAGTGCGTATTTGTCATCAGTTGGTGGCAGTCTTTACTTAAAAGCATCAAGTGACATAAAACAAGAATCCGGCGCAGCAACACACATGAAATCTGGCGCTGGAATGTATTGTGATGCAGGTGGATCACTTAATTTAAAATCGGCAACTAGCCTATATACACAAGCTGGATCTGGAATGAATATACAGGCCGCAAAAATAGCTTTAGATGGTGACAATGTGTATATAAACAGTGGTAAAAGTATACCAGCTGTTTCTTCTTCGGGTGCCCCAGCTGCCGGAGCCCCAAATGTTGCAACACCGCAAATGCCCACTAATGCAAAACTAGCGTTGTTACCTTCCAGAATTCCGCAACATGAACCCTGGTTGCAACATGAAAACTTTAATCCAAATTCATATACACCTGACTACACTCGTGCTGGAAACCAGAGTGTTGATACATTTGTACAACCTATACCAGACACGTATGTTGCCGCAGCAAAGAGTACAGTTGGTACAGTAAACACGGCTAGTGGGTATCCAGCTGGTGGACTACCTAGTGGATATTCAGATACTAATTCGGAATTCGAAGATGGACTTGAAAATATAGAAACAAATGACTTAGGAAATACAAATGCAAAAAAAGCTTTTGAATTCTTTAAAGGAAAAGGATTCACAGCAGCACAGGCATCTGGTATAGTTGGAAACTTAATGGTTGAATCGGGTATGGGTATTGACCACACTGCAAAGGGTGACGGTGGTGATGCATATGGAATAGCGCAATGGAACAGACACTGGTCCCCAGATAGGGTTGCTAATTTTGAAAAGGCAATTGGAGTTTCACTTTACAGTTCTAACTTTGATCAACAGCTTAACTTTATTTGGTGGGAATTACAAAATGGATACAAGAAGGCCCACAACATGATTAAAGCGTTGGCGGATCCGCCGGATAATGATTTACAAAAGTTGTTGAAGATTGCGGAAGAATCAGCGGCTATATTTGATGCAAAGTACGAAGTTTCCAATGGTAAAGCTAGGGAAAGAAGAGAGCAGCTAGCATCATCGTTTTACTTGCAATCATTAACTAACTTTAATTTAGAATCAAACCCTGGTATAGTAAAAAGTGCCCAAACAGCAATTGACGGGTCAAACAGTTCAATAGCTGGACCAAATATACCGTCAGGGCCAGTTGACCTCATTGACCCGGGTTCTGGCAACTTAGCAATGCGTGTGGTTGAAAATCAGGGCGGAGCAACCCATCGCCGCCTTCCTATACAAGAAAGTGTTAAAAACATCTTAAATAGAGCGGCTCACGCCGCCGGTATAGACCAAGTTGTTGTTTATAGCGGTGGGCAAGCACCAGCACCTGGGGGTCCTAGGACAGGATCCAAGAGGCACGACAATGGTATGGCCGCCGATGTATACCTAGTAGTTGGCGGGAGAAAACTTGTAAACACTACAGACAGAGCAAGGATGGAAGCATTTATGACAGCCTGTGTAAAATACGGTGCTCGTGGTATGGGACACTCTGATCCATACATGGGGCCAAGCAACATACACGTTGATCCATGGGGTGCTTGGGGATCAAATCCCCCACAGCTACTTGTGTGGGGTGTTAACGGCAGTTACAGTACACGGGAAGCGTGGGTTGAAGCGGCATGTAAAAGGGGACTATTATAATGGATATGCCTGCAAAATTTAATGGTATGACTGATGAACAAATTGGGGTATTTTTAAATGTTGATAATAACATTGAGGGTCTAGTTGCATCTGAGATAACGTGGTTGTTGCTAAACAAGCAGAATGTAGTAAACATAATAGATTTCGACCATTTGGACAATTTTAATGAAAAAATAAAAATTACAGATTTCAGTAATAGTTTAACATCACAGCAAGTTATAACAATAATCAACGACCCAACATTAGTTTCTATTTCAAAAACGGGTGAAGTTGAAGAAGTAGAAGAATATCCTAGTGGAAATATAACTGTTAAAAATCGAGTTACTATAAAATTAGATCTGTCAAGCCTGTCTTCAGCAATATCAAGTAGTGGGTCATCTGAGTCAAGTGGGCCTATTGGACTCCTGTCTGGGTCAAACTTTATAAATGAAATAATTGGAGTTGTGTCTATACTTGATTTAGTTGTAAATGAGTTACCAAAAACTACTTTATCATCAACAGCAGTGTCACAAAATCTAAACACAATGTTTGGTGGCTTGTTTACAGGGATATCAAATTTAGCATCCAACTTAACCAATGTTCCAGCAGATATAGCCAAATCAATAGACCCTGGGTTTGGTTTCACTAATGCAATTGGTGGATCTAGCAATGCTGGCACGTCGTTAGGATATGGTGGTGGACAAGCACCAGCTAGTTCAACAAGTACTGCTGGGCAATCAAGTACTGGCACGATTCCTGACACAACTTTATATAAAAAGTTAGATGATATATTAACTATGACGTTAAGACAGGATTGGAAAACAAAAAACGCAAAACCTGGGAATCCTTTAATATTGGAAGCATACGCATTAAGTGGCCGTAACTATGACAAGGACGGAACTACTGGCGAATATGCTTGGTCAGCAGCATACGTAAACTGGGTTTTAAATAAAGCTGGATTGGATTATTTAAAAGTGATGAGTCCAGCTGCATACGCTGGTTACGGTAGTCCAGTGAATTTTGGAACATTTAAAAACGTAAGAAAAAATGATATAATAGTCTATAAAAGTTCTTTTGGTATAGGCATTGCAGGATTTGTGATGGGATACGACCCTGCAACTGACATGGTTTCTGTGTTAGGTGGAAACCAAGGTGGGACAGTAAAAATAACGAAACTCCCAGGACTAAAAGTGTCTCCTGAGTTGTATGTGAGTCATATTAGAAGAAATTGGGCAATACCCTCTGAATTAGACGTTCCCCTGTTCCAAACTGCTATGCCAACTAGGCCTGGGCAACAGGTAAGTGGTCCAGCGACACTTGGCCTACCAACTATACCAGGACAAGAAACAAGTGGACCTCTACGGATAGATTATTCAAACGGTACAGGATCTCTGGGGGGTACTTTCGTATAAATATAGTATGAGTAACGAGAAACAGCTTTACAAAACCCCATCAGTTAGTGCAAAACGAACAGTTCAATCTCCAGTAACTTCAAAGGCTTACCGTGGTATGAGCACGGTTAGCAACGAAACGCAGGGTGTGAAGTTGTATGATATAGCTCTTATCAAGCAAGATATAGTAAATCATTTTCATATACGATATGGTGAAAAATTAGAAAATCCTGAATTTGGTACAATAGTGTGGGATGTTCTATATGATCCATTAACTGATGCATTAAAAGAAGCTATTGTAAAAAATGTTAGTGATATTTTGAAGTACGATCCCAGGGTAAGTGTGCAAAGAATTGTTGTTGATACCTATGAGAGTGGCATACAGATCGAGTGCGACCTTACATATCTTCAATACAGTATAAGTGAAACTCTTCAGTTTAGATTTGATAGACAAAACGGCTTAATTTAAAACACGTATATTATATAATATATAAATACTGATAAGAAAAATACTTATCAAGGATGTAGCACATATGTCATCAACAGATAGACAAAACAGTCTTTTGCTAACGGAAGATTGGAAGAAAATATATCAAAGTTTTAAAAACGCAGAATTTAAGAGTTATGATTTCGACACATTGCGTCGAACTATGATATCCTACATTCGTGAAAACTATCCAGAAGATTTCAATGATTACATTGAAAGTAGTGAATATCTTGCCCTTATAGACTTGATAGCATTCCTTGGACAGAACATAAGTTTCAGGGTAGATTTGAATGCCCGTGAGAACTTTTTAGAACTTGCTGAACGTCGTGAAAGTGTATTACGACTAGCAAACATGCTGAGCTACAACCCAAAAAGAAATAAACCAGCAAATGGTCTTTTGAAATTTGAAAGTGTTAGCACTACTGAAAATATAGTTGATAGTAACGGAATGAACATAAGTGGGCGAACTGTTCTTTGGAATGATAGTTCAAATCCAAATTGGTATGAACAGTTCACCAAAATTATAAATGCGGCCCTACCAGCAATAAACACATTTGGAAAACCTGTAAAACGTGAAGTAGTTGCTGGGATACCAACTGAACAATACACAATAAATTCTTCAAATAATACTGTTCCAGTTTACAGTTTCACAAAAAATGTAAACAACATTAACACTGTTTTTGAAGTTGTGAGTACTGGTGTTTCAAATGGTGAAATTTATGAACAATCACCAAAAGCTGGTAATAGCTTGTCATTTATATACAGAGACAATGGACAAGGGCCCAGCAGTAGTAACACTGGATTTTTCCTCCATTTTAGACAAGGTGCATTACAACGTAGTGATTTTTCAATCAATTTTCCAACACCCAACCAAAAAGTTGACATCAATACAGCTAATATAAACAACAGTGATATCTGGTTGTATTCTTTGACATCAACAATGGCTGAAGATGAGGTATGGACAAAAGTTGATGCAGTTGGTGGAAATAGTGTAATATACAACAGCTTAAACAAAAATATTAGAAAAATTTATAGTGCGTTGACTCGGGAAAACGACCAAGTAAGTTTGCTGTTTTCTGATGGAACATTTGGTGATTTACCACAGGGTAATTTTAGGGTATATTACAGAACTAGCCTCAATAGAAATATAACAATTTCACCAAACGAAATTCGTAACGTTTCAATAAGAATACCATACGTTAGCAAAGCAGGTCGTGTTGAAACACTATCACTGTATTTGGATTTAAAAACAACTGTTTCTAATTCAAATATTAGTGAAACAAACGATGAAATAAAAACAAGAGCACCTGCTGCATATTACACACAAAATAGACTTATAACTGGTGAAGATTACAACATTGGTCCATTAGGAGTAAGCCAAGACCTAATAAAGGTAAAATCTGTTAATAGAACTTCTAGTGGCATTAGCCGTTATTATGATTTAATAGATGCTACTGGAAAGTATAGTAAAACAAATCATTTTTCTGATGATGGAATTCTTTATGAGGAATATCTTGAAAATCAGACGGAATTCTCGTTCTTAACTAGAACTGATGTAGAATCAGTTATAGAAAATACTGTAACGTCATTACTTTCAGAAAAAAGAATTAGAGATTTCTACTTAAAAGAACTACCATATGTTAAAGGTTTTAGCGACCTTAACATCTATTTTAACACAGTTACGGAATCAACTAACGAGACAACTGGATACTTTGCTGATGAAAACCTAATAAAGTACCAGGTTGGTAGCTATACAACTGGTAGCTTAAAATACCTTGAGGCTGGTGCTCTGATAAAGTTAATACCGCCAACTGGGTATTATTTCGACTCAACAAATACAATAAAATTTGGTACACCTAGCGTTATTGGTGACAAAACTTATGTTTGGTCAAAAGTAGTTTCAGTTAAAAATGATGGTACGGCTATTACTGACACCGGGCTAGGCCCAATAGTTTTTAATGAAGAGTTCCCAGTAAGCACTGGATTAAAACCAATTTTATCTGAGATAAAACCTAAATTTACAAGTAAGTTGACAGAAAACGTAAAATTGAAAATACTTGAACAAATATTTTCATACAAAACTTTTGGTTTGCGGTATGACATAGACTTACGACAGTGGCAGATAATAACTGAATCTAATTTGAATACTCGTGATGACTTCAATCTTGGAAAACAAGGCGATACGTCAAATCAAAAGTTGGATTCAAGTTGGGTTCTATTGTTTACTACAAACGGTGAAAAGTATACAATAACATATAGAAATTTGCGATACGTATTTGAAAGTGCGTTGCAAGTAAGATTTTATTATGACACAAAGACTAGGACATTCAATAATAAAACTGGTCAAATTATAAAAGATACAATTAAAGTGTTAAACATAAACACACAAAGTAACACAAATCCACTACCATATACTAATGATTTTAATTGGGAAATTTCATCTGAGTACAAAAATGACGCAGGATATGTTGACAACAAAAAAGTAGAAGTGTCATTCTTTGATAGCGATGACGACGGGGTTATTGACAACCCTGATATATTCAACTCATTGGTGCCAACTGATGGATTAATTTTCCTCAAAAAAAGTGTTATTGATGGTATAGAAAATTACAATTACATAAGTAAAGATGATGGTAATATTGTTTCAACATCAACACTTGGTGGCGTTACATCATATACTGATGGGACAATAGTTTACAATACATCAACTGACGTTTTCTACACTGTTGACAGAACAAATAGCATGTTTATACAAAATTTTGATTACCAAGCAAAACGTGGTAGAGATGGAATAAAAATTCAATATATTCATGCGAGTAACGAGAATAACAGAATAGATCCAAGTAGCACAAACATAATAGACTTGTATGTGCTTACACGTGATTATGATAGGTTGTTTAGGCAGTATTTGCAAGGTAGTACCCAAACTCAACCTGACACACTTACTCCTGACCAACTTTACAGAACGTATGGTTATAGTATAAATCAAATCAAAAGTATAAGTGATGAAGTGGTTTACCACCCAGTTAAATATAGGATATTGTTTGGTGGAAAAAGTGACGCAACATTGCAAGCAACGTTCAAAATAGTAAAAAATCCTGGTAGAGTCGTTAACGACAATGACGTGAAATCCAGGGTAATACAGGCTGTGAATAAGTTCTTTGTTCTTGATAATTGGGATTTTGGGGAAACATTTTATTTTAGTGAACTCTCTGCATTTATAATGAAAGAGTTAAGTCCTGACTTAAGCAGCATAGTCATAGTACCAAAGCAGGTATCAAAATCATTTGGTAGCTTGTTTGAAGTAAAATGTGCTACTGATGAAATTTTTGTTAGTGGTGCAACAGTTGACGATGTTGAAATAATAACATCAATAACAGCCGACAGACTCCGTACGGAATCAGAAATAATAACAAGTACAAATTCAACAAATACACTTGGGGGAAATAGCCTATAATGTCTTTTAACAATAACCAGAATGAATCAGCTCTTCCAATTCCTGGATCAAATGATAGAAAAAGTGAAAATCTTTTACCAAAGATTTTTAGAACTGATTCAAATAGAAAATTCTTAAGCAGCACATTAGACCAGTTAATAAAACCAGGTGTTGTTGAAAAAGTCAATGCGTTTGTTGGCCGCCGGACGGCAAAAACCTATGGATCAACAACTAATGAAAACTACCTAGCAGACGTCACCCCAGATCGTGAAAACTATCAGTTTGAACCAGCACTCGTTGGTAAAGACGAATTGGACAATGTTACTTTTTACAAAGATTATACTGACTACATTGGACAACTAAACAACTACCAATCAACTACAACAAACCATAGTAACATGAACAGTCAAGAATTCTATGCTTGGAATCCTAACATAGATTTTGATAAATTCTCAAATTACAGAGAATACTATTGGCTACCAACTGGTCCACAGTCAGTTCCGGTTTACGGGCAAGCTCGTGACGTAGTAAGCACATATACTGTAAAAACTGTTGTGGATGAAGACAACACTGCGTATGTTTTCACCCCAAACGGCTTTACTAGAAATCCAACACTCAAATTGTACAGAGGTCAAACATACAGATTCGAAGTAGATGCAAAAGGGTACGGGATTGCATTTGCAGTGTCCAGGACTTACTTGGATACTGATCCATCAACTGTAAATGATTTGGGTGAAAACGTAAGTTCAATTTACACTGATGGCATAACAAGTGATACTACATTTGTTGAATCAGGTGTAATAGAATTTACAGTACCAGACAATGCACCGTCCACACTTTACTACGTAAGTGAGCATGACATAAACACTAGCGGCACCGTGTCAATTTTTGATATTGAAGAAAATACAGCAATAGATGTTGAAAATGAAATAGTTGGTAAGAAAACATACAAATCAAGCAATAATATAGAGTTTACTAATGGTTTGAAAGTCTATTTTCAAGGAGCAGTAACTCCTACTGAATATTCTACTGGAAACTGGTATGTCGAAGGGGTTGGTACGGCTATAAAACTAGTACCAGAGCGTGACTTGGAAGTCCCATTAGAATTTGCAACATCTGTTGACCAACCATTTGACAATGTAAATTTTGATACATTCCCCTTTGAAGACGCAACTGGTTTTGCGAGTGAAAAAGACTACATTCTTATAAATCGTGCAAGCTCTGATAGAAACCCCTGGAGTAGGTATAACCGATGGTTTCATAAAAGTGTTATAGAACAGAGTGCAAAAATAAATGGGCAGCCTCTGGATTTAGACCAAACAATGAGAGCATCAAGGCCGATTATAGAATTTACTGCTGGATTAAAGCTGTTCAACCACGGTGCATTGGCTAAAGAAACTGTTGATTTAGTTGACACATATACTACTGATGCTTTTTCTCAAGTAGAAGGCGCATTGGGCTATAATGTTGACTCTGTTGAATTAATTGACAACATGCGTGTGTTGTTTGCAGCAGACACTGATCCTTTGGTAAACAGTAAAATATTCATAGTTAAATTTTTAACACATAATAATAAAAGATTCATAACTCTTGTTGAAGCAAACGACTCAACACCGAATGATGAAGACGTAATTCTTGTAAGATATGGTAAAGAATATGCTGGTGCGATGTTCTTTTATAGAAATGGGTTGTGGAAACGATCACAAATAAAGAACTCAGTTAACCAACATCCGGTATTTGACTTGTATGATTCAAATGGATACAGTTTTTCAGATTCAATAGTATACCCGTCATCAAGCTTCCAAGGTAATAGGGTTTTTGGATATAAAACAGGCAATGGTATAGTTGACAGTGAGCTTGGATTTGCGTTAACGTATCAAAATATATCAAACATTGGTGACATAGTATTTGACTTTGACTTGCTCAACAAGTCGTTTACTTACAAGGATAGCTTTGATGACGTATCAATGTCAACTGACTTGGGATTTTTGAAAAAATACAACCACACTGGTACTGATTTTGCATTTGTGTCTGGATGGATCAAAGCAAATGAGCCAAGCAAACAATACGTAGTACGTCAATATGTTGCAACTGACTTGCAAACAGTTTTTCCAATAGATGTTTATACTAACAGTGCATCGTTAACAGACATCGACATTAAGGTTTATGTAAATAACTCATTTATTCGTGATTATACAACTGGTGAAGTAAACGGAATAAAAACTGTAATATTAAATTCTGCATTAACTGCTGGTGACAATGTTGTAATAAAAACACATAGTGGTGCTGATAAAAATTCCAATGGCTTTTATGAAATACCATTGAATTTTGAAAGGAACCCGTTAAACAATAATGTAGTTTCTTTCACTCTTGGTGAAGTAAATGACCACGTAAAATCTATTATAGAAAACGTAAACAGTATAACTGGTGAGTTCCCAGGTACAAGCAATTTGCGGGACGCTGGTGAGGTTTCAGTTTACGGAAGAAAGTTCTTACAGCACAGCGGTCCTCTAAACCTAGCATTGTACCATGTAACAAACAAACAAGCAAATGCTATAAAAGCAGTAAGACAGGCTCGATATGATTACGGTAAGTTTAAGAAGCAATTCTTAACAATAGCTACCGACTCTGGTTTTTACGGTTCAACAAGAGAACATGTTGATGAGATTTTAAAAACTATAAACAGTGATAAGAACAGTAGTATGCCATACTACTCAAGTGACATGGTTCCATGTGCTGCTGGATCAAAGACAACTTACCTTGTTTCTGATTTAACAACAACGTATTACCCATTGGAAGTACCTTTCACATTGGATGAAATGTCAGTTTCATCAACGTTGGTTTATCTAAATGGCTTGCAGCTGATACATGGGTATGATTACACATTTGTAGATGGGTTTTTAAACATTACAGCAGACATGGTTGAAGATGATATATTAGAAATAATATACTATCCTTCAACAACTGGGAATTATATTCCAGCAACTCCTACTAAGCTAGGCATGTATCCGGCATTTAAACCGATGATTCTTATTGATGACACCTACCTTGAACCAACTAGAGTTATTCAAGGTCACGATGGTAGCATAACAGTGGCATTCAACGATTACAGAGATGAATTGTTGATAGAATTGGAAAAAAGAATATACAACAATTTAAAAGTAAAGTATGATACCTCTATAATTGACATACATGAGTTTGTTGGCGGAAAATTTAGAAAAACTGGATTTACTAATGAAGAAATAAATCGAGTTATGATAACTGACTACTCACAGTGGTTGGGAACAGTTGGGTACCCAACGTACAACTCGGAAGATTTCTGGGATTTAAACAACTCTTTCACTTTTAACTATAAAAATTCAACAGACCTTGACGGTGATGCACTTTCCGGTTTTTGGAGACGTATATATTTTAATATTTTTGACACTGACCGCCCACATACAAATCCTTGGGAAATGGTCGGATTTTTTGAAAAGCCAACTTGGTGGGAATCAGTATATGGTCCAGCACCGTATACAAAAGACAATTTAATATTGTGGAATGACATAGAGCAGGGTATAATTCGTGAACCTGGTAAAGTACCAGTAAGAAACGAGAAATATGCTAGACCTGGAATACTTGGTTACTTGCCAGTTGATGAACATGGCAATTTACTGAGTCCATATGACAGCAGCCTTGCCCAACAATTAGTTGTTTACAATTCAAATTCAAATTTTGAATTTGGGGATAACTCACCTATTGAAACTGCGTGGAAAAGAAGTGGGGAATATCCGTTTGCGTTGCTAGTTGCTTGGATGGTGCTACAACCTGCTAAGATTTTCGGTCTAGGTTTTGATAGAGCAAACACTATACGTGACAACAGTGGCAACTTGATTTACAAAGTAACTGGAAAAAGAACAACAATTACTAACCTACAATTTCCTGAGAAAACTGCATCAACTACTGCTGGAATCGTAAATTATATTCAAGATTATTTGTCTGATAATACTTCTAGATATTCTGACTACATAAATGAAATAACAGCGTTAAGTAATCAACTTGCATTTAAAGTTGGCGGGTTCGCTGAAAAAGAAAAGTTTAGATTAATACTAGACAGTAGGACTCCAACAAACAAGGGTAATGTTTTCATACCTAACGAAAATTATAACATATTCTTGAATAAAAGTTCTGTGTTGGACACCGTAGTTTACAGTGGTGTTATGGTAGAAAAAACAGCAGACGGTTATGTAATAACTGGGTACGACAAAGAGAATCCAGTATTTGAATACAACCCGGCTATAACAGTTCAAAGCGATCCGTATGTAACTGTTGGTGGGGTGAGTGAAAGTTATCTTGAATGGGCTTCTGATAATGAATATGTTATTGGGAAAGTAGTAAATTACAACAACACTTACTATCGTGTAAAAGTTACTCACCGCAGTGGACAAACATTTGATGCAGCTAAATTTACAAAGTTACCAGAGTTACCATTAGTTGGTGGTAGAAAAATCCAACTAAGAACAAAATTTGAAAACAGTGTTTCATATGTACTACACGGAACACTAATGGCTTCTGTTCAAGACGTAGTTGACTTCTTACTTGGATACCAAAATAAACTAAAAACTGACGGTTTCAGTTTTGAGTATTTTAACCAAGACACCCAAGCTGTTGAAGATTGGGTTCTTGCAGCAAAGGAATTTGCGTTCTGGACTACACAAAACTGGGATGTGGGCAGTGTTATTTCATTAAGTCCAGCAGCTAACAAACTAACATTTTCTAGAGATTACTTTGTAGTTGATGACGTATACGACCCATTCTACAATTATAAAATTCTAAAATCTGATGGGGCACCGCTGAATCAAAAGTTGTTGAATACTGTGCGTGATAGCAGTAACCAATTTAACTTAATAACTCGCGGTAATTCAACTGACGGGATATATTTTGCTAAGTTGCCTTTGGTACAAAAGGAACATGTTGTTATAATTGATAATACAACAGTGTTTAACGATGTAATATATGACATGGTTCCAGGATATCGTCAAGAACGTATAAAAGTTGTAGGTTATAGAACTGACGAATGGAATGGTAGTCTTAATATTCCAGGATTCGTTTATGATCAAGCAAAAGTAACAGTATGGAAATCATGGACAGATTATCCGATAAGTTCTGTTGTAAAATACAAAGAGTTCTATTATAGTTCAAATAAAACACACAGCAGTACAGATCAATTTGACGAAACACTTTGGAATTTATTGACAGAAAAACCGGAAACCACGTTGTTGCCTAACTTTGATTACAAAGCTAATCAAATAACTGACTTTTATAGTTTGGAAACTGACAACTTTGACAGTGAACAACAGCGTCTATCACAACACTTAATTGGGTATCAAAAACGTGAATATCTTGAAAACATACTAAATGACGACGTGAGCCAATACAAGTTCTATCAAGGATTTATACACGAAAAAGGTACTAAAAATGCACTTACTAAACTGTTTGATGCATTAAACACAAGTACCAACGACAGTGTTGAATTTTATGAAGAATGGGCGTTGCGTTTGGGCCAATACGGTGCTGTTGACACATTTGATGAAATTGAATTCATAATGGATGAAAGCAAGTTTAGGCTAGAACCGCAAACTGCTGAGATTGTTGAGTATACTGACACAACCCGTACAGACTTAGTATATCAGATATCAAAAAATAATATTCTTGCGTCCACGGCCACTTATACAACAAATCCGTTCCCGTCTAAGTATGTTTCAAAAACGTATACCCCAAATGCTGGTTATGTAAACCAAGAACAAGTAACGTACACGGTTACCAATTATGATGACTTACTTGATTTGGATATTCAGGCATTGAATGTTGGTGACTACATATGGGTTCTAAATAATAAACAAGATTGGAAAGTATACCAGTATTCAGTAAAGTCTTACAGTATAGTTTCTATAACATCTTCTGGTAGTCAATACGCTATAAAATTTGATAATAACGTAAAAATTGAAAAAGATACTATTTTTGGAATTTTTGGAAATAGTGACTTGTTGGATGGGTTTTATAATGCTGAAAAAGTTGAACTTGACACTGTATATGTAACAACTGAAAATAACATAGCATCTGTAGAGTTTGACGACAGCAGTGTTGCTATAATAACTACTTTTGACAATAGACGTTATGCAGACTTTAATGAAGCCAATTCCAACTTTGTTGATGTATACCATGACAGCATTGGGAAAGTGTGGGTAGATTCTGGAAAAAATAATCGTTGGGGTGTTTATGAAAATACCAAGGTGTATTCAAAATATGAATATATAAAACCAATATCTAACTATTCAGGGGCTGGATATGCGACATCATATGATGTCGACAGCAACAATAGTGTTATAGTTTCTGGTGCACCAGCATACTCTGCATCAGGGGCAGCTCTTATAAGTGTAAGATCTTCTGAGTCATTGGCACCTAGGGTTATTCAAATAATAGAACCAGAATCTGGCTTAGGCACTGGTATAAAGTATGGTAGTAGTACAGCATTATCACCTGATGGAAAAGTTATACTTGTGGGGGCACCTAATGCTAGTAATGTTAAAACGATGTTGGCTGGTGAATTTAATATACTAACATCTTACATTTTGGGTGATATTGTAACTGTGGGTAGTACATATTGGGTTGCATTAGACAGTGTTACTGGGGAAGAACCTGAAACATCTGCTAAATGGTCACAAACATATGTGGTGGATTATTCTGCACAGGGGTCAGCATCTGGATTCACAAACCAAGGTATTATAAGTGTTTATAACCGTGACGTAATAACTGGTGCGTACATTTATACTATGTCAATAGTAAGTCCTGAACAACAAGACGATGAGTTGTTTGGGTCTACTATACAGTTGTATGCGTATGGTAATACGCTAAGGGCATTGGTATCTGCACCTGCTACCTTTAATGGAAATGCATCACACACTGGGCGAATTTACTTACTAGAATGTGTTGACGGTATTTGGTCATATGTTGACCAAGTTGAAACCTTAAACAATTTGGAAAACAAATTTAGTGCAAGCAAAGACGCAACAACTCTCGCAGTAATAAGTAGTAGCGTTGGTGTTCATGGAACTGTTCGCGAAGTTGATGTCTACCATTTGGAAAACGGAATATACACGTTTGCACAAACATTCGAATCAACTAATTATTTGGAAAAATTTGGGTACTCAGTTGCAGTAAATGACACTGGAACTGAAATAGCAATAGGGGCTCCATACAATGATGAAAAACTTATGGACTCGGGAAAGGTTTACATATATGTAAAAACCAATGATGGGTATGTAGTGTCACAACAACTAGTAAGTCCTTCAAATGATTATAATGAAATGTTTGGAACTACTATTGATTATTCTGAGAATAAGTTGTTGGTGACTAGTAACAATGGTGATTTAAAAACTGAAGCAACATTTGACAACGGGGAAACTTATTTTGACAAAAAGACAACAAAGTTTGTAACTGAATATTTAGATATTGGAAAGGCGTACATATACGAGCTAGTCGGAACAAAATACATGTACGCTGAATCGTTGGAATATCCGGGTATTTCAGATGAAGTAAAATACTATGACCTAAGTAACATAACAATTAACAAAAACCACGTGTATGTAGGACTGCCAACATTTACTGATGGCGAAATAACTGGACAATTAGTTGATTACCGTTGTGATATTGGTGCGACATCCTGGGGTGTTGAAGCTGAGGCATTGGATTCAGTTGACTTGGCAAAGATAAAAAGAATATACCTATACAATACCTCAACAAATACTATTCTTGCAAACTTGGATTACATTGACCCAAGGCAGGGAAAAATACCTGGCCCTGCTGACCAAGGCATAGATTTTAAAACTATGTACGATCCAGCAACATATGACACAACTGACGGATCATATGATGTTGTTGTAGACCTTGAATCTGCATGGGGTGAAAGGCAGGTTGGAAAAATATGGTGGGATATAAGCACTGCTAAATGGGTTAACCCATACCAAGGAAATTCACAATATAGAGTTTCAACTTGGAATTCCCTAGTACAAGATTCAACAATAGACATCTACGAGTGGGTTGAGTCAGACTTATTACCAAGCGAGTGGGATAAAGTGGCTGATACTACACAGGGGGTTGCAAAAGGTATAAGTGGCAAATCACTTTACGGTGACTCTGCATATTCTACAAAACCAATATACAATCAATCAAACAATGTTGTTTACAACCTTTATTATTTCTGGGTAGTTAACAAAAAAACTACACCGGCTGGCACTAACAGACTTTCAGCAAATGCAATAGCACAGTTTATATCAGATCCAGCAGCTATTGGGTATAGATTTATAGCGTTAACTGGTACTGACAGATTCACGATATATAATTGCAAATCATTGATTGAAGATAGAAATACAGTATTGCATGTTTCTTATTACAAATCAGATTACAAACAAGGTAACGTACATAGCGAGTACCAGTTAGTAACTGAAAACCTTGATATAAGCAAACCTTCAAAAGAAATTGAAAGAAAATGGATTGACAGCTTAGTTGGTTATGACACAAATGGTAAAGTAGTTCCAGATCCAACTCTGGCAGTTAAGAGTAGATACGGAACACTTGACACCCCAAGGCAGGGTTGGTTCGTAAACAGGCTTTATGCGTTAAAGCAAGCAATTGAACGTGTAAATTCTGTGTTGTTGGATGCAAGTGTCGTTGATAGCTTTAACATTGAGGGGTTGTTTGCAAAGGATGAAATACCAAATATAAAGACTGGGGATTATGATGTTGTTGTTGACACATACAGTCAGTTGCGTTTTGCAACTGTTGCAAAAGTAATTCAAGCAACATTGGAACCTGTTTTAGAAAATGGAAAAATAGTTTCAGTTAATATAACAAATCCAGGTCGGGGTTATAAGCAACCACCGTCTTTTACTATAACTGGGACAACTGGCGCCGGCGCAATACTTAAAACTGAAATAGACAACTTGGGAAAGATAGTAAACGTTGAAGTTATAAAAACAGGAAAATCCTATTCTTCGGATACTAGAATACTAGTGAGAAAGTTTTCAGCATTAGTATCTACTGATGAGACTGCTGACGGGCGTTGGAGCATTTTTGACTGGGAACCATCAAGTGAATCATGGAATAGAACGTCTATACAAAGTTACAATACAAGAAACTACTGGAATTATACTGATTGGTATGCTCCAGGGTACAGCGTGTTTTCTGGAATAAGCCACACTGTTAACTATTTGTACCAAATTTCAAGTATTGAATCAGAAGCTGGCCAACTTATAAAAGTATTAAACGATGGGTCAGGTAGTTGGATAATTTTGGAAAAGGTTTCAGATACATTAGCTGATGACTTCTACAGCAATTACAAGACTGTTGCAAAACAGAATGGCACCATACAATTATCTGAAAGCCTATATAATTTTAAAAATACAGTTGTTGGATTTGACTCAAACATATACGATACCAATAGCTATGACAAAGAACCAGTTTATGAATTGCGTAACATATTGGAAACCTTGAGAGATTATGTGTTTGTTGGTGACTTGGAAGTTGAATGGAACAACCTATTCTTCTCAAGCATACGATATGTACTTTCAGAACAGTCAAACGTTGACTGGGTTTTCAAAACTAGTTTTGTGAGAGCAAAACACAACTTGGGCGAACTCCGCCAAAGTCTAACATTTAAAAATGACAATTTGGAAAGTTACGAAGATTACATAAACGAAGTCAAACCATACAGTACACAGGTTCGTGAATATATAAGTGCATATCAAAGAACAGAGCCTACAAATTCTGCGGTAATGGACTTTGATAATCCTGCATTCTTTAATGTTGAAACTGGCCTTGTAGAAAACACTAACGAAAAAGTTGTGAACGGGGAAATAGTAAATGTAACAACTAACACTAATTCGGTTTGGTTAAATAATGTTGGTTACTCTCTAGTTAGCATAGACATTGCTGACCCAGGCGTGGGTTATGTTTCAACACCTGAAGTCATAATTGGTGACGGCAAAGTAAAAACAAAAGTGTACATGCAACGTGACAAGATTTATTACATAGAAATACTTCCTAATAATGAAAAGTTCCTAAGTGTACCACAAATAACAATTAACGGAAACCTCACTGACAGTGGAAGACATGCGAAATTGTCAGCATTCATTGGCAATGGATTAGTTAGATCTCTAAAAGTTGGGATGTTGTTTGATAGGGTTGACACTAAACCGTTTTATGATGTTGAACAAATAACTCAAACTGAAAACTTCGTTGGCTCTGGTGCTACAACTGAATACGTACTAACATGGCCTGTTGACTTAAAGTTTGGTACTATGGAAATATTTGTGGATGGTATTGAAGTACTGCGTGATGAATACACTGTTGAAAATATCGTAGACAAATCAAAAGGCTATACTCGATATTGCGGTAAGCTTACATTTATAAATCCACCGGCATCTGATAAAGGTGTGTCCATTACCTACGTTAAAAATATCGTTATAATGGATGCGGTGGATAGAATAAACTTGTTCTATAAGCCAACACATGGTATGCCAGGTAAAGATGACTTATCACAAGTAATGACAGGAATTGATTACTCTGGTGCAAATATAAATGGATATGACTTTGGAAATGATCAGGGATTTGGAGCAGGGGCGTATGGAACCGTTCCTTGGGATACATACGATTCGTTGTACGAGGACATAACTTTAATTCTAGATGGTAGTACAACTGTGTTGGATTTGGAAAGCCCATTGGAAGAGGGAGTTTCATACAACATATATCTGAATAAGACAAATACTGATACATTTGTGCGTTTGGATGATGAAAATTACGGAACACCCAATCCAGTAAAAAATACAAATGCGGTAATGCAAAGTATACATGGTGACGGATCAACAATAACAATAACGTTGGACCCAGTTCTAGTCCCAACAGAACCTGGTGATATAATTGTAATTAGAAAATCAACAAGTGATGGTAGTTTTAAATTACCGGAATCCAGCTACGACTCAACGTATGACGGTGGAAATACTGCCTACACCACTGCTGTTGGTATAAGTGCAAGTGATATAATAGTTGATGGCGATGGCATGATAACACAAACAACTAGTGCTGGACCTGAAGAACTAGTGCCAGGCCAATTGTTTGATACGCTTGACATACGTGTTTATACTAGATCGGCTGGTGGGTGTGGAATAATAAGTGTTGAGTCGCATATACTTAAAAATGATATAGTAGTTTACAGCATACCAGGTCATCCTATAAAGAAGGAAGCCATAATTGTTAAGATAAACAACCGTATACTTTACGACACTGAATATGTTGTAGATTATACAACCAACACTATTGATATAACACAGAGCTATTTAGACGGGGCATTATTAACCATTATGTCTGTTGGGTCAAATGGTGAGAATTTGGTTGAGAAAACAAGAGTAGTATTTGATGGGGTATCGTATACTATACAACTCCCAGTTAAGTATACTACGAATTTAACAGTTATAACTAGTGTAAATGGAAAAATACTTAACTATGGTTCAGAGTTCTCAATTGGTGGTATGGATACTGGGTACATTGGTGTAACCATATCATATGATTCAGTGAACACTGGTGATGTTATTGACTTTATAATATTTGAAGATTATCAAAATACATTAAGTCAAGTTACTATAGACAAGACATTCGTAGCAAATGGTGTAACTAGAGTACACAAGTTTGATGGTACTACTAATCCTATACCATTTAGTAAGCCACCATTGTCACACAAGGTATTGGTTAAAGTTGATAACAAAATTCTAAAAGCAGGATATACAAAGAAATTTATATCTGGAAATAGCTTGGAATATGCGATTGAGAGATGGCAATTTGACCAATTGAATCCCGTACTTGAGCATGACATGCTAGTATTTGTGAACGGTGTTCAAATTGACGAAACATTGTATAATTTTAATACAGAAACATTCTCAATAGAGCTAATAAACAATACAGTAGCACCATACGGATCGGAAGTTGAAATTTACGTTATTCCTGGAAGTGAATACTACTTCTTGAATACACAACTAACAATTACTGATTCGTCAGATAATCCTATAAATGTGGAAACGCTGTTGGCAGCATACCCAAGTGTGATCTTGGTTTCTCAAGATAACACTGAATACAATATGACTAAATCTGCTGTATATGGAAACTTGTTAATAATCGAGTCAGTAATTCCTGGGTTAAAAGACTCTATTATGATAGATAACGAGTTTACACTGGAATACGGTACGTCAAGTATACCAGTTACAATAAGTAACATAAAATTTAATGTATCGGGTATATTAACTTTTGCAGAACCACCGATCGCTGGTGCAACTGTTGAAATTTACCAATTTAGCAATCATGATATAAACAATTTTGAAAGAATAAGTTATGATATGATAGTTGAAACAACAGTTGACCCAACGTCACCAGACTATATGACACGGGCATTGTTAACTTCTGGGTATGTAAAACTTAGAACGCCTGCTTATAACGAAAATTATGCATGGGTTATAAAAAATGGTGTATTACTAACACCAAACATAGATTACTCATTAGTTGATTCTCGTACTGCAATTCAACTTTCTGGATTAGTTAATCAAGATGACACCATTGAAGTGCTGCAATTTGCGACAAATCCAATGACACATCGTTTTGGATACCGGATGTTTAAAGACATGATAGGTCGTACTCATTACAAGCGACTTAATCAAGATAAAGTCTTTAAGCTAGCGTCACCGTTAAGATATTATGATAGTTTTATTGTTTTAGAAACAACCGATAACATATTTGTTCCAAACAAGGAAAACAATATACCAGGTATCTTGTTCATAAACGGAGAGCGCATTGAATATTTTGAAATTGACGGAAATGCATTAAAGCAACTACGTCGCGGAACGATGGGCACTGGTGTTAAGAGCATTTATGAGGTAGGAACCGAAGTAATGGATCAAAGTGCTACTGAAACTATAAAATATCAAGACATAGTTCTAAGTCACAGCGTTTCGGTAACTGAAACTACATCGTTTGCAATATTGGATTATGTTAAAACACAGCAGGAACTGGACAATGGTACACACCTGAATGTAAATGATGTTGAAGTATTCCTTGGTGGCGTAAAACTGAGAAAAACACCATTGAGTAAATTTAATCCATTGGTTGCCCAAGATAGTCCTGAAGGTGATACTGTAATTAATCCAGATTTTACTATATCTGGTAACAGCATTGTTTTAAATACTACACCAAAAGACGGATTACGATTGCAAGTTGTACGACGTATAGGACATATATGGAACGACATTGGAAAGTCACTAGTTGATACTGACAATGAAATTACTAGATTTATCCTAGATTCAACAATAGCATTACCTAAATAAATACAGTATGGAAAAGAAAATGGCATCAGATATAAACGAAATGAGTGGAATACATGTAGAGGGGCATTTAAAAATATTTTGCCCTGAGACAAAAGAAGTATATGTAAACAAACGCAACGCTATTCACTATGAGAACATGAGTGTAGCGTTAGCTGAAAGTTTGGCAAATGTGGGCCAGGGGTTTATATATGAAATGGCCTTTGGTAACGGTGGTACAAGCGTTGACCCAACTGGGATCATTACGTATTTGACCCCGAATACAACTGGAACTACTGCAAATCTTTATTTTGAAACATACTCAAAGGTTGTAGATAAAAACAGTGTAAACAACTTGGATCCTAGTAGGAATAAATCAGAAATACGACATGTATCTGGAACAAACTATACTGACATACTTGTAAGTTGCTTACTTGATTACAGTGAACCAGAAGGTCAATCGGCGTACGATAATATCGGTAATTCGGAACAAACATTTGTTTTTGACGAAATTGGGTTGAAAAGCTACAGCTCTTCTGGCACATCACGGTTAATAACCCACGTGATATTCCACCCAGTTCAAAAGAGTTTAAACAGGCTAATACAAATTGATTATACAGTTCGTGTTCAAAGCTTAAGTGGGTTAACTGGGGTTTAATAAATGGCATATCAGGTAAATTTTACAGACAGTGTTAATAAGGGTTCAATAACCGTTGAAGATAACACGATTAATACTGAAACTAGCCTGGGATTTCCTGGGCTAAATTCAAAAAGTTATGGCGAAACAGTTCTTGAAAACTTTTTACACTTGTTAGAAAACTTTGCCAACAATGATAGCCCAACTAACCCAGTTGAGGGCCAACTTTGGTATGATACAACAACTGGGGTAGAACAACTAAAAATATATGATGGCACAAACTGGATAAGTGCTAGTGGTGTTAAAAAGTCCGTTGCGGTTCCTGATTCAAATACAAGCAACCAGGGTGACCTTTGGGTAAACACTGGTACTCAACAGGTGTTTATATACACTGGTGCTGAGTGGTTGTTAGTGGGCCCTGAATATTCCGAAGGTCAAACTTCAGGATCAAAGTTTACAAACATAATAAGCAGTGACAACCAAGAGATCCCAGTAATTGTAAATTACCTTAGCAGTATACCTGTTATGATAGTCAGTGCTACTGAGTTTATTCCTAAAAGTTCAATACAAGGCTTTACAAAAATATATGTAGGCGTGAACATAAGTAACAACATAGGTGGTTATGCTGCCAAATATAGAGGTGTGGCTGAAAAGGCTGAGAGCCTTGTATACAACTCAGTAGTAATACCCGCAGACACTGTTGTTAGACGTGATATTGAAAACGTTTTAACAAAACCATTAAGAATAAGACATAGAAGCGGACTTGACATTGGTGAATCACAGACCCTATTGCTTCAAGTAGAGGGCAGCGTCGGGGTAATAAGTCATAAAGCGACTGGATCATCTCTTGATATACGGGTTAATGACAGCGGGACAGACAAAACAGCTATAAAAATTAGAAGTAATGGCAACGTTGGGATAGGTAATGTCACGTCGCCGGCATATACGTTGGATGTCGCTGGGTCTGTTAACATAACAGGAACAATGTTAGTCACTCCAACTTCTGGTAGTTTCACAGTTGCAGGCCCTGCCTCAATATCTGGAGCAACCACTATAGCTGGAATAACAACACTTGATGCGACACTTAAAACAAAAGCTATTGAACCTAGAACAAACAACACATATTCCCTAGGATCTTCTGCTCTAAGATTCAGTAATGTACATACAACGAACATGAACGTTTATGGAAACCTGACAGTTAGCGGTTCGTTAATAGGAACAGCCACTAATGCTACCACTGCAACCGTTGCTTCTAGGTTAAGTTTGGATACTACAATTTCATTAGCAGGCGACTTGCAAACGTTGTCACCGGTTAGTATAAACTATGGTCAAGGTGGTGCTATTACACTTAACACTGTTATTTCTGGAAATTTCGTATCAGATAGACAACGAATTTATGACGTTACATTAGATGACGATTTGTTAGTTTACAGAACAGGTAATACAGCAGTTAACAAGATGTCAAGAAGACTGTTCGTTTCTAATATCATTCCTGTTGGTACTATAGTATCATTTGGTGGAAAAGTTGCTCCAGAAGGATGGTCTATTTGTGACGGCAGGGAGATCGACCGTAGTTCTCACATTGACTTAGCAGTTGCGTTGGGGTACAGCATAACAGATCCTTCACAATATTTGTGGGGGACTGCAAGTGATCCTTCAAAGATGAAATTGCCAGACTTGCGTGGAAAAATGCTCTTAGGGTGGGTAGATCCACTAAATCTTTCAACACCGTCTGGATCATACGTTACCGCATCTGCCGCAAACACAATAGGCAGTTTTGGTGGTGTTGAAAAAACATACATAACAAAAGACCAGTTGCCTGAACACGAGCACTCGTTAGGTGGAGACAGTGGAACCCAGTTCTATGCTACATCCCCAGCCCCTGGGTCAACTGACAGTAACTCTGTTAGCTTTGTTGGTGTTGGTGATGCTGTTGGCTCAGCATTGCCTATTACATCAGGCATTGAGGGAGTCACTAATACAACACAAACTGTAAACGGAATACCACAACAAGTTGGTAATATACTTTCACTGTTGAATCCGTTTGTTACAGTAAATTACATAATTTACCATGGTGGTCCAGGAGTTTAAAACATGAGTTATAGAATTAATACAACAGATGGTAGACTGCTAGTCGACCTTATTGATGGTCGAGTAGATAATACCACCATGGATTTGTATCTTATAGGAAAAAATGTTTCAGGATTTGGTGAGTTTTTAAATGAGAACTTTGTACGACTTGCTGAGAACTTTTCAAGTTCCTCAGCACCGTCCAATCCACTAAAAGGGCAACTTTGGTACGATACTACTGAAGAACGACTAAAGGTATACGATGGGGCTCAATTTAAACCAACAGATACAACTGTGGTTAGTTTAACAAATCCCGGGTTAACCTCTGGTGGGATATGGATTGATAGCTCAAACAGACAGCTTTACTTTTCTGATGGAACTGCGACAGTACTTGCGGGACCAATCTACTCAGTAACACAGGGTGAAACTGGTTTTAAAGTTGAAACAATAACTGACGTGTCAGGGAACCCAAAAGTAATAGCAAAATTATATGTGGGGGCGACACCTATTGCGATCTTTAGTAAAGAAACATTTACCCCAAGTGCGTCTATTGCTGGATTTTCTGGTAATGTGTTGACTGGTATAAACATAGCATCTGCATACGGTGAATCATTTAAATTTTATGGTGAGGCATCATCGGCTGCAAGCTTAAAAGATACACTAGGTAACGTTTATTCTGCTAGTGATTTTCTCAAAGCATCACAAAACAACACTATAACTGGTACACTTTATGTAAAGAATAACGGTGGTATTAGATTTGGCGGTAATGGGGAGCACTTGTTAAGAGTGGCTGGGAATACAGTATACTCACAGAATACTTTGCTAAATTACAATTACAGCTTGCAAGTTACAAAATCAACTGGGGTAACGGATGCAATATATGTAAATGCAGCCAACTCAAGAGTTGGGATATTTAAGAATACTCCTGCATACACACTTGATGTTGCTGGTGATTTACGTATTACTGGGAATTTGATTGTTGAAGGTTCAAGTACATCACTACAAGTAAATACTGTTGAAGTTGAAGACAAAAACATAGAATTGGCCAAAGCTACTGTGCTACTTACAGATGCCCAGTTGGATGGTGCTGGTGTTATACTTAAATCTAGTACAACTGACAAAACAATACTATGGCAGAACTCATCAAGTAGTTTTGCCGTAAGCGAAAACCTAGCATTAGCTACTGGAAAAACAATAAAAATTAATGGAACTGAAGTTCTATCAGCTACAGCCCTTGGGTCAACAGTTATAACAGCACCTGGCTTAACACAGCTAGGCACGCTGTCATATTTAGATGTGGATAACATAAATCTAAACAATACAACTATAACCACAACAGTATCTGGCTTGCAAATAGATAGTGCAGATGACATTTATATAACTAATGGAAACAAGATAACAAACTTAGGAAATCCAGTTTCCCCACAAGACGCTGTAACAAAGTATTACGTTGATGCAGCATTGCTTTCAATACCTGTGAGTGTTGCTTTAGACATAACTGGGTTGAATAATTCACAAATAGCCTTGGTTTTGAATGACATAGCACCAGCATCTGGATTCCCAAACAGCAAAGAGGCCTTTGTGCATACATTCTATTATTCAGGTGTTGATGTTATTCGTGGATTAAAGAAGTACGTTGTATCTAGTAGTACATGGGTATTTAACCAAGACCTAGCATCAAGTGTATGATTGATAAATACACTATAGTAAAAGGACACGATTTATGGCTTACATTATAAACAGATATAACGGAACAGTACTAACATCAGTTGAAGATGGTACTATAAACCAAACAACTGAGTTAAAGTTCGTTGGGAAAAACTATTCAGGATATGGTGAGGCACAGAATGAAAATTTTCTGCATTTGTTAGAAAACTTTTCAAATCCAATAGCACCTGCAAAAGCCATAAGCGGGCAACTGTGGTTTGACAGCTCTTCAAGTAAACTAAAATTTTACGATGGCGTAAAATGGAGGTCAGCCGGATCAGCAGAAGTGTCTAATAACGAACCAGTTGGTTTAGTGGAAGGCGATTTGTGGTATAAAGCATCAACAAAACAGCTTTTTGCAAGGACTGGTGAAAATACATACGTTCTAGTGGGACCCCAAGTAGCTGGGGTTGATGTAACACAGCTAGTGAGTGAAAGTGTTGAAGATTCAGTTGCAGTATCACACCCTATAATTAAAGCAATGATTGATGGGGATACTGTTTTTGTTATAAGCAACGATGAATTCACGTTGTCACCAGGTGATGCGATAGCAGGGTTTGACGTGATAAAGCGTGGGGTAACTCTTGTAAACACCCAAGCAAGCACAAACGGTTCCACAACAAATGCAGGAAGTGCTAATGAAGCTATAATTTGGGGTACTGCTAGTAACTCGTTAAGGTTGGGTGGACGTTTAGCTACTGATTATGTTACAACCGATTCACCAACTTTTTCAGGTTCGGTAGAAACTACTGAAGAGGGATTGAACGTAAACAACACTATATACGTTTATTCTGATGGAGACACTGGTGTAATAAGCGTTGACGGTACTGATACTGTTGTAGTTGTTAATAATACTGAAGTCATGTCATTTATAGAAACTGGATTAATTCCTGCAACTGACAACAACTTTGACATAGGAACATCTCTTAAGAGATGGAGAGCAATTTACTCTGCTTCATTTGTGGGTAATGCTTCTAGTGCATCAGCATTGCAAGTATCTGGTAATAACAGAAGTGGAAGCACTGCTTCAACTGCAAATACTGTTGCAGTGCGTGATGCAAGCTCAGACTTGTATGCAAACATTTTCCATGGAACAGCTACCAAAGCACGTTACGCTGACTTGGCTGAGAAATATACTACTGAACAAGAATGGCCAGTTGGTACAGCCATGGCAGTTTGCTCACATGGTGATCACGAAACATGCCCTGCAACTGCTGGAAACGTGTGCATAGGGGTTATATCAGAAAAACCTGCGTATTTAATGAACAGTGAATTAGAAAATGGACAGGCCATAGCACTAAAGGGCCGTGTCCCAGTGAGAGTAACAGGTCCTGTGAAAAAAGGACAAGCAGTTTATGCTTGGAATGATGGAATATGCACTACTATGGCTACGACTGCATTTGTTGGAGTTGCACTTGAAACAAATCTGTCAGACGAAGTTAAATTAATCGAGTGTGTTTTAAAAGTATAAATACACATAATTTAGGATCAACACATGGCAGTTAATGATTTAATAACAGCGGCGAGGTATAACGTAATACAATCTAAAGTAGGCAACGTTTTGGGAAATGGAACAGGTCAGCTTGGATATGGTGAAGTTTTAAGTAGCTATCAATTAGGCGTGGGGGCAGTCGTAAACGATGCAGATATGGTTCGTTTACGTACAGATTTGACAAAAGCGTATGCCCACCAAACTGGAACGTTACCCACATTAACGACCCCAGGTGCTGGCAATGACATAACTGACTCAGATTACGCAGTGTATGAGGGGGTTACCACTAGTGTATACACTAACAAAAATCAAATAAACGTTGCAACCCAAGCTAGTGTTGAAAACAAAATTTCTTCCCAGCGCACATCTATATGGGGCGGCGGCGGCCAAGTTAATACAATAGTCCATGAATTTACAGTAACATTTCCTGGTGGGTACAACGTTTCAAACATAAATGGTACATCACAAGTTGCTACTGGGGTAGAACACCGTCGACATTTCTTCAATGCCGGTGGAGAGATCCGGTTTGCGGCAAGTATCTCAAACGGAACAGGGTTAAAAACTCAAGATTGGGCAAACATGTTTATTAACATGTCAACAATCAAATTTAACTATACAAGTACTTATGCATCTTCAGGTGCTGGGTCAACTATTGGAAATTTTGAATTAACTGATGTATATCAAACCCTATTTGTGAAAGCAGGATCTTCGTCATATTCTGATAATGCATATAAAGTTAAAGCAAAAGGCGCTCAAACAAGTAATATAATTACTTTTAGGATTGAAATAAGTGACAACGACGGTTCTGGAACAATAGTGTATGACGAGGCTGTTAATGGTACATTAACTAGTTCTATAAGTCATCTTCGCCCTACTGGGTCTTATGTATCAGTGCCAACACCAACTTATCAGAATATAACACTTTTGGCCTAAATTTTGATAAAAACTATAAAAGGGTATTCTAATGGCGATTGGTGATTTAGTTTCTGCTACTGACTATAATAATATACGAACTGATATAAGTAATGTTATTGGTCAAACTACATTGGGCTATGGTCAAGTACTTCGATCACCTACTGCGAGTGTGTCAAACACTGTTACATCAAGTAACATGCAGCTTTTGTATTTAGACATAGTTTCTGCGGGAGTTCACCAGACTGGAACACTTAGTACAGCCTTAGCGTACCCTTCGGTTGGCGACCTAATAGCATGGGAAACTAGTACAAATACTGATGCTGCAAAAAAAGGGTTAAATGACTTTATAACCTTAAAGAATACCGTGTCTTCTTTTGATTCTCAGACTACCAACTTTCCTGATACTTCATTTTCGATAACTGCCTTAAATACTAGTACTCGAAACGGGACAACTTTGCCCTGGGGCACAGCAGCAGACGTACAAACTATAACACATGAAGTTGTAATTACTTTTGTTGATGCAAACCATATGAAATATTTTTTTAATTCGGGTGGTGAGATACGTTTTTCAGCATCGTTAACTAGTGCATCTGGTGCAAAAGCAACTGACTGGAGCAACATGTTAACTGCTATGGGTTCAATAGCATTTAATAAATGGAGAACCCGTTCCCTTAACTCATCAGGAACTGGAACTAGCATAGGGTCTAATAATATAACATCAGCCTACCAACAGGTGTTTTCAAAATATGGTTCTTCAGTATATTCTGATAATTATTATAAAGTTGAGGCAAAGAAACCTTCAGTAAACACGCTACAATTTTTGATATCATTTGTAGACGGTGACGTTGGTACTGATTTGGTAAATCCGGTTGATGAAAATGTAGTTGGGGTAGTCTCAAGTTCAGTGCAATCCAGAAATCCAAATAGTACATTCACTGTAAATTCCACAAGTTATACAGCAGTATCAGTTAATGCTCCCACTTCTACGTTGGTAAACGGCTTGTAAACCAGTATTCATATTGACATCACTCAAATATGTTATATAATATAAATTGGGTGGTTAATAATGGATGAAAAATTAAAAAACGCATTAGAATTAAGTAATCTAATGGTTACTTTAAACAACTCAAAGAGGTTGTTACGGGAAACATACAATGAAAAGTTACTACATTACACGAACGGTGGTAGGTTCGTAGTTACCCGTGAGTTAATCACATTTGTTAAAGCTTTAATTGACTTAAATCAAAGTACAGCAGTTTTGTTAGACGACGACGGTGAACCTATTGTGATAGAAGACTTGAGCTCTTTTTTGAAAACAACTGTGAACGTGTATACAGAGGCATCAAATTTTTATGCGTACGAGTATAAAAAAATAATAAAACAACGAAGTGTTAGTGGGTTACTTGACTTATGAGTAAGGGAGCATTGCTCATAGCAAACAACAATGCTGAAATTGACTACATCATGCAGGCTTGTTTTTCTGCTAAAAGAATAAGAAAACATTTAAAGCTACCAGTGTCAATAATCACTGATACTCCAGAGTTATTTGAAACAACGTACAAGAAATATAAAAAATTATTTGACAAGATAATAGCTTACAATGATAAAAGCATCCCATCTGTTAGAATGTATAAAGATGGTGGATTGTATACAAAATCTTTAGAATTCAAAAACACTAACAGGTCATCTGCATATGATTTAACACCATATGAAGAAACTATACTGTTGGATACTGATCTAATTATTTTTAATGATTCATTACTAAAGTGTTTCTCATACTCAAATGACATATTAATGTACAAAAGAGCTATAGACGTTTCTCCTTTTAGAAAATATAATGAATTTGAAAGAATATCAGATGCTGGTGTTGACTTTTACTGGGCCACGTGTGTGTATTTTAAAAAAAGTGCAAATGCTAACGTATTTTTTGAACTCACAAAACACATAAAAGAAAATTGGAATCATTATAGATTAATATATGGGGTTTCATCCGTATTATTTAGAAATGACTATGTTTTTAGTATAGCTGCACATATGCTAAATGGATTTAGCAGTGGATCATTTGTTAAAGAAATGCCCGGACTTTTAGTTTTTTCAATAGACAGGGATGAAGTGTTAGAATTAACTGACACTCATGTAAAATTTTTGATAAACAAAACATCAAACTCTGAAAGTAACGTGTTGGTAACTGTAAGAGATACAAATCTGCATATTATGAACAAATACAACTTGGACAGGATTATAAAAAATGACTGTTAATTTTACGCTTTTGGCTCAAAACTCAGATGTTGATTATGTTGAACAAGCGTATGCGTGTGCCATGAGCATCAAATTGAAAGTTCCAAATAGCAAAGTTTGTTTAATTACAAACGATGCCATTACACAAAAACAACGAGCAGTGTTTGACGATGTTGTATCAATTCCATGGGGTGATATGGCAGACGGTGTAAAATGGAAAATAAACAATAGATGGAAGATTTATCATATTACACCATATGACTCTACTATAGTCATGGATACCGACATGCTAGTTTTAGAGGATATAACACGCTGGTGGGATTACTTACAAACGTATGAACTTTTTTACGTAAATAGCCCAATTACATACCGTGGTGACATTATTACGCACACTCACTATCGTAAAGCGTTTGTGTCCAACGGGCTGCCAAACCTATACAGCGGATTTCATTATTTTAAAAAGACAGATTTTTCAAAAAACTTTTTCACTCTCTTGGAAGTTGTAATGAAAAATTGGGAAATTTTTTATGAAAAGTATGCAAGCGGTATGATACACCAGAATTTCCTAAGTGTTGACTTGTGTTCAGCTATTGTTGCAAAGATTTTGGATTGCGAAAAACAAATAACAACTCCTTTGGCACATCCAACCTTTGTTCATATGAAATCGAGATTGCAAAATTGGACAACGTTAACATCTGACTGGCAAACATATGTAAAACCCTACTTAGATTCTGAATTAAATCTTAAAATTGGAAATTTTCTACAATCTGGAATATTTCATTATACTGAAGACTCGTTTTTGACGCCCAGTATTATTGAAAAGTATGAAAGAAAGATGGGCATATGATTGACAGTATAAAGATAAACACTGATAGGTATATATATTTTACTGACGACGGGTCTATAACAAAAATTTTAAATTACGTAGAAGATGATGGTACACACATAGTTGTTGACTATGAAGCAGTTGAAGACATTCTTTCTGGAAAAGATACTGCGTTGGGATACATAGTAATATACGACCATGATACGTCATCATACGTTTTAAAAAAACGCATGTCAAGTAATTCGTTTCTAATAAATGCAACTGATTATATACAAGAATTTAGCAAGCATACTGACAAAACTCCTGATTTGACAGTAGTGCAAGACATTCCCCAAAAGCAGTGGATTGTTAAACTAGGGAATTCATTAAAATCTCAACTAGTTGCACAACGGATGGTAATTCATGCACCAATTCAAATAAGTATAACTGCTTCCGGGGATCCACATATACTTTATAAAGTAATAACAGTAAAAATAGACGATATAGTTAATAGCATTTCTGATTATTGTATAAAATTTACAAACGAAGACGAAGCAAATACAGACATAAGTCTGTTTACTGTGAAGAAGTTGCAAACATACAAATACGAGGTTATAAATGAGTAAAAAATTTAAAGTTTTAGATTATGATATAATATATTTGTCATATGATGAACCAAACGCAGAAAAAAATTACACAGATTTGCTTAAAAAAGTTCCATGGGCAAAGCGTGTACACGGAGTAAAGGGGTCAGATGCTGCACACAAAGCATGTGCAAAAATTTCAGAATCTGACAGATTTATAACAGTGGACGGCGACAATGTAATAAACTCGGATTTTTTAGCAAAAGAGTTTGATTTCTCAGAAGACAAGTCACTTGAAAAGTGTGTTATTAGTTGGACTGCTAGGAATGTAGTAAATGGCTTAATGTACGGCAATGGTGGTCTCAA
>JACCDQ011991430.1_pt1 | contig 47317 bp, 64 predicted proteins | sample 7446031 | NCBI WGS metagenome assembly JACCDQ01 (sample SAMN15323442, study PRJNA562643) | freshwater metagenome | isolation source: river surface water | place: USA:Blue River Watershed | collected 2017-08-17
AAATGCGAGCCGTGGTATATTAAGGGTCGTAATGCTGAAGCTAATGAATTAATTGTTGCTACTGTCAATTATGGTCATTTTATTATTGAAAAACTAAGGACAAGTAAAAGGAATTTTATCCCAATTGTAAATGATTTAGATATTACCCTTACTCATGTTGAAGTTTAACTATTATGGGAATTTTTTTAAAACCTGTTGTCAATGAGATAAAAATTAATAATGTCGATAAAACTTCAGAATTATTACCTATATTAGAAAGTTTTAGTGTAACTAAATTCTTAACTAATCGTGCAAATTTACTTGATGTTAGTTTAATTCTACCATCTAGTTTATCTGTCACCACTAACCCTGATATTTATCAAAAAATTCAAATAAAATTTAGTTATGATTCAATTAATTTTGTCGATACAGGACTCTGTACTATTGATAGAAATGAAATAAAAATTTACAATAATATTCAATTTTTAGGAGCACAAGGTTATGATTATTATAAGGGATTAATTAACTCACAAGGAACTCAAACTAATGATGATGAAATTACGGCTTTTTTAAATCTTACAGAAAATATTACAATTGGTGGTCAAGTAGGTTCTAATCAAGGTGAATACACTTTGCTTCAGATGTTAAACATTATTGCCACCAATATTAATGCAGATTTAGTTGTTAATGGTTATGTAGGATTTGGTGTGGCAGGATGGTCTGATTCCCGAAGTATTCAAAACGGCGTTGACGGGAATTCTTATGGAGAAATTTTAGAAAAACTTGCTAATGCTTATGGATATTTAGTAGAAATTAAACCTCCAACTACTGTTGGCAAAAGTTTAACAATTATTTTTAGCAGATATAGCTATCTTGTCAACAATGGCGCGATTAAGTCAATATCTAAAAATGATTTGATTTCTCAATCTACTATCAGTTATGACTATTCAAAAGTTGTTAGGTATTTTATTATCAAATATCCTTATTGGGATTATTCAGGGATATTTAGTTCTCTAACATCATACAAAATGATTCTTTATGGGATAGATACTCGTGTCAGTACAGTAAATACGTCTACTGCTGACATGAGAAATGAAGGATTTTTGTTTGGTTATAAATTCCCTTTAAATACGGTAGCTCCTACGCCACTTCCTAATTATGTAACGGATAACGCTGTTCAACGTTTATATGGTTCAGTTTGGGAAAACAATCAAAAAATACTCAATGCTGATTTAAACTTGATTGGGGATTCAGATATTGAACCGGGTTCTGTTATCACATTAACAGATTTTAATGATTTAATTAATGGAAACTGGTTAATTACAGATGTCAAACACGACTTTAAACCTACAGGTTGGGTTACTAATGTTAAATGTTTTAAAATTAGAAATTTTACGGTAGGATTTAATCCCTCATTTGATATCTATATTGAACAAATGTTATATTCTACTTTTGATTCTCTATACGGATAAATAAATATGAAAGTCGATTATATAAATTCATTTTCCCAACAATCTCTTTATGATGGCAAGGAAGTATATGTAGGTAATGCTATTCCTTCATCCCCAATAGATGGTGCAATTTGGAGTGAAACAAATATTGCATCAACTTTCCCTCAGCCGTGGGTATGGAATTCCTCACAAGGTGAATGGCTTAGTCAATCTGTTTTATTACCTATTCCTAAAATTACATTAACAACTGAAGCTTCTGATTTTCAGTATTTCCCTGTCAGAACCTATGGGGCTGATGGATTAAAAATGTATATAGAATATTATTTTGGATTAGTTTTTAATCTTTCATCTACAGCTCATAGTAGTACGAATTATTGGGGAATTGATTTAAAATGCCATAAATCTGATGGAACTCAACCTGTGATTTGGTCTAGTCCCTCTAATACAGGATTTAACTTTGGTTCTGCCAGTGGATTGCCTGGAAGTTTACCAAGACATATTCAACATGATGTCAATGTGGGAATAACCGGACGAATGTGGTCAATAGGTGTAAATTATGTAAAGGTAGGTACACCCCCAACAGCAGGAATTGAAATTTCTTCTGCAATACTAATGCGGTACGCTAGACCATAATACATAAATATTGTATATTCGATATACAATATTTTTAAGGTGTGACATCTACCTATTGTTTGAGGTAGTTTATTTACGAGTTTATTACTCTCATGCCTAAAAATAATTATGAAACAAATTGTGATGATGATAACATAAAAATAAATCCACAAGTAGAAACACAATTGGTGTCGTTTATCCCCACTTCTCAATTAGTTATGATACTTTTAATGTATGTTGTACTAATTTTGGCTGCGGGTGTAGATTATGAATATGACACCTATTCAAATAAAAGAAAGTTTTCTTTTCAATTAGTCTTAAGTGGTACAACTTATTTAACGGATTTTGGAAATAGTCTTGTCTCAATTCTTGTGGGATTTAAAGTTCTGCAAAAACATAGATAAAAAAAAATGACTCTTCTTATTTCAAGAGAGTCATTTTTTGTACTGATACGGTCGTGGTGGGATTAATCTAATTTTCTTCTAAATAGAAAATTTTGAAAATTCGAGTTTCCATTAATTTTTCTGCGAAATTAATTTCACTTCGAGTTGATTCTCCTATGTAATTACCTGGATTAATCACTACTATGGCTTGTGAATGATTAATTTTTGACTTATGTACTTGGTCTAACACTTCTTTTTGATAAGATTCGATTAATCCTTGTAAGTCATCATCACCAAAACTTGCACAAGAAAAAACACAAAATCCCTCACTAGATAGCTCTAAATTAATAAAGTCATACAATTTTTTAAATTTCACAGAACCGCACAATGTGATAATTTCGATTCCTTCGGCATTTTCGTAAATTTTCTCACATAAACTATTGATTTTTTCAATGTAGTCCAACAAATTAATGTCCAAAACTTTTGAAGGTTGATACAGCATCAGAGTTCTCCTTTGTTTCTATATTTCTAATATAACACATAAAATTCTACTTTTTCATTATTAATTATTTATATATCTTATCGAAATAAAAGGTGGGATTAACTAAACTTATCCCACCTTTGTTTTGTTATTCAGTTAGTCCTTTTAGGATAGATAGAATTTCTTCATTTTGACTTTCTAATTTCCTAAATTTGGCATTCATTTTTAGCTCTTTTACGGATTCAGGCTGTAAGGTTTCTTTATAGTTATTCAATAATAGCTCATCTATTATTTCCCACAACCATATTTGAATTTTTGGGTCATACCATTGGGTGTACGCTATCGCAACTTCCTTTGTCGCCCATTTACCCCTTAAATGCTCTGCTAAATCTTCTCTGTTTTCAGAACGAGTTTCTATAGGCCATTTTGTAGAACCTATTTCTTGTAAGACTGTATACCATTTTTGAGTCGATTTCAGATTAAACCATTTTAAAAAATTGTATTTGGTTAATTCGTCCAAATCAGTCATACTTACCCAAATTAATTGATTCATTGTTTTGATTCTTACAGTATGGCCTTCATATTTATGAAGTGTCATTAATGGCATAAATTTGCTCCTTTATTTAATCTTCCTTGTATATTTAATATACCACATATTTTTTGATTTTTTCGACTATAAGAATATTTAACCTTTAATCCCACAACTATAAATAAAAATGATAGGGACTTTCTTAATCCCTACCACTTTGTTTTACCTATCGAACTTATTTTCGTCTATCTTTCTTGCAAAATCTATCTCTTTTTGTGTCCATTCAGTCCAAATTATAGGGTCGGGGTGGTCATCCACCAAATCGACATCATGGCTTTTTTTGAAACATTCACTACAAATAATTGGTAATGAATTTTCGATTTTTACATTTAACTCGATATTGCAAATACTACAATTGATTTTCATTTTTTATCTCCCTGAGCCTCGCTCATCTCCCACTTTATTTACCTTTTACTCCATACATACAAGTTTTGCGGTCTTTACCGACACGATTTGTTGCGTGACCATTCATTACCCACCCGTGGAAATTTACTAGCTCATTTCGTATGTCTGAACAGAATCGACTGCTGAACTTTATTCCTTCAGATGAGTATTTTACTATCGCTGCTTTGATATCGTCCAACATTAAAACGTCCCCTACCCAATTCGTTACCACTAAATTATTCTCTATCCAGTTGGTGTACTTTGGCGCTGCTGTCAATATTCGGGGGTGGGATTTATCTTTTTGCGCTGGTGCGGTCTGGTTTTCTAGCAACTGAGCTACCATCATTTCTAAATTGGCTATTTTTGTACTTTGGGCATTAATCAGTTTGGCCAAATCAGTTTCTGGTGTCACGGGGTTAATTACTCCCACTTTATGGCCACATAAACTATAGAGATATTGAGTCGCACCCGCTTCTATCATTACACTGAATAGTTCAGGATTATCCTTAGCTAGCCACATTCCAAATATACTGGCGGGAATCAATACAACCTCAGAAGTCTTGCCATTCTCATGCTGTAATCGTGTTTTTACGTTCACTGCAAAATTTTTTGCAGTGACTATTTGATAAGTGTAAATATCGTCGACTTCTACAATTTCAACCGATTTTGAACGATAATTGACAGCCTGGTGACTCAACCCAACAAAGCGGGCGTAGCTAGATTGAGTTACCCAAGCGCTACCGTCATTTAGGATTACTACTTCTAGACCGATTGGGGTTGTTGTGTAAGTTAATTTGGACATTTGGTTACCTTGATTTACTTTAATTTGTATATTTAATATAACACTTATTTTTCTACTTTGTCAGCATGAATTTTAAAAGCTAGGCTAGCTGAAATTAACCGAACGGAGCGTAACCCTGCTGGTGTAAGGATTTCAGCCGATTTTACCTCATTAAACCGAACCCCTTTGATGGGATTAATCCCACCACAAAAAAAATAAAAGCCGATGGTATTAATACCTACCATCGACTCCCACCTTTATATCATTGACACCCAATTTGTTAACTGTTCCTGTTCCCCTTTACCACCCAACGTCGGTATGTAGTATCCTTCTGCAACTGAATCCAAAAAAGTTTTGAAACTATCACTGCTACAGAATGAGGTCTTCAACGTAGCTGCTGGCATTTTCTTCATTTTTTGGTTGTATTTTACCAAAATTACCTTTTTTCGTTCAATTGTAAAGTTTAAATCCAACATACTGTTACTGTGAGCATAAAAGTATGTCGCTATTCTGTCCATAATTTTGCTTATCGGAACTGCTGGATATTGCGTACCTTTGACAACTTGGCCAAAACAATGATACACTAGGTAACGATAATGAAGTTGCTGCATTTCTGATATACGATTCTGCAAAACTTCTAACTGCTGAGGCGTGGCTGTTTCCATAATATATCCACCCTCAGCCCTTAGCTTTTTTAGGACATCATGTTTTAACCAGCGTTTAAATTTTTTGGCTATTTCAACTTTTGACCCAAAAGCTAAACCATAGCATCCGGCTTCTGATACAAACCATGTCGCCTTACCTTGCCATATCTCCTGTAATTTTTCGTCATCATCGCAATGTAAACCTAATGCTGAGGTTACATTTGTATAACCTAAAACCTTGCAAACATCAGTAGCATGAAACCAATACTCTTTAGTTTCTGGATTTTGGAAGTAGACTCTGCTATTTATGCCTGGGAACATAGATATTATGTCAGGCAATTCTTTAGTCTCTAACATTTTTTAGACTCCTAAAATTATTTATACGTCTAAGATAGCCTAAAAAAAGATAGATGTCAACATTTTTTTAGAGTAGTTTTAAAATTAGGTATTTATACACATAACAAACTGTTAGGGTATAATATGACTCCTTTTGTTATTGACAATGAAAATGGCTGAAAGCCTTGAAATATCGCCATTTCGGGAATTCCCGCTTTGGGATTATTGAGAATAGACACACAAACAAAAAAACCATACTTGGTTAGAGTATGGCTATCTATTAAGGAGCTGAACTTTTAAATTATTATAGGTAATTACCAGTTACCCTTATCAACTTTAGGTATATTCCATCCAAAACAACGACCAATCCAACCATACTTTTGCATAATGTAATCACCGGCATCATAACTACCATCTTTAGCAGCAGCAAGAGCGTTTTGGTCTTGAATAGCGGACTTTTGTTTATTTAACCATCTAGAATCATCAGAGTCAATAGGCAAATTATTTTTGGATGCCATCTCCAACCATTGAAATTTTTCGTTGTAGCTATTAAATTCTGGCATATCAAAAACTCCAAAAATACGTTTTTAAAAGTATAAAATATCTAGAGATTAAGAAATGTCTAAACTTAATCTCTAGTATATCTGTAAATCTAACCAAACAAACAAAACCAAACAAACAAACAAATTAACAGGACTAGGAATCTAAGGTAGAATCCATTTTACATTTTACTGGGGTTATTGTGTGTTTTATTTGAGGGCATTCATAAACCGACTTTATTACACTTTTGGCCTTTTATTAGTAAATGGATTCCGAAGTAAGAGAACGACTAAGTAAATCTGATGATACTGGGGTTATTGTGTGTTTTATCTGTTATCCATAAGGAAAACTTTACTACACTTTTGGCCTGTTCACTATAGAAGATTAGTCGATTTATCCCTTACAACTATACGATATATCGTGAAAATAGAAATGTCAAGGGGTATGGAAATATTTCTTTTTTAATCAACATGGTCAAACAAAAATACGGCCCCAACCTGTACTCTGTCCTTCTACTAACCATCTACTGTCTAAACTTTGAGTAGGGTAAATGACTTCTTTGCCATTGTGGTTAACATAATCAAATCCATTGCCCCAAGGGTCGTTGACTATATATCCACTGCTGTTTTTACCCACCACAACACATATATGTCCACCACTAGGATTATCCAGAGTCCCTTTATGCAAAACTCCTATTGGTATTGGCTTACCGCGCTCTAATTGGTAATCCAAGTCAGCATAATTCAGATCAGTTTTCCATTCCGACTCTATTCCCAATGATTTCAGTAATCTGGTGTGGGCTGAATGGTCTGTAGTGTCACCGAATTCATTCAGCCTTGATATGTAGTCATCATCCCCTTCAATGGCGTTAGGCTTCAAATATTTAACGCACATTGCATGACTGGATGAGTTACAAGTCCTGTGCCAGTCGACCGCATTATCACGTTGACTATAGTAAGGGACATTTAATTTCATTTTAATTGGCCTATTATATTACCCACCCCCACACCCCCGCCTCAGTTATGTTAATCCCACAACATTTAAGCCACGGGTACAAGTCGGGTGGTTACTATACTCTATTTTAATTGTTTTGAATATTTTATCTAAATACCAGTTCCTTATAAAGTTTCTTTATGTCGATTTTTTAAACAATGAGTGATTTTTAGGTGTTGACTAATTAGTAGAGGAAAGTAAGCAAATTAAAAAACAATTTGCATATATTTTGTTTTTGAAAATCTATTTGCAGTTTGACGACCTCAGCAAAAATTGTGACGACCTGATGTCAAGTAAAAAGGAAAGCTCAAATGACCATATATCAACATAGGTGAGCTAGGCAAGCTGAAGTTATATGCTAGTATGAATTTTTTAATTTCATTCATATAAAGTAGGGAAAAATAGAGATAAATAGAGAGAAATAAAAAAAAAAATAAATAATATATAGAGAAAAAGTTTAGCTCGTCTAGCTCGACATCTCTTGATATATATGGATTGTGAGCTTGCCTTTTTACTTGACTTTAGCTTGACACTATTAAAACTTATACTTTGGTAAGTTTTAAGTTAACTATGCTTATTAAATATGTCCAAAATCATGTTGGGGATTAACCATCCCAGAGAAGTGCAGAAGAGACTAGGTATATTTGCTAGTTGACAAAAAATTGTAAATGTTGTATAGACTCGTGGGGTTCAGTTGACTCTCTATAACGGGTAACAGACTACAGGTTGATATAAGCTCAACTATTTGTTGACTCTTTGTCTTGGTGGGATTAACCATACTAGAGGGGGTAGGGGAGAATTGACTTGCATAAAAAAATAGGTATGTTCACTCAACGGGCAAACATACCTATAGGGGGTAAATGGCTAGACAGCAAGTTATGGAGAATCTCGCTTTTGAAATTTTATCATATATGGTTAGGAATGTATTAATGATATGTCATAATTAAATATGAAATATAACTTTTCAATGGACATTGATTATGATATATGTGGACAATTCTATGATTCGTTGGAAAAACTATAAAATGTCCCACTTAACAGCCGATACCAGTGGGGAATTGATAAAATTTGGTACAGAAGTATTAAATCTAAAAAAAGAATGGTTACAGCTACAGGGAACATGGCGGGAACATTTTGATGTATCTCAGCCTAAACGAAATTTAGCCATTGTTAACGGGGCAATATCCCTTAATAGGTTTGACTATTTGATGGTAGTTAAGCTGAAGAAAAAATTTCCCTTGTCTGAATTAGAAATGAATGCCCTAAGAAAATTGAGAGATATAACTGAAATACAGCATAAAGAGTTAAAATTTTGGGTATATTCTGCAATAAGGGAGATTGATAATGCTCGTATTTAACTATGAAGGTATAACAGATATCCACACTTTTAGAGATGATGATGGGATGTATTGGTTTAATGGGCCAAATATATGTGCAGCGTTGGGCTTTAAAAATCCTCCAGCATCTATCCAACTTCATACAGATGATGATGAGAGAAAACTTGTGGATAATGTCATATATGTATCTGAGCCGGGGGTGTGGGGGTTAGTTCTAGCCTATAAAACTTCTGAGAAGGGCAAAAAGTTCAAATCATGGATGAAACGTTATATATACCCCAACATTAGAGCTGAATCATACAGAAATTAATAATTAATTCTAAAGCCTTAACGTTGATAGTTAAGGCTTTTTTATATATTGAAAAAGTCAAAAATTATGTGATATATTAAAAATATGATTTTATGAGATAAGAGATTATCTATGACAGTAACTTATTGCTACAACTGTAGACGACAATTATCAACTCGAATAAATGTTGATAGTTTTGCATTGTGTAAAGATTGCCAACGTATTCAAGATAATTCTGGATATGATTGGGATGTGAAAGAAATTGTGTTGGATTTAACGACTGAAAATAAGGAGTCAAATTAAGATGCCAGACCCTAATTACTTGAGTAAACAAGCTAAAATTGTGAACAATGAGGAATTACCCGAAAATAATCGTAAGGATGCAGGATGGAGATTTTTATCAAATTGTAATGATAATTCAATTAATCCTGATGGCTCTTTGACTGATGACGAATGGAAAATTATCAAAACTATTGCTAAGGAATGGGAAAAATGAAATTAAAAAACGATTCACAAAATAACGATAAATCACGAGAACCCCAGTTACCTGAATTGCCTAAACCTGAAAAACCTAGGGAACCCCAGTTGCCAAAACTGAGTTAATAGTGTTATAATTTAGTTGGTTAAGGATGTTAATGGGCACGCGATTACCTTATAATCTACCTGAAATTATTTGGGTAGATTTTTCTTATTTACTTATCAGTCGAAAATTTCAAAAATTATGTTATAATGTGAGTATTGAATATAAATTACCAAAAACAATGCGTATTACTTTAGATAGTAATACGCATTTTTCTTTGATATGATTAATTATTTTTGGACATCATTGAATTCACCTATATTTTCATTTGGGACATTATTTTCTATCAGAATTTGATAGATTCTAGCTCGAACGTCTTGAGGGCAATCGCTACTTGCGTCATCCCAAGTAGGGGGTCGGTGGTTTTCTTGCATAAATTGCATGATATAAAACCAACTGTCACGATTGTGGGATATGTCAGATGAATGCGCATCAGCAGCACATATAGGGCATTTGTCGGAACTTGGTGGTAGTATTTGCATAAATTTGATTGATTAGTACACAAATAATTATAAAATAATTTTAGTTATTTTTAAAATGTAAAAATAAAAAAATATGTGATATATTAAAAATATGAATTAAAGGTAGACAAAAATGTCTGAATTGACCCAATATGAAACTCCATTAAATGTCGCAAAAAGATTAGGATATAAAATCCCAAAGAAGTATAAGAAAGCTTTATACAGATATGTTAAAAATCAGTGTTTTGACCTAATTGTTGGTGACAAAGAAAACTACCCTCAAGGTAATAGTGAAGTGGAAGAGTCTGTTACTGAATTTTGTCTGATATATTCGTTAATAAACTAAAAACTAAAAAATCCTAGTTGTAATGACTAGGATTTTTTATTGTTTATGGGGTGGGGATTAATATATCTGATAAATTGAAAAAATAAAAAATTATGTTATATGATGGATATATCAACTAAAGCAAGGTAAACCAAAATGTCCAACAAACTATCATATATTACAACTGAATTAGGTCTAGAAGTAATCATTCTCAATGATGGGAGTGCTTGGGTAACTCAGTCCAGTTACGCTCGTTTCAGTGGTAAAGACCAATCTGTAATTTCACGCCGTTCTCAAGAATTAGAGATAGTTGAAGTTGATGATATTTCAACATACAAATGTACTATGCAAAAGTACATAGTACCCTTAATCCGCACAAGAATGCAGAATAACTCAGGTAGTTCACAGTTAGTATTGATTCCAGCCAAAGTATTTGGTAAGTGGTTAATTAAAGACAAACCTGAGTTAGCTGATGCAATGTTAGAAGCTGGTGCAACCCAATAGACCAATTAATAGAAGTAAATCAAGTTTAGTTAATTCTGGGTTGTGATAAACAATTCAGAACGTACTAAACAAAGGTAAACCAAAATGTCCAACTTAGCAATCAAAGAATTTAAAGGTCAAAAAATCCGAATTCGTCCCGATGACCGCTATGTTTGCTTAACTGATATGGCAAAAGCTAGCGGTAAACGTTATCCTGATTGGTCTAGACTGGATTCTACAAAGTCTTACCTAGAGACACTTTCAGGGTCTGTGCAGATTCCCACAGACCAATTAATAGAAGTAAATGAGTCTTCTGGACTCAATATAAATCGAGGTACATGGGGTCATCCAAAAGTAGCAATCCGTTTTGCCCAATGGTGTAGTGATGAGTTTGCAGTCCAGGTTGATTTTTGGGTTGATGAACTGATGACAACAGGGAAAGTTGAGTTAAACCGGGTACAGCCTACTGAGTTAGAAGTTAACCAGTCCCGTACAGAATATCTAAAAAGCATTCAATGGTTGCAGGATTCAGGAGACATCCAACTAGCGCAACTGTTAAAGTCAGACTTCGGAAATCGCGTTCTAGCATCAACTCAGCAGCAGCAGTTGCCTGGAACCGCAGAAGTAGTGCAATATGAGGGTGTGGTGGATGTAGCATTGCGGTTGGGATTTAGTGTACCAAAAAACTATGAGGCAACTCTAGGAAAATATGTCAAGTCAAAATGTTCTCATTTGTTGATAGGCCAAAACAATCGTTACTCGACCGCGAGTCAGAAACAAGTTCCAGCCAATATGTACCCCAAAGGGAATAGTGAAGTACAGGAAGCGGTGACCGATTATTGTTTATCAAAATCATTGACACAAAGGGGAATTAACTACCTAGGATAATCAAGTAATTAAAAATCAATTTTCAAATAACAATTAAAAAATAATCCTCATAACATTTAAGCTATGAGGATTATTTTTTAATTGTTATTTATTAGATAAATCCGTTAGGGTAACGTTTTTGCAATTTTGTTGAGAGTCGGTCAGCTACATTATCAAAATCCAAGACACCATTCAGATTAACTAAAGGCTCATGGTAACCAATTACAGATTCAATACTACGGCGGGGGTAATGTTCTGCATATTTTTTCGCAGTTTCTGTATATCGTAATGCAATCAACATACAGCCTAAGATTAGAGGTTTAATCGGTCGCGGGTGTTCAATTTTTAAGTGTACTCGCCGGCATACTTCCTGATAATCAATAAATTCGATTTTTTTAACCAACTCACGACCTAAGAGTTTATCAATTGCCACAGTGTACCAACAGACATCAGCCAATTCATCCAACATCCCATCATAATTAACTTGGTCACATTCAACATACATTTCTGCAATCTCCCCTGCTAATCCCATTGACCAAATAGTTAACCACTTGATTTTTAGCTCATCAGACAATTCAGCTTCATCAAATCCAACTTTGCCTGTTTTTTCAACTATGCTGAGAACTTTGTTGTAGTCCATAATGATTTAGATTTGTTTGGTTGTATGTTTAGTATATCTCATACATTAGTAGTTTTTCAGGAAATTTTACAAAATTAATCCCCTACACATATCCACAACAGAATGTTATAATTAAGATGAGTATTGTATTTTTGGTAGTTTTTTTTGCCAAGTTCTCAGGTTTTCTAAAAACTATGAGAACTTTTTTTATGGGATTCTGACCATCTCGGATTGATAAATTAAGTAGTGTGGGATTAACAAATATGCCTAAATTGAAACTGTTAATAATTGACTTAGACAAGATAAGTGAAAAATCAAAAGTAGAGAAAATATTAGACTACTATTTAGACAAACATTATATTATGGTAGGGATTAACACATCAGATGGTGACGTAAAAAAGCAAAAAGAAGTATTAAACACCTATCCAAATTTAGCATCAGTAGTAAGCCTAATAAAAGAGAATGGGAGAATATTTCAAGTATTTCAAAACTATGGTGATTTAATGGTGAGTAGAATTGATAACAGTAAATATACTTATAGAGATATGTTTGAATTTATAATGAGTTCAGGAGTAATAACTAAGTCTTTCAAAGAAAATGAAACAACATATATAGGTGAAAAATCCAAAATAGCTGGTATGGCCATAAAACACATAAGATCACCCAGATAGTTTGTATATTAGATATACACTTAAATCCTTGTATATCTAATATACACTTTAGTTGGTATATAATAAAATTTTATATCATTGATAAGCAAATATCATCATAAAATAGTTGCACTCCTTAGAATTACTCGCTATATTAGAAATATAGAAACAAAGGAGCGAACCGAATGGCAAAAATTGTAGTTCAAAATGACATTCTAGCAATTAAGAATATTTACTTAATGCACGTTAAATATGCGTTGGAATGTTTAAGGAGTCGGTATTATAAAAGATTAATTGATAATCCAACTCAAAAAAATCCGTTTTATGAAAGAATACTTGAGACCAAGTTAACTGAATCCTACCCCACAATTGTTAATAAAGTCCATGACAATTTAGTTGTAGAGATGAGCGTTGGATATGATGATGAACGAGTTAAAAGTATTCTACATGAGGTAAAAAAATTCTATTTGGAGAATCCTATTGAATGGAAGTAGAGTATTATCCAGGGCCGTTAAATCACGAATATGATGAGCGTTTAGGAGAGAAATGGGCAATAAATGTCATAAAAGGATTAATAGAAAATGGCAATTGTTATAACATTATCTCCTATTACGATAATTATGGATTAGCAGTGAGTTGGGAATATGTGGAGAGATTCAGAGTATTACAAGAATTCGAGCCAACGACAAATGAGGAATGATTTGATAGTAGCTGAACAAATCAGAATGAAATACTATCAAGAAATGATGCAAAACTTGTACAAACAAACAAAACTAAAAGGAATCAAAACAATGGACTTTTTTAAAGTATCAGAATCTGTACATAATTTATTGTCAAGTTTAAAACAAACCGACCCTGAAATAGATTTCAATAATCAGGTCGTGTATATAGTGAGAGATTCAAGTGATTTATCAATAATTGCTGAGGAGTTTGTAATTTCCATATTATTAAATTGTGGAATATGTGTGCATACCATGTACCCCAAAAATTTGTTAGTTTCTAACAGCACATTGATTTACTCTGAAGTTCAAAAAGTTAAATTTTCTACAATAGTCATGGTGATATCTTCTGTGACTGATGATGTGATAATTAACAAAGTCATTTCAGTTGCAGAGGATTTAAAAAAGCCAATACTCTATCTTTTTCAAGATTTTGTCTCTAGCAACTTAGAAGGATTTATCCGCCCGTGGGATTATTTGTTAGAAATTAATGAATCAGAAAATGAATCTGATAAATTTTTTGAAGATTTTGAAAGTCTATGTCACACAATTGCTAAAAGTTTAAATTTACACGAGTGCGAAAAACTTGATAAAAATGGATTCAAAGTATATCCCAGACAAATTGTAATTCAGGCATATTACATGATGTTACGTCAACAACTTAGCTAAAATTTGCCTAATTCAATAAAGGACATTACCAGTTATCTGTATAATGTCCTTTATTTTTGTCCATTTGATTAATAAATAATTATTATATAAAGTATTAAAAATATAAAAAAGATTGTGGTTAAATTAGTTGCTGTTTAGTAAAAAAGTAGGTATATTATAAATATAGACAAAAAGAGAAAGCGAGTAATAATTACTCAACAAATTCTCCAAATATTGTATAATAGATATACAATGTTGACAGTTAATCACTCTTACCATATACTAGGGAAATGAAAAGTACAAAGACCAAAACACCAACAAAAATTATGCCAGTCACAACTGCTACAACACCATCTACTGAATCAGAAGACAAATTTATTTATAGTAATATATCTGTGGATAAATTTTTGTCAGATTTTCATCAAATTTCAGAATTGTCTAATGACGAAAAATGGTTGCAAGAATTTCCTCACTATCCTGTATATATTCGTTCCGAAAAAATGACGTTGGATGAAATTAATGATTTTATCCCAATGTTCACTAATCAGATTAATGATAGCTTGGTGAAATTTACCATTAACGACCCTATTACTTATTTTGAGTATAACGGCAAAAATTACATTCTGAATGGTAATACTCGCTATATCACTCTAAAACACATTATTGAGTCATTGAATTCAGGAGTGAAAGAATATGAGATTTACTCATTTGATTTAATTCCTGTTAGGAAATTGGTGGATGATACGCTAATTGACCCAAGTTTCTTGATTGAGACCCAAATTAAGAGCAATGACAGTACAAATAAACAAAGTTTAGGTGACATTGCTAATGCTGCAAATTATTTGTATGAAGCCGAGTTGCAGCGTATTGAACGTGAAAAACCCAGTTTATCCCAGAAAGCCAAAGAGTCATTAGCATCAACTGTGGTTAAAACTGCATTTAATGTTTATGTTGGTGGCAGCCGAATGAAGTTAAGTAATTTATTGGCTTACGGGAAATTCCCTGATGCAATCAAAAACTTAATCATTTCTCATCGATTAACTGTTGCATCTTATGGGATTTTGACTGATGAAAATTTAGATGATGTGAAAAAAGGCATAACTTACACAACTGCATTAGAATTGCACCGTAAGTATCGTAATTTGGAAGTCAAGTTTCCTGAACAAATAAAAGAAACAGACTACACAATTTCAGCTTTTATTCACAATTGTGTAGAACATTCAAATCTATCTAGTGTAAAAAACAAAAGTCTAAACATTTTGTTTCAACCAACTGATATTACCTCAGTGTTTGATATGAAGTGCAAGGAATTTTCAAAGGATATCACCCCAGAAGTTCCAGATAGTTCAAAAAGCAGTGCTGAAAATTTGCCTGGTACAACTGAATTATTAGATACAGGAGATATTGAGTCTCAACCATCACCAAAAGCTAAAAAACCGTTAAGTTTTGAAGAGACTCAAAAGTATCTAAATTTGTATAATGAGTTCACCAATTTAGATATGAGCAAACTAAACGAATTAGGTTTAGGCGCTATCACTCAATATCAGCTTATTAACGAAATTCCAGTTGTATTGGGTAAAATTTTAAATCATCCAGAGTTCAAAATTACTCAAGATGAGAAAGTAATTGAGTCTGTTTCAGAAAACCAAGAATATTATCAAAGTCAATTAGTTGTTCTAATGCAGTTAATGAATTTGATATTACCAGTAGATAAGGCAGCCAATAACCCTGAATTATTTGGAAAACTTCTACAAGATACTAAGTTGCACAAAATCATAGGGTTATGGACAACTAACAAAATTACTTCGGCATCAGTAGAAAGTTCCGAAAAAACTGTTACACCTGAACAACCTCCAACTCCCGCAGTTGAATCTGTTCCAGAACTCAGTCAATTAGACAATTTAGATTCTTTCATCTAATTGCAATCTACTAGACAATTAAAAAACTTGTATATCAGATATACAAGTTTTTTTTATACCAAAAAATGAGGTAATTATCAAATGTTGGTGCAAATAAACAAAAAACTGAACACTAAAGATTTCAACAAAGAAGAGCTAAATACTGTAGTTGAAAATTATAATTCAATAGAGTATTGGGAATCAGTGGAAGTTAATCCCACCCAATTACTGGAATTGATAACTGAAGGATACAGTTATCGTAGTGGGATTAAATTAACAGGAAACAAGAAAAAGGATATTTCGACAATTGAGTTTATCTCATTTGATTTCGATAAAATTCTGACAGAACAGAGTTTTTTTGAAATGGTTCAAAATGGATTGATTAATGATAGTGTATCAATAATTTACCCGACACCGTCTTACACTCCACAAATACCTAAATTTAGAGTAGTTCATCTATATGACAGAGTAGTTACTCCTCTAGAACATGAAAAAATTTATCAGTTTTTGTTGGATAAATGTTACACAACGGCTGATAAGGGTTGTTATGATGCAGGTCGTTTTTTCTATGGTTGCAATCAAGAATATGCAGGGAAAGCCATAATATTTAAAGATTGTAAATTATTAGAAGCTAATAAAATGCTACAGTTAATTGAAAAACAAAAATCTGTTGACCTCACTCCAAAAAATGTCACCAAAAATGCTAGTCCAAAAAGTTCAAATAATTTAGAAGCTGACTTGGTACAAGCTTTGTTGACTAAATTCGGAGTAGCAGAGTTACTGGATATAAGCATAAATGATTTATTTCCACTGCATCCGCGCGGTAGCCATGATTTGAAGCCCATAACTGTTGATAATCCAGAACAGTTTTCTATGAAATGGACTGGTTATAATCCTTTTAGTCCTACTGATTCATCTGGTGATAGTTTTGTTGTTTCTTATGGATATGATAATCAAAAATTACCCTGTTGGTATGACCGTAGTAACAATGCAAAAACAGATAATGGTAAATCTGGTGGGAATTATTTTGAATACTGGAAGTTGCTCAAATCTGTCTCATACAAAGGTGCGGTAGAGTTAATTTGTAAACATTTTGAAATTAGTTTACCAAAACCTACAAAGGCATCACAAAAGGAAAAATTTGCAGCAGTTTTCACAGAAACATTTGAGTTGACCACTGAAGAAATTATCTCAAAATTTATTCTATGGTTTCCAAATTACATCAAAACTGTATCAGATAACTGGCAACAATCACAATCTCCATTGTACTTTTACTTAACTAATTGTAATCAATGGAATTTTGGCAATAAAGGTAGCATTTGGAGTGATTTAATTGTCCCCCGATTCTTGAAAAAATTGTTGATTAATCCCAATAATCCAGAGTCTGAAAAATTTCTGTTAATGAATGCGGGTGAAATCAAAAATTTATTCTTTAATAAATTTTTCGGGATTGTAGACATAAAAGCCACAAAATTAAATAAACAACCCAAAGTTAAAGAGAATTTTGTAGCTTTTAGTAATGGATATTTCAATCTAGAGACTAAAGAATTTGTGGATGATGCAGTTAATGTTTACAATTTGAAAGCTTATGATTTCCCTTATCGGGTTGTAAATGACTCTTCATATCTTCAAAAACTTGAGGATTATTTCAATTTAAGCTACAAAGGCAAAGGGGATGATGGGAGTATTATTTTCGTATGGGCACTGCTTAATATCTTGCGAGTTGCCCATAGAACCGAAAATCACTTAGTTTTGATGGGAGAAGCTGGTAGCGGTAAAACCACTAATTTAAACGTCATATTGAATTTGTGTGGGAGTTTTGGAAATCGTGCAAATGAAAGTGATTTTTCATCACACAATAAGTTCGGGACTAATAACCATATCGGCTATTATACGTTGGGGATTAACGAGTACACAGGCAAAAAAGACACCGCAATTTTAATGAATGATGCTAGTGGAACTGGTACAAGTGCAAAAATTGCTGTAGAACCCAAAGGTAAATCTAGTTATCAAGTGGATGTTAATTGGGCTTTTACTTTAGTTTGTGAGAATGACCCTTTTATCAAAACAACTGATGGAGGACAAATACGGCGGTTCCGTTGTATAAAACATGATTCAAAAAATAACAGGAGCGGTACAGAACGATCAAAATTGTTGAAAATGTCACAAGAATTTTCCGTTAATCCCCTAGAACAGGAAGAAACTTATAATGATTTAGTGCAGAACATAATATTGTATGTTCACCAACATTTGGATATAGATGAACTTTTATCTAAATGGAAATTATTGACTGATACAGAACAAATGAAACAATTGTCAATGAGCATAGCAGCCGAGAATTGTATCTATAATGATTTAATTCAAACTCATTTAGAAATCACTAATTCTCCTGATGATTATGTGACATTAGATACTATGAAGACTTTGGTTAATAACTGGAATCGAAATAACACCAGTGGTGAGAAAATCAAATTTGGTGCATCAAGATATGTTACAAATTTCCGTAAAGATTTGGCCAATTTCTATTACTGGAAATTGAATGGTTATGCAACGAATAGAGTTGGACGTGAAAGAAAAACTTGCTTTTACGGTATCAAATTAGCAAAAGTATAGTATATTAGATATACTTATATATTAGCTAGTTAACATAAGTAACTTAAAATTCAAAACATAGTTAATTACGTTTTTACCAGCTAATATATAAATATAGAGAACAAAAACAAGTCACACAAAAAAGGACACAATTCTAATGCCAGAACTACAAATTGTTAAATCATCTCCTGTATCTGTTGACACCGTTAATACATTTAAAGAATACATGGGATATGCTACACCTTTAACTTTGTCAAAGGCAAAAAAGACTACAACTTTTAAGTCTATATTTGATGAAATTAACAATTACCAGTTTGTTTGTGATAACGACATTGATATCTACAGCAGCCCTTCTAATCCTAATTATGTTGCAAATATTCCAACCAGTAAATTGCCTGAATATTCCAAACAGCACTGGAATTACTTATGCACTTTATTAGGTATTCCTGTTCCCAAGTATTGTATCCAACAATTTTATGACCAGTATTATTGTTTTCAATTTGCTGTAGTACCTAAAATTGTAAAATATTACTCACCGGAATCGCAGTCAGATTCTATTGGTATTAAAATCGGAGTTGATTCCAAAGATGGCTCTTCCTTTATAGTTCCTATTGAGTATCAAAGCACTGTAGACACTTCAAATGTAACAGAAGGTAAACGACCTCCAACACCATTACGGTATCATGTCAATGGTAATAAGATGAGTTTACGTTGGATTCCTCTAGATGAAAAAGTTCAGAAAAAATTCGGAGCTAAGGGTTATTTTGAAGTTGCATTAATTGACAAATATCGTTTTTGTAACTTCTCATTTAAAATTAACTTAGACTTAGAAACTAATGAAATAGCGACTGAGGAAGAGTTTATCGAAATTTGGAATGAAGGTTTAATAGTACCTTACATCAAATCTTCTGGAAATATCATTGCTAGTTTTGCGACTGTGTTTAGCAATTTGTTTGCTAATTCCAAATTTCCTCCAACAGGTATATATTTTGGAGTAAAAAATGGAACTCGTGATACTACAGAATTCGGAACCTGTTGGGAAATTGATGTACCACCCGAATTCAAATCTTTAGAAGTTGTTGCAAACAAAAACGGTGATATTGTAGAATTTTCTGAAATCAGCAAACTCTACATTACAGATAGTTCACCATTATCTAAATTTGTGCCTTCTCAAGGTGTGTTGAATGAAAAAAAAGTTGTATGTGTTTATAAACCCAATGGGAATAATCCCTTGTCATACACACCAGTTCATTCAGTTGTCACAAATGTAAAAGCAGTAGCTCCTATTATGAAAGATGTTGCTGAAGATTACATATTGTCTTACATGAATGATAAATATGCTGAAGAAACAAAGGCAATGTTAAATGAAGGTATTCAGCAAGGCTTAGACATCTTACAAGCTAAAATTCAGAAAAATACTGAAGAGTCGCAATTAGCCAGCATAGAACCTGATTTCTTATCAGATTTCTAAAATTGTATATCTAATATACATCCACTGAGACTTAATCCCCAAATATTGCTAGTAGTTGTATATCAGATATACAACTACTATCCTTTAATCAAATTAGATTTTATGAAACTACGAAATTATCAAATTGACATTCTCACACAGTATAGGCAAGCTCGAAATTTTTACAATAGTATTGTAATTCAACTTCCAACAGGAGCTGGTAAAAGTGTAATAGCAAATGAAATAATTAGTGAACATATCAACAAAGGATTGCAGGTTGCTGTATTAGTTCCTAACTGTACTTTAGTCAATAATATGCTTAAATATATGCCAGAACAGGCTACAATTGCTTACAATGGTGTAATTCCCGATTTGACTAAACCTGTTCTAATTTCTACTTATCAATCTGCAAAAAAATATTTGGCTAAAATGCCGTCATTGGGATTAATTATTACTGATGAATGTCACCACGCTGTTGCTACTAATGTAAAAAAAATATTGAAACATTATAAGCATATTCATAGTGTAGGATTCACCGCCACTACCAGAAGACTAGATAAATACGGATTAGACCAAGTTTATACCAAACTTATTACAAGTTACCCTATTGGTTGGTTTATTGAAAATGGTTATTTATGTGATTTTGAAGTAATTGTCCCAAATGATAATTTGATAAATTTTACCAACTTAAAAGATTTTGAAAATGATATTTTATCACTTTTAAAACAATTACCTCGAAATGAAACCCTATACGATTTATGGGCAAATACAGGTTTAATTGATAAAAAAACCATTATTTTTAATGTTGATATTCAACATAGCAAAACAGTTGATGCTTATTTTAAAAGTAAAGGAGTCAAATCTTATCATATAGATGGTACAATGCCTGAATCAGAAAGAACGGCTGTAATTAAACTATTTCAACAAGGGAAAATTAATGTTATTTGCAACGTTAAATGTCTTACTGAAGGTGTCGATATCCCTGAGATTGATTGTGTTATCCAAAATAATTTTTTTAGGTCAGAAATTGATTTTTATCAGACGTTAGGTAGGGGATTAAGGATTCATGGTGAAAACAAAATTCTTAAAGTTCTGGATATGGCAAGAAATTTTTACTATCACGGTAATCCCAAAAATGATAAATTTTGGGATATACACACAAAAACTTCTGTTAAACCCAAAAAATCTAAACATATTAAATATTGTGCTTATTGTGAAGCTGAACTAGGATATGTTAATGAAATATGGCCTAATGAATTACTTTCAGATGTAAACTTCTTTGATTACACACAAAAAAAACTATGTTGTTTATCTCCTGGATGTCTAAGTCATACCATTACTTATGATGATTCAGATTTTTGTATAGATACTTTAGTGACCTACACCCCCAAATACAAAGGCAAAAATCCTACTAGAGCAATTTTTAGTCAAGTCGATACTTTTGATAATTTGAATTTGGATAATGCTGAGTTAGCTAGTATTCTATTATCAAAAGCGACATCTAAAAAGAAAATTGAAAGAATTATTGACCTAAAAGGTGTATCTATTTCTGCCAAAGTTTCTGCATTATTATCTATGAATATACCAAAATCAAATATTCTAGAATATCTAGATGTCGACTTTAGTATTGACTTAGATAATAATGAGTTACAAACTGTAAACAATTAATCCACAAAACCAACAAATATGTACAACCCTAACGATATCATTCAAGTAAACAACAAACTCATTTATCCTGAAAATAAAATCGATTTATTTGATGTTTATGATGGGAATTATGATACTTCCATCATACGATTCAACAATATTCCACCTTACAAAGAAGTGTCTAAGTTGATAATTGACATAGAAACAACAACTGACTTAGAAAATGTGAAAGATGGTGTTGTCTACATGATTGGGCTACGGAACGAAAAAGGCAAAAATATTATCCTAACAAATAAGGATGAAAAACAGTTGCTGTTAGATTTCCTTGGGGTTATTACCAAGAAAAAGCCTTCAATCATACTTGGTTACAATATTTTTGAGTTTGATTTACCTTATCTGGAATATCGTTTTGTAATGAACGATTTGTATTTTCCTTTTAATAAATCTTATGAACAAAAAGTGCATCGAACTGCAATGAAATTCTCAAAACCAACTATTTTCCATCCCTATTTTGCGGATTCTTCTATTGGCCGGGGGTCTATAATTGATATGTATCATCAGACCTTAGCGCTTGATTTCACAATACGGAAGTTGACTTCATATCGTCTAAAATCTGTGGTATTAGAATTAGGATTGCGTAAAGAACCACGATTAGATATTCCTTATAGTGTAATGATGCAACACTATAATAAATGGATGAATGATGGCGGTTCTTTAGATGAAATGACCACTTATTTGATACATGACTTAGAAGATACCGAATTGATAACTGACCGAATTCTCCCAAGCATATACTACCAATCCAAATATTTAGACTGGAATTTACAGTCTATTGCTTATGGTGGTAATGGCTCTAAATGGAATAGCATTTTAAGTCGTTATTATGGTGAATCCCCACAACCAGATGATAAACTTCAAATAGATGGAGGATACACTTTTGCAATACCAGGATTATACGGGAATGTGCAAAAAAATCTCAAGGTTTATCAACTTGACTTTACTTCATTGTATCCAAGTATAATGCTTGCAAATAAAGTTTATAGCCATGAAAAAGACCCTGATATGGTTATACTTTGCTATCTTGATTACCTCAAAATGAATCGTGTTAATCTAAAACGTCTCTATAAGCAGACAGGGGATTTAAACGCTTATTATGAGCAAGAATCTGCAAAACCTTACATTAACTCTGCTTATGGATTAATGGGAACATTAGGTATACCATTTAACGACTTTAAGTGTGCAGCGTTTATTACAGCTTATGGGCGTAAAATTTGTAAGTATGTCCAAAATGTGATAAATAACAACAAAGGATTTGTGGCACAAGCTGATACAGATGGACTAATATTTTCAGTTAATGCAGATGAATCCCAACAACTCATTGATATTGTCACAAATTCATTGCCTAAAACTTTTGCAATGGAACTTGATTTTACCGCCGATTCTGTTTATATACCATCGGATTCTGAGGGTGTGGGATTAAAGAAAAATTACATCATTTTTAATGGTGGTAAAATAGAAAAAATGCGCGGGATTTGGAATAAACGAAATATCCCCAAACTTGAAAAAGAGTTCCCTACTACATATCTAACCAAGTTAATTTATGAAGGGTTAGAAGCTGCTGAAAAATATCAAGATAGCAAATTAAACGAAATCAATAATTTGCAAATGAGCTTAGACGATATCACAGTTACTCGTACAGTAGGGAAAAAAGAAAAAACTCTTCAAGAATTGGGGTTAGTTTATGAAACTCCAGAAGGGTTACGGACTACCTATTACATAGGTCATGGTGTGAAAGTGTATAAACGTGCTCCTAAAAATTTGCGTGGAGATGAAGCAAATAAAAAATACACTGAAGTACAAACACCAGAAGGTAAACGGTTTTTAGTTGATGTTCCCGAAAAAGTCAACAAAGGTGACTACCATTCTCAGTATTACATAGACAAAATTATCGACATTGTAAACTCGATATCTGAATCAATTAATATAGGATTGATTCATCAAACTCAAAATAACAATGTGTAATCTTGTAAAGTAAGTCTTGTGTGGGATTAACTGACTTATTATTAGTTAATCCCACATATTTATTCAATAAGCTGATAGGGATTTTATGATAGAAGAAATTGCAGAATTGTCAAAACGGTTAGGATATGTTTTAACATCAACCCAAATAAGATATTTAGAACAAATCATTAAAACTAATCCAAGTAAAATAACTTTGGAAGAAAATGACATAGGAAGAGAAAAAGCAAATGGTAAAACTCATACTTTTCTTGTATATTCAATATACAGTTTAATTCAATTAAATCTACCTTACATAATATATGTATCTTTAAATGCAAGAGCAAGTGAATATCATAAAAGAAAGTTTTTAGATTTATTAATTAAGACAATTGCAATTGTTAAAGGAAACACAATTTTTTTTGATGAAAATAGTCCTACATCAGTTGTAATTCAAGTGGGAGATAAATCATCTGTAATTCAATTTTCAAATTTTGGTAGTTATTTAAACTATTCTAGAGGAAACGTTTATTCTAAAATAATTTTCGATTTCTTCCAAAATTAAAAAAAAAAAATGATATTATTTTTTAGAGACTATCATAGTCTCTTTTTTAATTTTATAAGAAATTCTTATATAAGATATAAAATATTTTGATATAAAAATGTCTTGATAAGTAGAATTTTATTGGTATAGTAGGGAGTAACAAACAAAAACACTAAATTAAACCAATGGAATACCCAAATGGAGTTAAGTTTTACGTTTCTGAGTTCTACCAAGACCTCATCTTAGATGAAAATGATAATGAATTAACTGATGAAGAGTATAACCTTTATGAGGAATGGCTTCATCAACATGATATCAATCTAGAAAATGGTCATTTTGATTGTGATTTTGATGAGCTGATGAATCCTGTCCATACTGTATGTGAGATTACTGGCCAACTTACCAATTGTGTGATAGTCCATTGGGTAGAAACAAGTAATTTTTAAAACTATCCTGAATAAGCATCTACTAAATAGTGTATATCTAATATACAGAGTACAAACAACAACCAAACAACAAAGGACAAAATAAATGACTAATTCTTACTACATCTCTCAAATCTACGTTGGTTACATCACCACTGGCAATTCTAGTGGATTAACTAAAGACCAAGTCTCTATGTTCACCGATTGGTGCTGGCAAAAAGGGATTAATCCCGAAAATGGTTATTTCTTGGTTGATGGAGAATTTGATACAAATTCCGATTACACAACTTTCTGCACTATCACTGGTCAGTACAGCCAATGCGTATCAATCACTTATGTGGAATCAAATGATGGCGTTATTGATTTGTTTGATGATGTTTTGGAAGAAATCACACCAGAAGATTCTGATTTTATCGAATTGTTCAATGATGATGAGCCTACAACTTCTGAAATTGATTTTATCGAATTGTTCAATGATGAAGAAATTGGTCAAACAAGCTATATCACTTCTATCGCTGATACTCAAGGATTGACCAAAACTGTAGAATTTATTGAGTTATTCTCAGATGATGAATTAGCTGACACTGTGGAAATGACTTTTATCGAAATTTTCGGTGGCAAAAAATCTGACAGTGTATGGGCCAAAGAAATACCTGACTAATATAAATTTACCTTATATGGTAGATAAGAAACTATCATATAAGGTTTCCTGGAAATTCAATCGAAATCTAGTATACTAGAACATAAGCAAACAAACCAAATTATACAAGGAATCAATCACAATGTCTAACACTCCTAACTTTTTCAACAATTTCACTTCTCAAGTTAACGAACTTATTGCGCAAGCTGATGAATTACAAGCCAAATTAGCTGAAGTTCGTTCTCAAATTAGTCAAGCAGAAACAATTCGTCAAAATTTTCAATCTCTAGATGATAATTACTCGACACCTGCGGTTGACCAATTGAATCAGGCCATAGACTATATCAACTTCTTAATCCATAATGTCTCGAATGAATTAGGTCAGTCTTATGGTATGGAGTTCACCGCTAAAATCACAGAAACATTGAAACGTATAGGAGATGTCCCGCCGATTACAACCGAACTACCCCTAATTACTTCTGACGACTCTAAAGACCCTGAATCAGAACCGCAACCGCAACCAGAACCGCAACCAGAACCTAATGAACCTGTGACTCAATTAGCTATAGTTCCTCAAGCTGGCGCTGGTCAACCAATCAAAATTTACACACTTCCAACTGATTATGATGCTATAATGAAGTTCACTAAAAATGAAATGGTTGAAATGTTGCGAGAGTTCTTCACTTACTATGGTAAATTGAAAGTTAACGATACTGGATTCTTGTCTTTGACAACTCCAAAGTATGACAAAGGTATTCAGTTACCACCTAATTGCACTCTTCAAAAGCAATACCAAGAGTCAGCATTCTTGATTGATAATTACATCACAGCATATCATAAGGATGTATTTGGCAACGACATTGCTAAACCAAATAAAGGTCATTATGCCAAAGTTGTCAAAAGTCTCTTGATTTCAGCCGATAAAAACAAGCTGAGATAATCTATCCCAAGTAGGTAGTCCTCACTACCTACTAATTACCGCCTAATACTAATGAGCAATTATCGTTTATGGATTGTAAATTGTGGACAATCCTCCAAAGTCAAAATTTACAATCCAAAACTTCTCTCAGTTAATGGATTTGAAGATTTACCTACAATTTATGAAGACCACCATTTATCATCTGATTTGGTTAAGTCTACAATCAATTCTGTTAGGTTTATACCACAAGGTCTCATTTACATTAGGTTTTTCAAACATTGCTTTATAACAACTAGCTTGTTATTAAATGATGCAAAAGTTGAGAAAATCACTCACCTTGTGACTGAAAATTTGAACCATGCAACCACAAGTTTGTATGAGCATTATTCCAACTACATTTCATCCCAATTATGAGGATTAACGAACTCCGAAGTGCTCTTAAAGACCTTAAATCGCAAGGTTATCCCGTAAATATAAGATTCCCTGCAACCAAATTTGAGCTAATGGTTGAATACAACAGAATCTTAATGCTCAGAAAGTCCAAAGGAATTTCAACCAAATAATCGCCATGAATCCTAACGAAATTTTCTACAACTCAAAAGGCCATCCAGTATATTGTCCAGTCATTGAAAAATCTGACATTGATTTGGACTATTTAAAGCCTACAACCCCGCTTCTGATAGAAGATATCAAAGAAGATAATTCACCCAGCTTAGACATCAAATATGATGAACCGGAATATGATATTTTATACGGGCTTTACTAACCTTTAACTGAATAACCAATTTTAAAAATGGTCTACAATCAAATAGGCCATTTTTTAATATCGACATATCATTTTCTTAAGCACTTACCAATATTCCTTGAAGAAATCATTTTCTTAAGCACCTTTTTAGACTTCAAACCGATACCGCATAAGGATTTCACGTCATAATAAGACGATAATTTCTAATTACTTGAGCAATCTCTGCTCGACTGCAATATATTAATCCCACCACAACCAGTTCTCACCGCCGAGAGATATAAACCCCAACAAACTGAATAGGGTACAACTCTCAAGTAAGCCTCAAGTAAGCCTCAAGTAAGCCTCAAGTAAGCCTCAAGTAAGCTCGTGTTCAGGTGTGTCGGCGTAATCATGCAACGTGGTGGGATTAATGTTCTTGTAGCCAACTTATTGTATATTCGATATACAACTTTAATTTTCAAAAAATTTCTAAATTGAATATGTTGTAATTTTTAATTGCAATCAATTTTTAATTTTTGAATTGTAATTTGGTATTTTCAATTATTCTTGAATAATTGAAATATTTGTACAAAGCATTTTTAAAAATATTCATTTAAAAAATTCTAAACAAAATTTTAAGATAAAAATTTAATAAAAAATAATTTAACAAAAAGAAAAAAAAATATTCTAAAATAAATCAAACAAGAAAAAATCTTCAAAAATTATTGTCAATCAATTTTTAATTTTTGTTCTGAAAATGTTGGCAACTTTTTATTTAGAATTGCATATAAAAGAAAAAAAAAATAATTATAAATTAAATGAAGCAAGAAATATTTCAAACATAAATTAAAAATTTCCAAAATAATTTATATCAAAAAATTTTTGAACTTTTCTTGTACAACTTTTTTGATAATGATGTTTATGTAAATTAAAAAAAAATATTCTAGAATATTTCTAGCAAGAACATTTATATTGAAAAAATTTTGAAACATGATTTAGAAAAATTCTATAAATCATGTACCAACTTTTTTGTTAATTTGCTTTTGATGATATTCAAAATATGAATTGCGCAACTTCATATTTTGAATATTTCTTAAACATTTTAGGCAAGTTTGATAAAATTCATTCCAAGATTTTCGTCATTTTCGACATTGACAATTTTGAACTTTGCAATATCAATTACTTGATTATTGCTTAAAGTTATTAGATTTTCATCAACTTTCTTGACAACAAAGTTGTTATTGTCGATTTCTACAAAATCATTGACTTGAATGTCAAAGCTAATTTCGACATTTTCGATTTCATTTTGCTTTTTGTATCTTTGGACAATATACTTTTCATCTTTAGTTGAACAAATTACATTGCCTTCATTATCAAGTAATTGCCATTTACCTTCAACATTCTTGACAACTTTTTGATTGATTTGTAGTAGTTGGAAAAATTTTTCTACGATTTTCTTGGTGAATCTTTGAACTTTTTGGATGTCATTTAATGATGTATCTTCATTTTGTTCAACTTTTGTCGCGACTTCCCCAACTTTTTCGACTTTTTCGACTTTGTGAACTTTTTCAATTTTGTCGATTTTCTCGATTTTGTTGCTTAGATTTTCAATTATTGATTGTTGATTGCTTAGAATTTTTTCGATTTGGATTAATCTTGATTCAACTTCATTTTCGATTTTTGGAACTTGGATTTCAACTTTTTCGACTTCAACTTCAACATGATTTCCTAAGAACATTTCGTATTGCGAAATCATATTATCATTTGATGAACTTTTTTTCCTTAGAATAATTGCATTACAATTATCAATTTTGGAATTTTTGCAAGCTAAGTAAATCAATTTTGAATTTTCGTTATCGATTAATTGATATTGCATTGTATATTCGATATACGATAATTCATTAACAATCAAAGGAATTACATTCATTCCAATTTCGTTAATTAATTTTGCTAATTTGTCAATTTCGTTTTTGTCAATATTATCAAAATTTAGATTTTCAATTTGAATATCATCAAATGATATTAAGTTATTTGGAATTGAAGTTATAATGTTTGAATTTTGCATTTTGTTTTGTTTTGATTTTGTTTGTTTTTGTTTTCTTATTATATTATTCAAGATATTTTTACGAATTCAGGAAATTTTGGAAATATTTTGAATTTTTTTTTTGTAAATCATTTTTCAATTTTTTGGAAATTATTTTGTAAATTGAAAAACATTTTATGATTTATTTTTATTTGCAAATTGATTTTTGATTTTGTTTGATTTATTTTTATTTTTCCTTTTTTGCTTTCTTATTATATTATACAACATATTTTTACGAATTCAGGAAATTTTGGAAAATTTTATTTTAAATATATTTGAAAATGAATTTTTAATTTATATTTAATTTATTTGAAAATTGATTTTTAATTTTTTTCATTTATTTTTGTTTTTTTTATTTTTGTTATATTATATTATTCACGAAAAAAATCGAAATTCAGGAAATTATGATATATAATTATTTTATATTTAATATAATTTTTAATTATATATCAAAAAATTGAAAAATAATTTTTAATTTACAAAAAAATAATTAAAAATTGATTTTTGAAATTTTATAAAAATAAAAATAATGAATAAATTTGCCGGCCAACTTTTCGCTATACTACAAAAACGCAAAAAATACGATAATAAATATTTTAGGACTTTGAAAGTTTATAAGTAATTGTTGCTTTATTTGTATATTCGATATATCATGGTAAGTGTGTTAATCCCACCACCATTTAAACGCCGATAAACTATGAAACCAATAGAAGTTATCTCCAAAAATATTGTAGTTGATGAATCTATTCTACAAATATTTATAGATAATGCTAACAGAATACTTTTGCCTTATCCTACAATGGAACATTTTATGCAATATGAAGTTGGCACATTCCAAAAAAAAATTCGTTCAAAGTTTATTCAAGAGTTTCTTTTTGCCCATGATATAGAAATCCTTGATGTCAATTGTATCAACATCAAGGGTGTAGGGACAAATTTGAGAAAAGCTATGACTTTGGACGATTTATTTGCTTTAATTCGTTATGAATTAGAAAAAATGAACAAAAAGAAAAAAGAAAGTAAACTATTAGATGCAGCTATAAAATCCTATGTTAATGAAATATTAACCAAGCTGAAATAGTTTGTTGTTGTCAAAATAAACCATTTCTAAATCTAAGTTTATTCCTTTTGAGTGCATAGCAGCAGAATCAATAAATTTAGCAGGGATGTTGTCTTCATAAGAATTTACAAGTATTAAATAACAATTCTGATTGTTAAATGCTTGTAAATTTTCCTGCAATCTATTGACCGTATCAATAACAAATGTAGGATATTCTTTAGATGATAATGTGCCTAAAACAGGATACACTTTCATTTTCTCAGTGTTGTCTAATCCTCTAACATCTATTACTTCTGCACTGAAATTCTTGACAAAATGAGCGGTCATAACTTCAATTATCCTGTCAAATTTTACCAAATCTAATCCATAAAAATGATAATTTTTTGGCATCAAATGACTCAAGTTGATTTTGTCTAATGAAGGCTTCAGACTGATGTTTTGTTCATTATCTATTGTGTTAAATATCATTTGTTGGTCAGAATTTTCATTGATAATTGCTGACTTAGAATCTATTCTCCTGACAATTTTAATGGACTCGTTACCAAACCAAGTAATAATCAAATTTGTGAATCCCACAAACAATTTAAGATTTGGTTGACTGGTAATGTATATTTGGACAGTTGCGTAACTAGAGACTATTAGTGATAGTGTGGAACCAATCAATAATAAGTTTCTGACTTTGGGTAATAGTGTCGACATTGATTGTAATTAATGAGGTTATTCCAAACAAAGCAAATATTCTGTACTCTTTTTTTAGAAAATAAAAAAAAGTCAATGCGGTTAATGCCATCCAAGTGAAAGTCGCTGCAATCGAATTACTTATCAATAGAATATAGCCAATATTAAACCATATAATGGATATATTGATAAATGCTATAATCATAATTGTATACTTGATATACAAATAGTATTGATTGCGAGTGTAATTCTCGTTAGGTAAATCGTACTGAGCCAAGCGCTTTAATTCGATAAACCTTTTGAAATACTCATTCATGTTTCACCTTTGTTGTTTATATTTTTATTATAGTATATTTTTACGTTAATAGGAATATAAATTTTTTATCAATTCTGGAGAGTCTATGAGATATTCTGATGATAATGACTATTTGAGGTCAATCAACTGTAAGAATGTAAATGTGATTTACACAAGTTACAAGCACAAGCAAATTAGAATCCGAGAAATTAATGGTTACCATTCATTAACCGATTACTGTAGGTTTACCAATAAACTACCTCACGGTTATATAAGAAGGAAAAGTTTTAAATGGGATATCAGATTTATGAAAAGTGACATCCCACTGTATTACACTCAAAATGATGATGATGTCAATTTAATTGGGACTTGGTTACATCCTGATTTAATACCGAATTTTTTAGAATGGTTCAATTATCGTAGGGAAAATTAATATGGCCACACAACACTTAATCATACCTTTTGCATCCCGTCCTCAGCCTAGGCCACAACTAAAACGCAATGGCGGGAAAGCGCATTACGGAAGTCAAGAATTTATGGACTTTAAATTAAAGCTTACCAATTTAATTAGATGCAAATTCCAACCAGTCAGAATATATCCAGTTTACCTAATGACCAAATATCACATCAAAGTTGATAAAAATGGACATTATCCAAAAAGTGATGTAGATAATCATCAAAAAGTTTTGATTGACTGCATTGTTCAAGCAGGTATATTAACTGATGACAATATGAACTATCTAAGGGGAACTGTCACTGAAGTGATTGACAGTACATCAGATATGTTTGAATTTATTCTAACTGATGACCCAAAAAAGGCCATGTTAGCATTTTTTGCCTTGTTAGAATAGAATTAATCCCAACATCAGTATTTGAATTTAGCCGACGGTAATAGTATCCTACTTGGATGTTAGCACATATTTTTTGAATTAACAACCCTTAGTTTTTTAGATTATAGAACTAAGGGCTTTTTTTTGTGATTTTTGGGGAAATTTGCCATGTTGACTAATTAGGGGAGGAAAGTGAGCAAATTAAAAAATGATTTGCATATATGACTTCAAGTTTTAACTTTTGAAAAATGATTTTCAGTTTGACGACCTCAGCAAAAATTGTGACAAGCTGGTGACGACCTAAAAGGAAAGCTCAAACAACGATATATCAACATAGGTGAGCTAGACGACCTGAAGTTATATGCTAGTATGAATTTTTTAATTTCATTCATATAAAGTAGTGTGGATTAACAAAAATAAGAGAAGAAAAAAAAATAATATTTATATAATATAGAGTAAAAGTTCAGGTCGTCTAGCTCGACACACCTTGATATATATAAGTTTGAGCTTTCCTTTTTACTTGTCTTCAGCTTGACACTATTAAAACTTATACATTTAACTTTGATATATAAAATATTTGTATCATTCGTTTAAAGTTTGGTGGTGGGATTAACCCACGGAACGGAGTATGAGGTAGGGGTTGAATAATAAATCAATCTAAATGTAAATAAAAAACAGAAAAAGTATTAATTAGGTGAGAAAATTATTATGATGGTATTGAGATATTTTGGTATACAGCTATGGGAATAAGAGTTACATCCACTAAAACAAGCCTTAGTACATCTGTAAATCCTGATGTGGCAAAAAGGATATCTGACCTCACAATGGAGTTTAAATCGACCAAATCAAAGCTTATCTATGCTTTGATTCTTACGGGGCTGGAAAATCTAAAAGAAGCCCAAAGGAAATTAGATGTGATTTGATGATAAGAAAAATTTATTAATTATATGTTTATCATTAAATATTTCGATATTGAATATAGTCGATTTAGTAGAAAAGTATGTAATGATAGACATATTGGTAAGTTGATAATGCGCCATGAAAAAACAAAGGCAAGCAAATGGATTAATAGTTTATTTTGTTAAAAATTTGATTATTAATCAAAAAGCAAAGTCTAACAAACAAACAAAGTCCAAATAACAAACAAACAAACAAACAAACAAACAAACAAACAAACAAACAAAGTCCAAATAACAAACAAACAAACAAACAAAGTCCAAATAACAAACAATCGACAAATTTCACAAATTAATCCACAACTCACAACTGTATATCAAAATGACAAACCAAACACCGCAAAACAGTCCTTCATTATCTCAGAATGTAGATAAATTGGTTGCTGATTTACAACATAGTTTACAACAATACAGAGATAATGTATCTGATGCAATTGTCAATGAATTAGACATCCCTGCAAATGTATCAGCCATTAAAGACCTTGTGAAAAAAAAGTTGCAAGCCAAGCATACACCGACTTATGTAGAGACTATTCAAAACTTAGATTTTGGTTCAAAATCATTGTTGCAAGCTTCACAACGTATGTCGCAATTACCCTATTCTTATACTCAAACTCCGATGTTGGAGTCGAAAAAATCTATCATCGATTCCTCACAGAAAGAATTGATAGAGATTGAATCTGATTCACCTGATGAAAATTCTCATGCTAATTTATTGGCTGACCAATTATTTAATACTTTAAAACAGCCTAAACAAAAGCATGAATAAAAAACAAACTACTACATTAATAAATGTAGTAGTTTGTTAATTCAGGTATTAGGATTAATGACTTATGCGGGGGTATTATCAATTAGAGCATAAGTAAGTAAATCCGAATTTCTTAGGTATATACCAGTCATTCCAGAGAAAGAAACTGTTTCATAGACCAAACCATTTATCTTCATCACAGGAGTTTGGTCTCTGGGGTAATAATGAGCTTTTAGTCCATCAGGATTATTTAAAGTTGTAAAAATTAACATATCCTTTGTAGAACCTGCAAGTACACCATTAGCAAGTAAATTTGCGCCTTCTAATTCTTTAGCTGAATCAATTTTTCCTACAAAATACGCTTTACTGCTGTCAGTTAACATTTCCCATAATGTGGTCTCACCATTTGAATTATAAGGTAAGGCCATATTGTATTTGAGTTTTTCAGGAATTTTAATGTAAATTTGACTTGCGCTGGATAATTGTGCTTGCACAATAAAATCACTAATCCAAATCAAAAATTGATCATAAATTTCTTCATTGGTTAAGTCGTAAAAGTTAGGAATTGCGGTGCTGGTGTCATCCAACGTTACATCTGGTTGTGTAAGCAATCCGTAAAATCCTCTATTAACAACACCATATAACAAACTGTGATGTTCCCGTCTGTTTAGGTATTCTCCCATTGCAGCATTTTTCTCTGAAACAATTGAGAAACTAGGAATCATAGTCCCTAATTGATTCGCAACTTGTTCTTGTTTTAAGTCAAATTCAGTCCATCTTGCGCCATTTATAAATATTAAACTTTTAACACTTCTCCCATTTTCTAAGGTAAATTCTACCAAAGGTATATCTGTTGATGCACTATCATAAATCCCTGCACTACCAAAATGATTAATTTGAGAATTTTTGATTTGTTGAAACCCAATTGGTAAATCAGGGATTAATTGAGTCATATTTTTATTAGGGTCTAACATCCAGTAGATGTCTTTGGGAACCCTAAAAAAAACTGAATCATATCTGGTTAATTGGCTTTCTAAATATAGACCAATAGGGGGCATTTAATTAAGCTCCTAATTTTACATTATCAATGTGTACAACAACTAATCCTGCTGAAGTAATAGATTGCATAAAACGCGCACCTTCTAAAGCAACAACACCCGTTCCAGTTACATTAGTAACTTTATGAGGAATAGTTAGTGAAGCTCCGTTGGTAGCAGTTCTGTAAAATACTGGTTCACCTACTTTTACTGCAACTTCAGCAAACATAACTACATCACCTTGAGTAATTACAGTTAAAGGGTCGCCTTCAGTGTAAATTAAGGCATTATCAAGATTAGTTAAATTACCAGAATATATTCTGTTAGGGTTGTAAACAATAATCCCTAGAGGATTAGTGTTACCTGTTACAAAACTATTTCCTATAACTAAATTTGTTGAGTCTGTTGTAACGTTGCATAAAGTCCCGCAAACTGCATTACTTCCCGCCACTAATTCAGGAATGGTCGACCTTAAGTCCATAGTAATTAGACTTGCTAACATTCCAGGAAAATAGTCTTTTAGATATGAGTTCATAATTATTTGTCACCTAATAAATTTTGAATAAATTTATCTCTTGAACTTTTTGATGTAGTGGGATTAATTAATGTAAATGAATCTTCATTAATTTTTCCTGACTTCATTGTATTATTTGATAATTTTTCAAAAACTGTAAAAGCTCCTGAAATTTTATCATGGTTGTTTAATTCAGCTAGTTCAATTTCGTTTAAACAAGTTGACAAAACAATTCTTTTTAATTCTGAAGAGTCTAAATTATAATCTAACTTATTATTAGATTTATCTTTAATAATTTTCTCGTAATTTGAAAAAATTTTAACTCTTTCTGACATTTCGTCAGTATTGAATGCCTGAACAGGTTCTGAAGGAACAGATTTTACCTGAGTTATTTCATCTATTCTTTGATTAACTTTTTCAATTAATTGAATAATAGTGTGTAATTCAATTGATTGTGTATTAGTTGGTTCTGTCACTGGAGGAATATTAGTTGTAGTGGGATTAATATCGACTGTGGTCTCAACATCTACATTGTAGTTCATATTATTAAAACTGTCCAAAATAATTCTAGATTTAATACCAGCTCTAGGAATTTGTTCATTAGTCAATAACGCGACATGATTATATTTTCGATTTTTCTGTTTTTTAAAATTATTATTTACTATATCTTTGTCAGCATGATATGCAGCAGATGTGTATGATAATAATTTTTTGTCAATATTGGCAATAGTTTCACTGTCTGTAATAATCGCAGCTACTTCTAATACACCATTGTTATTTTTAGTTTCTTGTAATATAGTCCCAACTTGATATTTTTTAATATTTTCAGGAGTTACATATTGAATATCAGGGTGATTACAGGTAATAGGTTTACCAACTAAAGTATCTAAACTGTCTTTGCTAAATAGTTCATTTTCTTCTATATTTTCAACAATTACTCCGTTATCAGACAGATAAACTAAAGGGTTATTTGCATCTGAAATACCTAACCATAATTTTATAAATCCCTCATCAGTTTTTGTAACTGATTTGATGGGATTAACATCCATATTGTACTCTGAGCGTTTATTCATAATATTCTATGGTACATTTACAATTTGTGTTACAAAAACATTTTTCAGTTGGCACGGGCAAATACCCAATTAATTGTAGCCCTTGTTCAGCATAATCAATGCAATCAGGGCAATTATTCCCATTTTTTAAAAATCTTCTAGAAAATCTAAATCCACTTGATAATTTTGATTGTTCTATTATCTTATAATAACTTAAACTTCCAGAATTAGAATATTTACGCAATGATTCTTTAATTTCATTTTCCGATAAACTTTCTGATTTTGTCAGTAAATGAATTAATCCAAATCTATTCCCTTTACTACCTATACCTTCAGAATATTGAATACTTAATTGCTGTGAAACAATATTAGCAAATTCAAAATTAAATATTGTCTTTAATTCAATTACAGCTTTATTAGCTTCTAATAAGTGAATTTTTTTGAGTATAACTAAACTATTTAAAAGGGAATCATTGTAATTTTCTTTGATTTTCGTATATTCATCTTGTAATTGTTGTTTTAAAACAATTAGATATTCATTTATGTATTTAATTGTTTCTGTGTCGTTTAAGTCTACAGAATTATATGAAATTTTATTGGTTCTACGATTATATGTATACATTTTAAATCTAGTAAAAGTTGTGTATATCTGATATACATTTATATTTTTGTATATCAGATATACATTAATAAAACATTCCTACTAATGAATTATGATAATAATCCCAACATCCTGACAAACAATCAGCTAAGTCTGATATTAATGGTTGTTTGTCTTCACTTGCTTGAGATAAAATATCAATAAAATCATCTGACCAAAAATCATCTATACATTGTATTTGTCCATTTAAAACAGCATTACCCGCCGGTATATAACGTTGAATTTTTTTAACTTTGGGCTGATAAGGAACAACTTGATATCCTACAAACTCTTGAATAAATGATTTCAGAAAATATTCACTTCCTGTACCAGGTTCTCTTTCAAATATATGAATCACATTTCTATCATCATTTCTAAGAATTTTTTTGATATTATCTAAACTTTCATGCGCTTCTTTTTTCCATGCGGTATATTCTGTCACAACCATTAATTGCTCTTCTGGAATGATACCTACCTTTACACTGGCAGTATAATATGAGTTGGGATTAACACTTGTGGCAAAGTCAAAATACCTTAAAAATATTTTAGGTTTATAAGTTGCTTGGTCTTTAGGATATTTTTTGAATTTTTCTCTAATGAATATTTTACCTTTTTCAGACCAATCAGCGGGTATCGCGTCTAACTCTTCACTTGCAGTAATTCCATAATTATCATATTGTTCTTTCACCCACTGTCTTTCTGATTCTAATGCCCATACTTTGTTAGTTTTTTCACAAACTTTTTTGTATAAACCTTGTTTAACTGCTGTTTTAAAATCTGTAAATGTTAATGTGTAATTTTTTTCGCCATTTTTAATTGACTCTACTATTTTGTTAAATTCATGGTTTTTACCTTTATGTGTAGATGCAATTCTTATTTGTCCGCCCCAAATTGTTAACGCGACTGCTGCTTTCATAATTTCTTTTAAATTATTTCTAACCGCAGCTTCATCTATTATTACATAACATTTGTATCCATGTTTACCTCGAAATGATTCAGGGTCGCTAGGGATGCAAGAGATATTTCCTCCAGAATTAAAACTAATTTGTGTTATGGTAATCATTCTTTCATCTGCAATTTTTTGCATCCCTAGTGAAAGCATTTTACTGTTAAACATTTTGACAATTTTTGCACAAGTTTTGACAAAAAGTTTACCTGAATCCATGTTGTAACAATTGTATATTACATGAAATCCTTCAATTCCTTTTAATACAGCAATGACTGAATGTGTAAACGACCATCCTATTTGTCTGGATTTCACGTCAACTCTTATAGCACTTTCATCAGTCAACCAATTAACTTGATATGGTAAAAAAGTTGGTTGAGTAATTATTGGCGCATCATCATTATGTAAATTAGAATCCCATATATTTTTAATAGGATTATATAATTTTAAACTTTGTCTAATTTTGGTTAAATTTGCAGATAATTTAGTGCTCATGTTAGGATTAAACCTCTATTAATGCTTCTTTGATTAGATTAACTAATTGCTTTTTGTTCAATTCGTCAGTATTATTGTCAGGATTAAATTCTTGCTGAATTTTTTCGACAATTTTTGATTGCATAGATAATACTTTTTGTGCATAACTTTCTGGGATTAATCCATGCTCTGATAATGTCGCAATTGCTTTCATAATATCGTTACTGTCTAAGTATTGACTAAAGTACGATTCAGGCAATGGTTTTTTCCTTTTTCTGGTTGTATCCTTTACTCGCACAACTTCATTTGTGATTGGGTTTTTGATAATTTCTCTTGTGATATCTTCTTCTACCAAATACCCACGTTCTATGTCTTGTAATCTTAATTCAATTAATCGTTCTCTTGCTAGTATTGCTTTGTTGGTGTTTACAAATTGATTGATTTTGCGATATTCATTATCAAAATTTTTATCTGATAATTGTTTTTTCCGAAGTTGATTAATATTCAGTCCATGAATATCTAAAGAATTTAACAAACTTCCAGTATTTGAATAAGTTTGTAAAAATTTATCAAAAATATTATTTTCAGTCGGTACTATATTCATGTTAATCAGAGTTGTGGTAATATTTATAGGTATATAGGATATATATTTTTAATTTCCTATAATACTATTATATCATGTAAACGGAAAATATGACTGCTTTAGAATGTAATTTAATTAATAATGACGCAATTGATATAAATTCAACTTATATAAAGGATATTCGTTTATGCGGATTCCCTGATTTAACTAATTATTCAGGAATATGCCACATTAGAGTTGATGCTAGTTCGTTGCTTTTAATGGAAATGACTGTGACTATTTTATCTACAGATACGATTAGATTAGAAATTCCTTTTAACACTTATCCCAGTGATATTTCTGAAGGAATATATAAATATGCTGTTTTGTTATTAAAAAATGATAACTCTGAACAGTTTTATCCGATTGCAGGGAAATGTCAATTAATTAAACAAGTTACTTATTAATGGTAAAACAAATTGTAAAATATAAAGATAATTCCCAATTATCAATTGTTAACACTAATCAATCATATTGTCTGGTAAATTGTGGAAGTTTACAAAAACCAATAATACTTAATGACATACACAAAACCTACACAATCTGTGATAATATAATTATCAATTATACACCCCCGGATGATGTGCATAAAAGTATTTTATTATATGTTTCACAATCTGATATAGATGCAAGTGTTAACAATATTGTTAGAAAATTACATAATTTAAACACAACTTATGTTGATGTATCTGTTTTTGACCAAAACAACAAAGAAATAATGTTGGGTTTAACTATTGTGAATGCAAATGTAATTGATTTGGATTTCAGTAGAATAAGCATTCCTACTGGTGTCAACTGGAAAATTTTAGTAGAAGTTTGAGGTTAATTTGATATGAATAATTTTTATAGTTTGTATTTACAAACATCCACTAATCAAATTGAAGTCTATCCTAATTCGGGATTAAGTGTAGATTATAATTTGGTTTTACCATCTACTGCACCAACATCTAATACTATATTACGCTGGAACGCATCTATATCATCACTGGAATGGTATGATTTATCAAATATTTCTGCAAATTCTACCCCAACTAGCACTTTTACTCTCTTATCCACTGTTACGGGAACACCTAGTAGTAATGCAAGTTATACCGTTAATAGAGGAACTTCCGATGCAGCAACTATTTCATGGAATGAAACAACTGATAAGTGGGAAATCGGAGTAGTAGGAGCGATTAAATCAGTCGGGAGAAGTTATTCTCTAACATTTACAAACAGTGATTTGGTGTCAAGTGTATTAACAGTCACTCATAACTTAGGAGTAAAACCTGTAATACAAGTGTTTGATAATAATGATGTTGAAATAGGAGTTGATGTAACTCATACAAGTAGCAATGTTTTTACCTTAAATTTATCAAGAATGGGAACATTAGCTGGAACTTGGGAATTGACGGCTGTAGGTTAATAAGTGTGTGGGATTAATTAATCAGTGTATATCGAATATACATTAAATACCTTAATCCCACACTTCATAAAAAATAAAATTATTGTAAAAAAAAAAATGTTCATAACAAAGTTAGATGAAGCAAAAAATATTGTAATTGAAAATTATCCAAATTCATCTAATATGCCATTAACTTTGTCTTTGTTGTTAGAGTCGTCAAAAGCTTTAGAAAGTTATAGACCTTTTTTTGTCGCTGCTAATATGATTTTTTCTGAATATAGACAGTTAACGCAAGCAGAGACAGTAAAATTCCAGTATAATTTGGATAATATTAAAGCATTGTTGGCTACTCAAAAAGCTTTAGATAATGAGTTATCTGATATAAAAGATGGATTTAATGTAGATGATTTGTTAATTCAAATAACTAATATGTTTCAAGCTAGCTTTTATACAAATGGAATGGGATTATAATGAATGAATTTAATTTAGATTCAGGTGTACTTGATAGTTTATCTCAAATACTCCATAGAAATGCTATCAACAACAATACTTTAGATAGCTTAAGTGGTAAAAATTTAGTAAGTGAAGTTAAATTAAATCCTTCAGAATTATATGCACTTTATAGCAATAATATTATTAGCAGAATTGTGGATATTTATCCTGAATCAGCTTTTGATAATGGATATCAAGTTTTATCCTCTAATGGAGATATTATTGATTCTAATAATATGCTCATATTGACTGCATTTAAAGAAGCTAGCATTAAAGCAAGGATGTTAGGGAAATCATTTTTAGTCTTTAATCCTGATGATAACAGTCCTTTGAATTCTAATTTATCTACTAATAAATACAAAATTTATGAAAATTTATATGATATAGGTGGGGATTCATGGTTAAACAAAAAACATTTGATCTTAGAATATTCGGGTGATATGAATCAATATCGGCGTAAAGGATATATTAACAAAATATATCCCAAATCGAATGTATTCTGTTTTTTTGGTAAACGAACTTATAAAGAAAATGTGTTACCTGATGAGGATGACTATAGTAGTTCAATTATTGAAGGATTTTATACTCAATTTAACAATTATTTATCAGCTTCTTTTTATGGTAGGAAAATTTTACAAAATTTATCAAATTTATCTTTGGGAATAAGTCAATTAAGCATACAATTAAGAGATAAAAGTTCTGCAAATAAAGTATATGAACGTGCAGCACTTTTAGACGAAAATAGAAATTTAAACAGTGTAATTTTACATGACAAAGATTCAGAAAATATAAGTTACATTAGTCAGCATTTGGATAATGTAACTCAATTTATTGGTCATTTAGAAAATTTGGTTGCAGCGTCCACTGATGGCATACCTAAAGAAAGAATATTTAATTATGATGAGGGTAGTGGGTATTATACACATTTAATTGTTAGACAAATGTGGTCAGAAAGTGTAAGTAAATGGTCAAGGGTAAATTGGCTAAGTCATCTTTTAAATATTTACTCACAAATAAATGTAAATTTTGATAAAATTATAATTCCATTGCCAATTGTTTTAACACAGTTGGAGCAATCAGAACTCGAATTAAATGGTGCTAATAGGGTAGAAAAACTAATGAGAAATGGTGTGATAACAGCAAATGAAGCTAGAACAGGATATAGAAATGAATTATATACTTTAAATATTGATATCGATAATTCTAAAATACCAACAAATGAATTATCGTCTAATCACAGTAATCAGATAAGTTTAGATTCAATAAATAAACAAACATTAAAAAGTTTATCAAATGTGAATTTACCTGATTACTGGAATATGGGAGATGAATTAGCAGACTTCATTAACAAATCGTTCAGATAATTCATTAATAATTTCCTTGGCTGTTTCTGGTGTGATTTTATCATAAGCTATGAAATAGCCTTTACCTAATACTTCTGGAAGTATTTTATCAACCACCCAGGTTTTAAAGTTTTCAGAGTATTCAGTTTTACCCAATAAAATTAATCGATAAACCCCTTGGGAAGTAATAAACCAAGATGGCATCCCTGGATTAAAATTATTTATATTTCTCTTTTTGAATTTGTCAGGAATATAATTGATATATTTTGAAACATTGCTTTGGCTTCTGTCTAGTTGCGCCAAAACATCCATAACTTTATACCAAGTTATTCCATTTTCGACATGAGACTCAATTTGTTTGATATCCATTTTCTTTCTATTTATTGTATATCGATTATACCATTATTATAACTAATTTATTACGATATGTCAACAATATTTTCTGATAAAAGTTTATTCACTATTAGTGAATTACATTTTTTGCAAAAAGGAAAAAATATATTTAATTGTTGCAAAGAATATCCTAATAGAGTTAATGAACCTTATGTCAATAAATATGGCAATTTGGTATATGAAGTAGATAAAAATGATTTATATGTAATCAAATGTTATCTAAAAAGAGATATAAATAGTGCAATTCGATTAGATGAAAATTTAATGAATGAATCTTATAATTATTTATTTGTTGGGTATTTAATTGACCCTCCAAAATTACCAGATTATTTAGAAATATTTACAATGGGAGTCGGAATTATAAATGGATATACTTATAAGGTACAATTATTACCTGTTGACCAAAGTCCAGTTCAAAAAATTATTGACCCTATTTTAGGTATTAAAATAAAACTTAGGGCTTATGAACAATTAATACAAAGAGATATTGTTTAATTATGAAATTTTCTATATTAGGATTTGGGGCTTTACAACGATTACCTCAAGAATGGAAAACCAAAATTGATAATGAAGTTGTAAACTCTTTACAAGGCGAATTAACTACTTTTCAGACTAAAATTTTAAATAATTTTGACCAAGGGCTTAGTCCAAAAGGCACGCCCTGGACACCCTTAAGTCAAATTACATTAAGTCAAAAATTAACAAATAGAATTTTATATGAAACGGGGGGATTAAGAGGTTCTTACAACTTTCATGTTGAAAAAACAAAACAATTTTCAGCTTCATTAATTGCAGATAATTTTAGCCCTGTTGCAGAATTTCACGAATATGGTACTAGAAATATGCCTAAAAGGGAAATTTTAGCTATAGAAGATAAAAATATAACTGATATTATGAATGGAATTGCAAAAAGAATCGCTTCCCAATTAGAGTCAGGATTTAACTCAAAATGATTAATATAGCTGAAATAGAATTAAGCATATCAGAGCAACTTCAGCCATTAAGAGATAAATTGTCTCAATATGACATTCCTGTTACTTCTTTAGCTAATCAAGCTAATATGTATTACGACACCGCAGAAACTGGATTTGTAAAATATTTTTTATCAAATATTTTAGGATTTCAGTATGATGCAAGTACATTTATGCAACGTATAAATTTAACATTAAGCATTGCTATAAATGTTAGAAAAAGATATAATGATGTTGAATACCATGAAGAGTATGATAACTTGAATTATATAGTTAATACTATTACTTCATTATTCAAAAGGTATATCCCTAAAAATAAAGAAGAAAATCCTGCAATTATTTGTTGTGAGGGCAAAAATTCAATAGGGGGATTTTACCCTATGTATTTAACTTCTTATAGGTTATTACCACCTGTTTCTGGATTTTGGTCAGCCGAATTAACTTTCACTATACCTATTGAATTATAATCATGGTTGATATATCTGATGTTTTTAATATTCCAGATTTTTGTCTATCATTTGTTAATGACGACAATAGTCTAAGTAATTTGCAAGCTATGGTCACAAATGTAAGTATTCCATATCTTGAAAGAAGTTTTGATACTGATGCGCGTGCGGGACTTCCAGGATTAATCCCACTACCTTTAGGATGGAATAATCAAGAATTGACATTTACTTTACAGTCTTTTAGTCAAGAGATTATCAAAAAAATTGCAGGGAAAATTAATAGTTTAATTAAAATGCAATTGAATGGTTGTGGATTAAGACATACAGACCAAACTGTGTTAAATGTGGTGTTCAAAGGTAATGGTTTTTTAGCGCAATCGCTAGGAATGGATTTACAAGCACAATCATCAGCTACTTCCGAATATAGAATTATGTTAAATAAATATGAGCTAGTAATTAGTGATGGTACTAATACAACTACTGTAATTTATGACCCAATGAACTATGTTTTATCAGTAGATGGTGTAAATACTTTGGAAGACCAGGGTCAAGCTATAGGAGTTATACCCACACCTTCTCCAACTCCTTAATCCCACAAATATAGTGTATATCAGATATACAGGAAATTATGAATTTATCTAAGTCACTTGCAGTTACAATAAAAAAAAATAAATTTCTTATCAATATTAAACCTATTTCGATAAGAGATTATCTTCTGTTTGAAGAGAAAAAAATAGAACCTGGTGATATAGGTTCTACTCCTTTGAGTGTGGGATTAATTAATGCAATTCGTTGGTTTTTCCCCAAGTATGTAACTGTTCATATCAATGATGGGCCTGAACAAATTTTAACAGAAACTCTGTTAAATATGTACAATTTTGATGTTTTACATCTAATGAGAATTATGTCAACTATTTCAAAAATAGAAGGTGATGTAATTTTATTAGATGATGTTGAGGATATATCAGATTCTGATGATTTTATTTACAATTTTGATAATGTAGAGTATCATGTCCATAGAAGAGAAATTCCTTGGTCAGAAACTCCTAAATTTTTAAAATCTCAAAAAGGTAATCGAACTCAAGTTAATATTTTTAAAATGAATATTGATTTTATAAAACAATATTTCACTGTTAATGACCGTTCTATTACAGATGAGGATATTGATTCAACTAACAAAATTCCTATCGAAGTATATCTTTTAATGGTACAGAGATTGGGAAAGTGTTTAACAGCTTGATTTTGTTAGAGGATGTTATAAATTTGTGCAAATATATGTCTTGGTCAATATCTGATGTTGATTATGTTGATATATGTATGCTGAGAGATATTGTTGATATTGTTCTCAACATGATTAAAGCTGAAAAACGAGCAATGTCTAAAAATAGTAAAATTAATAGGTTTTAATTATGACTGGGAGAAGTGTCAGATTAAATTTAGCTTTAGATGCTAGTCAAGCTATTGGTCAATTAAATATGTTCCGTTCCATGATTAATGGAATAGGAACATCTTTTATTGGGATGGGCGGGGCAATCGCAGGTATAGGTTATGCTTTGTCTGGCATTTCTCGTTTAGCAAAAAATTTCTTAGGAGATGTTTATGAATCCACTACAAATTTTGAACAGTTACAAAAAGATGCACAAAGGGGGTTAGATTTTACAACTCAAGAATTATTAGAGTTTAAAAATGCAGTTTTAGAAACTGCACCGGAATTAGGATTATTAAATACCGAATATATAAAATTTGCCACTAATGCAGGTCGTTTAGGGATTGATAAATCTGAGATTATTGAATTTGCAACTTTAGTTTCAAAAACTAATACAGCAACTGGTGCATCAACTGACAAAATTACAACTAATTTTGCTGCTGTTAAAGCTATTTTTGATTACTCAATTCCTGAATTATATAAATTTTCGGCTGCTGTAAACGCAATCAACGATAACATAGGCGGTGGATTTGATGGGATTGCATCATTTGTTGAACGTGCGGGTGCTGCGGGTCAATTGGTAGGAGTTACAACAAATGAATTGGCTGCAATGGGCGGTGTTTTTTCAAGAGTCGCAATTCAACCCGAACGTGCAGCACGAGCGATGAACAGTTTTTTTACCAGGTTTAGCGATTTCCAGTCACTAAGTAAAGAATCTCAAGAATATTTGGCAGATTTGGGATACACTCTTACCGACCTTCAAGATGCTCAAAGGAATGATTTTGGTGCAGCAATGCTAGAGTTTATGGAGAGATTATCTGGAATGGATTCCCAAACACAATTAGCTGCTGCAATTGAAATTTTTGGACGAAATGCTGCTGATGAAATTTTAACATTAGTTGCAGCTTTGGATGATTATAAAGAAGCTTTAGCAATTGTTAATGATGAACAATATATTTCAAATAAATTAGAACGAGAAGTCGCGATTAATTCTGATACAATAAATTACAAAGTTAAAACTTTAAAGTCTAATTTAGAAGGAATTTATATAACATTGGGTGAAAATTTAATTCCTATTTTAAAAAATGTTTTAGATAGAGTTAATCCCATTCTCCAACAAATTAATGAGTATTTAGTTAATAACCCTGAAGTAGGGAACTGGATTTTAGGAGTTGCAGCAGCAATTGCTGTACTTGCACCTGCATTAATTACGTTAGGGACAACTTTGATTGTGTTTGGATTAATGACTAAGTTAATGGCTGGTTTGTTTAGTCCTTTTGGAATTTTTATAACTTTAGTCGGTGTTCTTATTTATTATTTGAGTCAGCTTTATGATATTTTTGGTCTTGTCTCAAGTGCATTTAATACTGTTAGTTCAAAATTTACCGATTTAAAAACTAAGTTCACAAGTGAAGATAATGCTATATCTAATGCAACTTCATCAGTAATTAATTATTTCCCAAATTATTCATTTGAAGGATTCAGTCAAGATACTGCAAATAATGTATTAGAAACTATTAGAGAAAATGATGATAAATTTTGGGAAATTATTAATAATGCGGGAAACCGAATTAAAAGAAGTATATTTGGGTTGTTTAATCCATAATTTTTATGCCTATACTAACTTATGGTTCTATATCTGTTGAACCAATCGAATTTATGAGTATGGATTTTGACGACAATTTTGATGTGAGAAAAATTCCCAAAGTATCTGGTGAAAGTTATATTATGAGCTTTGGTTATGAACCCAGAATAATTTCTCTAAAACTTCGATTTAATTCATTTTATACTGGGGTTGATACACCAGATGATAAATGCGAGCCGTGGTATATTAAGGGTCGTAATGCTGAAGCTAATGAATTAATTGTTGCTACTGTCAATTATGGTCATTTTATTATTGAAAAACTAAGGACAAGTAAAAGGAATTTTATCCCAATTG
>JACCDQ012007633.1_pt1 | contig 47277 bp, 44 predicted proteins | sample 7446031 | NCBI WGS metagenome assembly JACCDQ01 (sample SAMN15323442, study PRJNA562643) | freshwater metagenome | isolation source: river surface water | place: USA:Blue River Watershed | collected 2017-08-17
ATCTATGCCAATTTCTTCATGATTGAATAAATTCAGTTGTTTAGTTAATAATTTATTTTTATCTTCTTTGGGTTTAGCCACAACATTGAAATACCATTTACCTTGAGCATCTTCAGAGAAACTACCTACAGTTAGCACATAATCTTTCAACCCATAACTATCCCAGAGAGAGAATTTATTCTTACCATAATGGATTTGCCCATTAAGATATTTAATGCCAGAAGCCTTAAATGGAATCCAGCCTAGAGACCTTGCAGAACCTTGGGATTTGCGCCATCTGAGCTTTATCTTTTTGGCTTTAGAGCGACGAGTAGCAAATTCAGAGCAGATAGCTTGAACTGTAGCTGAATGAAGATTTAAGCCTTCTTTCGTAACCCCATTGGTATACTTTTGCAAATCATAACCGGACATCAGTTTTCTCTCTCTTTGATAGACTTTGAGAGAAAGTTCATTACAATAATTCCAAACCTGATTGACATCAAAAGCCATAGCTTTTAAGGCTTTTGCATGTTTATCTATACGAACACTGCGTGTTCGTATAGATAAATCAGATGTTTTGGAAGAATTATTTTTCATCAAAATATAATATAAAAATTATCAATTTATGTCAACATCAAACCTACACTACGGTTGCGGTTTGGCGTGTAATGCAACTTGTTGCGTTGTTTTTTATATCACCGACCTGAAGGACGGTGCTTTACGCACGGTAGGGGTAAAAACTGAATTGACACCAATAAAACAACATAGTAAAATGTTGCTTTAATTGTTTATTAAGGAACCCTTCAATGTCAAAAAATTATATTAGCTGTTCTTTTTGTGGAAAAAAAGAAAATGAGGTCAATAAAATCATTTCAAATAATCTTGAAGGTGAGCATCTCGTTTACATTTGTGATGAGTGTGTCAAGGACTCCCATGGGTTAATGTTTGGAGAATCTGATTCTTCTCTATTGTCTGAAATTCAAACAGATGAAGATTCCACAATAGAAAAATACCCAACACCCAAAGAAATTGTTTCATTTCTTGATCAATATGTGATTGGACAAGCTAAAGTTAAGAAAATGTTGGCCATTGCTGTTCACAACCATTACAAGAGACTTAATCAAAAGATTATGTCTGATGTTGAAATTACAAAAAGTAACATTTTGATGATTGGACCCACCGGTAGTGGCAAAACTCTTCTTGCTCAAAGTGTTGCCAAAATGCTTAATGTTCCTTTTGCCATTTGTGATGCAACAACACTAACTCAAGCTGGATATGTTGGTGACGATGTTGAAACAATTCTACAAAAATTAATTTCTGCTGCTGACGGAGATATCAGTAAAGCACAAAAAGGTATTATTTTTATTGATGAAATTGATAAGATTGCCAAAAAAGATGCTGGAACATCTATCACTCGTGATGTTTCTGGAGAGGGAGTTCAACAATCTCTATTAAAAATTTTAGAAGGAACCCAAGCCAGAATTCCAACCAATGGAAATAGAAAACACCCACAAGCACATGTTGAATATATTGATACTACTCAAATTTTATTTATTTGTGGTGGTGCTTTTGTTGGCATTGATAAGCTTATTGAAAAGCAAGGAAAAAATTCTACTATTGGTTTTACCAAGCAACAATTACCACAACAAGAAAAACAAGCAATTGAATTTGCTCAAAAAATGAAACAAAAAATTTCCCCCGAAATTTTGAGTCAATTTGGATTGATTCCAGAATTTATTGGTAGACTTCCTGTTGTATGTTCACTTGAAGAGTTAACTGAAGATGCTTTACAAAAAATTCTTGTTGAACCCAAAAATGCTCTTGTTAAACAATTTAAAGCTTTATTTGCTCTAGAGAATATAGAATTTGAAATTTCAGATAATGCTGTTAAGCAAATTGCTCACTTAGCTTTTTTACAAAAAACTGGAGCAAGAGGACTAAAATCCATTATGGAAGAACTACTATCTGATAAGATGTATAATGTTGATGAATTAGAAAATACAAAAATTGTTTTAGATGATATTTATAAATTTTCTTAAGGTAATCATCAAAAAAATAAGCCCTACTTAGTAGGGCTTATTTGTAAGTTATTGGATTTTGATCTAAAAATTAAAGGATACTTAATTGATTTTAAAACTCACATAGATTTATTAACTTTAACTTACATTAAACATAGTATTCATAAAACACAAAAAGTCAACCATATAAATTATTTAATTATTTCTTTTAAATTTTTATACTCATTTTCTATATTAATTGATAAATATTTATTCAAATCATCAAGCCCCAATTCTTCTGCCAAATTCTTAATCCAGTAGGTTTCAAATATTGCCCCTGCTTGTAATGAATATGTTAGCATTAATACTGCTTTTTCTATATTGTTTAATGAAACTAAAAACTCAACTCTTTTTTGTATGAAAGATCCAAAACTCAATCTATCTAAAGCACATATTTTATTAATAATTTTGTCAACACATAAAACAAACAACCCATCTGAATTTGGAAGTGCCAATGTCTTCATTAGGTAATAATCGTAATGTGTTTGTTCAAATATGTTTTTTTCTTTAGCAAAATCCAATAATTCCCAAATTTGGTGTATATTTTCAACATTTCTTCTTAGTTCATAATCTGAAAATAGCCTAATTATCTCTTGTTCTATCAAATTTTTCATAGTGTATTTGTTTTTTTGCAAAAAATGCTTTATAATATCAACAAAGTTATCTTACAAAATAAAAGGTTTATGTCAAATAATGAATCCAAAATACATTCGCATCTTTAGTGATATCCATTTAGATTTTGATATCCCTGCTAAACTTAAAAATTTTTCTCCAGATATGATCTGGACACCACCGCCTTTGCCAAGTGATAAAGAGAGTATTTTAATATTAGCTGGTGATATTTGGCACGCTAAAAAACCATTTTCTTATTTTGGTTTTTCTTGGTTCAAAAAAATTTCAGAACAATTTCACACAATTATCGTCTTGCTGGGCAATCATGATTTTTGGGGTGGCAATATTAAAAAAGAATATGCCCATTATCAACAATATATTATTGAGCAAAACATTCCTAACTTATTTTTGATTCAAAACAATACTTTTAAAATTAATGATTTGAAATTTATTGGTGGAACTCTTTGGACTAATTTTAATAATTTGAACGAAACTACACTACAATTAGCCACTGAAAACATGAATGATTATAAATATATTAAAAATGGTCTTTCTTTTTCTAAACTTAAACCCAATCATTTGCTTGGTGAGTTTAATCAAACATTAGACTACATAAAGAATAATTTAAATAAAGATTACCCAGAACAAAAGCTTTGGGTTCTCACTCACCATGCCCCCTCTCAAAGATCACTTCACCCAGACTATAAAGATGATTTCTTCTTTCATCAAAATGGTCTTTATGCTAGTGATTTAGATTATATTATGGAAGAAAACAATCAAATTGATGTATGGGTGCATGGTCATTGCCATCATTTTACTTATTATAAAATCAACAATACTAAGGTTATTTCAAACCCCAGAGGATATAGGTTTGAAGAAACCAACTATTTAGCTACCTCTGTTTTTGATTTTGATGGTAAATTAATTACTAATTTAAAATAACACTTGATAGCAATAATATTTTTTGCTTTAATTTTAAAAACGGAGTTTATAATGGAAATACTTTTTACAATAGCAGCATTTTTAATTTTAGTAGGTATTGTTGTAACGATACACGAAGGTGGTCATTTTTTTACTGCAATTCTATGTAGAATTAAGGTTTTAGAATTTTCTATTGGTTTTGGACCAAAGATTTTTTCAAAAAATTTAAATATTAGGGGAGATAGTGTCTTATTTACTTTGAGAGCACTTCCATTAGGTGGTTTTGTTAAACCCTTAGACCAAAGCGCACTTAAACCAGAAGATTGGGAAAAACTTAGCCAAGAAGAAAAAAACCGATCTTTCGCCAATGCCAAGAAATGGAAAAAGGCATTAATGGTTTTTGGTGGTCCATTCTCTAATTTTGTTTTGGCATTTATATTGTTTTTAATAGCATTTAGCTTCGTTGGAACCAAAGGATTGCCAGCTACTGTTGGAGAAATTCTTCCTAATAGCCCATTTTTAAATAGCGGAATAAAAGTAGGTGATGTGATTGAAAAAATTGATAACAAAAAAATAACATTTTCTAATGATGCACATGCCTTTATCGCAAATGCTGCTATTAATGGTGACAAAATAAATGTTTTAACTAGTGACCAAAAAAACCACATTGTTGACTTATCTACTATAAATCTAAAAGAACTAGACGATGACATTAGTGCCTTAACAGGTCTTTACTTTCAAGGTAAAATTGGCACAGTTGTTGTTGAAAAAATAATGCCAAATAGTGGAGCAGAAAAAGCAGATTTAAAAGCAGGAGATAAAATTATTGCTTTAGAGGGACAAGAAATTAAAGATTTAAATAAATTAATGCGTAAAATTAAATATTTTGAAAAAGAAAATATTTCTTTAACTATTGAAAGAGATGGTCAATTAATTGAAAAAATCATAATTCCAGAAAAAACTCTACAAAAAAATGGCAAAACAACAAATTTGATTGGTATCATGTGGGAAGTTCCAAATAGCAATTTAACCACTGTCCAATTAGGATTGGGAGAATCTATAGAACAGTCTTTTGAAAGAGTAGCATCATCCACTTGGACTACTATTGTTTCTATCAAAAAATTAGTTACTGCTGAACTTTCATCCAAAGCTTTATCTGGTCCCCTATCTATTGCTGACTATTCAGGTAAATCAGCTAAACATGGTTTATACACATATTTAATTATGATGGCTGCTATTTCAATTGCTGTCGGAGTTTTCAATTTACTTCCAATACCAATGCTAGATGGAGGTCACTTATTGCAATATTTTATTGAAGGTATTAGAAATAAAGATTTTACTATTAGCCAGCAAGAAAACTTTCAATATATTGGAATTGCTACAATGACTGGTCTTTTTGTTTTTGCCATCATTAACGACATAAATAAATATTTTGCTATATTTTAATTATGCTGTCTAAAGAACAAATTTTTGAACTGGATAATAAAATAAAAAACACAGTAGACAAGTTGAACAATATTTATAAGTTCAACTTGTCTTATCCACAATATTATTTTGATGTTCAAGGAACAACAGCAGGAATAGCTAAAAAAAAATCTCAAACAATTCATTTTAATGAAAAACTATCTTTGCAAAATTGGAGAGATTTTATTGATAACACAGTTCCACATGAAATCTGTCACTTAGGTGTTTGGATGTGGGCTTCTTTTTTTCAAAAACCAACACCAAAACCACATGGAGCATGTTGGAAACTCATGATGCGAGAAGTTGGAGCAAAGCCTACAAGAACACATGAATATGATGTAAGTGATGTTAAGAAAAACACAAAAATTTATGAATATGAATGTGGATGCCAAACAAAAACAGTGGTTTCTTCAATTATTCACAATAGAATATTAAAAGGCAGAACCTATAAATGTTTAAATTGCCAACAAATAATTAAAAATGGCTCTAGAAAGCTAACTAAATATTTTTCTAAACCAAGTCCCAATGGTACAACAAATCAAAAAGTATGATATAATATTTTTAGTTCAATATTTTAGGTAATATCATGGAAATTAAAAATAAAAAAGCACATTTTGATTATTTTATCTTAGAAACTTATGAGGCTGGGGTTGTCTTACAAGGATGGGAAATTAAGCCATTATTAAAAAAGCAAATTAATTTAGAAGTTTCTCATATTATTGTAAAAAATGGTGAAATTTTTTTGTTAAATGCTCAGATTACTCCAAATATTACTGCTGACTCATTAAACAAACCTGACATTTCTCGTACCAGAAAACTTCTATTACATAAAAAAGAAATCATGCGGCTAATTGGGCAAGTTGAGCAAAAGGGTTACACTCTTATTCCAACTAAAATGTACACTAAAAATGGTAAGTTTAAATTGGAAATTGGCTTAGCCAAAGGCAAGAAAAATTATGATAAAAGACAAACTATAAAAGATAGAGATTGGAATATTGAACAAGAAAGGTTGACAAAAAATAAATTTTAGTGGTTTTGTTATAGACTTTTTGATTTTTTTTTTATATATAAAATCTGTCATAAGGAAAATTGTATGTCAATTCAAAACATTAACAACAACATGAGTAGCATGATTCAATCTTTGAATCAAGTCGCTCAACAAGCTAAAAACAACCAGGTTGGCACTTCAGACTCCAATATAAAATTTTCTGATTTTTTAAAAAATTCTTTAGAAAATGTTAATTTGAGCCAAAAACAAGCTGAAGAACTATCTCAAAGAGTAGCATCTGGAGATAACTCAGTTAATTTACATGAGGTTATGATAGCTATGCAGACAGCATCACTTTCCTTACAAGAAACTGTTCAAGTAAGAAATAAAATAATGACTGCCTATCAAGAAATTATGAACATGCAAGTTTAATTATCAATTAAAGTGTAATAAAAAAACATGCGACATCCTAAAGAAATAGCCAAACAAGCATTACAAATACTATCTGAGTCAAACAAACCTCCGACACCAGAGAATTATTGTGCTGCCTATTATTTAGCATTACAAGAAAAAGCAAAATTATTAATCTCAGAAGAAACAATCTTAAATCTTGTTAAAACTCTTAATAACTTAAATATTAATATAACTGTTGATGATTTATTGTCAGAAAACAGTCTTAGTTCTATTGATAAAATTAAAAATTCTTTTATAGAAGTCGACCAATCTTTAGAAAAACAATATTTAAATACTGAATTAATTCAGCTATTTTTAAAAAATCTTCACGATACAAACTCTTCAAGTCAAATCAAACAAAAAGTAAAATTATTAATTTCAGAACACGAGTCTTTAGATTCTAATAATGAAGAAAAATTCAAACAAAATATCATTAACCTATTCAATGATATTAACAAAGATTTGAAGGTATCCGAAGATGACACTAAAATTATTTCTATTCTCATAGATAATTTGGAAAAATTTGCTTTTGAAGAATCCATAATAAAATCACAAATTGAAAAACTCAAAAAAGTTTTGGCAGATAAAGTTCCTCAAAAAACTTCTAGGGTTGAAGCTTTATTAAAAGATATAGCCTCTAAACAATCCTCTATTAAAAATGATTTTATTTCTTCCCAAGCTACACTACAAAATATGTTGGCTAAATTTATGGAAAGTTTAAGCCAATTCTCTGAAGAGACTAGTGACTATCAAGAAGTTATTGGGAAATCATCAAAAGAAATAGCAAAAGCTTCCAAAATAGAAGATATTAACAAAACCCTTTCTTTAGTTTTGCAAGAAACTAACTCTATGTATGAAAAATCTAAAAACAAACAAGAAGAGTTAACAACTATTAAACATGATGCTGATGAAGCACAAAAAGAAATATTAAGATTAAGAAATGAACTAGAAAAGTCTAATGAGCTTATTAGAATAGACCCGCTAACTAAAATTCTAAATAGAAAAGGCATGGAAGAAGCTATTGAAAAAACCATGGCTTTAATTACTAGAAAGAAAAATTCTTCTTGTATAGGAATTTTAGATATTGATAACTTTAAGAAAATTAACGATACATATGGACACCACATTGGAGATGAAGTATTAATTCATTTAGCGAATGTCATTAAGCAAACATTACGTCCTAATGATGTTATTGCAAGAATGGGTGGAGAAGAATTTGTAGTTATACTAAACGAAACAAATCTTGAACAATCTTTTAATGTTGTATCTAGAATTCAAAGAGAACTAGCAAAAACTCCATTTGAAAGCAACGAACACAAACTTAATATTACATTTAGTGCTGGCTTATCTGAACTATTCCCCGATTCAAATCCACAAGAAGTTTTAATAAAAGCTGATGATGCTATGTATATAGCCAAAAAAACTGGTAAAAATAAAGTTATTATACAAAAATAAAACTATTAAATTCCACTTTTGAATTTTTCTTTTGTAATTTCTATTAGCTTTTGAGAATCATTCATTAAGTGCTGATTTTCAGTTAAAAATGATATGTATTTTTTAACTAAGTTTTCTATCTTTAGTTTTTTAGCAGCATCAGAATTAAAGAAACTTAATCCTTCATCCTTTAACATCCCTAAAAACATATTCCATTTTTTTTCTTCACTGAAATTCCTTACTGACTCTTTTAAAATCAATTCTGTCTTATTAAATCCATACATAGGCAAACAATTTAATAAGAAATCTGCTTCGTTTAAAATCTTCTTCATTCTAACCAACTTTAAACCAAAATACTCAGCATCTTTTCTAAAATTATAATCTTGATTTACTTTTTCTTGCCCCTTAATAAAATCTGTAAAAAGTATCAACTCCACAACAGATTGCTCAATTTGAATAGGGGTTAAAGACATAATATTTTCTACGAATAAAGAATTGTTTTTCCACCAATTCTTAAAAAACAACATAGATTTTTCTTCTAATTCAAACGGTATTCTATTGGTTCTTCCCGGATGATCAGCATCATGAAATGTAGCTGCCATTAATAAAATCACCATTGTTTCAAAATATTTATCCGTAAAATCTTCATGTTTTGCTAAATATGCTGTTGCCCAAGTAACTTCTGCCAAATGGTAATGATTATGGTAAGGATTTTTTCTGTTTATGAATAAATTTTCATGATTTTCTAAAATTTCCATAACCTTTAAAAGCTTGTCATCCAAATTTAATAATTTGAATGACAACTCCCACGCTTTTGCTATAGGTTTTTTTGCTTCTAAGATTTGTTCTAGCCCGACATACAATTTCATAATAAAGTCATCCCATTTTTTTATTTTTATATTTATGATAACTCTATAACAAAAATGTTTAAAATTTGTCAACTTTTCATTAATTTCCTTTATCTAGAGAAAAATATGAAAAAGTTATATCAGCTTGATTAGCACACGCCTGAGACAATGAAGGAACATCTAACTGTTTTTGATTTGTAGAATAATTTAAAACAACTGTTCCACCTATTGAAATATGATTAACAATCTTAGAGGCTTCTCCCACTAATTTTGTGCAATAAAGAGAAGGTACTTGCCTATAAATAATACTAAACCCATTATCTGTTTTAGTCCCTATACTCGCACTAAGAATATCAACAGTCCCACCCATAGAATGAGAAATTACATTTCCTGTTTCATTTATCATAGTTACTGGAACAACATTATTTTGATAAGAAACAGCATTAGTTAATCCAAAATAATTTGTTTTGCTTTCATAAGATCTCAAAAGACCCTTTACTATTAAATCTATATTCTTAGATTCTTTTCCTGCTTTAACATAAGAATCAGCCTTGGAAAAAATTTGATATACTCCAACACTTGCTAAAGCTATAAATCCTACAGTTAATAATGTTTCAACTAGTGTGAACCCTTTTTGTTTTTTATTTTTCATTAAAAACACCTTTATTTTTTTATTTAATTAAATCATAAGATCTATTTTTTTTATGTCAATATTTGATTTTTTTTTGAATTGATATTAAAATTATTCGATAATTAAATTTATATTATGAAAAAAAAATTCTTTCTTCTTTCTGTATTTCTTTTTAATCAAAACTCTTTTGCCGTAGACTCATATAATTGGATTTATACTCATCATATGGATATAAATCATATTGAATCAAAAAAGCTTACTAAAGTTCAAATTTTAGAATCTATTCGTTTTCCATTGTCTAAAAATATTACTTATTGTATAAAAAATGAAAATGAAAATTTAGAAAAAACAATTAAAAAAGAATTTTCAGGTTGCGACATCTCATATCAAAAAGACAATTCTAAGTTAGAAGCTGAGATAGAATGTGAAAACAGTTTTCATCTTATTAAATTGAAACAATCAAGTAGAAACGAATTTGAAGGGAGCATTAAATATGAAGAAAAAAATGAAGAATTTCACATAAAAGCTTCAGGCTTTATAAATATAAAAAAACAATCTTCATGTAATTAAGGAAAAAAATAAGATGTTAGGATTTAAAATATTTGATCAAGACAGTGACGAGAGATTAAACTCTCTTTTTGATTTATGTCTAAAAGATAACTTATGTATAGAAGTTGCTCTTTATAATGATAAAGCAGATAGCTTTATTGATAGAATGAATAAAAATCATCGCTATATTTCAATTCCAAATAAAAGTATTCATTTAAATTACAACAAGTATTTAGTTAACAATATTAAAGAAGAAAAATATTATAATAATTTTCTAATAGAATTAGAGCATTCTCGTAAATTAAAAATTAATCGTGGTGTTATACATTATCAAAGTCCTCATAATTTTAAAATTCACCTTGAAAATTTCACTAAAGAAGCAATTAAAGAAAATCTTTCAATATTGTATAAACTTGCCTTAGAAAAAAACTTTACTTTTTATATAGAAAACACCTTTATTTTTAAAATGGGGCACCACACTAATAATTTAATACATCATAAAATTTTATGGGACACCATCCTTGAACTTAATTATCATACTCATATTGGAATATGTCTTGATTGGGGTCATGTTAAAGCATTTACAGAAGACTCTTTAATCTCTTGGTTAAATTATGTAAAAGACTTAAAATCTAAAAATATGCCCATATACATGCACATACATGATAATAATTCAAAAAAAGACCAACACTTAAGCTTAAAACAAAGTATAGAGCTTAATCTTGAACAGTTCAATCATCCAGAAGATAAAAAATTCTTAGATACTTTAGACGATATACTTTTACATTTTAAAGATGATTCTCTTATACTAGAATATAGTTCTGACATCGCAGAAGAACATTATATTTGGACAAAAGAATCTATTAATTATGCATACTAAAATTCTAATTGAGCTTGTTCCTAAAACATGCTGGTTTACTAATGTACGCTCACAAGTAACCAAAAAAGATTGGGATTTTCTTCGCAAACAAGCATATTCTAAATATGAACATAAATGTGCAGTGTGCCATAGAAAATCTAGGTTGGAAGCTCATGAAATTTGGCACTATGACGATAAAAACAAAACACAAAAACTTTTTGATATAGTTGCTGTTTGTAATTCATGTCACCAACTTTACCATATTGGCTTCTCTTCTGTTATGGGTAATTTTGATAAATCATTGGGTTGGCTATCTAAAATTAATGGATGGACCACACAACAATCACGAGAGTATATTGACATTGTTTTTGAAATATGGCATCAAAGGTCTAGATATAAATGGAATCTTGATTTGTCTTTTTTAGATAATTTAAACATAAAACATCAAAAAATATCAAAAGAAGAACGAATTGAGAGCCTTAACACAAAATTATAATTTATGGACAATCATGTTATTAGAAACATAAAAATTTCTCAATTTGAATATTTAAAAGCAAATAATTTTCATTTTTATGGATTTAAAAAAAATAATTTATTAAATTATTCTCATTTAAATAATATAGATTTAATTTTTGCCACTCAATCTGATAAACCAAAAATAAATAAATTTGAACTTGTTTTAAATATTAAAGACCTAAATTCATTTAATAAAAACATTACAAACAACCCAATTGTTGTAGATAATTATGATTTAAATAAAAAGTTTTTTCTAAATCAAATGTTTGAAGAAAAATTAGATAAGTTTATTATTAAACATTATCAATTTTTGATAGATGATTTTAAAATAGAGAAATTTTACAAAGAATTTTTAACTTTTAAAAAATTTGAGAACATAGAGCTTTTTAATAATTATTTTTTTTCAACTTTCAGTCCAAGTTTTTGGACTATACATACAATACCTTTAGATAAAATTCACCAAATTATTTCAAAAAAATGGAGCGAAGATGAATGTTTTTTATTTTGGCTAAAGTTTTTCAAAACAAGAAAAAATCAAATAAATCAACCCAAAAACTATTTGTTTATATATAACTTTATTAATAATTTATATGGAACACAAAAAGATAAAATATTAAAGTTCAGTAATTTCTTTTTATATCTAAGATCAAAACATGAAGAACAAACTATTTATTTTTTAGAAGAACCCACTCTTTATTATGCAACTATACAAATCAATCTAAAAAATATGGTTAATAGTTTTCTAATTCCTTTTTTTGAATCAACTGACTATTATAATCAACTTTACAATATTTGTGATGGCATAAAAGAATATTATGATTTCAGCAACTTTGATTTAAAAAGAAAACACAAAAACAAAGTTCAAATCACATTCCATTCTGAATTAAATAACATTAATGACCAAATTATTTTAGAACATATAAGCAACTATTTTAATTTTATCAGAAATAATCAATCTTTTGATTTAAATAAAGATAACATAATTAAAATTATTATGCATGACACATTGCACAAAAAACTATATGAAAACACAGCGAACAATAAACCTATTTATAAAATATAATACAATATCCCAACTAATTTATCGATTACCCTGTATTAATTATATTGTGTTTAATTGATTTATTTGAAAACTTTGTTATTCTAAGTTATATGTAGGGAGAAATTTATGATAGCTCAAAATTTTTTAAGAATATACAATAAGGATAAAAATGATTTTATAGACCTACATAATAGACACTTTGATGGTGATATTAATCGTGTAAAAAAAGAATTAAAAAATCAAAAAATTTATTGGAAAAACTTTATATCTCAAATTCAGTCAGATTTAATTAATACTGAATATGATTTTGAAGAGTTAATGGAATGGTCAGAAAGATTTGAACAATTTTTAAAAATTGACGAACACTTTCCCACATTTGAAAACTTTTCTGCCTTGTTTACAATGAAAGCTTTCAATCAACATCATATATTGCCAAATTATAATCTAGACTCAAAGCAATTATTAGAATTTTGGGGATATAAAGAACCAAACTTAAATTTAGTTTTTGATGGTGTTAAATCTAACTTTACTAATAAATTTTACGATATAGAACTTACACCTAAGACTGTTGACTTAAAAGAATTCAAAATCGTTAGAATTCAAACACACGATGAAAATAATAGAACTATATTTACTGACATTAAAATACGCAATTTTAACAGAAAACAATTTTTATTTGACATATTAACCCTTCCTGAGTTTTGGAGAAATTTCCATTTTGTTTCAAGGAAAAAGAAACTAGACGGAGCAATAAAAGACCCAGCTTATGAACTCAATAAGCCTTTGAATTTGTTTTATACACCCAACAAAAATTTTAGCATTATTTCTCAAATAGGTAAAAACAAAAAAGAAATTTTTGAAAATGTAAAATCTGAAAGCCCATTTAGCTTATATGTAAACAGTTTGGCTATGCATATTTTCTTTACTCAGCCAGGGTTAGCACTTCCATTAACTGCTAGAGAAAAATTATGGAGCAATAATATTGAGCCAACCATTACAATTACTATAAATCAAAATGAAGTTAATCTAATCACCATGAACTATAGTAATAGTAGCACAGAAAATAAGGCTACCTTAGAAGAATTTTCTGAACAATTTTCAGAAAGAGAACAATTATTTGCTAAATTTTTTGATTTAGGTCAATATTCTGGTGGACAGTACTTATTAACCACAAATGAAGAATTTGCCTTTGTTTATGAAACAAATATGATTGCCTTATTTGACTCTCTTACAAAGTTAGATAAACATAAAAACATTTAAACTTTTAGTGTTTTCTTAGTAGATGTCTTTTTTTCTAGACTATCTTTCAATTCTTGCATCTTTGAGTAATACTGAAACTCTTCCAACATTTTAGGACACTTAACAGAGAATACATTTCTAAAAAATGACTTACCTTCGTATTTTACATCTGTAATATTACCGTTATTCCAATTAGAATCTTCTTTTTTAAACAACTCTTTCACATAAGAGTTTTCTTTTGCCATAGCTTTTATTGTTTTATGTAAAACTCCATAATTTTCAATATTTTCACCAATATATTTTGAATATTTAGATATACCCCCTAAAAAAACTTCTATGTTTTTATAGTTTGTGAAACTGCTTTTAGGTAAACTTTCCAAAAATTGAAGGCTTTTTGAAGGCTTCCCATCTTTAAAAGCAGTATCAATAATTTTTTCTAAAATTTTTTCATTTTTAAAAACTTCTTCAACTTGTGTAACAAAACCAACTTCTGCAAGCAACAAAGCAACATCATTATCTTTTTTTAATTCACAAGGAATACTACCATAAATTTGGCTCTCTATATTTAAGTAGGTATTTTTAGCTCTATTTTCTTTTAGATTTTGCAAAGCACACAATAAATATTCTTTATTTTTTTTATTTTCTTCACTTAATTTTCTATATGAATGAAAATCTTTAATTAACACATTTGTTAACATTTCATTATTTTTAGGTTCTGGCAAATCAAACCACAACAATGAAAATCCATCTATATCTGAAATACAATCTCTCAACTTCTCATCTTTCAATATTTTATTTGATATTTTATCTATAAAAATTCTTCCTTTTGTATTAATAGATAATCTTCTCATTAAATCATAATCTTTAATGAAATTTTCATCACCACAATTTCTAAAAATAACACTAACTTCTTCAGAATAAGTAACTACTTTTAATATCTTTTTCATTAAATCTATATTATATTTTTCTTCAGGATTAACTCTAAAAAAATTAACCAATATTCTATCAACACTTGTATACTTATCTTTTAGTTTCTCTATACATTCTACAAAAAAATCTGGTTTATTTTTAAAATTTAAAAAATGACTATCTTCATTTAAGAAGTTATCAAAAAAACCTCTTGAAATAATTGAGAGTACTAGATTTTTATATCCTATTTCAATTAACATTTCTTTTTCACTCATTTTACTTTCCAGTCTTTTTTCAATCTTATCTATAGATTATTATAAATGAATGATATAAAAACTCAAATCAATAAGATTCTTCTATTTGAATTTTATTTAGAATAAAATCAATAACTTCCACTAAATCAAGTTTACCCTTATAAGATAAAATATCGTTTCCATTTTTTTTATTATTTAAATACCACAGTGGGGCAGCCAAACAACCTGTTGTATCCGAATCTCCATTATGATTAATTGATTTTCTCAAAACCTCTTCTAATGAAGATGATGTCTCAGCTACATATATGGCTATCATCAAAGCTTCTTCAGCTACCCAACCTTCTCCAAAATGATAATTAAGACTCTTTCCTTCTAATCCAGGAATATCTTTCAGTATCCATTTAACTTGATTTATTTTTTCCACTAAACCCATAGAATTATCGTATTTTAATAATTCATTTTCAGCATTATTTATTGAATCTGCCATATTCATATTTAAATGAACCATACTAAATATCATGGCAGAATAAAAACCTGCTGATAAAAAACCAAGTTCATGACCATGAGTTAATGCTGCTTGAACTGAACCCAAATTAAAAGCCTCATCTGTTGATTCTGTGAAAAAACCTATGGGCAAAGTTCTCATTAAGCCTCCAGCACCTTTTGAATCATTAATCCTAAATGCCATTGTTCCAAACTTATCTAAAGATAATGCTGACAAACAAGTATTACCAGGTGCTCTCCTATTGAATAAAGATTCAAACTTTAATAAACTTTGATTATTTGATGAATCAAAATTCTCCATCTGAGTAAAATACCAATCCTTATAACTTTCATAAGTTTTTTCTTTAAATACTTTTATATTTTTTATATTCTTTCCTAAATCAACCAAGGCATTTAAAAGAAATAAACTCATTTGAGTATCATCAGAACAAAAAAGACCATTTTGAGCAATTGAACTATTAAGTATTAATCCATTTTCACCATATTTTCTTTTTATTTCATCTATACTTTGGAACTCCACCAAATAACCTAGAGAATCACCTAAGGCGGAAGCATAAATTGAATTTTTCAAAAGTTCCCATACATTTTTGTCCATATAATTTTCCTTAATATTTAAAAATAATTTAATTGTACAGTTTATTTAAAAAATAACAATATAACACACAAATCAATATCCATTAAAAACAAAAAATAACAACACAAAATTTAATTTGTGTTGTTATTTAGGTTGTAAAAAAATCTATTAAGGCTTGTTTTTACTAGATTTTTGTTGACTTAAAGCGAATTCTTCAAACTCTTCAATTATGCCATTTAACATATTGTATGAAGAATGCTTTTCCATCAGTCTCTCTAAAGGATTTTTCCTAGAAATATCAACTTCATTTAAGAAATTAACCTCATTAACAGCATGAAAATACTTCATTTGAACATTAGAACTAAGTGCTTTTTCTAAAGATGTTTCTATTTTTTGCGCCAACCTTAAATCTAACATATCCAAAACTTTTTGAACATTATTTGGGTCTATGTTTCTAACACTTGAAGCACCATCTACCAAACGCTCCACCAACCCCTTAACTTTCAACACTTCTTCCTCTGGAACATTTTCCAAAACAATTGGTATTTTCTTTGGTTCCCTTTTTGGCAATTCATTAAATATAGCTATTTCAACTGCTTTCTTCAAGAACTCTTTAACATTATTATCTTTCCTATTGTATTCCACATGTGAATAATATTCAGATAATTCTTTTTTGTATTCTATTATCTTTGGAACATTAGCTTCATAAATTTCTTTTAATGTATCAATAGCAAATCCTTGAGCATTATGCATAGAAGATCTTAACTGCTCATTTAACATAATAAATGCTATTTTTTCTCTATGGTCATTTATTTCTTCTCTAGTTAAAATCTTTTCATCTTTTAATACACAATAAACATGAGTTTTATCTGGCAAAACATCGTTATCTAATTTATATTTAACGACATTTTTTCCATCACTCTCTAACTTTGCTTGTCTACCTTGAAGATTATTAATCATTTCAGTTTTTGTTTCACGATCATATAACAAAGCCTGTCTAAAGCTATAAGAATCCTCTGCCACATTAGAACTTAATTCATCAGATTGGTAGAAATCTAAAGTTGCTCTAATTTGATAATTATTAAATGATCTTAAGGCATCAGAGATATCGTGTGAATAAGGGTTGTATTCCTTATTTGCCAATAGACATAAAGTTAATTTATCTTCAAAAGCGATATCACCTTTAATATCAGTTCTCCATGGACCATTAGCATGTAACTCATGTTGAATAATATGAGAAATGTTGTGTTTATTCTTAAATGCGATTGCTTCGTCAAAAATCTTACGAATTTTATCTTTAGGAATACTTGTTTGATAATTAACTAAATCAACTAAATCGTTATTTACTTCTAATCTTGTAGGATCTTTAATCTCCAATACTCTTTTGTACATCCAAGCATCAGTGAACTTTTGAACAATATCTTTATTCAAATCTAAGAAATCTTCTGTTAATACTGCCAAATCTCTCATTTCTGGGGAAAAATTTGTAGCATCTACATTATCAGCCCTACCCAATACATCTTCTAAGTATCTTAAACTAAAGTTAGCAATATTTTTTTGAGAACTAATATCAAAATGATAGTTCTCCTGGAAGAATTTAATTTCATCAGCAAAAGGTCTTAGTGAAGCATACTTATCTTGAGACAAGTCTACCAACTTAACATTAAAGTCTTCATCGTTCAACAATAATGCATGAATCATCCACTGTTCAGATAACTTTTCTACAGAATACTTAACAGAGTTAATTGGAATTGAAGATTCAGTTAATGACCCTATAATTTCTTCTTTGGTAGCATTAATTTTAATTTTTTCGTGCTTAACTTTGTCAACAAGATAATATTCACCGTTGTCTATTTCTAGTAAGTAATCATTATTTCTTTCTGGATAGTATCCATTTTCATTTTTTTCAATGAAGTTCTTCAAGTTAAAATCAGAGTGTCTATTGTTATAGAAAAACACATTCTTTTTAATTGCTTCAACTTGTGGTATCTTAGTTATAGAAACAGAGTCATATGCTAATTTTTCTTCTTTAGCAAATAAGGCTGAGTCATAAATTCTATTATTTTTTAATGTTTCATAGAATCCGGGTAAGTTAGCTCTTGATACTCTAGCATCGTAAGATGTATTATGAGCACCAAACAATACTTTTTTACCTTTATAGTATTCCGTTAATTCCTGGTCAACCACAGAAGTATCTTTACCATATTTTTCCAATAATTCCTGAGTAATACCTGTTAAGGCAATCATTTCTTGTGGAACACGGAAATCTTTATCTTTAACAAGATATGCTAACATCGTTGCTTTAATTTCACGATTAAATGTAACAACTCCATTTTCTTCTATGTAATTTCTTATAGGCTCATATGGTAATGTTTTTTTCTTCGTTAGTTTTTCAGCATCATTAGGCAAGAAATATCTTACACCAAAATTATCATCATATTGTTGTAAGACAACTTTTCTTATTTTGATTGGAGTCTTTTCAAATTCTTCAAGAGTGATTTCTTGTAAATCGGCAACTTGGTCTTCGTTAAGCAAGTAATCTTCTTTCCTTGATGTTTTGAAAAGTCCTTTTTTGAATTCTTCAGCATCCATCTTGGTACCAGATTTTTCATTAACTGAGTAGTTTGTAGTTCCTATATTAATTAATTTACTGTTACCAAAACCGTTTGCCTCTACATCAAACACTGCCAACTGATCAATTTTGTTTGAGTCAATAATTCCAATAACCATTTTTTCAAACAATTCAAAGTTTAGTTTGCCGTAATCATGATACTTGAAGAATGGATTGTCCATGATTTCTTCACGAGACAAATCAATTTTGTTTTTATCACTAAAATCATGAACCCAAGCCTCTTCCAATGCTTTAGTCTTATGGTTCCCCGTTCTTACATCAATAATATTTTGTGCCAAATCTGACTTAACAACTCTATCAACCATAAATACGCCAGCATCCATATAACCTAAACTTAGATAATCGCTGAAGTTACCTTTAACAATTTTTCTTATTAATTCAGTTGGTATGATTATAGAACCACCGTCAAAGTCAGTATGGATAGAAACATAACCATATTTTTTATTTTGGATTAATTCTTCCATTGTAAATTGTTGAGTGCTGTATGAATCAGTCCAAATCATATCTTTATTTAACTGTAGAATTGGTGTTACTTTTTCAAAATTTGAAACATTTCCCCTTACAGCAACATTGATTTTATCAATAATTTTAATAGCACTTAAATCAGTCAATAAATATGATTTTGTATTTTTAACTTCATTCTTCTTAATATTTTCAATTGAGTTATTAATAAATACATTAATTGCTTCAATCGTTGCCCCAGTAATTGGATTTTTTTCTGGGTTATTACTTTTCACAATAAAACCAGCGGCTCTTTCATGTCCAGGTGTTTCAATCTTAACTTTTAATTGTTTTTCTAATTTAGCCTTATTTTTCAAAATTTCACTGATATCATATAAAGATCTGAAACTACCAGAAACCTTACCCTTACCAATACTATCTAATGTTAATGAAAAACCTGGGTTTTCATCATTATAAGCTTTATTCAAAAACTTTCTATTAAATACTTTTAATATATTAGGATCAGCATAAGCAATGGTGCTATTTTCTAAATTTACTTTAGTGACAACCTCACCTTTTCTTAATTCTTCTATCATTATTTTTTCGCTATTTTTGATAGACTCAAACACAGCAACCATTTTTTCTTCCAATGAATCTAAGAAAGCTGTTTTATTATAGTCAGCAGCCAAACCAAAAATTAATGGTCTTAATTGTTCAATATAATTTGGATTAATATTGGAAGTATCCTTATAGTTTTGATCATTTTTAATTTCTTCTAAGAACACTTTATAGAAATCTTCTCTTGTTAAAGTATTATAGTCTTCTACAGAAATATCTTTATTTTCTAATATAGGAGTATAGTTTTTTCTATTTTGATAAATCTTTAATAATATTTTTGCCATATTGTTTTGGGCATGAATATTTTTAGCTTCACTATATAAAACATCAACATTTAAATTATCAATTTTTTCTTTTAACGAATTAATTATTTCAACTGGCATTTCTCCAGTAATAATTTTACTAATTGAGTTATTGATGTTCATCAATGGTTGTAATTGTAAAAACTTTGTAATAATATAATCTTTTTCTGGCTTGTCTGCTGGATGAGTATTAACATAATCTAACAAATTAGAAACCTTGAACAAAGTAGCTATCTTTTCAAAATTTTTAGCAAGATTAGCACTATTTAAATATTCTTCATCAAATCTTTCCTTTAATACATTCTTCAACAATACTCCAACTGTACTTGCTCCAGATATGTTAAATTTTTTAAAAAATTCAGTAGGTTGATAATGTGGGTTAAAAATAACGGTTCTTTCATTTTCTTCCACAACCATCTCTTCATCTGGATTGTGGTGATCTGTAACCACTATCTTTGCTTTTGGATATTTATCTAAAATTCTTTTTTGTTCTTCTTTTGAGTTGATACCATTGTCTGCTGTAACAATCAAAAATGACTCATCTTGATAGATACCTCTACTTTTTACAATCAAATCAACATGATCCAAGGTAAATCCACGATTTGCATTTCCATTCACTATTTGAGCATATTCAACAATCATATTTTTAGATGCTTGCTTATCAATTTCTAAATATTCATTGATAATTGCTTGAGCCAAAGAACCATCATTGTCAAAATCTGTGATAAATAAAACCTTATCTTCTTTTTTAATCGCCTCCAATATAAAATCAGTAGCTCTATCTAAGTTCAATATTTTATTTTTTTCTTTATCTACATGAACTGTATCTATCTTTTCTATTTCTTTATATTTATAGAGCAACATTCTCTTTGAATATTCAAAGTTTCCATCAAAGTTGGTAGCAAATATTTTTCTCCAAGTATCATTTGGAATAGCATTAAAAACTGGTTCTTCTTCTTTGGTTAAGAAAATTGCTCTTCTCACTAATTTTTTAAATTCTTCTAAATTATTATCACTAATAAAGACATCAGATTTTTTTTCAGACATATGATTTCCCTTAATTGTTTCTTACCTTTAAATTATACCAGACGAAAAAAGATAATCAATAAATTTTTGACAAAACAATTTTATACTTTTATCTTTAAACACATGATTGAATATAAAAAATATTTTATTCAAGGAACAACAACAGAAGGTAAAAAATTTAGACCTAGTGATTGGGCAGAAAGGCTCTGCTGTAGTGTTTCTATGTATAAACCAAAAGAATATTATTGTAACAACCAAATAAGTTGTGACATTTACTCTCCATTTGCAATGCCTATTATTTTAAATGGAGAGCAATTTGCCCTTATAAGTGAAGAACTTAAAACTATTGAACCTAAAGCTTTTGACTTTATAATGAATTTTGCGAAAGATAATGATTTGCCTATTTTACAAGCCTGTGAAATAAAGGATAAAAATTAAATTTTATGTGGTTTTTTCATATTAAATATCTTTTTATTTCTTTTGATTTTTTTATTTAACTTTATATATTCTTCTAAATTTTTATAATTATTTGAATCAATTTTTATTTTTTTGAAAAATCTAAGACATTCCTCTGGGCTTATTTTTTGTATCACCTTTGAAACTTCATGCTTTAAAAAATCTTCTATTTGTTTTTGTTTCGTGCTTAACATTAAAGACCTAAATTGGGATCTTTGATTATTCCTAATTTTGTTTTGCAAAACCTTCATAGTAAAATTTAATTCTTTTAATTTTTCGTTATACATATGAATCAACACAAAATCATGATGTCTTAATTGATATCTAACCTTATAATCATTTATCATAAAATGATATATTTTAACTAAATTTTCTATTTTTAACTGTTTATTGCATAATCCATTATGTTGATAAAAAACAAAAAAATAAATCATACTAGAAAAAGAATCTATTTTTTTATTTTTTTGTTTTCTTTCATTTCTTAATTCATCAATATGATTTAAATAAAAATGTTCCCAACTTTTATAATTGTAAAATCTATCTTCCCAAATAACCCTTGAACTTAAAACTACTGAAGGAATATAATATAAACTATTTTTTTTAATGTAATTTAAAACTTTAAAATAAACTTTTTCATCTTCATTTAACATTGAACCCATTATTAAAATAGAAAAATTTATTTCGTCACAATATTTTCTAATATAATTTATTCTTTTAATAACATCACCATGATTTTTTGTAAAAGCAAAATATCCTTTTATAAAACATAAATTTAATCTATTGCCCCTTTTAACAATTAAATTAAATATTTTTTCTAAAAAATTATAATTATTGATTTCTCTAAAAAACAATTCAAATTTTTCAACATATAAATCTTCTAACTCTTCTGTTATTTTTTCATACTCTATTTCATCTATGACTTTAATTTCTTCTTCTGTTAAATAGTCCGACAATTCTACTAATGCCCCTTCGAATTGAACATTCCTTCTAAATTCATCTAGATTATTTTTAGTTAATGACTCTAATAATAAGATATTTTTATTTTTCCAATTTAATGTTTTTCTCTTAACTTTATTTTCAAATTTCATACTTATCATTTTTTAAAATATGTTTTTTAAAATACAATTATTTGTGAATTCTGTCAAATGAATACAATATAATTAAAAAATAATAATAAAATTTGGGTAAAACCTCAACAAACACTTGACTTTTATTCCTTTAACAAGTTATAAAATATATATTAACTTAAATATTGGTATTATTAATATGTCAGACAACTTTTCTATTTTTGAAGTCAAATTTTCAGAGAATGCAATTATTTCTTTTGATTTATTTGACACCCTTATTGAATCTCCTTTTCTTTTTAAAGAAGATCTTTTTGAATTAATGAGCTTAGAAGTAGATAAAATTGTAGGCAAGAAAAATTTTGATTTTAAAAAAATTAGAATTTTAGCTGAAAAAAATGCCTACAAAGCCAAAAACTCAAGTGGTATTATTGACCTTAATAATATTTATTCCGAATTACAAAGATTAACACAGCTTGGAAATGCTTATGTAATGGAAATTGAAAAACTTGAATTGGTTTATATTCAAAAATATTATCAACCAAAATTAATTGGAAAACAAATATTTGAATTTGCTCAATCTTTAAATAAAAAAATTGTTATTCTCGCTGAAACATACTACCCTAGATTTGTTTTAGAGTCTATTTTAGATAAGTGCGATTATAATTGGTATCAAGAGCTTTTCATTTCTGCTGAAATTGAATTATCAACACAAAAAGGCACCATGTTTCCTTATGTGGCAGATAAATTGCAATGTTCGCCAAAATACATTGTTCATATTGGTGATGATGAAATTGCTGATGTAGTTAATGCTGAGAAGGCAGGATTTAACACTTTACCTATTTTATCTAGTAAAGAATCTTACAAGAATTCTTTATACTACAAAGAAATATGGGGTAAAGCAGAGAGCCAACATATTTTATCTACAAGATTAATTAATGGCATGCTTTCTTTGAAGTTTTTCTTAACCAATAAAGAAGAAGGTTTAAATACAGACAAATCATGTTTCAATCAAGATTTCAAAAGAATTGGATATTTTGGTCTTGGTCCAATTCTTTTAGGATTTACTCAATGGATTTTACAAAAAAGCCAAGAGGATTATGTAAAACATTTATATTTTTTAAGCTCTAATGGTAAATTTCTCAAGTCTTCTTATGATTTATTAGCAAAACATTATAGCCAAGCTCCTACCGCTTATGATCTTTTAAGCTCTGGAAGCATTGAATCTTTTTCAAGATTAAACAAGAACCATGAATTGTATGAAATATTAGATTTGCCTTATGCGAATATTACAATTAAAGACTATTTTTCTGAAAGATTTTGTTTAGATATCACCCCCTATGATGCCTTACTAGAAAGATATGGTTTAAATATTAACAGTGTAGTAGATCAAGCAAATAATGAAAAACAAATTGAAGCTATTTTTGAAAATTTGAAATATCAAATTATAGAAACAAGCAAAACAGACACAGAATACTATACAACTTATTTAAAATATCAGCATCTACCCAACCCAGATAAATCAGCCATTGTAGATATTGGCAATAGAGAAAATATTCAATCTTCAATTTCAGAAATGGTAAAACAAAAAATAGGTGGATATTATATGTTTACTTTTGTTGACATGATAGAAAACCTCAAAAAACAAGGCATGCCAGTTTCTGGTTATGTCGCAAATTTTGAAGAAAAGAAAGACTTTAATTATTATTTAAATGTGCTGTTTGATTCTTCTGATAGTTATTTTTCAAAGTTTAATCTTTCAGATAACATGTTAAACCCTATTTTTGAAGAAACTGAATATCCAGAACAAACAAAAAAAATTATTGAAGAACTCCAAGATGGTGCTTTTGAATTTGTATCTGATTTTGAAAAACTATTTAATAAACAAATATCTCAAATGTACTTTAGTTCAAAACAATTGTTTAAGCCAGTTGACCACATCCTAATTAAAGATAATGAATCCAATAGAATGTTAACTGATTTAAATACAAAACGAGTTGTACCCAAAAAAGAAGATATAGAAATCAACATAAACATTGATAGTGAAGACATTAAACCTAGAAATTTTGATGACCAATCTGGAATTTTTAGTAAAATAGGAAAATTTTTTAGCGAGATAAAGAAAACATTATGATTACATTAAAAAGTGACAATTTAAAAACCATTCAAAACTTAGATCTTTTTCTAGAAGAACCTATAAGTTTACAAGAGCAAGAAGAAACATCTTGCTTGGCAATTTGGGGTAATGAACAAATTACAGATAACCCAAATAATTACCCAAAACTTAGGCTTCAAGATTGTCTATATTCAATATATGGTGAAGAAAAAACTCAATATGGGTTAAATTTTGCTTATGAAAATAATTTATATTATTCCTTAAACAATAGTGTTACTGATTTGCTTAATAGCGATTGGGAAATTTCCGAAGAAGAGATTGCTTTGTCTCAAAAAGCCATCCAAATGATTAATAAGTATTGTATTACAAAGTACAATCAATTTCCCGTATTCAAACCAGAAGATTCTAATTCTGAAAAATCTATTTTATTAATTGATCAATCATTGAATTCTCAAAGTGTTTTGGAAAATCAAGCAAATATGAACAATTTTTCCAATATGTTTATGTATGCTTTTGAAAACTTTCCTAATGCAAAGATTTATATAAAATATCATCCAGATACTATTAATGGAATAGAAGAGGGATACCTACACAAGTTTTTGAAAAAGAATAAATTATTAGACCACCCATCATTACAAATTATTGATTATCATTGTAATGTTGCTTCACTATTCTATTATGTAAGTGATGTTCTCACCGTAACTTCCCCTGTTGGATTTGAAGCTCTATTAAGAGGTAAGAATGTTACTACTTTTGGAAACTCTTTCTATAGTGGTCATGGAGTTACTACCGATCAATATACTTTAATTAAAAAACCTAGAAATGTTTTAGAAATCTTTCATGCTCTTTTCATTCAAAATAGTATATATTTAAATCCATTTAACAATAAAAAAGGCACAATACTAGATATTTTAGAATATGTATCTTTACAGAAGAGACACCAAAACAGTAAACATGTTGTTTTCTTCAGAACAGAATTTTCTAAATCCAAAAATATTGTTAAACTTTTAAATCTTGAATCCAAAGAAAATATTTATTTGAATAATCAATCAAAAATACTTTTACAAGATAGCAAATTAATTCTTGTAGATAGTCAAAAACACATGAACCATTTACCTAAAAAACACTCTAAAGCTTTTGTTGGTGAAGGTTTCTTATTCCCTACAGAAACACAAAAAAATCAACCAATGTCAATGATTATTGATTTTAGTGCTGCTTACTATCACAATAAAATTAATTCAGATTTGGATGAAATATTAAACAACGAACCCTTTACAGACTATGAACTAGAAAATGTAAAATTTTTTATTGAAGACTTAAAAAGTAAGTTTAATAAGGAATTAGAAATTTTCCCAAATGGTAATCTAGCAAACATTAAAAAAGAAGATAAAAAAATTATTTTTATTCCAGGAAATTCTGAGCAAACTCAAAACTTATTTGAATTACCAATAAGCTCTGATTTGGAATTAATTCTTAGTGTTGCTCAAAGAGAAAAGGATTCTATTATTATTTATAAGCCAGCTTCTGATTCTAAAATAAAGAGAACAAAAGATTTGTTTAAATCTGGCTTACCTAAACTCCAAGAAACCTGCAATAACAATAAAAATCAACTTATTGTAGAAACTGAAGCCCATGCAAGTCACATTATAAACCTTTGCGATGAAGTTCATTTAATTAGCAATAATTTTGGTATTGAAGCACTCATTCAAAACAAAAAAGTTATCAATTATGGACAAACATTTTTTTCTGGAAGAGGTTTAACCACTGATGTATTCACATCTGATAAGCAAAAGAAAGAAATATCTTTAGAAAGGCTTATCTTAGGTTCTCTAATGTTATATCCAAGATATAAGATTCCAAACAATGACTGTTTTGTTAGCTCAAGAATAGCCTTAAATTATTATGTTGAGAATATTGAACAACTCAAAAAAGACAATAGAGGATTTTTTGCTAAAATTTTTAGAAAAAAACCATAAAATGTAATATTTATCATGCTCAAACACCTTTCAATTTGCATTCTTTTTTTATGCTCTAACAGTATAGCTAAAGAATGCAAATTTAGTTGGGAGATAAATGGGCTGGGCTTTTTCTTAGGCAAACATGAAGACCATTTGGTATTAAAAGAAGATAATTATAATATTCGTTCAACAGTAACACCAACTTCTTTTTCTAAAATACTAGGAATGCCTTTTCAAGAAAGGATTATAGTCCTAGATAAAGATTTAAATTTAATTAGTAAGAAAGAAGTAAATTTAAAAGAAAAAAACGAATTTAATGAGTGGAAACCAAAAGCTAACAATACTATAGAAAAAATCAATAAAAGTGGAGATAAAGAAGAAATTTCGGTATCTAATTTTCCTTTTTTAGACTCTACATCTTTTCCTTATTTATTATTAATTCAAAACAATTTAGCAAAAGAGTATAATATTATCACGACAAAAAAAATAATTCCAACTCAGATTGAAGAAGAAAAAAACACTATAAAAATTTCTTATAAGAATTATTTACTTACAGGTTTTTTTGAAAACAAATTTCCTACCAAAATTATCTTAAAAGATGGATCTGTAAAAATAGAATCAAAACTAGTAAACAAAACATGCACAGATTTCTAATTTTATGATATAATTCCAATTATTTTGGAGAATTATCATGTCTGTTGAAATGTTTGAAACCCATAGTTTAATTGCTAAAATATTTCAAACAAAGAAAGTTTTTAACTTTAATTTTGATAAATTAAAAACTGAAGAAGTTTCCTTCTTAAAGAAGATTACTTATTCTGAAGGTTTTATTCCTGATGAAATTATCAGCACAATCAATAAAATCATTTCTGACCTTTACTCTGTTAAATATAGCTTAATTCCAGCGTTTGAATTGGGATTAAAATTTAATATTTATTTAGTTGGCGGTTCACTTAGAGATCTTTTACTCAATAATCATAAAAACATAAAAGATTTAGATATTCTTCTTTCCTGCGATTTTGAGTCAAGAGAAAACAAAAAGGTTTTAGAAGAACTTTCATTTTCCTTTGTTAACAAAGTTGTAAATCATAGTCTTGATATTGACCCTTATAAATGGGCTGAACTTGATAACAAACAAAAATTTCTTCAAATTACTTCAGGCTTAATCAAGAATAATTTTGATATTGAAAGCTCTTTCACTTTAGATAATTTATTGTCTAAAAATACTGAAAATGTTGACTATCGAGATATGCTAAATAAAGATTTGGAAGCTGTATTTACGATTAATAATCAAAACAGTAACCAAAAAACAAATTATCCATTTGATCTTTTAGTCACATCTGTTGATATACACAGCTATATCAAAAAGTTTAGTTTTGATTTCTGTAAGGTGTTTTTACCTGTTTTTGAAGTAGAAACCAAAAAACTAATCTCCAATAGTTATGATTTTATTCGTAGTATTGATGGCAGAAGTGAATTTTTAACTGATGGAATAAACAAGACCATGACCCTAAAAATGTATCATTTTCACAGTATTGATGTAATTAAGAAAATTATCAATAAACATTACAATAGAATTCAAAATAAATATCAAGACTATGAAATCGTTCTTGACCCAGGAAAGAATGAAGAGTATCAGAATTTCAAAAATTCTTTTGAAAGCTATATTAGATTAAATAAAAGCTTACCTATTAACGAAAAAGAAGTTGTAATTAAACCTAACATTGTTAAAATTTAAATTAACTAATATAGTAAATAACAAAAAACCTCAATGAGGTTTTTTTGTTTATATACTTTACTTCAATTTTTGGTTATTTTCCCATTTTTCCCAAAGAACATCATCTTTCTCTGGATTTTTAACTTCAATGGCATCAACGGGACACATGTAAGCACATTTTGATTTTTTATTAAACTCAATACACTCTGTGCATTTAGTGCTATCAATCAAATATTTACCATTATTACCAAATTCCCCATCTGGACCAAAATCTACACTGATTCCACCATCTGGACATTCTGGTATACACAACCTACAGTCTATACATTGTTCATTATCTATTACAAAAGACATATAAATTTACCTTTATAGTATAAGGGTTTAATTTATATATTTTTATTTACTTAGTCAAACATCAATAATTCAAAAAATTTACAATGATTAAATTCTAATATTTAATTCTTTATTCCATAAAGATATTAACAGAATTCCCCCTTGTCATCATTGAAAATATAACAAAGGGGAATAAAAAAATTAACACTTTAAATTATTGAATATTCAACACTTCTTTAGGAATGGTGAGTTCCATTTTGCTGCCTAAAATATTTTTTTCACAAACTGAAGTTACACCATTTTTTGGGGGAGCAGCAAAACGATTCTTCCCATATTTTACAAACAATCCTTTGCTGCCAACAAATACACCACTTCCAGTAGATGTAAGAGTATAAGCCACTTGTTTACTATATTTCTTATTTACCTTCTTTAGGATAAGTTTATTTTCTTTCTTTTTGGAAATAACCCGAATAATGTCTTTTGATTCCCAACCTAACTGTTTCAACTCTTCTTCATCGAATTTAATTACAAAACGCTCACATGATTGATTTGATTGTGCTGAAATTTTTGACATACAAGGACTCCTTTAAAATAGTGGTTAATTATAACACAAACTTCATGGAAAGTACACTAAAAATTGACTTTAAAGCTATTTTTGATAAGTTTATATAAAAATAAAAACCATTATGGATACAATAACTCATGGAATTTTTGGCAGTTTAGTAGGCAGTTCTGCACGAAAAAAATTTAAAAATCTCCCACCAGTTTGGGTTATTTTTATTAGCTTTTTTGCCAATATTTTCCCCGATTTTGATTTTCTTTTTCGTTTAATTTCAGAACAGGCATATTTCGATAATCACAGAGGAATTACACATTCTGTAATTTTACTTCCAGCTTGGGCATTATTATTAGTATTGTTTTGGGTTCCAATTTTAAAAGAACAGCCTTTTATCAGAAACAAATCCAAAATAATTATTAATAAACCCACTATTTTTCAGATTTATCTAATCAGTTGTCTAGGAATTCTTTCACATATATTTTTAGATTTGGTTACATCTTATGGAACGATGATATTATCCCCTTTTAATAATACAAAATATGAATATGGCAGTCTTTATATTATTGATTTATTTTTCTCTGGAATTATTGTTGTTGGTTTATTATTGACTAGAATAGTTCAAAACCAAAATAAAAAATATATCATTTCTTCAATTTTCCTATTTTTTTCTCTTTTATATATTGGGGGAACTCAACTTTTAAAAGAAGAAGCTAAAAAAATAGCAGAAACCTCTCTAAAAAACAACAACATAGAGTATTATAAAATTAATTTATATCCAATTGCTTTTAACCCACTATCTTGGAGAGCAGTCGCAACAAATAAAAATTTACAAGTTTATCACATTGCTAATTTTAGTATACCAAATAAAGCAAATGAACTTCCCTGGTCTGATAGAAAAAAATGGGGATACAACACAATACTAAATCCAATTGCCCAAATTGCTCTAAATCATGAAAAAGCACAAAATGTAAAAAATTTTTTACACTTACCTGCCTTAATTTCTTTTGAGCAAACCACTGAAAAAATTTGCTTCAATTTTGAGGATTTGAGATTTTTCAATAAATTTAGCTCCAATCCTTTTGTTTATGCTATTTGCACCCACAAAAATGGCAAAATTACAACAAGTAGAATTAAATAATATAATAAAATCAATAGGTTACAAAAAATCAATTTTTGTGCTATAATGTCCCATCTATTAAATTATTACGACATTATGAACCTTATTGAATCTTACAACAACAATACCATATGGAGTGAACTTGTTCAAACAAGATTCACCAATAGTTGTTTTTGGATAAAAGAACTTGAAAATTTCTCTAATTTTCTTGATACAATTATTCAAGAAACTCAAAATAATACAATTTCATGGAACAACACATTTGTTCCACTGAAAAAGATGCATCATTTATTATCTTATATTAATAATTTTATTTTATATACACAGAATTCACATGGTCACAAAAATGTGATCACTGAGAAATTTAACACAATTTATAGTGATTTTCACTCCAAGATAAGTAGCCCAGAAATCTTGGGAAAACTCACATCTTTGCTAAAAACAGTTAATCAAAAAAATAAAAAACAATTTTTAATTAAATGGCTTAAAGATTTAAATCTTTTTAGAACTACTCAAAAAGATATTAAATATAATCATTATTATCAAAAATTACAGCAAAAGATTGCAAATTTTGAAACTCACAATTTAAATTTGAAGACAAATTTAAATTACAGCCTTTTTATTCCCTTTGGTAAAAAAGAACTTTTGGATGGACTTTCTTTGAAAACACTTGCGGTTGGCTCAACCAATGCAAAAGCAAAAAATAAAAAAGGTTGGCTTTTTTATATCAATAACGATAATATCCATAATTTTTTAGAAAATGCTCAAAACAGAAAAATTAGAGCTAAGATTTATTCAATTTATCAAAAAGTAGACGATTCGCAAAATCACAAACTGATTAAAGATATTCTTTTTGAGAAACAAAAAATTGCCCAAGTTTTAAATAAAGAAAATTATGCAGAACTTAATATCTCTGGCTATAAACTCAATACTCCACAAAAAGTATTGTCTTATCTCTCTCAAGTAGAAAAAGAAACACTAGCTTCAAAAGAATTTATTTCCCATGAAGTTACAAAATTAGCAAAAAAAGATAATTTACTTAATGTAAAAGTTTATGATTTCCCATTTTATTTTAAAAAAATTAAAAACAAAATGTTGAAAACAAACAGCAATATTTCTTTCAATTTAATTTATTCTTTAGAAAGAATCATCTTATATTTTCAAAAGAAATTCCATGTGAAATTTACTCTATTATCCCAGATAAGAAAAAATGTTTTTATTTATCATATTGTTGATTTGAAATCTGATTTGAAATCATATTTAATCTTAAATTTTTCTAATGGAACATCTGGTTGTTTTGAGGCAGACATTTCATTAAAAACAAAAATTTCAAATGATTTTGATTCCCCATTAATTCAGTATATTGAACTGGATTTTTTCAAGAAAAACATTAATTTTCATGAGCTTAGTTATTTGGTTCATGAATTTGGACATGCTTTTCATGGTTTTTTTAACAATAAGATTGATTCCACATTAACAAATGAACTTAGTTGGGATTTGATTGAAGCACCAAGTCAATTCTTGGAATTCTTAATCTATGATTATGATTTTATTCAATTTATTTCTCCAAGAAAAATTTATTATCAAGATTTTTTGTCTTTTATTCAAAAGCAAATTTACTTTGATAAATATTACACTTATCAAACCATTAAAAAACAAGAAATTATTTTTAAATTATTCTTGGATTTCAAACCCTATTCTAATTGTAATATCCATAAGGAAATCGCTGAGAAAATGGCAGAAAATCAAATTATATATAACATTTCACAAGACTCCTACATGTCTTACGAAAACCATTTGAATGATTATGCACCTACTGGATTTATTTACTTATTTTCAGCACAAATTGCTTTCTCTATATTTCAAAAATCAAACGATTATAGAAAAGTTTATCAAAAATTATTTAATAACAACAATAATATAAAAATAAATAAAAATTTACTACACTCTGATAATTTCTTTCATAAAAACCTGCCTATAGAAATATTGTCATAGTCATAATTATTTTTATATTGTTTTTATTTATGTCTATATCTGTTGATTATTCTAAAATATTTTTTATATTGTATTCAAATGGGTATAAAATAATCAAAACATGTCTAACAACGATTTAAATAAAAGTGATGATGCAACACAAACATTAGTTGACGAACTCATATGGGTTCGTTCAATGCTTAGGGTGTTTTCTAAACTTGAAGCAAAGATTCACAATGAAATGGGCGAGAATGGCATAAGAGATATTGTCTTAAAAGAAAACTATTTTTTATTTATTTTAATATTTTCAATTTTTATTTCTGGTTTAGGCGTTTATTTGTTCATTAAAAATTATGAATTGCTTTATTTTTCAACATTATTAGTCCCTATTATTAGCTTCTTATTTTTAAACAATCAAGTCAAAAAAGCCAGAGAGAAAAACCTTCTTAGATTTATTTCCAAATTACCAAGTCCAGATGATAACCTACTTTATGCAATTGAAGAATATGTTTTTCAAGAAAGAGATTATTTTGAAGATATCATAGCATGGCACATTAATAAATACACTAAAATACCACAAGAAAAATTTTCACACCTTTTTGACCCAAAATATTGGAATGATTACGAAAAGGCACAACTTCAGTGTAGTATTCTAGCAGTATTAATGGTTTCTTTACAGCAATACCTACATATACATAAACGTGTTTATTTAGAGCATGTTAAGAAGTTACCCATTATGAATGAAATCCAACAAGAAGGATACAAAAAAGTTCAAAGTAGACTCAAAAAACAAGTTCAACAAAATGTTGCCGTTGAAGATATACAAACTTTTGGTGGCGGATTTGGATTTACAAAAGAAAATTAAAAAATGTATCATTTTAAAAAAAATATTACTATTTTATTGCTAATTTTCCCAACTTTGGTTTTTGCCAATGAAATAGAAAAATTTGAATTTTCTCCAAGTAATGGAATAAAAATAGATAAAATTAATGTTTTTGGAATGTATTCTTTATTTCTTATTGATAAAAATAACGAAAAAACCATTGACTTAATACTGCAAAATCAAACTTATTACATTTCACAACCAACTGATGGATTTTATCTCAGATTATGCAAGTCAACATCTTTAAATCAACCAATACCAATCAATCACTATTTATATTTAAATGATATTAATATAACTAGACACCTATCTTTTTCTTCAGAATCATTAACTCCAAGAAAAAATGGTGTCTGCACTAACATTAAAGATTGGACCCCCATAAAAAAACAAGAAGAAGAAGAAGAAATTCTTCCAGTTATTAAGATTTCCATCTCTTCAGAAACAGACAAAATTGAAAATGAAACATCTTTATCAAATAAAAATGTTACAATTCTTGGTAGCACAAACAAACACTTAAATTCAAAACCAAACAGCTTTACTGTCTCCACAAACAATTCAACTAATTATGATACAAAATCCATTAAAATTTATTTTCAATCTATTAATGAATTAGAGAAAAAAAATATCATAATAAAAAAATAAACACCGAATACTATTCATTTAATTAAAAAAGTGCCATTGGCACTTTTTTAATTAGGTTATACTAGACAAACACATTTTCTTTTCTGGATGAATTTCCTTTTTAATAATTTCTAGCAACTCCCTTTGATTTTTAATTAACTGTTGTTCCAACAGAATTTCTTCTTCACTTACTTCAGGAACAAAACCTAAATTTCTATACTCAACTCCCCTTCCAATTTTTTGGGCATGTTCAATCCCCATTCTCATCCCTTCAGAAATTCCCAAATCTTGATAAACAACTGTTAATGAACCAAAGTCTCCCCACAAAAAACCAGCATGCATCCCCAAAGCTCTCTCACTAGCAATAAAATCGTCGAGGATGTGAGTATGAGCATAGATAACATGACTTGCATAAGGAGCTTCACCCCTCATAAAACAATCTCTCATACAAGCTAAGGTAAATTTTCTATTTAGAACCAAATCTTTAATATTATTAGCACTAAACCTACTTTCTATAATAACCATTTTCATCGTCATATTTTTGTATTTTTCCAACATATCATGACTTTCTTGAATGTGTACCATTTTATTCCTTTAAGAAATTAATATGTGAATATTTTAACACAAAAATTAAATTTTGTGTTAAAATTCCCCAAAAAAGGAGAAATAAATGAATCCATTTGAAAAATTATGTTTGAATCACTTTTCTGAAGATGTAACTGAGAATTTTGTTAAGACATTGGATTCTATCATTTATTTTTCTGAACAAACTGAGAACTCAAATATTAATAATTATTTTAAATACACTTTACTGTGTTCAATGGATGATTTCGATAATTTTGAAGAGAAGTATAAAAATATCAATTTCATAGAAAAAAATCCAAATAAAAACTTATTTCACTTTGAACTCTCTATAAATATTTTTGACTTTCTATTGATTAAATTAATAGAAAACCTAAAGAGATTATATAGTGCCCACAACACTAAAGGTAGACTTACTGGCAGGCAACAACAACACCAAAGTATAAGCAACTTAAATGAACAACAAAAATCAATATATGATTGCTTTGATTTGATTAAAAATAAAATTTCACTCATTGATGATTATTCAATATTTAAACATTCTTTTTTTGGTCAAACTAAAATATGCAAACGTTCAGAAATCTTTCTTTTTGTTGGATTTCATCAGTATTTGTTAGAGTCTCATCAAATTAAACATCAAGAGTTTTTTAATCAATTTTTTAACCTATCCAATATTGATTGGAATTTCTTATTGCCAGAACTTTCAAAAATTAGTTTTCAAGAACAGCAATCTAGTTTAATTAAAAAACAAATAAACTCTTTAGACAATAAAATATTTGATTCAGTTGATGAGTCTGAGTCTTTTAATCTCATTAAAGTTAGCTCTTTTACAAGTGAGCTTTTTTTAAATTTTGCTGAAAAAAACCATCCTATAACACCGAATATTAAATTTATTTTATTTAATAGAGCACTTCAACATAAACATATAGAAACTCTTGTTAATGAAAATACTATCCCTATTATAAAAAATTACTTATCTGACATTGAATCAGAAAAAATCAATTCTCTTTGTGTTGATAAGGTTTTGGGGCAGATTAAAAACAATAACTTAATAAGTTTATTTATAAGCTTAATTACTAGAATAGAAAATCCATTTATATTTTTACAGCTAATAAAATCTACCAATCTAAACTCAAATCAATATAAATTATTATCAAAATATGATTTAACCGAATCTTTTATTTGTAATATTATTTCCCAATTAAAATCTACTGGGCAAGTATCCAAATACTTAAATAATATATTTACTCTTCTTGATGACAAAATTACACCAAATATAATTTGCAATATATTAGCTACAGACCAAAATTTAATTTCAGAAATTCAACCTATTATTTTAAAATTAAAACTAAATAAAGAACTCAATCCCGATAAAAATAATTCTTTAAAAAATAAACTAAAAAAGATATAAAAGTATTGACATAAATAATTTTAATTTATATAATAAACCCAAGTAATATATTGTTTATTACTTATAACTTACCTTTTATTATATATAATACCTTTTATATTAAATTATTTATCTAAAACAAAAAAAGCCCCTTTTCTTATGAATTTGGGCTTTTTTTGTTTACTGCCTTAATTTATTTAATAAATTATTCTTCATTAATTTTTTTAAATAAATTCAAAACTTTATCTCTAGCTGTTTTATGATCTACAACTGGTTTGGGGTAATCAACCCCCAATTCTATGCCCAATAATTTTAATTCTTTTTCATAAAGCCATGGACTGTGGATGTATTTTGAATCAATTAATGTAAATATCGGCAAATATTTTTTAATAAATTTACCATCTGGATCAAACTTTTCACTTTGCAACACAGGATTAAAAATCCTAAAATATGGTTGTGCATCACATCCAGTTGATGCTGCCCATTGCCAACCACCATTATTAGCACTTAAATCAAAATCTAATAATTTAGAAGCAAAATATTGCTCCCCTAACCTATAATCAATTAATAAATGTTTTGTTAAAAAGCTTGCTACCAACATTCTTAATCTGTTATGCATATACCCAGTTTGATTTAATTGTTTCATGGCAGCATCTACCAGTGGATAGCCTGTCTCACCTAGGCACCATCTTAAAAACCAATCCATGTCATTTTCCCATTCAAAGTCAGTATACTTTTTATTAAAACTTTCATAAGCAACACTTGGGAAGTTATATAAAATTTGGAAATAAAAATCTCTCCAAATTAATTCATTAATCCACGATTCAATATTCTCATTTTTTATTGTATTATTTGACATTAACCCATAAGCTTTTCTCAACAATTCTCTTACACTGATAGTTCCAAACCTATTGTGAACACTAAGATAAGAAACTCCACATACACTAGGAAAGTCCCTATTTGTTTTATAATTATGAATTTTTTTATCCATGAATCTACTAGCAAGAAAAGAAGCATCATGATAACTGCTTCCAATTTTTAAATCTCTGACTTTTGTTTTAATAAACCCCAGTTTTTCTAGACTAATCATATCTGTTGATTTAAATTTTGAAAGTTTATCTAGTTTTTTTTCACTTTCTGCACTATTAATCATTTCTAAATTAAATTTTTTCTTCCAAGCATTTGAATAATGAGTAAAAACAGTATAGGGCTGTCCATTTGAATTCATTATTTCTTCTTTAGCAAAAACTGCTTGATCTTTAAAATAAAGGAAACGAATATTCTCTTTTCTTAATTTATCACTCACTGTCCTATCTCTTTTAATGGCTTTAGGCTCATAATCTTCATTACAATAAACAGCACTTACATTATATTTTTTTGCTAATTTTGGGATTACTTCTTCAGAAAAATCATGAACAATTATTAAATCACTTCCATGACTTCTTAACTCATTTTTTAAGTTATTCACACACTCCCATATGAAATCAACTCTCATATCTATTTTAGAAAGTTCATTTAAAATGTTTTTATCAAAAACAAAAACACAAGCAACATAATCTGATTCATGCAAGGCATTATATAAACCCATATTATCTTGCAGTCGCAAGTCCCTTCTAAACCAAAAAATACTTTTCTTCATAATATATTCATAAAAATTTTTAAAATTATAACTCAGTTCAAAAAAAAATACAAAATAAATTTTATAAAGTATTCTTTTTATTCTACTTTAATTTTATTGAATCCTATATTTTATGTGCTATAATTAAACATATCCCATAATTTATAGGAGCTTATATGCCAAATTGGTGCAACAACAGTCTTTCAATCTCTGGTCCAAATGAAGATTTGGAAAAGTTGCTTCGTGATGCTGACAATGGCGAAGAGGGAAATTTTTCACTTGAAAAACTTGTCCCCATTCCTAAAGAATTATCAGAAGATTGGTATAATTGGAGAGTTTCTAATTGGGGTACCAAGTGGGATATTGGTAAAGTTGATATTGAAAAAAGTGATGAGCATATGTCTTTTAATTTTGAAACAGCTTGGGCACCACCTATTGAAGCATTCAACACAATTAGCAAAAATTATCCAAATCTTTCTTTTGAACTTACTTATGAAGAACCAGGAATGGATTTTTGTGGCAAAGCTGAATTTCAAAATGGTCTAAATTCTGACATGAACTATTCATATTCAGAGAATTTTAATGCTAACCTTCATTTTGAAATTGAACAGTCTCAACTTGTAGATGGAGAAATTTTTGTTCCATTTACTTTTTCTAAAAAAGATGACCCTTATGAGTTTGAAGAAGACCCTATTACAGTTAAGGGAAAAATGAAATTTTCTGACAGTCTAGAAGTAGATGACTTTGAATCTGCTTTAGGAAAAGAAATTAAATTTGAATTTGAAGATGACAACGAAAATCACAAGTCTTTTGCCCTTAGCGCTATTTGTCATGATGATACTTATAACATATCCGAACAAATTTCTGATATATTTAATGAAATCAAGACAACAGCAAGGTATAATTATGTTAATGAATCCGTTAGTAATGTTAAACAAGTAAAAAACAAAAGGAAAATTTAAAAATGTGGAAAATGTTTATAGATGATGAAAGATTCCCTGTTGATGAAAGTTTTGTGATTATTCGCTCAGTTGAAGAAGCAAAAAACAAAATTTCTGAACTTGGTATGCCCACATATATATCTTTCGACCACGATTTAGGGTATAATGTTCCTACTGGAGCAGATTTAGCTCGTTGGATTGTTGAACAAGACTTGGATAACAATTCTAAGTTTATTCCTGCTGATTTTGATTTTTATGTACATTCAGCAAATCCAGTTGGAAAGAAAAACATTGAAGGTCTTTTGTCTCAATACTTGGATTTTAAGGCTACAGAAAAACAAAATAACAAAAAAATGAAACCATAAAGAAAGAGAAAATAAAATGAATTTTGAACAACAAACATACAATCATTTGATGAACCTTATTTCCAAGAATGAAGCATTCTTCTTTAAAGATTTTGATCTTGACAATAAAACTTATCGTATAATGAACTATCGCCTTGCCTCCTGGAGTCTTTTTCAAGAACCAGGTGCTTTGAATTGCCGTGGCATCATGTATGACATTACTGATCAAAATAATGTTAAGTTGGTTAGCCTTCCACCTGAAAAATTCTTTAACTATGAAGAAGGTGGTGTTGACCACACAAAGGGTAAGATTGGCGATAAGATGGTTAAGATGGATGGCTCTCTCATTTCTTCTTATATTCACAATGGAGAACTATATTTTAAATCTAAGGGTTCATTGTTTTCCTCTCAAGCACTTGATGCAATGAAGTTTATCAACAGAGAAGAAAACCAAAACTTTAAGGATGAGATTTTCACTCTTGTAAAAGAAGGCTTTACTGTTAATTTGGAATATACTTCTCCAGAAAATAGAGTTGTTATTCCTTACCAAACTGAAGAACTCACACTTCTTTCAGCAAGAAGTCATTCTACTGGAGAAAACTTTTTTGCCACTAAGCTAAAGAATCTTCTTAGAGAAAAGAATATGTTTGAAACTATTAACAGAATGGTTCATCATGAAAGCTTGCATGAGCATGATATTGAACAAAGCAAATTTGTTGATAACATTCGTGCAGAACAAGATGGTGAAGGCTATGTTGTTGAAATTGTTTTGGATGATAATAATTCTTACTTGACAAAAATTAAGAATATTAAATATATAGCACTTCACCAAACCAAAGACAGTGTTAATTCTGCCAAGAGATTGTTTGAAGCAATTATTGAAGAAGCAAGCGATGACTTGCGTTCAATGTTCGCTGACGATCCTTATGTTCTTAACAAAGTTGCTGAAATGGAAGCTAAAGTTCAACCAATCTTTAACCATATCGTTAAGACTGTTGAAGATTTCCATGAGGCAAATCATGAACTTTCAAGAAAAGACTATGCTATTAAGGCACAAAAAGAGCAACCAAATTTTATGGGTCTTCTTATGAACGCTTACTTGAAAAAGCCTAACGACTTCAAAGAGTTCGCAAAAAAACACAGAAAAGACATTTTTGGCATTGAAGACACACCAGAAGTAGATTTGGAAGAAATGCCAATGAACAATACTAAAAAGTCAATTAAGCCTTAATTACTTTTAATTGCTCTTTAATTTTTAATACTTCTGAATCTGACACCAACACTTCACCATTTTTAACAAAAGCATGATATGTTGGTGTTATTACTTCCCAACCCATCTTTTTTAATAAGTTTATTTTCTTAATTTGTTTATAACCATAAGAAGTTATGCTTTCATTACCATAAATTATTCCCAATGGCTCAACTGCTATATATTTTTTATTTTTATTATTAAAAATAGCAAATTTAATATTCATTCCACAACTGCTTATGTTTGAGAACAGTCTCATATCTTGACCTTCAGCTATCTCATCCAAACAAGAAACGATAACCTTATCTAAAGAAAGAATAAATGGATGCTCTTTATTTTTTATTTCATAATCCCAATTTAAAATGTTCTCTGGATCTCTTTGTCTTTGACCATAAACACCAAAATGCTTTAGATATTGTTCGTATATTGGAACTTTAGATACATCACTATAAATGAATATTGTAAAATACCTTGATCTACTTGTAGCAACATTAAACCTATTTTCATTGGCATAGTGTCCATTGTTTCTAGAATTTTCATCTGTTGTTGTTGACAATATTACGATATCAAATTCATCTCCCTGAACCTCTTCTGGAGTTCCACAAAATAACCTATGTTTTGCAAAATCTTCTTCGCTGAAAACTTCCATTAAATCCTTAATGTAGTCTACTTGATCTCTGACCGCAGATACTATACCAATAGTAGGCTCTTTAGGAACGAAATCATTTAATTTAATTTCACTTTTATATTTTTCATCCAATTCTTTTGGTAATTTTTTATTTAAAATAAATTTAATACTATTTATGACTTCTTGTGCTTCTTTTGTATTTATTTTATTATTTTTTTCACCAGGAACTTTTATGGCAGCAAAAGACTGAACCAATGTCTTAGTAGGTATTTCAGTCATTATTTTCAATTCATTTCTATAGAAACTTTTATTGTTAAAATTTGCCAAGCCAGGCAATGATCTGTAGTGTTCATCTAGCATCACATATTTGAATGTTTTATCATTTTCTTCAGAACGTAATAAATCCAAAATTGATGACTTTGTGATACATAAATTTTTAATGCTCGCTTCTTCAAAATTAAAATTATTTGGTTTGTATTTATTCCATATAATTTTATCAAATTTCTTACTCAAGCTAAATGTTAATCCTGAAGAATTTAAACCTAATTGTTGATGATCTCCTATAATACAAATGTTATTTGCCCTATAAAAAATAGGAAGAATTTCTGCCAAATTCACTTGAGAAGCTTCATCTACAACAACCAAATCAAAAAGACCCGATTTGTTTGGCAATATCTCACCTATATTTCTAATTTCTGAAAGCCATACAGGATACATTGTTAATAAGAGATTATAATTAATACGGTTCATTTTTTCTAAAACCTTATCACCTCTTGCCCAATAAAGCATTTTCGCAAATCTCTGAACCTCATCATTACAACAAGTATCTAATAAATTTTCATAAATTCTTTTTTTATGTAATAATGAAAACAGCTTTAGTTTCTTTTCCTCTATATTATTTTTTAATATTAAAATATCAGAGTTCATTAACTCAACAAACTTGCTGTCTATTAGTTTATTTTTATCTTTTTCTATTTCGCTATAAGAACTTAATAGCTCCATCCAATTTTTTATAAATGATGCTACAATTTTATTTCTTAATAATTCTATAAAATTTACATCAGTTTGAAAAAATAAGTTGAATTTATTTTGAATTTTTTTTATTAAAAGTTCATCATTTTTTGTTATAAAACCATCTCTAATATATCTATTCTGAATATTTTCAACCCAAAATATTATTTGTTCCGTATCTCCATTTATTAACTTTAAACTTTTAGCCAACTTCTCTTTTACAAGTGGATTAGCAAATAAATCTTTTCTTTTCTTTATGAAAGATTCAGTTTTATTAAAAAACAAAACAAAAGCATTTAAACTAGTCTCTAATGTTTTTTCTTTTGACACCAATCTCTCTGCTTCTTTTTTAAGACTATACTCCAAATTTTTTAACTCTTCCTGAATATCAATTAAGTCTTTCTGAGTCGGTAGATTTTTATTTGTGAAGTTGGCAAGCTCATTTTTTAATTCTATCTTTTGGTCTTTTATAAAATGAATAAATGGAATTGATATACTCTCATCAAAAAATGATTCAATCTTATTTTTAACAACTTCTAACGCATGTGATTTTTGTGAAACCACCAATACTTTTTTATTCATTAATATTGCTGCCAATAAAATAGCTGATATTGTGTGAGACTTCCCAGTTCCTGGTGGTCCCTGTATATATGAAATATGAGAATTAAAACAATTATTTATAGCTATTTTTTGATTATCAGATAAATCAATAGGGACAAATTGTTTTAAAAAATCAGAATAATCTAATTGATTTTCGACTTCTTTTCTTTGAAATTTGTTATCATAGAAAACATTACTAAAGAATTCTTTTAACACATAACTGTTAAAATTATTCTCTTTTACATCATTACAAAATGACTTCAAATTTTCCCATGTTGATATAGCATCAGGAATTTCAGATATAAAAAAATGTAAATCAAAAGAATTAAATTTTAGCTCCTTACTGTTTAGTAGGCAGTCTTTATTTTTATAATCAATTAAATCTTCATGAACTATTACTTCGTTTATTTTACTCAAAAATACATTGTTGTTTGCTTCATGCATTTTTGAAAACAAATCATCTATTATTTCTGATATATCCTCTATTTTATTAATTTGTTTAAGCTTATTTTCTGTCTCAGATAAAATATTTAATATGTCTGTAGATGTAGTATCAAATTCACTTATAAAATAATCTGGAAGTATTGCAGAAATTAAATCATAATTAATCACTAAGTTTTCAATATCAACCTTATAATTTAATTCACCTTCTTTATATTCTAAATCAAGATAGACAGGTATATTAACTATTGAACCTAGTATCTTCTTTGTAGTAAGTCCTACAATATAGCCAACCCCCAAATAAACTTGTCTATTAATTTCTTTTTTTGTTTGTAATAGATAGGAGTTAAAATTTTTATATTCAACATCCTTTTTGTTTACTTTATTTTTTTCAACAAAAGATAATGTTGTTCTACAAACATCATTTTTTATTTTTTTAGAAAACTTGGGCAATAAGCAACGATAAAGATCTCCAGAAGTAACTAAATTTTTACTTGTATCTCTAAGATACTTAAAATAGTCTAATAAAACTTCATTCATTTTAAAATTAATCAATAGTTACTTCAGTAGATAAATAGTCAACCCTATCCCTAATTTCCTCTATGATAGAAGATTGCTTTTTAAAATTATCTTGAATCAAGCTTAACTGCTCATCACTTAATTCTTCTGTTTTTTTCATATTATTATCTAAATGTGATAATATTTTTTCATTTTGTGTCTGTATAACAGACAATCCTATCATACCAGTTAAAATATTTTTTATTTCCTTTTGCATGAGTTCATTTTCAACCCTTCTTTTTGAACTAGATTGAAATAAAACAAATAAAATAGAGAGATTGATTAATATGATTAAAATTGAAAATATGATAATTAGTATAGTATTGGTTTCCATATAGTATTTTCCTAACAAAAAAACACTACATGAATGACAAAATATTGTCAACAGTATTTTAAAATTTTAAACACTAAAATTTGATTTTATTTATTTTTCATTTATTATGTTTAAAATAAATCAAGGATCTAAAATGGAAAAAGAAGCTTTAGTTTTAAAAAGAAAAAAATTTTTTGAAGAAATTTTTAATGTTATTAACATTGAACCAGTAAAAATTGATGAATTTTTAAACCAATCAAAATATTACATAAAACCAAATTTTGAAAAATCTTTTATAAATGAAGAGTTTGGAGATTTAGTTTTAACCGTAACTGGACAATTTTTCAACAAACCTTTTTCTGTTAATTACACAATGTGGCAACTTGGAGAACATTTAAAAATTGGATTAACTATTAGAGAAATTGATCTTCAAGGAGCATTGATATCTGATAAGAATCAAGAAATCAGTAATCTATGGGGTAAAGATAAAAAACCAGATATTGATATAGCAAGAGATTGTGTATTTTATACATGGGGATTTCATGTTCCAGATTTATACTCAAACTATCAAACACAAGAACCATTTATTTATGGAATTAGACACATGCATTTTAGAGTTTTAAAACTTCTTTACGATGAGTGTGGAAGAGAATCAAAACAGAGATAAAATTTCTTTATAAAGGCAAAAGGCACCCGAAGGTGCCTTTTGTTCCATCTTTGGTTACAAGGTTTTGGAAGACCCCGGCGGTTGCTGGTTTTTAAGCAGCTAATGCGAATGTATCAGAATTTGCAGATACTAGTTTTGCTTGATTTACGGTCATCGCCTACCGTGCTGTCCACTTACTTACTCTTGACCCTGTCGAAGCCAGTACTAGCCCATCATTAAGAAACTTTTACATACTTAAACCAAGTATCTATATCAATATCTTGTTCAAGTCTACTTTCCTGCTGTTTATATAATTCCCAATCGTCATCATCATCAAGTTGGTTTAGTTCTGCCAACACTTTAATATGCTCTTCTTGCGAATCTATAAACTTTTTACTCATAAATTTCCTAATGGTGGACTAGGCGGGAGTCGAACCCGCTTCCAGAACCCTTTTTAGCTTGCTTCATACAGCAATATGGATGAATTATAACCCTAATATTTAATATTGTCAATTAAAACTTTTCACCATTTATATATTTTTGGAACATAAATTCCCAATCATATTTATATTCTCTCTTAAACATTTCCAATATTTCACGCTCATGTTTTTTCTTCTGACAACTTAGATTAATTTTTTCTAATAAATTTTTAATTAAAACCATTTTGAATTTTCCCTGTTGTTAAATAATTTAAATACACACTTTCCCAATCTTTTTTATATTCTAACTGTAATAATCTAACTAAATCTTCATCCCCACTTCTAACAAGGCGTATTTCTTTCATAAACTCTACTAAACCTGTAAACATCAACATATTATTTCCCTTTATACTTTTATGTTTTGCATATGCAACATAGATAAATATAGGGAAAACCCTATAAAAAGTCAATATTTTTAAGTTACAAATTGGTTACAATTTAATTTGGCTTTGAATTATTGGTATTCTCAGAAGAACTTTTTGGTCTAATTTTAGCCAATAATCCCTTAATAGCATCCATGTTCTTTTCACCTTGCGCTTGAGCAGAACTTTCTGGATTTTCAGCAGCTTGTTTTTTAACATTTTCTTCGTGGGCTTGCTTTATTTTATCAACAATACCAGAACCCATATTTTTTAAACCATCTAAAGTTATTGTATTTGATTTGTCGTTACCAACTTCATCAACTTTCTTTTTGGTGACTTCCATACCCTTTTGGGCTTCCTTAGCCACAACTGAGGAAGTTTCTTTAATTTCAGTTACAACTTTTGAACCAACAACCTTCAATTTTTCAAAAGTTTCTTTAGCTTGCTGAGTGTTCATTTCTCTTATTTCTTCTTCTGTTTTACCTTCATACTTAGCAGCATTTTCTTGATGAGCCGCTTTAATTTTTCCGAAGAATCCAGATAAAGCCTCAGTTACTTGCTTACCACTTATTGTATTGTTGTTTACTGAATCATCTTGAGCATTTGCCAATCCCGCATTAAATACCAAAACACTAGCAACAACAGTTGATAATGCTATATTTTTAAAATTATTAAATTTCATAATCTTTTTCCTTTTTATTTACTTTTATTTTTAATTTTATATTATTTATTTATGAAATCAAAATTTATTTTATTTTTATTATTTTTTTCAGCTAATTCTTTTGCTTCAGTTTGCCCCACCTCTGAAAGTAAAGATGTTTTTGATTTTCAGTTTAGTGTTTCACCAATACAATATGACTATAGCAAAACATCAAAACAAATTTCTTATATGATAGCATCTAGCAAACAAAATACTTTAGCGAATAATTCCTCATTTAAAGCTTTAGGTCTATATCAACCAAAAACAAATTTTGATTACACCACCTCTCTTAAATTTATACAATATCCAGAACATAATGTAGTTTGCCTTAGACCTATTATGGAAATAAAGATCACATTAAACCCCAACATTTTTATCTCAAATGAAGCTGCTCAATTTAATTGCACAAAACATAGAGTTGAACAACATGAATTGCTACATCATAAGTTTGCTTTAGAAAGCATCACAAAACTAAAAAAACACTTAAATAAAAAATATGCCAATTTTAATCAATACTATGCATATCATCCATCACAACTTAAAAGTGAAACAAATCGATTAAAACAAAACCTTTCTAATCTTTTGGAAAGCATTAGGCAAGAAAGCTTAAAATATTACGAGGGAGAACAAAACATGCTTCACTCCCAAATAGATACAGAAGAAAACTATAAAAAAGAATCTATGTATTGTTCTGTAGAAGAAAACATACAACTTACTCAATTAATTAAAAAACAATATTAATTAAAAAAAATAAAGCCAAATTTTTCAAGCCCCTCTGAAATCATGTTGAAAAACACGCCGCTTGGTAGGGGTTGTAAGACCAAGCTGATAGATCCACAAATCCAGAGCTAGCTTATGCTAGCTTTGGTTCTATTCAAAAGGATTAAAAATTTGAATAGATAGAGATTTATCCACTTCAGAATTGATAAAATTCATGATATTTTTATACCAATGATTTCTATTTCTTCCCAAAGCAGAAGAAATATCTTTCCATTCAAGCTTATTTAAATTCAACCTCTTGCTCTGCTTTGATTGATTTAAGTAATGGATAGATACTTCTTCATTATATTTTTTAATATATTTAATATGATTTTCTTGTTTAAATTCTTGCCCAAAGATACTTTGTCTTGCTAGCCAAAGGCTAGCAGCAATATCTACGGGTAATTTATTGATTAAACCATATTTGGAAAAACCTCCAATACTACTGAAAGTAGGATTTACCAAATGTAGCTTTAAATTCAATCTTTCTGTTTTTCTCTTAATCAGTTCTTGGAATAAAGACTTAGCAAATTGTGCTAGCATACGGTTATATTTTTGATTAGATTTATAACCAGAATTCATTTGATTCATGGTTGAGCTAAAATCTAAATTTTCAATGGCTATGTTATAAACCCCATAACTTTGAGCAATAGCTAATACATCAGTTATGGCATTACTGATTAACCATTGTCTTTTTTCTTTTGTTTTATTCTCTAAATCCCATTGGATAAAACCATATGGTTTATTTTTCAAGATTAAATTTAAATTATCTTTTTTGTTTAATTTATTCCCATCAGATTTAACAATACAGTAGGCTAAACCTTTTTGGTTTAAATCTATCCCCATTGTTAATGGCATAGAATTTATATTTACTAAATTTTGAATAACTTCTTCAAAAGATAACTGAAGGTAATAACCTATATCTTTACCATTAGGGCTTAATTTCTTAACTATTTTAGCCGTTATGGTTTTATTCTGTTCTAATGCTTGGATAATTTTTATCTGA
>JACCDQ011322710.1_pt1 | contig 47254 bp, 60 predicted proteins | sample 7446031 | NCBI WGS metagenome assembly JACCDQ01 (sample SAMN15323442, study PRJNA562643) | freshwater metagenome | isolation source: river surface water | place: USA:Blue River Watershed | collected 2017-08-17
ACCTGGTGGCCACCAGAACCGTCCTGGACGCGATCCTGGCCGCTCCGGTGCGTCCCCTCTACTGGAGGGTGGCCACCAGGGACGAATGGGGCACGGAGGAGGCCATGAGCGCCCAGGCGGTCATCCCGTAGGCCCCGGATTCTCACCAGGATCAACCAGGCGGAGTCCGGAGGCGCCCGTGCCTTGCAATCTACCTGCAGGAGGGCCCCAAGAGGCCAGAATTGATCCTGGTCAGGCCACCAGGCGGCGGAAAGCGGACAGGGCGGAGAACAGGGCAGCCTCCTCCTCGTGCTTGGAATGGAGGGCGAAAGCGACCGCGTCGTCGACCGTTCCGGGCATTACCAGACGGATCACCTTGACACAGTCCTCCTGGCCCTGCCGCCAAAGGCGGGCGTTGAGCTGGTCATAGTCCTCCCGGCTCCAGGTCAGGGTCGTCCAAAGGACCGTGAAGCCGCCCTTTTGCATGTTGAGCCCGTGGGCCATGGACTTGGGGTTGGCGATCAGCGCCTTGATCTTCCCGGCATTCCACCGGGCGACCAGTTCCTTCTGCTGGGCGTGGGTCTTGGCCGACGAGAACAGGACCGCGCCGGGAATGGCCTTGGCGAGGCGTTCCTGCTCGTGCTTGAAATAGCAGGCGACCAGGACCGGGCTTCCGTTGTCCTTCACGATCTTGGCGGCCGCCTGGATCTTCGCCTGGTGGACAGGTTCCCAGACTTTCTTGTCCCCTTCGACGTAGACCGCGCCGGAGGTCACCTGCAGCAGCTTGTTGACCAGGACGGCGGCGTTGACGGCCACCACTTCGGAACCGGACTCGAGCAGGAGCAAGAGCTCTTTCTTGAGTTTGTCATATTGCCCCTTGGCGACCGCCGGAAGGGCGAGCTCGTGATCCTCCTCGGTTATGTCGGGAATGTCGAGCCAGTCGCTCGCCTTGAGGCTGATGGCGACGTCCTTGAGCCGCTTGTAAATGGACTTCCTGGCATGCTCCTGCGGTTCCCACTTCCGCCCCTGGTAGTCGACTGGCTCGAAATAGCGCAGCTTGTAGGCCGTCACCGAGGTCCCTAGGGATTTCCCACGATCGATCAGGAGCGCTTGCCCGAAGAGGTCCATGAGGCCATTGGCCGCAGGGGTTCCGGTCAGTCCCCAATGGCGCTCAATCTTCCAGAGGTAATACTTGGCCGCCCGGATGCGCTTCGACTTCGGGTTCTTGGCTTTCGAGACTTCGTCCCAGATCACCAGGTCGATGGGCCACGTCTTGAATCGTTTGCCCTTCAGCAGCATTCCGAGGATCTTGGGGAGGGACTCGTAGTTGATCACATAGATGTGGGCTTCACCACGCCGGAAAGCCGCCTGGCCTTCGGGTGTCCGCAAGTTGGCGACCTTCATCCAGCTGAACTGTTTCCACTCCTCGACCTCGGCGGGCCAGGTGAGGTTGGCCACACGGAGGGGGGCGACAACCAGGACGCCTTTCAAAGCGCAATCGGTGAAAAGGTCATCCACAACGGAAAGGCAGGAGGCGGTCTTCCCCAACCCGCATCCGGCGTAGACCAGGGCTTGCCTCCGGGAATGGAGGTGCTTCCGGATCAGCTTCTGGTGCTCAAGAGGCCTGAAGAACTTGGAGGAAGTGCGTCGCATCGTCGAGGTTGTCTGTCCAGGCCACGAGGCAGCCCTGTTTTCTCATGATCCGGAGCTCGCGCTCCTGGAGGGGGGTCGGATATTCTCCGGGGCGCTTGACCTCAAGCCATCCGACGCTTGCTCCATAAACGGTCTTCGCGATGAAGATGCGGTCCGGAACGGCGCGTTTTGACGGGGAGGAGAACTTGTAGGTGAGCATCCCCATCGACTTGGCCTTGCGCAGGATTTTCTTTTCAACATCGGATTCAAGGCGCTTCTTCCCCGAGGACGGCTTTCCACAGTCTCCGCCTTTCGGCCGAAATAATGCGGCCGACAAGTCGTCGGAGGAGTGGCCTTCTGTTTTTGCCCTGGCGTTCCAGGAGAACCAGGCGCTGCAGGTCCTCCAGGTCGAACTGATCCATGACCAGGCCCTCGTTGAGGCGCTGGTAATTGTCGAGCCAGTGGTTGAGGCGGTTTCTGTCCAGGCCGCAGATGGCCGGGTCGTGAGGGGAAAAGATGTGCATGGCAAATTGTGTTCGAAGTTCATAGACGTTGGAATCATTTCTTGTAGTGGGGAATCACCCCGCCTTCCGCCACGATCGGAAGTCCGGCCGCCCAGTCGGGGAGGGTTGTCAGGACCTCGATGAATCGCTCCAGATCGAGTCCTGGCGAGCTCAAGGCGAGCGCCTCGTCGTGAATCAGGGCGACCAGCTCGAAGCCCGCACGGTCGGCCTGGACCGCACCGTTGGCCATAATGTCGAAGGCCGTCGCCTGGGTCGCGTTCTCCACTAGCATCGCGCCATAAGTCGAGATGCGGCCCCAGATCGATTTCTTGGGAATCTGGCCGAAGAACGTGATTTGATCGCCGAACTTCCCGCCCGCCTCGATCATCGGCTCGGGGTAGACAAGGTTGCGCCCGCTCGGCAGCTTCATGACAAGGAACGAAAGCCCGGCGGAGGCCACCACAATGAACTTGACCTTGGGCCCGGCATGGAACAGCTTGCCGGGATGAAGGATGGCGTTGCGGGCCGCACGCTCGAAAAGGTTCCACAACTTGGCCACCTTGTCATAGGTCTTGCGGAAGGCCGAGACGGCGAGCTGGGCGGTGTCGTCGTCGATCACTTGGCCATATTTCAAGCAAGTGGCCTGGAACTTCTGCCATGACATCTGGAACCCGCAACCGAGGACGGCCTGCTTGCCGACAAAACGTTCGAAGCTGTCCTTGGTGATGGCCTCAATGCCGAGATGCGGCCAGATCTTCATGGCCATGTAGACGTAGGGCTCGACAGCGCCTTTTTCCCGGCGGTCGTAGGCCCTGATCAGGTCAAGGGCGTCCGTCTGTCCGGCAAGCCATTGGACGATGCGGGCTTCGATCGAGGAATAGTCAGCCTGCAGGAGCATGGTCTTCTTTTTCTTGGTCCAGCGGTCACGCAGCGAGATGAAATGCCGGATCGCCGAGCTCAAGACGTCAAGGGGGTTGCCATAGCAGATCTCGATCTCCTCCCGGCTTGCCCCGTTGTGGATGGCTTCGATGGCCGACTCGGTGTGCTTCTTGAGGTGCTCGCTGGGTTTCTTGAAGTTCTGCGGCTGGATCAGCTCGGCCGACCATCGACCCGTGCCAGCGCCATAAAACTTGAAGCAGCCGCGGACCCATCCGTCGCCGCAATCGCAGACGAGCATCTTGGTGACTTTGAAAACGGCGGCAAAGCTCAACTCCGAATGAAGCTTGATGGCCTCCCGTGTTTTCCGGTCTTTCGCCCATGAAAGGTCGGCCATGGCCTCTTCAACGTTCTCGGCGGCCATCCCCTTCCATTTGTATCCCCTCGCCTTGAACCACTTGGCGACGGCGACATATTGCTTGATGGTGCAGCCCGTGAGTTCCTTGTAGCGCTCGCCCAGGTCAGCCATCACCTCGTCGATGATCCGCTGGGCATGGACAAGGGCGGTGCGGTTGACGGGAACCCCGCGCATATTCAGGCGCATGTCGAAGAGGAAAGCCTCGAGCTGCGTGCCCGTCAATTCGAACTGCTTGAGCTTCTTGTAGATGCCCTGCTCGGTGCGGACGTCCTGCAGACAGTATTCCGTGAACGCCTTGAACTTCTCAGGCTCCATCTTTCCGGTGATCCGGACGTGGGGGTTCTTCTTGGTGATCTTCTGGGGGTTGCAGAACAGCTTGATCAGAGCGAGCCCGCCCTTGTCTTTCTGGTGGGTGAGGTTGAGGTAAGCGGCGCACTTTTCAAGGGATGGCGGGATGGCGGCCTTCCGGGCGACGACCTGGGTGCAGCGCCATTGCTCGATCCGTGGCGGCGTGATCCCAATGTCCTTCTCGATCCGGTATCTCGAGCAGGCCATCTCGAATTGCGCGTTGTGGGCGTAGACCAGGACCTCGGGGTCGTCCTCCCACATTTGCATGATCTCGATCGCCCTCGGATCGGACCGGACGGCCTTCGACTCATGGTCGGGGTGCACCCAGATCACGGGCTCCTCGTCATTGAGGGCGACGGCGGCCATCAGGATTTGCGCGCTAGGGTCGGAAATGTAACGGAAAGCGCCGACCTTCTTCAGGTCAAGGTCGGAATAGGTTTCGTAGTCAAGATGGATGATGTTCCCCATGCCCAGAAAGCCCCGGCCGGATTGCTCCGACCGGGGTGGGTCTGCGTGCCTTTATGGTTGGGCCGCTTGTGCGGGCTGCGGACGGACTCGTTGTCTCTCGCTGTCACCCGGGCTTTCGCAGAGCCAAATCAATCACAGGACGCTGTCGTCGTCATCATCGTCGACATCGTCACCGAATTCTTCCTCGGCGTCAACCGGGGCTTGTCCGAACGCCTCGCCGTCCTTGGCGAAGCGGACCGCACGGAGCGCGAAGTTGATGCGCTTGCCGAACTGGTTGTCCTGTGCCCAGATGCGGACCGTCGCGTCGACGTAGCATCCAGCATAGATGACGTCGTCCTCGGCGGTCAGCGGCGAAAGGTCCTTGTCCACCACCGGAGGACGTTTGTCCGAGGAGGCGTTGAGGAACATCACGGTGTCGTCGAAGCCGTCCTTGTCCTCGCGTTCCTCACCATCGCGCAAGCCATATTTCACGGTGGCCGGGATCTTCTTGGGCCACTTGGCGGCGGCGACCATTCCCATGGCTTTGTTGAGGAGCTTGATTTCGGCGGCATGCTTCTTCTTGTCAAGGACAAGGCACGCCGAGAACTTCTTCTTGTCATCCCCGTCCATGGCGTGAGCCTCGAAAAGGTGTGGATAGCTGAGGCGAACGGCTTTCAGCTTGATTTTTTGCGGGTCGATTCCGCCTGTTGTCTTGGCCATCGTTTTGTGGTGTTGTGGGGTTCTCGTTTTGTGGTGTTGGATCAATCAAACTCATTGGCGAGGTCGTCTCCGACTTCACCCGTCCATTCTTTCCGTGGATCGGATTCCGGCGCGAGCTTTGGCCCGCCAGGGGGTTTGTCGATCATATTCCTGAACTCCTTCCAATAGGAGTCAGATCTTGCGTGGATCCGCTTGAGGAGCGTCTCCGCTTGCGCCGGGGATACCAGCGAAAAAGGTTGAGGGACCAGGACGTGCCATGGGTCCAGTTTTTGCATGAGATGGGCGAGCGTCCGGTCCTCGTCAAGCCAAACGCGGTTGGACTTCCCGGCGACCAGCTTCCAATCCGGGATTTTCTCTCCGGCCATCAGCGCACGGAAGATCCGGTTTTCGGCCCTCTCGAAGAGCTTCTGCAGCTGCGGCCGCGAACGGAGCAGGGAGGTCAACTGGTCGATCGTGAGGACCTCGGCGACCGGAAGCTCGATTCCGTTCTTCGGAGCCCGCAGGACCTCTTCAGGCTCCACCGGGAGGCCTCCCAAGATCCAGGCCGTGTAGGCGGAGCAGAGGGCGTGCTCGGCTAGCGGGCAGAACTGGCAAGCCTTGTCGCTCGGGGCGAATTTCAAGTGCGGGCCTTCATGAGGATGCTTCTGGATGGCGTGGGCAATCTCACCGATCTCGTCGGTTCGCTCGCGGAGTTCCCCGACGTTGATCCGCCAATAGCGTTCGGCCTCTTCCCCGTAAACACGCGGCTGGTAGATCACCATCTCGACGGCTTCCGACGCTTTGAACTTCCGGATCTTTTTCTTCTCAAGGTGATCCATCATGGAGCGTGCGTAGATCATCATCTGCTTGTTCTCCTCGGCTTCCACCGAAACGCCCTTGCCATACTTGAAATCGATGATGATGATCCCGCCCTTGTGGAGGATGCAGACGTCGATGAAGCCGTTCCGGTCGACCATGTAGAAGAGCTTGATGTTCTGCTCGACCAGAAGCTTGCCCTTGACCGCGTGGGAAAGGACATAGGTGACGTAGTCGAGCACGAAGCCCGCCATCTCGTGGTTCTTTCCAAAGTCGTTCTTGTCATAGCCGAGCACCAGGGCTTCGGCCGCCCGCAAGTGGGCTTCGGTTCCTTCATCGGCGGCGGCCGAGGATTTGTCTTCGATCTTGTCGGCGTTGGCGAGGATCAGGCCGGGCGACATGGTGCAGGTCGACCAGCGTTCGGCGTTTGACGCTTGAAGGCCGAGCTTCGGGAGTTTCTTGACGGGGATCATGTGGTGGTTTCCGTTGGGGCAGGATTGAGGACCGGGGCCGTTCCGAGGTGGCTTAGCAAGAGCTCCTCCTGAACAGTCCGCCCGGCCCTCAATCCTACCGTCGGCCCGGTTTCCCGAGCCGACGTGGATTGGCCGGGGTTACAGAGCTTTCAGCTTCTTGAGCACCTTGGCGTAGTGCTTCTTGTTGAGCTCGGTGAGGGTCTCGGCGTCGTAAGGCTCGAGGATCTCCTTGATCTCGGCGGTGCGGCCGTCGGCAACGAGCGGCTTGGCGACCTTGCGCAGCTGCTCAAGGGTCGGGCCGTCATCGTCCGCGTCGTCATCATCGTCCGCGTCGTCATCATCGTCGTCCTCTTCAGCCGCCTTGGCTTTCGCTTTGGCCTTGGCTGCCTTTTCAGCGGCGAGACGCTTTTTCTTCTGAGCCGGGGTTTCGGCGTCATCGTCATCATCGTCATCATCGTCTTCTTCAGCCGCCTTGGCTTTGGCCTTGGCCGCCTTTTCAGCAGCAAGACGCTTTTTCTTCTGAGCCGGGGTTTCGGCGTCATCATCGTCATCATCCTTGTCGGCGGACGGGAGGGCGACCATGCGGGTTTCCTTCACGAAGGCCATGGCGAGCGCCACAAGGGCGACCACGAGCATTCCGAGGGCTTCAATCACTGCGTTAGTTTCTTTTTTCATTTTCGTGTTTGTTGGGGTCCTCAACGAGGAGGTTCGTAGATTATTCCGGGGGCCTTTCGCTTCGGAATAAGAAAATTAACTATTTTCGTTTATTTCCGGCAACGCTCCAGGGAGGGGCAGTCGTCACAACAGTTCTCGGCGCGGGCGGAAGGGCTCAACTTCAGAACAGATCCAAAGCAGTCCGGATCGTTCAAATTCCGGTGTGGATTCGGCGGCTCGAGCTCCTGGTTCCCGCCATCCAGCCATTGCATCTTGATTCCCCAGAACTGGGCGAGGCCGACGGAGTCGTGGGAAGCTTCATGGTGTTTCCTGAAATAAACTTCTTTGACGCCATGGGCGGCCAACACCCTCATGCAATCCGGGCAGGGCATCAAGGTGACGCAGACGGCCTGGACTTCCCCACGCTTGAACATGGAGCAGAGGTTGGTTTCAGCGTGGAGAACATAGGGCTTGCGCTTTTCCTTGTCGTTCCACCAGGACGGACTGGCCTGGACGCCTGGCGGGAGGCCGTTGTATCCGGTGGCGATGATCCGGCCATCCTCGCTCATGGCTGCGGCTCCGACCTGGTAGAACGGATCCTCGCTCCGGCACGCGGCCGCTTCCGCGATCCGCATGGCGTATTCGATCTTGCTGATTCTCTTGTTCATGGTGTTTTCTGGTTCTGGAAGCAATGGAAGGCCGAACATCAAGCGGAAACGGTTTCCTGGGTGCTTGGGCATCTCGGGAGCCTTTTCCGGCTTGTAATGTCCGGCGGGTTTGTGGTATGGGTTGGGGTCCATCAATAGGTCCGGTCTTTTTCCCACACCGCGACGGTCACGGGAAAACGTGGAATTCCTTTCGGCGAGTATCCCTGGAAGCGGACGGTTCCCAATCCGCCAATGAACTCTTCGCGCCTTTTCCAGAGGTCCTTGAGAAACGCCCGGTCGCCACGCAAGCCCGATTTGAACGTCTCCCACTTCTTCAACTTGGAAACCTTGCTCATGCGGTAACGGATCGCCCCGGCCATCCCGGATTTGTTGCCCTCGCCCTCGAGCACCTCCTCAATCCGGAACTCCTTGTCGAGGAACTCCTTCCGCTTGAGAAGATGGCGGGACCTGTTCGGGCCGACGTCGTAACTGGACCCGGCGGGACAGGAGCGGATGATTTGCCCCTCGTATCCGCGCAGGAGGAGGGACTCGTAGACCTGATCGATGTGATCGAAGCCCGTCACCTTGACGGTCTCGACAAGCCGGACGGGATCGCCGACCAGGAGGTGGGGCTGGAGAACCTCCCGGACAAATTCAAAGCGCTCATTGAAGGGCAAGTGGCCATGTGACCCCGCGCAATCGAAAACATGGAACTGTAGCGTCCTGGTCGCCTCGTAGATCTCGGCGGCCGTAACGTTCACTTTCCGGATGATCGACATGAGCCGGGGGAAGTCGTCCTTGAGCTCGTGGTTGTAGAGCTCCCCGTCCAGAACCAAGTCCGGCCAGGTGTCGAAAATGCTCCCCAGGGCCTCCTGGATGTGTCCGGCGGTGGGAATAGGCTTTCCCTTGCGGCTCCAGGCTCCGGAGGCCGTGAGGACCATCCTGGCTCCATCCAGCTTGGGCTGGGACCAGAGTCCGCCGTCTTTCCACCACTTGGTCTGGACCGAAGGCTCCCTCCGCCAGGTCTTGGCCAGCATGGGGACGAAATAGGTGTGGCGACCGACATACTTGAGCTCGTCGACGTAGCCGCCTTGCTCGACCTGCTTCTTGTAGCGGGACTGGATCTCCGCCCAGGCCTGTTCCTCGGCCGAGGTTTCGTTGGCCTTGCCGACGTTCTTGGGTTTGCAGGTCGTCCATTCGGAGGTCACCATGGCCCCGTTCATGACGCCGTGCACAAAGCGGTATCGGCCGCCGTCCTGCTGGACACGCCAGGTCTGGATTTGTCCGGACTTCCCGAGCTTGAACAGGGGCTTGCAGTCTTTCATGCGGACCTCCTGGCAAGCGGTGCGGAAACGACGGCCTTCTTGAAGTCGGGGTGCTTCATCAGGGCTTTGACGTGGATCGGGAGAAAGCGTCGGTTTCCTTTCTCCATGTCCCGATAGTGTGGCAAGGTCACGCCGAGGGTGTTGGCCGCTTTGGTCGCCGACCAGAAAGCCCTTTTGCGGGACCGTTCGAGGAATTCGCCGAGGTCGATGCAAGCGATGTGGAAAGCACGGCGTTGAAGGGCCGGAACTTGCAGGTTGTAGGGGGCCGTCGCTTCGACGGCGTTCATCAGTGTGTTGAGTTGGTTTTTCATCGGGGAAGTCGGCGGCTTTGCCCGGCCGCCATCGGGGTTGGTGTTGTCCCGGTCAAACGGCAACCGGGGCTTTCATGAACGGATGGGGGTCGTAGCCTTCAAGACTGAACCACGCCGGATTCCAATGCTCAAGCCCCATGGGGACGCCATTGGGGTAGTTGATCTTGAGCTTGGGGAACGGACGGAGTTCCCGTTTGACCATCTCGGTGGCGAGGTCGATGTGGTTGTTGTAGACGTGGGCCGAACCGAAACAGAAGGACAGAACGCCGACCTCAAGGCCGAGGCTGTCCGCCATCATGTGCATCAAGATGGCATACATTCCAATGTCGTAGGGCACACCGATGAACAGGTCCGCCGAGCGCTGGTAGACCTGAAGGCTCAGGCGCCCGGAAGCGGAGACGTGGCACTGGAAGAGCAGGTGGCATGGAGGCAACGCCATCTGGTCGAGCTCGCCGGGGTTCCAGCAGGTCACAAGGTGGCGTCGGCCATGCGGGTCTTTCCGGATGCCTTCCATCAGCTGCTTGATTTGGTCCACGGCTTGGACGCTCCAGACGGGAGTGCTTCCGCACGTGATCGGCCTCGCGGCCCTCCAGTTCCGCCATTGGACGCCGTAGACACGGCCGAGGCCGCCTTCACCGAAGCGCTGGTCTTTCGGAATCCAGGGGTCCCAGTGCTTGACACCATGGGCGTGCATGAAACCGAGGTGGTCGTCACCGCGCAGAAGCCAGAGCAGCTCGATCAGGATCGCATGGAAGTTGGTCTTCTTCAACGTCGTGAGTGGGAAGCCCAGCGAGAGGTCGTAGCTGATCAGGGAGCCGAACATTTCTTTCGTCCCGGTTCCGGTGCGGTCGGGGACGGACTCGCCGAACGCGAGACAGGTGCGGACGATCCCGACATAGGGATCGTAGTGCGGCGGGTTTTCAGGACTGGCGGAGTTCATCGAGCGAAACGGTCGGGGTTTGGTCCGGGAGGAGATACTTGGCGGCAAGGGCTTGGCAGAACCCCTCGTTGTAGTTGTCGATCGCGGCCTGGTCGACGATGCGGTCGTCGAAGTAACGGGATTCGACGTGAAGGCCGATGTTGGCGTTAGCCTCGACCATGAGCGTGTAGAGCTCGGCATATTCCCGGTAGACCCGGAGGTAGTCCTCGCGCTTGTAGGGATGGGCGGAGTCGAGCATGATCTCGTGGCGGTCGGCGGCGGCTTCGGCTCCCTTTTCGTCAAAGCAAAAGACGTAGACCGGATCGAGCTTGGAAATTTCCGCGCGGATCACGCTGGGGTTGATCATCGTGTCCGGACGGAACACCTTGCCATAGCAAAGCTCCGAAGGCCACAACCTGTCGAACACCACCGAGCATCGGTCGATGTTGGCGTTGGCGTTGGCGACCGCGTTGAGCTGGTAGTCCAGCATGGCGGGGGCGAGTTTGGAGGTGCACGTCATGTGCCAATAGACCGCCCCGATGGAAGCGGCGAAGTGCTTGGCCAATGTCGTTTTTCCGACGGCGTCAGGGCCCTCGAAAATGAAGACCCTCGTTTCTTTCTGTTTTGGTGTTGGTTGCATGAGATTACTTGTTTCGACGTTTTGCCCGGTTGCGGGCCTTCTGTTTCTGCTGGGCCATCCGTTTGCCATGCTCGGCTTGGAACTGGCCCTGCCTTTTCTTGAGTCCCCGGCGGATCAGCTCCGCTTCGATTTCTTCGGTGCTTGTGTTGGGAAGGAGGACCCTTCGTTCTACTGGGGATAGGTCGTCCTCGGTCTTGGGGGAAGATCCAGGTTCACGGCTTCCATAGCGGACGTCCCACCAGTATCCGCAAGCGGAACAGTAGGCCCCGACGTTGTCTTTTGCCGGGACAACAACCGGGTGGGCGCAAGTGCAGACGGCACTCACGACTCGCCCTCCTCTTCTTCGTCCCAGTCAAGGTCCATGGCTTCCAGGATCTCACCGAACTCCTCCATGGCGAGCCTGGTTTGGGTGATGGCCCCGGCGATCGCCATGGCGAGGAGTCCGGCGTTCCCGGCCGTGTGGGTCAGCTTGAGGATCGCAAGGGCGAGTTTCTCGGCCCTCGCCCGTTCGCCTTTCGGCATGTCCCCGCGTTCCTCGGCCTTGTTGACCTCGTCCAGGGTGTTGCCCATCTCCTGCATTGTCACCATCTCCTGCACCCGGATCTCGCGGGGCATTTTTCCGGCGTTGACAAGCTGGGCGAGGGTCGCGTCGATCAGTCGGCTCGTCTTGTTCATTGCTTTGAGGGTTGGGGACGGACGAGGTCGGTGAGGTCGGGAGGAGTCCAGCCTTCGGGCTTGACGACGTCGAGCATGGATCCACGCTTGCCTTCGCTGGACTTGGCGGCCCGGCGTTTCTCCATGTTCTTGCCATGGACACGTTCCCAGCCGAGGGCGAACGGGAAGCCGTGGAGGTAAGCCCGGCCGAAGGCGAAATAGACGAGGTCAATGAGAGCGTCGAATTGTCCCTCGAGGTCGCCTTCGTTCACGGCGTCCTCATACTCCTTGACCTCCTCCTTGAGGCAGTGGATGGACAGGTCGGAGAGTTCCTTCGGCAGGAACCTCGGACCGTCGTTGTGCGTCAGGCCAAACTTCTCATGGAAGTCCTTGACGTCGGACATGTAATTGACCGGGCTGTGGAGGGTGTCCGCGATGGACTTCCCTTTGGCAGTCACAGTGTAGGTCTTGAAGGCCGCTCCGGCTTCGACACGCTTGGCGGTCTCCTCCTTGACGAGTTTCTTGGCGACCAGACGCCTCACGACCGGGCTCGACACCGTCGACCCCATGTTGAAGGCTTCCGACCATTCGGATTGCTTGGCCCCTGGATGCTTGAGGATCCAGAGAAGGACGAGGGCCTCATTGACGGGCAGCTCGTGTTGTTTAAGGGCGAGTAGTGTTTGCATCGGTTTGGATTCTGATTTTCATGTCGGGGGTCGCCCGTGTCTCCCCATGGAGGGGGTTCTCAACGAGGACAAGATCACCCTGGACCTTGATCCCCGTCACGGGCATGAGAAGTGGCGGTTGCTGCCGGAGGACTATGACGTCCCCGGCCTTGAGAGTTTTCGCTGGGACCCATTTCATGGTGGGGTCGGACTTGTTCGAAGGCATACAGGGAACAAGCTACAAGCCTGTGGCCTGCTTTGGAATAAGAAAAAGCCCCCGGCGAGAAATTTCTTTCCCACCGGGGACCTGGTCCTCCTTTCAACGCTGCTGTGCCGACGACATGTCCCACTAAGCGTCTTGTTCAGCGTCTAAGGAAAATGTTTCGCACGGAGTTTCTTCCGCAACCGGGCGGCCTCGATCCGGAATCTGTCGGAATCCGGTTCCTTCATGTCACGCCAGGCTTCTTCCGCCTTGATCAGCTCGACGAGGTCGGCCCTGGCTTGAAGGCGGTTGAGAATTCGACGGATCAGTCCCGGTCGTTCTCCACGCTTCCGGTTCGCCATGGAGAAGGCACGTCCCATGGTCTTGTTTGTGCGTAGGATCACCATGTGATTTCTCCGGAGTAAGGTGTTTCGGAATACCACTCGACCCCATGATGGACCCGCTTGAATTCCCAGATGGTTTTGCGGAGCATGTCCGTCCATTCGCTGTCACGATCGAAGTTGATCATGGCGTGATCGGGGAACTCCTTGACGGAGCATCCCATGGCCTTGAGGAAGGCGAGCAGGGCTTTGATTTTCGGGGTCACGGTTTTCTGGTGATGGTGTAGGTTGCGTTGAGGTCCGGCTTCTCTTCAAACGGGACGTCCTTCATGAGGTGGGCGAAAGCTCCGGCCTTCATCTGCTGGAGTGTCATCGTGCAAGGCAGGCTTCCGACGTAGGCAAACCAGGACTCGAACCCATGGGGCTTCCAGTTCAGGGAGTAGAGCTCCGAGGTGCGTTTGCGGAGGTTCTCTTCCTCCTGGTCGGTCAAACCGGCTCCTGTGGGCTCCGTGGCGGGCTTCGGACCGAGTCCGAGGAGGTGAAGCTCGCCGGAATCGTTCAGGGCCTTCAGGAAGGTCGAGGCGTGCTTGAAGGAAAGAAGCGGACGGTCAAATCTCATGGGAAGGAATGGGGGAACGGGACCGGAATCCCGTCCCCGATTTGTGTGTTGTTGGAGGGGGATCAGAGGACGTCGTCGGACTTCGACTTCTTCTCCTTCTTGGCCTTGTCCTTCTTCGACTTCTTGGTCACGGCGGTGGGCTTGGAACCGCCGAGCTCGCCGATCACGACGATGGAACCGTCGGCCTCCTGCTTGAAGCCGTAGCCATTCTGGTAGCGGAGCAGGCGGACGAGTTCGAGGGCACGGAGACGCTTGCCGATCTTCTGATCCTCGGGCTTGAGTCCCTTCTCCTTCCAGAACTTGACGACCAGGTCCTCCAGTTCCTCGGGGGTCGTGCCAACCTGCAGGAGCTCGAAGGCACGTCCACGGAGAGTGCCCGGCCTCGGAGCGACCTGACGCTCGCCCGGTTCGTAGTCGAACTTGGCGACCGCACCACGACGGCCGGGCGGCTTGGCAAGCGGGTCATCACCCTTGGCGGCCTTCTTGGACTTCTCCGCCTTGGCTGCGGCTTTTTCGGCGGCGGCTTTCTTCTTGGCCTCGAGCTTGATGGATTCCTTGAGGGCTCCGATACGCTTGATAGCGGTCTCGCGGTCCTTGAAGGATTTCACGGTCTTGACGCCCGCTCCTTCGGCAATCTCGTTGTGGTATTCGACGAGGGTCGTGAGCTTGGCTTCGTTCAGTTGCTTGGTGTTCATCTTGTTTTGTTGTATTTAGTGTTGATTGGGGAGGAAACACTTCGAGGCCGTTTCCAGTTGGCCGTCAATGAGAGTCACGGGCACGACCGCCCCGATGCTTGGGGAAGAATTCAGAACGGTCGAGCTCATGAGTAGGTTGGAACAGGTGATTCGTAAACTGTTTATTTCAAGATCTTCATGACGCAGAAGTCATGCCTTGAACGCCGGAACTTTCGCACTCGGTGCTTTCGGGTCGTTGAAGTAGCCGTGACGAAGGCAAACCCAACGCTTCTCGGCCGGACTGTATTGGGTCGCGGGGATGGTGATCTCGTGCTCGACCCTCCAGCTGTTGGACTGGATCTTGAGGCGGGCGACCTTGGAGCGGACGGGGTTGCTGCCCTCGACAAGGACGGTCATCTTGTAGTGGCCGAAACGGTCGGGAGGCTGGGTCCAACCGAGGCTCGGCAATGAAGCGAGGAAATCGGCTTTGGCTTTCTTGGCGGGTGTCATTTTCATGTTCAACGTTGGGTGAGGAGTTGCTCGACGTATTCACGCTCGAGGCGGGTTTCTTCGGCGGCCGTTTGGAGCGGCTTGAAGGACTCGGGGCTGCTCGGCTTCACGAGGGCCGTCACGGCGGCGGCCAAGCCGAGGAGGATGATTGCAAGGGAATACTTCATGGGATGCGGTAGTGGAGGTTGTGGGATCAATGGCGGCTGCCGTAGTGCTCGGGACGGTTCGGACGAAGGGTGGAGAGCATGGCCTTGCCGAAGTCGATCCGCTCCCCGATCTCTTGACGCTCTTCCCCCTCGAAGTCTTCGATGATCTCGGACTGCTCCATGATCAGCTTCTCGAGGGCCATCGCGAGGTGCTCGGCCGATGGGTCGTCATCTTGGAACTCGAATACACAAGCCTCGGTTTCGAGGAGGATCTTGAACCGGTTCATGGTCCGCAAGCGGGAGCCATAGTCGTCCTTGTCCTCCTTGTGGGTGGCGGCATCAAGGGCATCGGTGAGGAAATCAATTTCGGAGTCGACGGCGACCTGCAGGATGTTGCGGCTGAAGTCGATCGGGGAATGAAGCAAGAGACTGATCATGGTCGTGGTGTTGGTTTGGTGTTGGATTAGAGAAGGACGAGCTCGAGGGGTTCGTCAAGCATGAGGGACCAAAATTGGAGCTTGTGGACCTCGTTGTCACGGCCATCGAAGACTTGGGCCTCGGCAAGGTCAGAGGTGAGGTCGCAGCTCATGCCCTTGAGGCAGCAATAGACGTCGACCGAGGAGTTGGCGACCTTCATCGCCCAGCGGACTTCCGAGAGGGCTTTGTTGCGGGCCTTGGTTTTCGGCGGTGTGGAATCACACGCGGCCTTGATGCGGGCGGCAAGCTGTTCGGCAGGGCTCATGGCTTTGGATTGGTTGTGGTTGATCGTGGTGCGATTATTGCTCGAGCATGAGGGCAAATTGGCGGGTCGTGCGGAGCGAGGAGAGGCAAGCTTGGGCACGGATGATCCCTTGAAAATCACCAAGGTCGTTGAGGCGGGTTCCACCCACGATTGCTTGGAATGTATCGCGGCAATCGCGGACAAGGATGTTCACTTCGTTGAGGGCGGCGTGCTCAAGACGCTTTTCTTCTTGCTTGGTGTCCGCGAGGCGGGGATTGATTTCCGCAAGCTTGGCAAGTTCGGTGTAGGTTGTTTGCTTGTTTTGAAGCTCTTGGACTTTCTTCATTTGAAGTTGAAGAGCTTGGAACATTTCGAGGGCCTTGGCAAATTCGATGGTGAGTTGGTCGGTCATGGTCGTGAGGTGGTTGGTGTTGGTCGGCGGTGGTCGCCGTTGATGGAAGTAGATTGACGCTGAAATCGGCCCCCGTAAATAAAAAAGTTCAGAAAACGTCATTTTGTCCTGAAAGCCTTGCGGCACTAGGAGATTTTGACGTCGTGAATCTCGGATTCTTGGGCATTCGGAGGGAGATTCGAGCGACCAGGGCGTCAAATTCGGCTTTCGTGGGCTCGTGGTCGAGGTTCATTCCCTCGGGATGCGGGCGGTAGGTCCTGAATTGGGGCTTGAAACCCCTCGCCTCCATCTCGGCCACAAGCAGGGCGAACCTAGTGGCACAGAACCCGCCCTTGTCCACGAAGAAAGCCATGTGGCCGCGACCTAGGGTGAACTCAGTGGGTGCGGGGGTTTTCTTGTTTGTCGACACCGACCTCGCCCATGCGAGGGTGGAGATTCTCGGGAGCTCGCGGTATTCGGCAACAAGGTGCTGATCGCAGAGCTCGGCGGGTTTGATGGCGGAATTGATTCGGGTCATGGTCTTGGGAGGTTGGCGGACAGGCCTCGGGGGCGACCTGTCCGCACGGTTCTCGGGGGAAATCACTTCAGCTTCTTCGGCTGGATCAGTTTGAGGGTCGCACCTTGGGCAAAGCCCGAACCGTAAGCCGACGAGCTGTTTTCCATCTTCTCGCTCTTCATGGATTTGAGGTTGAAGTTGGTCTTGGCCCACAACTCGATGGCCTCGGACTTCTTGACGAGCACGAGCTCATATTTGCCTTGCTGCTCTTTCGAAGCTTGTGCCATTGCACGGGCCTTGCCTTCTTCCGAGGCCGTGATGTAACCCTCGGCAAGGCCGTAGTAATAAGCTCGGGCGGAGTTGCTCGACCACTTGGTCACGTTGTTTTCACGCTGCCAAGCAAGGAACCCGCGAGACATGGTGGCCTGCAGCATGGGCAGGACTTCGAGGGCGATCGCACGGTCTTCGGGTGTGCCGATGATCCAAACGTCGTAACGGCCGCCGCCCGAAGAATGGACGATCTTGACGTCAAAGCATTTTTGGAGGATGCGGCCGACGGCCACGTCATATTCACGCTTGCGGCGGCCAGTCTCATGGACATGACGGCCTACGTCAACGGAGCCGTCGTCGTTCTTGTCCTCGGGAAGATCGGACATTTCAAGGCCATGCTTGGCCATGAGCTCGGCGGCTTTGTTCATGAATGCCTTGCCCTCTTCCTCGGTGACTCCTTTGTCGGAGCCCTTGGCGAGGAGGGCCTTGATCTTGTTCAACAGTTTCTCGTTCATGATGTGGGACTTGGTTGAGGGTTGCGGACGGGCCTCGGGGGGCGACCCGTCCGCTTGTTGTTTGGGGGAAATCAGAGGGAGACGGGGAATTGGAGGGTGGTGGCCCAAGCACCGAGGCACTTGATGTATTGGCGGCCGTCGGCGGTGCGGGGCACGATGAACTCCTCGAGGTGGAGGCGGATGGTCGGATTCTCGGGCTCTTGGCAATAGGGACGGCCGACGGAGAAGTTGGTGGTGTCGAGGCACGAGTTGGGGCCGTCGATCTCGTTGAGGATGTGGAGACCCTTGGTGTGGACCATGTCCTCGCAAAGGAAGAAAAGGCGGCCTTCGACGTTCGTCCAATAGGAATGGATCTTGAGACGGCCGCGATAGTTCGAGGCATGCTCTTGCTTGGTTACTCGGAGGACGTTCTCATAGCCCTCATACTTGGCGACGACTTTGGGGCAGAGGGCGAGTGCTTCCTCGAGGGAAGGGACTTGGGTCAATTCAACGATTTTCATGGTGTGGGATTGTTGGGGATTACTTGGTGGAGCGGACTTCGTCAATGATTTCGGAGTAGTGGCTGACCGAACCGCCGAGGATTTCGGCATAGATCTTGGCGAGCTCGTCGGTGGGAAGGACAAGCTTGGAGATTTTGTCTCGCTTGGTTTTCCGTTTGATCGGCTTGGCGGTGCGGTCGGTGTTGGACATGGACAGAGATTGACGCAGGACCGACGTCGTGTAAAGAACTTTTTTCCGGAAAACGTTCTCGAAACGCTGAAAACACTCATTTTCAAGCACTTACAGCGTGAAAATAATTTCCGAACCTGGCCGGAATCCGGGAAAATCAAGCGCCCTGGTCGCCGTTTTTGAGGTGAAACACCCCCTCGAGAATGCCCGGCATGCCCGGACCGGGATCACCCCAGCCCTGCTCGGCCAACGAGGCCCGCATCTCCTCGTCAAATACTACAACCACCCTGGATCCGTTCGGGACTCCGGTGATCGAGGACCATTCGGTCACGGCCTGGAGCGTCTTGCCGTTGGCCATCATCAGCACTACCGCACGGAACCTCGAACGGTCCTGGCCGCCGAGGTCCGTGATGGGGAAGATGGTCGGGACATGATCGGCCGCCTTGCCCTGTTCAAAATCGAAGTAGTGAATCATGGCGGGCCGTTGAAGTAATGGAGCACCCTGGACACGATGCGGTCGGAAACACGCAGGACGGCTTTTCTGATTTTGGTGTAGATCTTCATGACAGGTCCAGGTCCTCCAGTTGATCCTCGGTGAACCGTTTGCGGACAGGCTTGAGGTGTCCCCAGTATTCCACAAGGTAGGTGAACTCGCCCAGGACGTCCGCCACGGCCTCCAGGACCTTGCCCTCGGCTTTGCCGGAAGGAACCCACATGGAAGAGCCCACGGGCCAACGTGGTTGCGGTTTGGACCGCCTGGGCTTCACGTCCTCCCTGGGTTTGAAGGCCTCGGGGTTCTTTCGTTTGGCCATGAGGGCCAGGTAGCCTTCATGCGCTTTCCTGGCCCTCTCGGATTGTGCCTTGTTCATAAGTCAAAAGACCGCGAGGTTTTCCTGGATGGGCTCATGGAGAGGCTTGGCCAGTCTCTTCAGCTTGCGAAGGTCCGGCTGCTTCTTCTGCGCTTCATCCACAAGGTTGGCGAGGGCTTTCGCTTCTTTGTTGGTGAGGATGATGACGGCGTCGCAATCTCCCTTGGCCTTTTCTTCGATGAAGATTTTCATGGCTTGCGCATGGCTGGACCGAACTTGGAGGAGACCATGTCGGCGTGGTGAAGGATCAAGGCTTCCAGGGACTGCGGCTCGACCGGGGAACCCCAGTCCTTGACAGGTCCATGGTGGGCCAGGATGCAATGCTCGACCTTGCGGGCCAGGAGTTCGTCAACACCGTGTTTCATCGCATAATGGTGGAACTCCATCGCGCTGCCGCTGATGTGGTAGATCCGCTTGTAGAATTCACCTGTCTTCCAATACCGGATGGAGCCCAGGTCGTCAACGCTGATCTCGAGATGCTTGGCGGGCAGGTCTTCACGATTGGACGCGAAGCAAAGCTCATATTCCTGGATCTTGGCCACGTCGTGCCAAACCGCTGCGGCGACCAGGACGTCGAGATTCACCTTGATGATGGACTTCTCGGCGGCGTTGACGGCAATGCGGGTGACTTCTCCGGTGTGGGCGATCAGCCCTCCCTCGTAGTTGTGATGCCAGGACAAAGCGGCGGGCGTCAGGTCCATGTCCCGGAACCGCTCGTCGAGCCAGAGGGCTTTGCAGGTGTTGCGGAGTGCTTCATCCTGGATCAGCTCCACGTCAAGGCGGAGGTGCTTGCGGATGGTTTCGTTGGTGTATCCTGTTTCGGTCATTTTGGTGTTTGGTTATGTTGGGGAGAATCAATAGGTGAGCATGCGGAATCCCTCGGCGTCGATCTTGCCCGACACAAACAGTCGGACGTTGCGCCAAAGGTCCTCCTTTTCAAGGGGCGACTTGTGGCGGATCCAAAGCGTCCGGCGCGAGTCCTCGACCAGCTTGCGGCCGATGGACTTGTAGCCCTCCTCACGGAGCATGGCGGCGAGCTGCTGGCCTCCCATGTCGGAGCCGTGTTCCACCTCGAGCATCTGGAGCAGCGTTTTGGAACAGACAAGCTCCTTGCAGACGAGCGGGTTCCTGGAGTCCTCGATCATCTGCCGGACATTCATCAGGTCGTTGCTCGCGGAGGCGTCGACAAGCTCCTCAAGGAAGATGGTCCTCGGAGCGTGGCCGTTCGGGTCGAAGTCCGGGCTGATGGCCCTCGTCTCGAACCACGCCCGCAGTCCGGCCGGATGGGTGTCGAGCATCTTGAAAAAGCGCTTGAAGTATTTCTCGCCCAGCTCGAGGACCTGCTCCTTGGTCTGGAGCTTGGATTGCAGGACGAAATAGCGCCGTGATCCCTCGCCGACGGCCAGCGAGTCGTGGTGGTTGGTGTAGAGGATGTAGTTGGTCACGTTGTCCATCTGGGCCACGTCCCGGTATTTCTTGTTGACCGAGATGACGTTGTTTGAGATGCACGGCTTGAGCTTGTTCATCACCTCGTGGCGGTTGTGCCCGACGACCCGGACCTCCTCAAGGCTGACGAGCTGCGCGCCCACCGCCCAGTCGTTGAAGCTGGAGCTGAAGAGGATGGAGGCGTCGACCTCCTTGACGTTGCGCTGGCCGAGCACGGCGGCCATCACCCGCGTGATCAGTGACTTGCCGCAACCCTCTGCGCCCTGGAGCAGGACGGCCCAGCGGATCTTCTTGCCCGGATGCTGCACCATGTAGGCGAGATAGTCCAGGAGGATCTCCACGTAGTCCGGGTTCTCGATCATGTTGAGCAGGTGGTTCCTGAACATGTTGCCCGCTTTCTCCGACGTCTCATAATCCGGCTCGGGGTGGTCCCTGATGTAGGTGTTGATGTAGCTGATCTTGTCCCGCGTCACGATGGAGTCGTTGGGGTTGCGCGGGTCATAGAGGTAGTCGTAGACGTCGGGAACCTGGATGACGTTGAGAAGGAAGTCCCTCGGCCGGATGACAGGCTTGGATCCTTCCGCCGGGGCGGACTGGTCGCCGTCGGCCGCCTGGTCGGAGAGGAGGTGCTTGCCCCAGCGGTTGTCGGCCGCCTCGGGTGAAAGGCGCTCGCCCGTCGCCTGCCTGAAAAACTCGTTGATCCCCGAGACATACACCACGCCCCGTGTCCACTTGGGGGTCTTCTCCGCGTCGTCCCGCTTGGCGGCCATGTCCTTCTTCATCTTCTTGAGCTCCTTGCGCAGGATGGAGATGCTGGTCTTGGCCCCGAGCTTCTTGCCCCGGTCGATGATCTTGTTGAGCAGGATCTCCTCCTCGCTGGTGGACAGCAGCGGCGTGGCGGCGACCAGGGCGACACCTTTCGTGAAAAGCTCCTTGACCGTGCGGGACTCGTCCTTGATCCATTGCTCGGTCTTCTCAAAGCACGCCTTGGCGAGCGGCCCCGCATCCCATCCGGCCTCGACGGCTTTGTGGAGCAGCGTGCGGATGGTGACAGGCGGTCTTCCGGCGACGTTGGGACGGATGGCTTTCCACTTGGCCGCCGTGTCCTTGGGCCCGCCATACTTCTCGCCCTTGGCGCTCCATTTGTCGAAAAGCTGGTAGGCGTCCTCCTCGTCGATGCCGAAGAACTGGTGACGCAACGAACAGGCGACGGCGAGCCAGTCCATGTAGCCCATATCCGGATCGAGCTTGTTGAGGGCGGACTCGGCCACCTCGAGGGTGACCTCCTCGACGGGACCGCGCAGGAAGTCCAGGTCGTCGAAGTTGCCGGGGATGGCCGCGTTGGGCTTGTTCCCGGTCCTCGGCTCGACGAGGGTCCCGAGCACGTCGGATTGAATGTCGTCCGCGGAGAACTTGGCGCCGTCGGTCCTGGTCCAGAGCACTGGGTGGTCGATCTCGGGGTCGTCATCCTTGAAGATCACGGGCAGGAACATCGGCTGCACCGAGACAATGGACTCGAGGGTGACCGAGGGAAGGCCGATCATCATGGCGATTGTCTTGACCGCGTCGGGATATGCCTTGAGCGGGATCTCGTCGGCGTCCACCATGATCCGGACACGCGGAGCGGCCGAGGTGGAGTTGGCGGTGGTGTAGACGGCGAACGAGAAAGGGGAGAGGGCTTCTTCGAGCGTCTGGGGGTTGGCCCAGTATGGCCGGGCCGCCTTGGGGTCGTCAATGTCGAGGAAGATCAGGTTGCAGAAACTGGCTTCCGTAATATGGCGCTTGCTCCGCCTTGACCTGAAACTGGCGGGTGTAAGGTAGGGAGAGCGCTTGGCCTGGTCCCGCAATTTCTTGGGCATCTGCCGGAACTCGGATCGGGTGACATTGAGGACGGTGGCGAGGTTGAGGGAGGCTTGAACGAGCTTCGCGAATGTCCGGGCCTCGTGGAGGCGGACGGTTCCAAGATCTTTCGCGTCTCCCCCAAAATAGCCGGAAAGGGTGGTTTGGTCGGACATCGAGAGGCAGAGTAGGCAACAGGCTAATTGCTTGCGAATGAGTTTTTTCAACTATTTTTCGAGAGGGCTCAATGCACGCTAATTGGTGTTCGTTTGAACTTTTAACGGTTAGGCAAAGCTTAATTGTTATGGAGGCCTTTTTCCGCTGACCGATTATGGACGAAAAGGGATTCCCTGGTGACCGATTACGGAAAATCGGTCGGCGGTCCGGAATCCTTTGTTTCCTAGGGATTTTTCCTCCTCCTGACCGATTGACTAATTTTTTCATATCCTTTACGTAAGGGGTAAAAAAATAAAGAGAAAATTTTTTTAGAAATAATAATAAAGATAGGAGGGCCTGTGGTCGGTCAGTTCGGTCAATTAACGAAAACGGTTAAAAGGCCGCCTGATGACGCCGATTCACGGTGAGAACATGGAAAAGTCCAACACCGATGGAAGAATGGAGGCTTTTAATGTTGGAAGAATGGCCGTGATTGGATCATGGTGTGGAGACAGGCGCTTTTGACGGTCAAACGGTGTGGCGAAAATAGCCGAATTTTCTTGTTCCGGTGTGGTTGGTTCCGGGATCATCATGTGGCCTCATACGTTATGAGCTCCAAACGCAACACCGAAGCGTCTTCGGCCAAGCGCAAAAAGCCGGACAAGACCGTTGAAAAGAAGAAAAGCGCTGCACCTCCAGCGCCGAAGTTGGCACAACGCAAAGGCCCGGCATCCCGCAAGACCGTGACCCACAAGAAACAATCCAAGGATGGAAGCACCTACAAGCCCAAACGGGACAAAGCTCCGATTCCGATGGCGGAAAGGGCCAAGAACCAGAAAGCCCATGGACCGACCGCCCTGGAAGTCCAGATCTTCGAGGGGGTCGACGAAAGCAGGTTGTCCGCGATTGAGGTCCGCTGCCTGCAGTTCGTGAGGGAGTTCCTACGCAATGGCGGGAACATCAAGCAGGCCGCGATCACCATGGGCGTTCCAGGCGCTTCGGCCCTGCAAATCGGGATGCGCTATTTCCGCCACGACTTCACCCAGAAGCTGCTCCGTGAAAACATGCTGGACCTGCAGCGTGACAAGAAGGCCATCGCCCGCATCCTCCTGCAGCGGACCCTGGAGGAGGCCGACCCCGAGCAACGTTACCAGGAGCAGGGTTCCCACCGTGCCCGTGTCGCAGCCCTGGAACTCGGCACGAAGATCCTGGGGCTCCAGGAGAAGACCCTCAACGTGAAGGGCAAGGGAGCCGGACCTGTCGGGATCATGGTGATGCCCCAGGCGTTGTCCAGGGAGGAATGGGAAGCCCAGGTGACCGCCAGGCAGGACGCGTTGAGAACCAAGACGCCCAACCCCGATCCGGCCCAGGAGGAAATCAAGCGCCGTGTCCGTGAAATCACAACCCCGAAAGAGGAGAAGAGCGTGCTATGACCTCCGCAGCGCTGGCCGATCCCTGGGAACTCGAGGACGAGGATCCGGACCTTTTCGAAGAGGATGACACGATGGAGGAGCGCAAGATCGTCTGGATCCCGCTGTGGGGCAGCCAGTCCGACGCCTTGATTTGTCCCGCCCAGGAAATCCTCTACCACGGAACACGGGGACCGGGCAAGACCGACGTCCAACTCATGCGTTTCAGGGCCAGGGTCGGCCTGGGTTACGGGGCGCACTGGCGTGGGATCATCCTCGATCTTGAATACAAGAACCTCGACGACATCGTGCAGAAATCACTGCGCTGGTTTCCCCAGTTCAACGACGGCGCGAAGTTCAACGGCTCGGGCTCCGGCTACAAATGGACCTGGCCGACGGGCGAGGAGCTGCTCTTCCGCCAGATGAAGGACAAGCGTGACTACGCCAAATACCATGGCCACGAGTATTCCTACATCGCCTGGAACGAATTGACCAAGCATGCGACGCCGGAAGTCTACGACCTCATGAAGAGCTGCAACCGTTCCTCGTTCATTCCCGAGGAGCACACACCGAAAGACAGGAAAGGCCGCTACCTCACGGCCGATGGCAACCCGCTTCCCGAGATTCCGCTCGAATACTTCTCGACCACCAATCCCCTCGGCGTTGGCCATTCCTGGGTCCACGCCAGGCTTGTCGAGGCCAGGAGGCCGGGTGAAATCCGTGTGACCACCACCGCGATCTTCAACCCCAGGACCGAACGGATGGAGACGGTGGAAACGACGCAGTGCCACATCTTCGGCTCCTACAAGGAAAACAAGTATCTCTCGCCCCAGTATGTCGCTGGCCTCACCAACATCAAGGACCCCAACCGACGCAAGGCCTGGCTCGAGGGCGATTGGTCCATCATTTCGGGAGGCGCAATCGACGACCTCTGGAATCCCGACGTCCACGTCATGTCCCGGTTCATCGTGCCGAGGACCTGGCGGGTGGACCGCTCTTTCGACTGGGGCTCCACGGCTCCACACGCCACCGTCTTCTGGGCCGAGGCCAACGGGGAAGAGGCCATCCTGGCGAACGGCGAGAGGTTCTGCCCTCCGGCCGGAAGCCTGGTCGCGATCGGGGAAATCTTCGGAGCTGACCCCGTGCAATACGAGTCGGGGATTGTCAAAGGCGTGAAGGACACGGCGAAGGTCGTGGCCCAGAAGATCAAGGCTTATGAGCGGGACGTGCTCCGCGATCCCGGCTGGATCTCCGACGAGGTGCGTGCTGGCCCGGCTGACAACCAGATCCGCCAGGTCGTCGAGGTCGATGTTGACACCATCGAGAAAAAGATGGCCGACGAGGGCGTGCGCTGGACCGAATCGGACAAGAGTCCGGGATCGCGCAAGATCGGCCTGGAGCTGCTCCGTGGAATGCTGGAAAACAGCGTCACCGGAGACGGCCCGGGAATTTACTTTACAAGCAATTGCCGTTTTTGTATCTCAACCCTGCCGCTGCTGCCACGCGACCCCGACAACGAGGACGACGTGGACACCGATTCCAACGACCACCTCTATGACGCCGTGCGCTATCGGGTGCTGAAGGGACGCAACCGCCTCGCCACAATGCTGAACCTCGAATTCCCAACCTAAGCCATGCCCGCCATCGACCATATCAGAGAGGAGCTGAAATGCAAGCTCAACGACTACAAGACCGTGGAGGATTTCCTCGGCGGTCCAACGGCGGTCCGCCAGGGCCGCGAGCGTTACCTGCCCATGCCGGAACCGGTCCTTGACACCGACACCGCAGACGTCAAGAAAAAAAAGGAGGCCCGCTACACGGCCTATCTGACGAGGGCGGTCTTCTACGACGCCGTGGCCGCGACCCTCGGCGGATTGATCGGACAGGTCTTCTCGAAGGAGACGGCGATCAGCGTCCCCACCCAGATGGATCCGCTGGTCACCGACATCGACCACGCCGGAACACCACTTGAAATGCAGGCCAAGAAGGCCCTCTGGTATTGCCTGGGCTTCGGCCGGGGCGGACTGTTCACCGACTATCCCAACGTGGTGGCCCAGAAGCAGGAAGAAGGGACAGATCCGGCGGCTGTCGACACCGTGGTGACGGTCAAGGACATGCAAGAGCGCAACCTCCGTCCCAAGATCATCCTCTATTCCCATTCCCAGATCATCAACTGGCGTGTGGCCAACGTCGGCGGCCGGATCCTCGCCACGCTGGTCGTGCTGAAGGAGGAGGGCGTCGCCGAGGATGACGGCTTCGAGGAGGTCAAGGAAACCCAATACCGTGTCTTGCGCCTGAGCAAGGAGCTGGTCTACAGCCAGGAGGTGTGGAAGCCGGGCAACGACGGACAGGCCTTCGTGCTTGCCGAGGCGAGCCAGCCGATCGACGCCAACGGCAAGCCCTTCCAGGAAATTCCCTTCAGCCCCTTCGGCTGGGAGAGCAACACCTTCGAACCAGACAGCATCCCTTTGCTCGGTCTTGCCGAACTGGCCGCCGGACTCTGGAGGAACAGCGCTGACTACCAGGAGAACGTCTTCTACATGGGCCAGAGCACCGTTTACTTCTCGGGCCTGTCCATCGACTGGGTGAAGGAGGCCATGAAGAACGGCGTCCGCCTCGGATCGCGCGAAGCCGTCCTGCTGCCCGTCGGCGGCACGGCCGGAATCATCGTGGCCGAGGCCAACACCCAGGTCGTCGAGTCCATGCGTCTGCTCATGGAGCAGATGGTCGCCTTGGGGGCCAAGCTCGTCGAGGTCAAGCAGGGAGGCGGGCAGAAGTCGGCCACCGAGGATGCCAACGACGAAGCCGCGCAGAATTCCGTGTTGTCCTCTTCTGCCAACAACGTTTCGTCGGCCTACGTTCAGCAGCTCAAGTTCTGCGCCAGGTTCATGGGGATCGACGTCCCGGAGGACGAGAACGCCGACGACGCCCTGGACTTCCAGCTCAACACCGACTTCGCCCTTTCCAGGATGACCAGCCAGGACCGCCAGGTGCTGCTCGCCGAATGGCAGGGCGGCGCGATCACCTGGGAGGAATACCGCTGGAACCTGAAGCGGGCTGGCCTCGCTTACGAGGACGACCAGAAGGCCAAGGATGCCATCGCCTCCGACCAGGAGCAGAGAATCCAGGACGGGCTCACCGGAGGCGTCCAGGCCGATCCTGGAGCGAAGAACAAGCCTCCTGGCAACCAGGACCCCGCCAACCAGGACCCCAATGGCGACCCAGCCGTCCAATAATCCAACACCATGACCATTCAAGAGCTTCGTGACGCCGCCATCCGGCATCAGATCTATCTGGAACGCCTGAAGGTCCAGACGACGATCGACTTCAACCAGGTCTACCAGGAAATCGAGGCCAAGGCCCGCGAGCTCCTGTCGGCCCTTGACGTCACGAAGCTCGACGAGGTCGGCCGCTCTGAAATCGAGGCCGTGATCGCCAGGCTCGAGCGGGCTTCCCTCAAGTATGGCAACGGGGCGCTGGACCAGCTGGCCCTGGATCTCACCGACTACGCCAAATATGCCGTCGAATACGAGGCGGCCACGTTGTCCTCGGTGTTCGTCTCGACTTCGGCCAGGGCGGTCGACGCGCAGAAGCTCATGAAAGCCGTGATGGCGCAACCCGTTCCCCTCGGCGACGGCACGGCCACCCTGCTGGGGGACATGTATTCCAAGCTGAACAACAACACCGCCAAGCGGCTGGGCAACTCCATCCGCAACTCCTGGCTCCGGGGCGACACCGTCCTCCAGGCCAACCGCCAGGTCTTCGGCTCCAAGGCCGCCGGATTCGCCGACGGCATCCTCAACCAGTCGCGCCGTGAATCGGCGGCCGTTGTCCACACCAGTCTCCAGCACCTGTCGACGACCGCCCGCTTCGAGACTTACGCCAAGAACGACGACCTGGTCATCGGCTATCGCTGGATCAGCACGTTGGACGGGGCCACCACCACGCAATGCAGGTCGCTCGACGGCCGTCGCTTCCTGTTCAAGAAAGCCGGATACCAGCCGCGTCCTCCGCTCCATGTCCGTTGCCGCTCCACCACCGAGCCCATCCTCAACGACGGCCTGGACTTCCTGGAGAAGGGCGCGACCAGGTCCAGTCGTGAGGGCTACGTCGACGCCAAGGAAACCTACTACGACTGGCTCAAGCGCCAGAGCGCGGACGAGCAGCAGAAGATCCTGGGAGCCACCAGGGCGCAGCTGTTCCAGAAAGGCGGCCTGTCCGCCAAGGCGTTCGCCGATCTCAACATCGACAAGAATTTCCAACCGATGACCCTGGACGAGATGAAGAAAGCCGCTCCGGCCGCCTTCAAGCGCGCGGGCCTCAACTGAACAAGATCCCTCGAGGAAACCAAAACACAACAACATGAAAAAGAAACTGACCGTGAAGGCGTGGAACGCCCTGGACGCAGCAATCAAGGCCCTCTACAAGAAAGTGGAGGGGAAGGACGGCAAGGAAGAGACCTACATGCTCGACCTTGAGGACGATGATGACGACGCGGACGATGATGACGACGCCGGAGACGACGAAGGGTCGGCCGCCGTCCGAGCCAAGAACCGCGAGAAGGAGGCGCGCAAGGCCGCCGAGCAGAAGCTCAAGGACGCCCAGAAGGAACTGGCCGCCCTGAAGAAGGCCAAGGCCAAGGAGGCGGAAGACGCCGCCCGCGACTCCGGGGACATCGCCACCCTGGAAGCCTCGTGGAAAAAGAAATACGAAGAGCGCGAGGCCGAGCTCAACGAAATCATCACGCAACGGGACAACTCCCTGCGCAAGCTCCTGGTCGATTCCCAGGCCGACACCCTGGCCCGCGAAATCAGCACCACCCCGAAGGCCATGGCAAGATTGATTAAGGATCGCTTAACAATTGAAATGGTCGACGGCGAGCCCACGGTGCGGGTTCTGGATAGCAATGGCAAGCCTTCGGCTCTGACGCTCGTCGAGCTTAAGAAAGAAATTGTGTCCGACAAGGAACTTTCGGGCATGATTATCGGCAGCAAAGCTTCCGGCGGCGGTGCCGCACAGGGAGGTGGAGCGGGTGGCAGTGCCGCTTTCAAAATCGAGGACTTCCAAAATCCCGACAAAAGCGTCAACTGGACAAAGGTTGCAGACGCTGAGAAGGCGACTCCCGGAGTGCTCAAGCAAGTTAAGACCGCGCTCGGTCAAACCCCTGCACCCGCCGCCGAATAAGCGCTGGGTGCGTTCTCACTGAATCAGTAACCACAACAACACAACACCATGGCCCATACGACCATCACCAACCTGGCGCACGCTCCTGTCGAGCTCTTGCTTGCTGCGATCGCCGAACGTCAACCGCGGATGAACACCCTGTTCAACTCGCCCCTGATCATCAAGGACCCCCGCAATTTCGCGAACCGGGCCCTCGAAGACGGAGCGGTGGACATCGAGATTCCTCTGCTCCATCCGCTGTCCGGGACTTACACCCTGCAGAACCCCGGCACTCCGCCCACCGTCAACAACATCACGTCGGACCGCCAGAAGGCGCCCGTCATGTATCGTGAAGCGGCTTGGGGCCGAGACGCCTTCGCCCTTGCCCAGTCCGGCATGGATCCTCTCGCCTATGTGGCCGAGCGCCTCCTCAATGTCCGCTTCGACAACGCCGAGGTCGCCCTGATCAACATCCTCGACGGCGTCTTCAAGTCCTCGACCTTCGCGGACCTGATCTTCGACGATGATCCGGTCAACGAGGACCCCGTCGGCGCCGCAGGCGACAACGTCTATTGGGACGCCGAGCGGTTCCACAACACCACTGGCATCCTCGGCATCAAGGAAGACGACCTCGTCGGCGGCCTGATCACGATGCACTCCCGTGTCCGGACCTACCTCAAGATCCAGGACGAATTGGAAACCGTCAAGCCTTCCGAAGGCGGCATTCCGTTCCAGACCTACAAGGGAATGCGCGTCGTGGTTGACGACCGCCTGGTCCGTGACGGCACGACCTCCGGCAAGGTCTACCCGATCACCATCGCGGCTCCCAACACCATCGTCTTCAACTTCGCCACCCAGGGCGAAGACGGGACGACCTCGAGCTCCCTGGCGTTCGACTCCGACGTGCCGAACCTCCGCAAGGCGCTCTACGACCGCGTGGTGGCCCTCTGCCACGTCAACGGAACCTACTGGCAGCCCGCTTCCGCACAAGGCGGCGCGTTGACCATTGCCAAGGGCGGCCCGACCAACGCGCAGTTCGCCACCCAGAACGCGTGGAAGACCGTCTACGAAAACGTGAAGGAAACCCGGATCGTCCGGGCCTACGTCAACGTCTAATTTCCTCGGGGAGGAAACCTGCAAGCCGGGCGGCCGAGTTTCAACGGTCCTCCGAGCCGCCCGGCTTGTCTCTCCTCCCATGGAACCCTCCTCCCCAACCCCTTTCCTTTCTTCCCGATGAAAACACACAAAGTCACCAAGATCGAAGTCAACGTCCGCAAGCCCGAAGACGTCGGAAACGTTGTCGGCGCGATCCACAAAGCCACCCTCCGTGCGGGACGCCACGGCTCGGTCGAGGTCATCGTCAAAGCACCCGACGGAACCGTCCTCCCGGCCCATGGCGAGTCCCTCGCCGAGCTGGCCACCCTCCGCCGCAAGGTCGAGCTCCTGGAGAAGCCCCAGAAGGCCCAGGGCCACAAAGGCCTTGCCGAACAGCAGGAAACCCAGTCCGGAGAGAACCTGGACGATCCTGGAAGCCAGAACGAGGCTCCGGGCGACCCTTCCCAGGACGAAAAGGCTCCCGAAACTACCGGGAAGCCCGCCAAGCCCCCAAAAGCCAAGAAGTAAACAAACCAGAACCATCCGCAAGCCATGCCCAAAGTCACCCGCCAACGCTACAACGTCAAAGGCCTCCACAACAGGATCACCGCGCTCGAAACCAAGACCACCACGATGGCCACCGTTGCCGTTGCCGGGGTCGTGAAGAAGGGCGTCCATGTTCCCAACGCCGCCGGAGCCGCACCGACCGCCGCCGAGTTCCTCGCCCTCCTGGCATCGCTCAGGACCGCCGGAGTCCTCGCCACCTCCTGATCCCAACACCTGACGGAACCCAGCCATGGCCCTGGTCATTGAAGACGGAACAAGCAAATCCGACGCCGAGTCGTTCGTCACCCTTGTGGAGGCCCGCGACTTCGCGTCAAAAAGAGGCTTGTCCTTGCCAACGGACGACACCCAGGCGGAACAGCTGCTGCGCAAAGCGGCGGACTTCTTCCGCTCCCTGTCGTTCCAAGGCGTCAAGTCTTCGAGAAGCCAGGCCCTGGCGTTTCCGCGTTCGGGAATGGTCGTGGACAGCGAGGCCGTGCCGGACGATGAAATCCCGGTCGGCGTCAAATATGCCCAGATCCAACTGGCTGTCGACGCCCAGACCACCGCGCTGCTCCCCACCGGAGCCGGGCGCGAGGTCATCAAGGAGAAGGTGGACGTCCTCGAGGTGGAATACGCCCCGACGGGAGCGACCAGCATCCAGCCCGTCTTCAACGAGGCGCTCGCCTGGCTCGAGGCTTACCTCGACGGCGGGTCTTTCGGAATCAACGCTTCAATTGTGAGGGGATGAACCATGGCCGACTACGAAGCAAACGCCGAACTCGCATTGCGCCTAATCCGCGAGAACGGAAGGCAGCTGCCCATGACGCGGCAAGTCGGCGGGACCTACGATCCGGTGGCGGGCAGCGTTTCGGGGGGAACTGTTGACGCCTGGGAAATCCCGGGAATCATCCTGCCCGCCACCTTCCGCTCCATGGTCGGCCTGGACAACGGCCGCCTTGAGGACGGTTCCCTGACCCTGGCCAACGCCCGCAAGATCCTGGCGGCCGCGAAAGGCTCCCTGCACGAGCCGAGCCCTGACGACGTCATCACCTTCGACGGATCGTCCTGGCGCGTCCTGGCTTGTGTTCCGCTTTCCCCGGCCGGGACAGCCATCATCTACAAGATCGGAGTAATGCGCGCATGAGCTTCAAACAGGACATTTCGAAATTCAAGCTGCAGACTCTCAAGAAGATTGAGAGGACGCGGAAGGGTGCGACTTTCCGCCTGTTCGCCGCCGTCATCCGTGACACCCCGGTCGGCCATCCCGACACGTGGAACATGACTCCAGCGCAGAAGCAGGCTGTCAAGAACTCGGGCTACACCGGGGGAAGCCTCCGCAACTCCTGGATTTGCACCCAGAACGCCCCGGCTTCCGGTGTCCGCGACTCGGAGGACAACAACGCTGAATTGGACGCCCTCGACACGATCAACACCAGCCGGGGTGACTGCACCCTCTACCTGGTCAACAACCAGAAATACGCCGGAAGGATCGAGTTCGACGGCTGGTCCCACACCAAGGCCCCGCAAGGCATGGTCCGCAAGAACATCCGCCGCTTTCACGCCCTATTCCAAGAAGCACTCAAGACCGCATGAGCACTCAAGACGTCAGAAGGGCCTTTGTCGTGGCCGCGAAAGAGCAGATCGAGGAACTCAACCCCGACCTCAAGATCGCATGGCCCAACAAGAAATTCAACCCGCCAAACAACGCTCCGTGGGTGGGTTTCCATTGGGTCCCCGTCGACAAGAAGGCCGTGACCCTCGGCGAGGGCGGCGAGGACGAGCTGGTCGGCTTCATCCAGCTTGACATCAACGTCCCCGAAGACAGCGGCGAGGAACTCACTGAACTTTTCCTCGCCTCGATGGAGGCCTGGTTTGTTGCTGGCCGTCCGGTTGTTTACGATTCCCAAGCTGCGACGGTCACGTCAACATCCCGATCAGGTGGCCGAACGGTCGACCCCTACTTCCGCACAAGCCTCACGATCAACTTCTACGCCCGAATCATCCGCCCCGGCCTAAGCCCCGAATCGGATGAAGACTTCTCCGACGAATTCAATTCAGCCCTCGATGACTGGTGACACCACTACAACGAACAATCTCCAAGACGCTAAGGCTCGCCCGGACAGTGGGCGACGCCTTGCAGCTTCGCGGGTTCAAGCCGGGCGGAACGCCGGGCCAGATTCCCGTGAAGACGTCAACGGAAGACTTCGTCTGGGAATGGCAGACCCTGCCCTCGTCGACTCCGGAATTCCAGGTGGCGGCCACAACGCTCAATGTGAGCGAGCCAGCGACCGCCACCATCTCGGGCAACACGATCACCTTCGGGATTCCACGCGGTCCGACCGGACCAATGGGACAACCAGGCCAGAACGGCACGAATGGAACCAACGGGACCAACGGCCAGGACGGAGCGCCCGGTCAAAACGCTCAAGTCGTCGTGCTGACGCTCGCCGAGTATCTCGCCTTGACACCGGAACAACAAATGGACGGGACCTGGTATGTCGTCCCCAAAACCTGATGGCCACCTACTTACAAGGACAGCAAGCGGACCGCGTCTTCGTCAATGGCGAAGAGGCCGCGTTTGTTTTCGGCCGTGGAACCCAGGTCTTCCCGAACGCCCCGCTCGAACTCAGCGGCTGGACGCAGACCCGCGTCGTGCTTGACTCCGCGGAGCGTTGGTTCGAGGTCGGCTTCAAACTGGATCACGAGCTGGTCGGCAATCCCGCCGCCGGATGGACTGACACCGGAAACTATCTCAAGCTCGACCTTCAATGGAGCCAGGAGCTGGTCTCCTGGAGCTTCGGCAAGTTCGTCCCCGCTCCCGTCCCGGTTGTGGATCTCGGCGGAGGTGTTTTCGAATACTGGGCTCGCGCCGTGAATCCCGTCGACTCGGCCGTGAAGACCGGGGCGCTTGTCTGCTCGATCAGCAATGGCGACGCACGCAACAACCCCTTGACGTCGGTCATCATCGCGGGGGTTGTCCAGACGCTTCCACGCTTTCCATACTACATGCCCGGCGACGCTTCCAAGCTCCAGGAGGACTTGATCGCCAAAGGATTCGCCGGGACAACCGTGACCGCGCCGTCGGCCACCACCTGGACGATCTCGATTCCGTCCGTCAACTACACCGCTTTTGCCCAGTCGAGCCGCGTCGGATGGCCCGGCTACCTGGTTCCCGACATGTATGGCAACTTGACCAACACCTCCGACGGCCTCGGCTTCCAGGGGACTTTTGTCAACGCGGCCGGAGTTCCCATCTACACCAGAGCCTTCGCCCGGCTAAAGATCTCGGGCGGGACCCGATACAACGCTTTCCTGCCATGACCTTCATCCCTCCAACACTCGCCACCCGTGTGACGCTGCCGACTCCCGTGACCCTGGACCTCCGGGTTGTCATCGGAGCGCGTCCCCGTGTCGTGCCTCCCGGCTATGTGGCCCCGGAGGGCGAGGAGCATGTTCCCGAATGGCACGAGTTCGACTCCTTCCCCATGACGTTGATTGTCGACGGGCATGAGCGCAAGATCTTCGCCTACCTGTCGCCCATCCCGCAACGTCTTGAACTCTACGGGCCGCTTGACTTCGCGGCTGCCTCTTCCGATTCCATGGAAGACCATGCGGCCCGCGTCCTCAACATCCTGGACAACGGAGCCCAGCAGATCCTGCAAACGTTGATCGATGGCGACCCCATGCCTCCTCTTCCGCCCCGCGTTCCGCGTGAGATTCCCAACTGGCGGGCCAAGGTCATCCTCGCGATGATGGGGATGCTGCCTTCCGTGGAGTCGGCGATCGAGCAGTTGCAAGAACCGGACAAGACGGTCGCCCGTCTGGCCTGGAACGGTGACGCCAAACTCGCCCGCCGCGGAAAGACCGTCCTGGGCCTCGCCGGAACGCTCGGCCTCACCGACAAACAGATCGACGAGCTTTTCATCGCAGCAGAAGCTCTTGAAGTATGAATCCCCAAGCCTGAACAAACACAACACCAAATAGAACAAAACTATGGACTCCGCACGCCATGCCCTCTACCTCGTCGCTGAAACGGCTTACGGGGTCACGCCAAACAATCCCTCCTTCGAACGCTTCCGCCATACGGGAGCGACCCCTGGAGCCACCAAAAACACCAGCATCTCCGACGAGCTCCGGCCCGATCGCCAGATCGCGGACTTCCGCCATGGCATCGTGTCCGTCGGCGGCGAGCTGAACTTCGAGCTTTCCTATGGCTCCTTCGACACCGCGATGCAAGCCGCGCTGCTCGGAACCTGGGCTCCCGCGTTCGCCAAGACCGCGACCAACTGGGCCGCCGTCTCGGCAACCAAGCGCTTCACCGGAACCGGGATCGCCGGACTCCGCGCCGGGGACAAGATCACCGTCGCCGGGTTCGCCACCGCTGGCAACAACGGCGTGAAGACCGTCGCCTCGATCACCACGACCTACATCACAATCGTGGAAGCGCTGACCGATGAAGCCTCCGGTCCTTCGGTCACCATCACCGCCGCGCGCCAGGTGCTCAAGGCCGGAGTGGAACGCCAGAGCTTCACGCTGATGCGCCACTTTACGGACATGGACACGGCCGCCAAGCCCTACCACCTCTTCAAGGGAGTGGAGCTGAACACCATGAACCTGTCCCTGACCCCGGGCGACAAGGTCACCGGATCTTTCGGCATCCTCGGCCGCGAGCCCGTCATTGAAGAAGAGGCGCCCGCCGGATCGACGTTGGGAGCGGCGACCACCACCCGCGTTTTCGACTCCTTCACCGGATCGCTCAAGGAAGGCAACGCCGACATCGGGATCGTGACTGAAATCACGCTAACCCTTGAAAACGGCCTCGAAGCCCGTCCGGTGTTGTTCTCCAAATACACCTTGGAGCCCTCGATCCAACGCAGCAACCTCACTGGCCAGATCACGGTCTACTTCGAGGACGCGACCATGCTGGAGAAGTTCCTGAACGAAACGGCCTCGAGCCTCGACTTCACCATCACCGACCTCAACGGCAACAGCTACCGCTTCTTGCTGCCCAACATCAGCTACACCGGAGGCCAGCCCGACACCACTGGTCAAGGTTCCATCTCGCTCGCCATGCCCTTCCAGGCGGTCTACGACCCCACGGAGGATTCGCAGATCGTCATCGAGAAGATCCCCGCTTCCGCCTAATCTCCACCAACAACACAAACCAACACCATAAAGACCGTGAAACCAAAAACAAAAATCGACGCCTTCTTCACCCGCGCCAAAGCAAACGAGGGGATCGACATGCCCCTGCTGCTGCCCGACGGAACCGACTCCGGAGAAACCATGCACATCCTTGGCGTGGACTCCGACGCGTTCCGCAAGGCTACGGTGGAGAAGAGCCGCGAGATGACCAGAATCCTGACCTTGCCGGAGGACGAGCGCCACGAAGCTCATGACAAAGCCAACGCCGTCCTCCTGGCAAGCCTGGTGACCGGATGGACACTCGAAACGCCTTTCACCACCGAGAACGTGGTGAAGCTGCTCCTCGAGTCCCGGACGGTGGCCGAACAGGTTGACAGTCTCGCGGCCGACCGCGCTCGTTTTTTCGCCAAGCGGTAACCGACCTCGAGGCCTATGCTTCCGGTGAGTTCAAGCTCGACTCCTGCGTCAAGGGATCGAAACTCACTCACCGGAAGCACCTCGAGCAGATTGCCAGGCATTCCAAAGTCAAACCTCCGGAGCTTGAAGCTTCGAAGAACATTCCGGAAGCGCTCGGTTACCTCTGGCGATGGTTCCAGGAGCTCAGCTGGAACACCCCTCTCACATACACGGAATTGAAGAACTGGTCGGAACTCACTTGTCGGGATCTTACCGCGTTCGAAGTTGACGTGCTGATGAAACTCGACAAACTACTCCGATCCCAAAATGTCTGACAACGTCACATCCCTACAGATCAAGGTCGTCTCCGACCAGGTGTCCGCCGCCGAAAAACGGTTGACAGCGTTGGAACTGGCCGCCGCCAAAGCCGAGAAGCAGAACGACAAGCTCGGCAAGTCCGCCATCAACATGGGGGACACGTTCAAGAAAGCGGGCGCGTTGGCCAACGCCGCTTTGGCGACTGTAGGGATTGGCGCCCTTGGCCTGGCCGCTTCCGTCGGCACGGCCACCCAGGCCTGGCTGTCCTACGACAAGGCCATCAAGTCGGTGAATTCCATCGCGGGGCTCACCCAGGCCAAATTCAAGGCCTTGCGGAAGGACACCCTGCTGTTGGCCTCCGCACTGGGCGTGGACGCCACAGAAGCGGCCAAGGGACTGTTCGACACGTTCCAGGCGGACATCCCCGAAGCCGACGCCCTGGCATTCCTGGGATCGGCCACCAAACTGGCCATTGGCGGCGGCACGACGACCTCGGTCGCGGTCAACTCCATCACCAACGTGATGAAGGCCTACAACCTCGAGGCCAGCCGGGCAACCGAGATTTCCGACAAGCTCTTCACGACGGTCCTCTACGGCAAGGCGGAATTCGAGGGACTCGGCTCGGCGCTCGCCGGGGCGACTGTTCCCGGTGCGGCCCTTGGCGTCAAGTTCGAGGAAATCCTCGCCATGATCACGGCGATCACGGCGCAAGGAACGTCTACTTCCGAATCCATCACGCAGATTGAACGGGCGATGCAAGCCCTGCTCAATCCAAGCGACGAGATGCTGGCCGTCTTCAAGCAGATCGGCGTCGAGGGCGGCCGCCAGGCGATCGCCAACTATGGCCTTGTGGGAACCTTGGAGCGCGTCCGCCAGGCTTACGTCGGAAACGACGCCGCCCTGGTGAAAGCCCTTGGCTCGGTTGTAGCGTTCGCCGCCATGGTCGGCACGACGGGAGACAAGCTCGACGACACCGCCAAGGCGTTCGACCAGGTCACCAACTCCGCGGGCCGCACCGAGAAGGCTTACCAAACCAACGCGGACACCCTCTCCAATTCCCTTGCGTCGGTGAAATCCTCCGTTGTCCTCCTGGTTGAGGAAATGGAGGGAAGTCTCGGCGTGATCGCGGCCTTCTCCGAAGCGCTGCGTGGAGCTGCCCAGCTGATCAACCAGGTCGCCGCCGGGAAGCTCACCCTGTCCGCAGCCACCAATAACGCTTTGGACCTCGGTGGAACGGCCATGGGCTACGCCGAGACGGTCAAACAACTCAAGGAGCTCAACGACGAGCAAACCAAGCTGATCGCCAAGGGCGCAAGCCTTGAGAAGCTCAAGGAGCAACGGGACAGCTGGGGCGTGCTCCCGGAACTGTTCAGCTGGGACGCGGCCGACAACGCCCGCCTCGCTTCCATCAACGAGGAAATGGCCGTCCTCAACCGCAACCTCCAGACAATCCCGGACAACGCCAAGAGCCTGGGCTCGGTGGTCGCCAAGAGCCAGGAGCTGGACGCCGCCTTGAAATCCGGCGCGATTTCCTCCGCGGAATACAAAGCGCAGATGGGCGCCCTGCAGAAAGCCAACGCCGACTACAACAAATCGGTGGAGGATACAAAACGCCTTGAAACTGAAAAAGCGGCCGCGACCAAGAAAGCCAAGGAGGAGGCCGACAAGGCCAACGCCGAACGTTTCAAGGCGGCGCAGAAAGTCCTCGACCAGCAGGAAGAGGAGAAGAAGGCCATGAAGAAGGCCGGGGACATGGCCAAGGAACTCGCGACCACTGACCGCGAACGACTTCAGATCAAACAGGACCTGGTCCGCCAGGCCGTCGCCGCAGGAACTGTTGACGCTGAAACCGGAGCCAAGGCCGTCGCCGCGCTCGAAGAACAGATCCGCCTGCTTGACACCAAGAAAGCCAAGGGCGGCGGAGGAGCTTCCGCAATGGCCGTCGATCCTCTTTCCAAGGTGGTGGACGGCTTGCCGGAACTCAGCGGCGGGAACTACGGCGAAACGGAATTCTCACGGCTCCAGAAAGAAGAGGAGGAACTCAAGAAATCACTTGAGCGCCGCCGCGAGGCCATCCTCACCAACGAGCAGCTCACCTCCGACCAGAAGGCGGCGCTGATGGTGAAGACCGAGGCGCAATACACGGAAATGCAACGCCAGATGGAACTCGAACGCACCCGCTTGATGGTCTCCGGTGTGGCCGACCTGTTCGGCAACCTGTCGACCATCGCCACCGCGTTCGGCAAGAAGGGCGCCAAGGCGGCCAAAGCCCTCGCCATCGTCCAGGCCACCGTCAAAATGTATGAGTCGGCCACAAGCGCCTACGCTTCGGCGGCCGCCATCCCATACTATGGATGGATCGCCGCTCCGATCGCGGCCGGAGCCGCCCTCGCCGCTGGCGCGGTGAACATCGCCGCCATCAAGAACCAGGACGAGAACATCGGCGCTTATGAGCACGGGGGCATGATCCCTTCCGGCAAGCTCGGGATCGTGGGTGAAGCCGGAGCGGAACTTGTGAAAGGACCTGCCATGGTGACATCCGCCAGAACGACCGCCGGGATGCTCGGCAACACCGGAAACGAATCCAAGACCGAGGTCAACATCTCGATCATCAACAACTCCGGCGAACAGATCACCGAGCGGCGCACCAAGAATGGAGACAAGGAGCTCATTGAGTTCATCGTCGGCCAGGCCACGGACAGGGTCGCCGAGAAAATCGACAAAGGGGGCAATTCGATTTCCAAAGCTCTCGAGAAACGATACAACCTGGGCCGAGGAAAATGATCAGCTACCCCACCAACTTCCCTCTTCCGACGACGTCCCTGGATGGCGAAACGGAGTCCCCCGTGATCCGCACCAGCCTCCAGACCGGACTGGTCGAGCAGGAGGGTCGGTTTGCTACGGCCAAACGGACCACCAGGACGACCTGGAGGCTCTCGGAGGCCGAGTTGCTGGTATTCGAGAACTGGTTCGCCAATGACCTCGCAGGAGGAGTCCTGGTCTTCGGAATGACCCTCCCGAAAGACGGGGCCCTGGCGACCGTTCCGGTCCGGTTTGTCGGGGGCTCTTATGACGTGACCCACGACGGGGCTTTCTGGTTCTCGGTCTCGGCCACCATTGAGCAGCTGCTTGTTGAAAGCGCCCCTTCAAACCGGACTCCGGCCGTCCCAGTCTGGAAGCGTCTTGAAATCGATCCCATGACCAGCCAGGTGATGACCCTGTCACACCGGAACGCCAGGCTTGTGACCAACCCGGCCGACGGGGACACCACGACCCTGCGCATCCTGCCGCCTACCAGCAAGGCCGCCTGGATCTATTTTGGAATCAAGCAGGACGGGGACGGCGAGGTCCTGATCACCAGCGAGGACGTCGACCCGCTTCCGCCCGAGGACATCATCTATTTTCCGGGGGCTTTGCCAAACGTCAACTCGGCTTTCAGCATGAACTCCGTCCGCCAGGCTTCCCGCCTCGAGATGGAGTCCGGTCATTCACGGCAATGGGCCAGGTTCGACACGGCCAGCAAGACGCACAAGGTGCAATGGGAATTCGACCTGGAAGAACTTCACGCTTTCCAGGATTTCTACTTCACAACGTTGCGGTCCGGCGGCAAGACGTTTTTCCTGAAGCTTCCGGTCGACGGGCAGTTCGAGGAGGTCCCCGTCCGGTTTGTCGGCGGCTCCTACAACGAAAGCTATGCCGGAGTCAGCCGCTTTGTGGTCAACGCGCAGGTCGAACGGATCACCGAGCAGACTGAAACACCGGAAACCGAGCGGCCCTATCCCGTTTTCTACTCCCCCACCGTCAACGTCACTGCCAACCGCAGGATCTATTCCACGGACGCCTTCAAGATGTTTGTTGTCAACCCCGCCGAAGGCCAGACGATCAACCTGCACATCCGGGCCCTCACAATCGAGTTTGGTGTGCTGATCAAAGGACTTGGCAACGTGCTGATCACCCGCACGCCGTTCCTGGTCGACCTGGGTTCCGTCGGTTCCGATTCTTCCGGCCAGACGATCCTCCCGCCCTCTTTCACTCTCACCAACACCATCAACAACATCGGCTCCGTGCCAAGCGATTCGACTGGCCAGGCCATCCAGACCACCATCTTCAACTTGGTGTCGGTCGCCGAGGACATTGGGGCCATTCCTCCGGACTATTCCGGACAGTTTTTCCCGCCGCCCGCAATGCAGCTTCTTAATGTTCTTGAAGACATCGGCGCCATCCCGGCCGATTATTCCGGGCAAACCGTCAAACCAACAGCCTTCACACTAGACATCCCATGAACCTAAACATCGAAAGCCGTTGCTCCGGCAAACTGAGCCTCCAGATCATCCGCAAAGGCGTCGTGGTCAAGGAATACAAGGACGTCCCCAATCTCGTGTTCAACGGGTTTTTCACGGGGGCCTACAACGTGGTGAACTCCCCGAGCGGAGCCGTCGCCACCTACGCCTCGACCGACGAGTCTTATGAAGACCTTCCGGGAACCTGGAGCCAGTCCGGCAACACTGTCACACGCTCAAGCGGTCTCGGAACCTTCCCGGCTTCCCCTTCCCAGATCGGCAACCTCGTGCAATGGGAAACCGGAGAGCGCTGCTATGTGACCGCAAGGGCCAGCGACACCTCCATCACGGTTTCCGGTCCAGCGCGCACAATCACAAACAAACTGATCCGTCGGCACACCACAAATGGAACGTTGACGCGGTTCGGTTCGGCTGTCCAGACATCCGCGTCCGTGACCGGATCATGGTCGGATGACCTGGCGACCGGAGTGCGGACATTCACCAAAACCTTCAACTTCAATTCGGCCACGAGCGCCTACGTCCTGGGAAGCCTGGTGGTTTCAGGTGTTTCCAGGATCAAGTTGCCATCCACGTTCAACATCGAGGTGGAGGACCAGATCCAGGGCAGCTATGTCTTCACCCACACCCACACCAACAGGGACCACACCTTCAACATCGGTTCTGAATCCTCGGGCATTCCCCAGAAATACACCGCCAACACGATCGTCGGCAACGGGACCTATGTGGACGTGACTTTCAGCGCGGCCACCCACTTCCTGGCGGGGGACAAGCTGCTGCTGTCTTCCGTCGTGCCCAAGAAGTTCGCCATCTCGTCCGCCAGCTCGAACTCCACAACGTTCACCATCAACACCACGGCGGCGCACGGGCTGTCCGTCTCTGATTCGGTCGTGATCGAAGGAGCCAGCGTGGCGGGTTACAACGGAACGTTCACTGTCGCGTCGGTTGTTGACTCCGACACCATCACCATCACCAACGCGGCCAATCCAGGAACCATGGGCGCTTCCGGCACAATCCGCCTGGCAACACCCGCGACTTATTTCGACGACTTGGGATTGGCCACCATCGCAAGCATGCCGTCCAGCAGCGTCGCCAGGATCACCTCCACCATCACCGGGCCCGCAACCGAGCCCATGCTGATCGGCGGCGATCCAGGCGTGCGGTTTGTTCATCATGGCGCGATGACTGGCTACCACAACTCCCAAGCGTGCGTCTATTTTACGGAGGCCAATGTCAAGTCCATCATTCCCGTGACCCAGACAACACTGGGATCCACAGCGAGCGGCGTGGCCGGGACCAGCCTGGTGGTGGTCGATGGATCTTACACCAACGACTTCACCTCCTCCTACAACTGGACATGGAACGCGGGGACCGGAACAGGAGCCACCCGGATCAAGCAGTTCTACTCTTACGCCGGAGCAAACAACGGTCCGATGTTCTACCAGATCACGCTCAACACCCCTTTCAACAAAGCCATCACCGAACGCCTCCGGATCACCATCAGCTTCCAGATGGTCCCGGATCTCCCAGCCTGGCCCTGATCTCCCGAAACACCGAAACACAAACAAAATGCAAAACGAACCAATGCAAGTTGAAGCAACCCTCGTCTCCGTCGGACCGCCCCTGTGGCGTCTCCAGCTGATTCGCGTCCTCCAGCTCCTCGGAATCATCGCGGCCTTCATCGGCAGCGCGGACTTCCTCCAACTGTTGGCCATTGTCCCGCCGGATACGGCGAAATGGCTGATCGTGTCCGGTCCCGCGTTCGCGGCGGCCGTCAAGCCGTTGATCACGCTGATCGGCGACTACCTGGACGACGGCGTCAAGAATGACAGCTTCAAGGTCTCGATGATCCTGCTGCCGTTCCTGTTCCTCTTCTTCCTGCTTCTGCCCGGTTGCGCCGGGCTCCAGGTCAGATCGCCCTATGGTGATTTCAGCAGCGCCAAGGACGGCTCGGTGATCTACACCCCTCCGGCCGTTCCCGTCCGCATCCCAATCCATTCCACCAAGTAAGCCATGAGTGAGACATCAGCACAACGCGACGAACGGGTCAAGGCGATGCAACGCAAGATCCGGCCTTTCTACAACCCCGCCGACCAGGACGGCTGCGACGACGGCCACTGGGGCGAGAAGTCCACGGCGGCCTGTCAACGGTATCTCCGCTCCCTGGCGCCCAAGCCGAATCCATGGCCAGGAACCAGCCAGGGACAGCTCCAGGCCTTCTATGGCAGCCCTGGCGATGAAAGCCAGCTGGTCACCTTCGAGTTCCCCTACCCCATCAAGTATGAGGGCAAGCTTGTGACCAAGGGACGTTGCCATCGCAAGATCAAGGACTCCCTGCTCCGCGTCTTGAATGACATCGGCGACCGCTGGTCGGGCAACCGGGGAATCATGGAAGAAGCCGAGGACTATGGCGGGATCTACAACAACCGACCAATGCGCAACGGCTCGTCCCCGAGTCTTCACGCCCGTGGAGCCGCGATCGACCTGGACGCCGATGACAACGGCAACCTGGTCCATTGGCCCATGGTCGCGGACATGCCCTTGGAAATCTGCGAGGCTTTCGCCCGTGAGGGCTGGCTCTGCGCGGGACCTTTCTGGGGCCGTGACGGCATGCACTTCCAAGCGACCTCCGGCTGGTAAATTCCCCGGCTTTAGGCTTCGCGAAACCGATCCCCCTGCCCATGATCGCCCGAGCAATGAAAGACTTCCTTTTCCCACTTCTCGGCGTTCAATTTCTGGCAACAGCCATTTCTGAAAGCAACCCGCTTTGGGAACGCCTGCTGGAAAAATGGGGGATCGGTTTCATCGGCATCGGGTTGCTTTACCTGCTTGCCCGGTGGACCGCTTCCCGTGAGGCGGTCGTCCAGAAAGAACGCCAGAAACGTGAGGACCTGCTGGCCGCCGAGCACGCCAGGCTTGAGAAGGAAAGACTGGACCGCGAAGTCGCTTCGGCCGCCGAGCGCAAGGAGCTTCTCCAACGCAACAACGAGCTCCAACTGGAAATGCTCAACAACATGAACGAGCATGCGAAACGGCTTGAGAACCTCACCAAGGAGGGGACCAGGGCGATCAATGACTCCGGAGCGGCCATGAGGATGATGGTCCGCAAAATGAAACGGCCCTGCGTCGTCCCGTTCGAACTCCCCGAAAAAGATGAACCCGAATCTTGAAGAAGCGCTGAAAGAAGCCTATGCGACCGCTCCGGCGGCCGTCTCCCATATCCATACCATCGAGCTGCGGAGTGAATACATGTCGGAGCCCCTGTATCTTGTGCAGGGGTTTTTCCATCGCGAGCTTCGTCTTGAGACAGGCGAGCTTGTGACGTTCAGGGCTTGCGCTTTTGACTTCAAGCTTCCGGCCACCGATGATGGCGGGCTTCAGGAGCTGACGTTGGTCATGGACAACACCAACAACCGCGTCTCTGACTTCTGCCGTGCGGCCGCGACTTCCCCGGCTCCCGTCGAGGTGTATTTCCGGCCTTACCTGTCGACCGACCCGGACACGCCGATGATGGACCCGCCTCTGCGTCTTTTCCTTCTCGACATCACCATCTCGGAAGCGCAGGTTTCCGGCCGGGCCGACCCCGTCGATTTCCTCAACCTCAAATTCCCCACCGAGGGCTACACCTCGAACCGTTTCCCCGACCTATGAAATCCGTTGAAAACCTCGACACCGTTTTCTGTCTCGACCTGATCGGCCGACCATGGAAATCGGGCGCGGATGGTCCCAAGCAGTTCGACTGCTGGGGCCTGCTGCGTTATGCCTACAAACAACGTCGCGGCATCCTCCTTCCGTTCTTTCCGGGGATCGAGGAGATGGGAGCCCTCCAGGTGATGCGGGAAATCAAGCGCGAAACCAACACGACCTGGAGCCGGATCAAAACGCCCGAACACTTCTGCGCTGTCGGCATTTCTTCAGGCCGCCGGATTCACCACGTTGGAATCTGGCTCCAGGTCGATGACGGCGGGGTCCTCCATTCAATGGAGCAGTCCGGCGTTGTATTCCAGAACCGAATCTCGATGCGTTCCCTTGGAATGCAGAACCTCTCATTCTACAAACTCCAAACGCCATGATCCAGGTCGTCGTCATCAGCAACCCCTTCCAGCCTTTCAAGGATCTCCAGCGCGCGCCGGGAATCAAGGGCCAGACCATCCGCGAATGGCTTCGTGAGGCTTATGGACCGGACTTCGAGGAATTCGAGCAGCCCACCATCTGCCAGCTCAACGGCCAGGCCATCCTGCGGAAGTTCTGGGACACCAGGAAACTCGAGGAGGACGACGTCCTGGCGTTTGTCACCTTGCCCCAGGGAATCGAGACGCTGATCATCGCCATCGTCGCCGTGGTGGTCGCCGTGGTGGCGGTCACACTGATGCCCGACCCCAAGATCCCACAGGACCAGACGGTCAGTCCGGATTCCGTTTACACGTTGCGGGGCCAGACAAACCGCTTCCGTCCCAACGAGCCGATCGAGGTCGTCTACGGCAAATGCAGAATCTGGCCGACCTTCATCACGCGGCCCTATTCCGAATATCGGGGCAACGACCAATACCAGTATTCCCTTTTCTGCCTCGGCCAGGGCCGTGTTGAAATCGATGACATGCGTCTTGACGACACTCCTGTCGAGGATTTCGACGAGGTCCAGATCAACGTCGTGCAGCCCGGAGGCGACCTTGAGCTGATTCATGCAAACGTCGTGACCGCCTCCGAAGTCAACAACATCGAGCTCTATGGCCCCAACGAGGAGGAATACACCGGATGGTCAGGGCCTTTCACGCTCAACGAATGGGACAACCCCATCAAGCGCATCGGGATCGACGTCAGCTTTCCGCAGGGGCTCTACAAAATGAGCAGCAAGGGCAAGCTCGAATCCCAGGCGGTAGAGCTCGAGTTCGAATACCGGGAAATCGGTGAATTCGGCGGCGCGATCGGTTCCTGGACCGAGCTGGTCTATCCCACCATCACCCGCTCGGACAACACGCCGCAACGCGTGACTTTCAACCAGGCGGTCCCGCTCGGCCGATACGAAGTGCGCGGCCGACGGATCACCGACAAGCCGGACAGCGTCAAGATCTCGAGCCAGGCCCGTTGGGAATCGGTGAAGGGCTACGCCAAATTGCACAACAACTTCGGCGAAGTCACATTGGTGGAAATGGTGGCCCTGGCGACCAACAACCTCAACGACAACACCTCCAAGGCGTTCAACCTGAAAGTGACCCGGAAACTCCGCACCTGGGACCCTGTCGACGGATGGAGCGCCACCAGGGTCGCCACCAGGAATCCGGCCTGGGCCTTCTGCGACGTGTTCCGTTCGGAGTATGGCGCGAAGCTTTCGACGTCTTTTCTGGACATGCAAGCCATCTACGACCTCTCCCTGATCTTCGAAGCCAAAAACCAATGGTTCGACTGGGTGTTTGACCAGCCGATGACGGTGTGGGAAGCGGCCAAGATGATCATGCGAGTCGGCCGCTGCGTCCCCATTCCGCAGGGTTCCCTGATCACGGCCGTGCGGGACAAGGCCCAGACGCTTCCGTCGGCCGTGTTCAACCAGCACAACATCGTGAAGGGAACGCTCACGGAAAAGCTGCGCCTGTTCGAGTTCCAGCCCTTTGACGGAATCGTCGTGGAATACACCGACAACGACACCTGGAAACCCCGTGAAGTCACCTGTGTGCTCCCGGGCCGCGACGGCCTCAACCTGGACCGGATCAAATTCCCGGGCTGCACCAACCGCAACAAGGCCTACCAGGAGGGGCTCTACATTCTTTCGCGCCGTGAATACCAGCGGACGACCGTGACTTTCCAGACGGGACTCGAGGGCCACCTGCCGACCTATCTGGACCTGATCTCGATCGCCCACGACACCATCCGCGTCGGACAAGGCGGGATGATCATGGGCTACAACCCCTCCACCAACGTAATGACCCTCTCGGAGGAGGTCGTCTTCGCCACCGACAACATCGTCCACAAGATCGCCATCCGGGGAGACGACGGCGCGATTCTCGGCAGTCCCATCACGGTGACCCGCGGAAGCGCCCCCAACAAAGTGGTCCTGGCGACCGACCCCAGCGTCACCCTGGACTTTTCCCCGGACCGAGTCCCGCCGCTTTACGCCTTCGGGGTGGCCGACCTGTGGAGCTTCATGGGCAAGGTCGTTTCCATCAAGCCGATGGACGAGAAGACCGTTGAAATCACTTGTGTGAATTACACGTCGAAAAGCTACGACTGGGAAGACGCCACCACGGTGGACGCCATTCCGGTCAGCGTGATCCGCAACAGGACCAATCCGACCGTGAGTTCCATCACCATCTCGGCGGTTCCCGACGCCGAGGACAAGATCTTCGTCGACTGGCCTCCCCTTCCGGGAGCCGCGTCCTACGTGCTCCAGACTTCCTACGACGACGGCGTGACCTGGAACCCGGTGGGCAACTACTCGCAGCCTCCCGTCCAGCTAGTCGTCAACCCCGGTCCGGTCAAGGTGCGGGTCGCCCCGTTCGCGCTGAATGGCAACGTGATCTACACTGTCTCCAACGAGTTCATTGTCGGATCCAACATCCCGGTCCCCAACGCCGTGGTCTTCAACGATCCGCAGCCCGCTTTCACGGGGATGACCTGCGTCACGAAATGGGCCGCCCAGACGGGAGCGCTCGGCTACAACGCCGAAGTCTACCTGTCGGATGGAACCACCCTGCTGCGGATCGTCGAACTCGGGACCGCGCTCACGTTGAACTACTCCTTTGACGACTTCATTGAGGACTATCCCGGCGGCAACGTCCGGGTCTTCAAGGTGAAGGTCAAGGCTTACAACGCGGGAGGGGAAAGCCTGTCCTCGGAAATCACCAGGACCAATCCCGTCCCGGCCGCGCCGACGGCCTTGACGGTCGGCAGCCCGACGGTCAGCAACTACCCGGTCTCCTGGAGCCAGGTCGACGAGGACGACCTCAAGGAGTTCCATGTCTACGCCTCCACCACGGACGGCTTCACCCCAGGGCCCGG